>Ga0307517_10007179_pt1 | contig 16324 bp, 18 predicted proteins | sample 23_EM_MG_FD_194515 | JGI IMG/M metagenome (GOLD analysis project Ga0307517, IMG submission 194515) | Populus trichocarpa ectomycorrhiza microbial communities from riparian zone in the Pacific Northwest, United States - 23_EM | ecosystem: Host-associated > Plants > Roots > Unclassified | place... | reverse complement strand
ACTAAGTGGCTGACATTCGGCGTCGCGGCAATCAAGAAACCAAACATAAGTCTATGTGTGTAGGGGAACCGAACTGCTCTATCGATTTGCATTTAGCTGGAAAGGCCGAGCTCAGTTCCAAGATCCCGACAATCTTGATCAGGGACCATGCAAATCTGGCATAGAGGAGATCATGGGATAGTGTATTTTCATGGTCAAATATGGTGTTGTGGAAGTGGTGGGCAGACTCCTCAGAGAGCCGAATGAAATGTACAACAAGTCGCCCGCGTTTCGGAACCATCACAAAGGTTTGCTGTTCCCACTGACCTAAATGCAGGTCATATCGAAGAGCAAACACATCACATCACGTGGCTCTACACGTCCTTGCGCGCTTCGCCTTTCTTTCCTTTTCTCCTCAGTTGTCACTTCCATTCATTCCAGACACTGAGGACGTGAGTTTGTTCGTCGTTACCTTCAGATATACTGTAGCTAACTCCTCCTTAGCACGCCCTGTCGTGTCTAGGTGAATCTTAGTTGTCACTTCCATTCATTCCGGACACTGAGGACCACGCCCTGTCGTGTCTAGGTTTACAGGTTATGGGCCCCGCTTAGACTATAAACTCGACAAGGTGTCTCGGGAATTCTCCGACAACTCGCGCTTTCCTTTAGATCCTCGAGCCCATTCGGTTTTGCCGGTGCGCATACATTTGACCCCGCCCGCTTTTTCGGTTTCCGAGCGCGCATACACACACACACACCCATGTACCGGACTCCTCCTCACAACAACGAGCAGGCCGAATGGGGAGGCACAACATACCAACCACAATCCCCATCGCTTTCCTCGATTGGCGATTACCCTCAGCAAACCATCATTGGGCGACAGGGACCTGATAGCCACCAGGCGTCCGGTATGAATCCTTCGTCCCAGGTTCCTTTTTTAGCTTCGTATTCCGACGATTTGTTCAACCCCCCTCTTAGGGGACCTTCAGTTTCTTCGGTTCCCACTTTTTCTTTGCCAGAAGTTCATTTTCCTCAAAATTCAGGTGCATATACTCAGCCTCCCGATACTTTCCCTCGTGTACGAACCTTCCGTCCAGATGTTCCACCTCATTTTCCTCGTGTTTTTCCGATTCACTCTTTATCACGGCCTGCGACAGCCCCCCCAGCTCCTTCCTCTCCGCTACTTGTTCATAATATGACAAGTTTTCCCATTCCGTTGTTCAACCCGTTATCGATTCAACTACCTTATTCTCCTCATACTTCATCTTTGATTCCACCGCCTTTCGTCGCACCTCATGTTTCGAATATGCCTCACCAACCCGCTTCGAACGCACCTTCGCATGGACTACCACTTCCATCAGCTTCGTATAATCCTCCCGTACAATATGTTTATTGTTTACCTGCGCCTTTGACGCCTTTTCCTTCTGCTCCTTTGCACTCGCCTTCGCATTCTACTTCACATACTTCTTCCAAAATTTGCCTTCTGTTTCGCATATTTCTCTTCTTAATTCTAAATCCGATTTTCATATCTGGGACGAAGGTGTTACCTCATTACTCCGTCATCTGGGACTACTAGGTCATATCTTGGACCCTTCGGAGCCATTGGATCCATCTCAACCGGATCGTGTGCCTCTTCCTGAGCCTGTTCTGCCGGCTTCGCCTACCCCCGCTGAGCTGACTGCATTCACGCGTTGGTGGGATGACGATAATATTGCTCAACATGTCTTGATAGCCAGGCTAGGCAGTACTCCTCGCGGCCTCCTGCCTTCTTCGAATATCGCGAACCGATCTGCCCGGTCTATTTACTCGACCCTCACCCATTACTACGGGCTATGCTCTTGGTCTGACGGCTCTGAGTTTCTGAACACGTTGAATACTTCGATTTGTACCCCTGGTCGCGTTCAGGAATACGTTTCCAAGTGGTGTACGGGCATCTCGAGGCTCAGATCTGCGCGATTCCCGATCAATGTCAAGATCCTCATCAGCAATTTTGTTTGTGGTCTTCCCATTACCCCTGCATTCAATACGTTGCGCGCGGACTTATCCTCTCGTATTTCACGAGCAGGGGAACACGATCTAGGAGCTTTTATTGCAGTCACCGAGACGGCGTTGGATCTTGAGGCTACTTTCCGCGCCGCAGCTCAGGCTCAGAACCCCCGATCCATCCCTCCTGCTCGCCCTTCTGTGCATGTCGCTACTTCAGTATCAGCTCCCGCTCCTCCACCCACAATCAAGCTACCTCCTACTAATCTGTAGGAATGCTGACAAAACTTTGGGCGAAGTTTTCTTAGACTGTGTGGCATTGTGACTTGTCACACCTCCACACGTCATGTCTTCACCACCAACAATGTCCTCCTTGATCCTTACTCCGAGCGGCGAGCCCCTGGAGGAAATGAAGTTTCTTTATAACAATCACCCCCTTGCTCAGCTTCATTCAAAATTTTGGGGAATGAGCATGGAAGTTGAAGAGAGCGAATGGCGTCGCACCCAGACGCCTTATGAAAGCCAGCTTGAAGTCCATCCGGGTTGCTACGTGCTCGATATCGGCATCAAACATCTCCCGTTCCTAAAGGTTTGGATTCGTGCCGAGTACATACGCATTTTCGACTACGTTGAGCGCCACTATAATCATGACCGGGTTCACAATCTCGCCCCGAGTATCGTCGTTACTGGTCAACCAGGAATCGGTGAATCCCTCGTCGCTTCACGGCCTATATATTACTAACATGATGCTATTTGTATACAGGGAAGAGCGTCTGGGTTTTCTATGCTCTACGTCGATGCCTCGCCGAGAAAAGGCCGGTCATTTGGTACTATGATGAAGGCTGCTACTTGTTCGGCGAAGAAGGTGTATACTTTATGCCCTCTGGATTCAAAATGCAAGAAATTGTCTGGACCTTAGTTGACTCGGACGAGTCCAAAGACGGCCTCCCAAACCGTCTTACCGGCCTTGGCACGCGCCATTTCAATATATACTCCATCTCGCCACAGAAAGAAAGGTGGTCGCGTATGCACAAAAGCACGCGGACAAAAGCTATTGTCATGAATCCCTGGACTGTGGAGGAAATTATTCAAGCGTAAGAGTACTCTTTACCTTACGATGTCGTTCAACGCTGACATCCTGGAATATTGTAGCGCAACGTTGTTACCGAACAAGAAGTTCACTGGTGACGATATCAATGAGGTCTTCGACCAACTTTCCCCTACCCCTCGCATGTGTCTCGACTACCAGTACTACCCTGACGAAATGGAAGCATATAAAAAGGATGTCACCACGGTAATCGAGGCCGCTACCATAGACACTATCAAAGACTTATTCAAGCAAACTGGGTCTCTTCGTATGGACGCCTCCTCGCACAAGATTTGTCTTGTCCGCCGTGCGCAGGAAGATGACGTAGCCAGTCATCCCGTCGTGACTGTCATTACCCCCGCCATTCAATCGAGATTGGCTATTCAATTCCGTAACATACAACAGGACGAAATGATCCGCCTTTACTAGCAGTTCGCCAGCGTACCTGATTCCCGGCGTGTGGCGGGCATCCTCTTTGAAGCTTTTGCACAGCGCAAACTCCAGAAGGGCTTGGTCATCTCCCTCTTGCCAATGGTTAAACTCGACCACGCTCGAGACGGAGCGCTGCCCCAATACTATTCCAGTCATGTCCCACTGGATAATCAGGATCTGGAAAAACTCCGTCGAGAAGCCCTGAAAAAGGTTTACGAGGTCGAGATCAGGCCAGAAGTCGTTGAAGTGTTCCAAGAGCAAGGGCCATCAAGCATTCAAGAGGGCATCTTTTACGTACCAGATGCAACGAATCATGAAGCACTCAACTCATTCATTTTGCTCGACGATGTCCTCTACATCTTTCAATTCACGGTTGGGTCAACGCACGGCATCAAATTTGGACTTGTTACCTTTTTTGAGAAGTATGAACACATACCGCCCATTTCAAGCTGGACGTTTGTATTTATCATCGACTCGAACCAGACTCTGAAATGCCCTCAACCTCGGCGGTTGAAGCTGCGAGAGCTGCCCCTGCACACCGCAATTATCGAGGTGCCCATTCACCCCAGCCAAGCCTGACTGCGATAACGAGTTTGACGATAGAGGATGATGCTACCTGATCGGAGCCATACTTCTTTTTCCCGCTACCTTTAGGTAGGGGGTCTTAGAGGCGTTCGAGGAAATCTTTTGGCAGAGAGATGCCTGATCGGAGAATCGACGAGAGGCTCGCCTATCTCTTCCGCAACGTAGTCGGAAATTATCATGCTTTATGAGCCTCGTTTCCGGGGCTCGGTTCGCATTCGCCGTCACTATTCTATCAGCTTCGTCGAGCATCTGCTATGCAGTATTTCGCATCTTCCCCTCCAGAGCGACTAACACCATACTAGATGGTTTTTCGCGTTGATTTTATGTGTCAGCTCATTTATATTACTCACATTAGACAGAAAAAATTTACATTACAGGTGAAACGAGCCTATCATGGATCTATACCACCCCATTGCGAACAAATTTGGAGGAGCGTGCACGAGAATTTGGGAAACTGGTGAAGTACACTGTCAGTCAAAATTGGTCATCATCAGATGCGTCGTAAGTAGCGGGCAATAGCCGATCACTATGCAACCGTATCTGTGGATGCTCCGAGTCATTGAAGTATGCTTGCTTTCTTCTCTCTACAGCTGCATGTCCTGGCCGATCACTATGCGACCGTATCTGTGGATGCTCCGAGTCATTGAAGTATGCTTGCTTTCTTCTCTCTACAGCTGCATGTCCTGGGTACCAAACGGTGTCTTCATACCTAAATGGGCTGACCGTTTTAGTTGGGTCAACTTAATGAATACCATTAAAACATTGAAAAAAATGATAGTGCGATACACGTCAAATACACGTACCAAAGAAAGTAAGAGTACGTGCAGCTAATTTCATATCTTCTTCGAGTTCCCGGGCTTCAAGGTCATCGGCTAAATCAATACCCACTCTGAAGAAACATTACATTGCACTGGAATCACCATGGTCTCTCCCACCAGCATCCTTTTCTTCACCATCATCTCCACTGCGTTTGCGTTTCCCCGCCCTCCCACCTCTACCTCCTTCGGCAATCCCTGATGACCCGCCATCACCGTGGTGTCCCCCAACAGTATCCTTTTCTCCTCCATCATCCTCTCCACGTTTGCGTTTTTCCCCCCTTCCACCTTCCGACCCTGATGGCCTGCTATCACTTGATGATTCGTCATCATCATCATCGTCAAAACGAAAGGCTGAGCTCAGATGCAAGTTCCCAACAATCTTGATCAGGGACCATGCAAATCTGGCGTAGAGGACATCGTGGGATAGGGTATTTTCATGGTCAAATACGGTGTTGTGGAAGTGATGGGGCGGCCAGACTCCTCAGAGAGCTGAATAAAATGTACAACAAGTTGCCCACATTTCGGAACCATCACAAAGGTTTGCCGATCGAACTGACCTGAATACAGGTCATATCGAAGAGCAAAGAGATTCCGTGCATTCTGGTTTGCTGGCAATTCTTCGCCGAGGTAGAGCTCCATATGGTTTCGAGTCAACTATGCAACAAGTTTAACGAGAGTGCAACTTGAACAGCAGATTTTACTCGCCCACTCTTCCTCCGATTCTGGGATAACGTGGGCAGTGGTGAGGGAGTCCTTCCACTGTGATACACGACACAGTTTATCTCTGCCCTTAATAAGCGCACTTTGGGCATCCCAAGAAAGATTCCAGAAGACAGCCTGGAGAGTAGAGGAGTCTGAAGAGAAGCTCGAGTCGCTCGACCAAGATATAGGAAGCTGATCATGGGGAAATTTCCAAAGTTTGAAATCACGACATATGGGATATAACGGGTCGGTTCCAGGCATGTCCAGGTGGAGGTATTATCTGGCGACCGGAAGAACAGAATCGAGGTCCTCCTTGACACGTGGAGCATCACGATTCCTCGAAGTAGATAGAAACCCAGTTTTGTTAAATGCCAAGATGAGACCTATGGTCAGTAGCGTTTCGTGATGAATACCAAACTGGAGTTGGGGATTTGCATAATAGATCGTAGGCAGGAAGTTTGAAGAATAGAAGGTCGTTAGCGGGATGGTGCAACCTAACGTGAGCCGGCAATGAGGGTGGGCCAAACGGATCATTGAAATGCGGTTGACGTTCTCGAATAGTCGGAAAAGAGGGAAGAGCATGCGCTTTTCCCTTTGAACTTTGTCCTTTCGTTGGGAAGGTCAGAGTGGGTCAAAGCTGTTAAAGGATGACTTGTACTCACCTGTAGATGGACGGACCATTATAACATGAATATTTTCCTTCGCGGGTGATGGGAAGAGTGTCGATATTTTGGTTCGTGAGCGCGCCGGTAGTTCTTCGATGCAGGGAATTTCTGCTGGATCTGTACAGATTCCCAACTCCTTTTCGATGTCTGCCTTACGAATGGAAGCTGTAAGATAATAGAGCCGAAGAGCGTTGGTGTCAGCCTGTGTCAGCTTGTTGAAATAGTTGTTGAGCGATCTCCTTTCTCAATGTGATGACAGTCTTCGCCTTTGCGATTTTGACCTGACAAAGCTCAGCAGGTCGGTCGCCGAACACAAAGCAGTTGAGCGGGATGATCTCCTCCTCAGTCTGTTGGTTGAGGAACGAGGCGGGGGTCTGGGTGATTATATAAGGTTTCCGAATTACGAACGAAAAAATTCTACACAGGACATCCTACTCAAAAGACCACGAAAGAGAGTGAAACTAATCACAGCGTTAACGGCTTGCTGTCTTTTTGTGCTGTGGAAAAGAGGTCATCATTCGTTTTTCTCCAGGAAAAGGAGAAAAAAAAAAGCTACACACCCATCGTAATCCGATCACCCAGCGAGAGAGCAATACCCTGCGTCTTGCTACGGATGCGGACATGGCCAGTGATAGTGCCTGCTTCCGTTCGCTCCACGCTGAGGTTGGCCAATGCATCCTCGCCTGAAAGGTGTTTTTTTCGTCAAAATATTTTTTGTGCCGAGGGAAAAGGAGCAAAACATACCAAAGAGACTTCGGGCATACATGTTCGCGGACAGGAAGTCACATTCGCCTGAAGTAGCACCTTCTGGAGTCAGACATGACATATTCGTGGCTTTCATGACGTGTTTCAGGTACTCCCGCGGATCACTATCAGACCTCGAGGTCAATGAAAGCAAAAAGATGACGATGAGAGATATGGTAACTCACGACATGGGGTTGTTAACGTTGACGCGGTTTTCCCATTCGAACTCAGTCCACATACTGCGGAACTACATCAGGAACAGGTGAGTAAATCGATAGTTGGAGCATGGGACAAAAAACAAAAAAATTACCTGAGCCTCGTTACAATACGCAGGCTTGATATAATCCATGATATCAATATGAATATCGTTCAAGATTACACACGCCTCCGACATATTGGGACCCTCCCACAGAATGCTTCCAAAGATGACACCGGTTTCCGTTGACGATACCTTAATGGTTGCCTTGATACTCTGGAATCCATGAGGAGCGATAGTATAGACTGTAGGTCGCTCGACGATCTTCAGGTCACCCAAGGTAGCAAAGTCCAAGCACAGATTCTGCAGGGTGTTGGCGGTTTGGTTGACAAGGAGAACATCTACTCGGAACTGGTTAACACCTTGCATTCATTGGATCAGAGTGAGGGAGAAGCTGACCGAGGAGAATGTCGAATCCGTTCATCTTGACGTAGGCTTCAGCGTAAATAGGATCCGAGAAACCTGGAGTCCCACATCGTAAGGAGAAATGCATTGGTAAGAGAAAGGGTTGGGACTAACCGGTCAATTGCGAAATGCGACTAAGATTCGACATAAAGTCTTCCTGAACCTCGCCCGATCCAGTTGCCCGACCAACATCTTCGTCATACTAAAAGTTCAATTTTATTCAGAATCATGAGCAAGATAATGTGTGGTGCAGAGACTCACATCGATAGCATCATCCGCCGTCTTCTTCGAGAATTGTCGGAACGACAAAAGGTCGTCAACTTGGATAGCAACTTCCTTTGGCATTTCGGCTTCCTTCTTCTCTAACGCACGTTTCTAAACCATAGAACATCCATGTCAATACTGGAATGCTACCAAAATAAACAACAAAACAGACCTCCTGAGCACCCAACATCTTTGAGAATGCCATTTTCGTGTCCTCTAAAAAGACTTCATGGACCGCGGGCTGTGCCTCCAACTCGCTGAGCGTCTGGATACAGTTCATGATACGCTCGTTGGAGTCTTCGTCGATCTGTACGGTTACAAACTTGGACTGGCCGACTCGGATGATCGACGTCATCATCAACATCGCCTGGTTGAGGGTCGATTAGAAGACATCCAGACTTGGATGGAAAAATCAACGAACCTCGGCTCGCAAGGTGTTAGACGAGACCTTGTCCTGGGCGCTATCATCGAAACGAAGAACGAGCTTCGTCAATGCAGCTGCAAGGACCGCCCCCGTGAAGAAATCTCCGCCAAGGATCAAAGCTGCCCAATATGAATCAGGGATCTGAGGCGTTTAAATTTTCGAAATGGAAAACATACTTCGCAATGGCGGCTTCGCAGCACTTTTGACCGCCTCCAGCCTTGCTGCACCTGTGCTGGTGTACGCCGACTCGGTTGCATACGTGCCATCCGCCAAAACCTTGGGTTTGCTTCCTCCGCCCTCCTTGGGTTTCTCCTTCTCTTCTTCTTCGTCAGCATTGCCACCAGCCTCGTCCAGAAGCCGTTGCTCCGACGCAAGGATCGGAATTTCGCCGATAACTTTTCGGATCTCCCTCATTGCACTTTGAATATCTGCGATCGATTCGACATATTCGCCCAGGATCCAAAGAACCCCACGGAAAACCTTGCCAGATTTGATTTCAGAGAGGGTGGAGATGAGCTTCTCGCAGATGGTGGCTCGAAGATGGGGGAATTTCTCGACGACTTCGCTGTTGGCACAGAACACCATTAGCAAATTCTAGATAGGTCGCGGAAGAAGAGACAGAACTGCGCACCGAACGAAGGCCACGACATCGAGAGCGGAAGGGTTGTTAGAGTCTCCCAGGAACTCCATCAGAGCGTGAACGACGCTGGCGGCGACTTCTGAGAATTTAACAGCTGTGACGTGGATCGACTGGATCAAGAGTTGTCGGTATTCTGGTGCCTACGAGCGAAGTTATTAGGAAGTCGACCAGGATTACTGCAGCGTTGCGAGTTACCTTGTCGAAGTCAGCTTCTTGTGTCTTCTGGAGTTGTTTCTTCAAGAACAATACGACCTCTTCCACATTTCTTGTGGAAGTCATGCTCAACACAATGCCAATTGCTTTACGTCGGACCTCCATATCAGCACTGGGATATTTAGTTATTAGAAGAGTCGGAAAAAAAAAAGCTTCACAGGAATAGAGATACCTTGATAAGACTTGGAGGACATCCATAATCAGTCCATCGAGAACATGGTCATGTTTAGCACGAAGGTTATCCAGGCGATCCAGCACGATAAGCTTCACATTATTGTCGGATTCCTTAAGAACAAGCGTGATGAAGCAAGACGCAGCGGCTGATACGGGGCATCAGAGCGTGAAAATGGATAGTTGGCGACCATCTACTTACCTTTAACAGCGGCAGGATTTTGGGTGAGAGTGGTTAGGGTAGTAGCGGCTTCATATTTTACAGCATGAGAGGAGGCATTGAGTAGTTCGAAGATGCACCGAATATAGCGTGGCTAAGAAGGAAATCAATACATAAACCTGAAAATCCGGCGCGAAAGACGTACCCGATGGGCTGAATCACTTTTACAGTCTATTCTGATTATTTCTATAATGCTCATTTGAAGAGCTTCGTCCAAGGTACTGATGGACTCGTAAATGCTGAGAATGTATTCAACGGCCTTGGGCATCGAGCAATGGGCGAGGAAAACGAAGGCGTTACGCTTGCAGGAGGAGTCGCTCTCGGCAATGAGGAAGGTGTACATTAGCTCTGCGGCGTCGGGTATAAGGTTTTCGAATTCGCGGTAGATGGAATACAACGCGAAAACTGCGTTTTTGCGGACGTATGAATGTCGATGTTCAAGGCATGAACGGCACGTAGGTATCAGTGGTTCTAGCAGTTCAGCATCCTTGGCAATCTTTTGTAGGAACCGTAGACTTGCGCCCCGAATATATTCGTTTGGGTGTTGCTTTCGGACGTTGAGCCATTGGAACAGATATCAGTTAAAAGGAAACATACCAAGTCATTGCGGATCGCGTTACTATACCCACAGGTGTGGTCAGTTTGAGATCCAGAAAAAACGGTGCTGATACGCACACAACAAGAATCATCTCCTGCTTCAGCTTCCCATTTTCGTCATATTTTGGGCAAACCTCCCAATAGAAGTGCAAAAGCTTCTTGAGTTGCTTGTTCCGTGAAGGCATAACGAATTGAATTATGGGCATCATCAACGTTGGCTACCCGGAAATTGAGCTCATGTACTACAAAAACGACGCCATGAAGTGCTTACTTGGGGGTTTCCATTGATAGTCGACACGATGATCTTTCGCAACGTGTCGATTTTGACCTCATCTGAGCCCTTCTCAAGGCCCGCGCGCAGTTCCGCCGGAGAGGGATATTCTGCTGTAGACTCGAATACAACGGTATAGCATGACGAGTCTGATGACGAGGCCATGGTGGGCGATGTCGACGACGACAGATGGAGGTGTTAACAGTTATACTTGAGCCGTGGGAACTTTGTCAGACGCGACGACGTCTGCTCAAAATCATGTTACATTGATTCCAATTTCTGTACTTCCACGATTTATTTTTTCTTGGATAGAGAGGTAAGAAAATCTTTGCATAGTCAGTGCCGACTCTCCAGATTTTTATATCGCTGACTTTGGCATTATTTGTCGAGCTAGATTTCAGAGGACGCTCCTCTCAATCCCCGACTCCCGGTTGATTCGCTCCGAGTCATCTAACTTATAGATGGACACATAATTATCAACTGCGTAACAATGCTCGGTGAGAAAAGCTCCCCACTCTCTTTTTTAATTCTGATGCGACGAAATGCATTAAAATAGTAATTGGACTGACAGGAGGCATCGCAACCGGCAAATCAACAGTGTCGAGGCTACTCAAAGCCGCACGCATCCCAATTATCGATGCCGACATAATAGCCCGCCAAGTCGTTGAACCCGGAACATCCGCGCTCGCGAAGATACAGGCAACATTCGGAAACGAGGTTCTCTTCCCCGACGGCAGCCTCGACCGAAAGAAACTAGGCAGTATCATCTTCAACGATGAGGTGAAGAGGAAACAATTAAATAAGATCGTGCACCCAGCTGTGAGGAAGGCTATGCTTTGGCAGATGCTAGGTTATTGGATAAAGGGGTACAAGTATTGTGTGATGGATGTGCCGCTCCTAATTGAGGGCGGTCTTTGGAAATTGGTGGGCTTGGTAGTTGTTGTCTACTGGTAAGCAGCTTTCTTCGTTTCATCCAGGTTAAATATTAATGCGTGTCATGTAGCTCAGATACTTTGCAACTTCAGCGTCTCATGCAACGAGATGGATCAACAAGAGAGGAAGCATCTGCACGCCTCAGTTCTCAGCTCCCGATAGCACAGAAAATCCCCTATGCAGACATCGTCATCGATAACTCTGGCACAGAACAGGAGCTAAATGAACACGTAAAAGGCTTGATACGAACCCTCGAGAAAAGAGCTGGCTGGATATGGAGGTTGAGTTGGTTGTTCCCTCCTTTTGGGTTATTCTCAGCGTTATGGACACTCTTGTGGAAAAGGATTAGGCAGAGAAGAAGGAACGCGGCACAGAGGCCCTCAAGGTAAACTACTCGCCTGGCTTTTGGGGTTTTGTGAACAATTATATTTGTCTTATACAGGACTCCAAAATAATGCAGTACGTGTACACGAGCTACTACAGTCTTGCTCAGGTTCACAGCAAACGTCGGCCCATGCAGGCAAACAGTAGCGCCACAATATTCAATAATTTAATCATTATTTATCAAGCTTTTCTGGTCCTGAAATTTTCAAATAACGCGGTCTCTTATTTCAAACGAGGAGCTGAGAGGCTTCTATGCCAGGTGATACTCGAGCATTCGAACGACGTTTTTCCACCAAAATCTTCGAAGAGCACAAAGAATATTATGTGGTAGACTGCGACTCTGAGGTACCAAATTACACAGCTAGCTCATTTCTTCTTCACGATAAGCACCATCCTCAAATTCCGACACGGAGCTTATGGCCGAGGACTGCATCGCCTGAAATCGCGCACCAAGATCTGCATTACAATTCATCTGTCCCAAAACAAGTCAACGACAAAACAATTTTAAACAGATGAAGAAAGGCCTACCATCGGTTGCACTCCGATGTATCCACCAAACCCATTCATACGGTCTTGCGGTGACAACTCAACGAACTCCTGGAGCGGCATTTCGCATAGAACAATCGAAGCCGAGAAATTATTCATCCCGCTTATCCCTGATAAACAATTTTCTTCATCCTGTCGTAAATTCGCTTTAACAACCAGTAACCAACGAACAGAAGGATAATAATTCCATACCTCCAGAAAATCCGCCGCCAACCACTCTCTTTCTCCCCAAACCGCACCGCCCGTCTCATCTGCCTCCTCCGCCCTCTCTCCGAACCACCGCGTCAACAACGCAGCCTCATCCACTGTATTCGCAAAAGCATACTCCACCTTGCTATCTCCACACTTCGTACCACACGCATCCGCAATATTCACATCCCTCCTAAACTTTTTAATCGCCTTGACAATTGGCGGTGTAAACGCGTACAGCTCCGACGACGGACTTTTAACCGCAAGAGACTGTTTGGAGCGTTGCTCGGGATACGCTTCGAATATAACAAGCAATCGAGAGAATTTCCATGACTGCTGCGAGACTCGTTCCGTATACGCATCACACCTCGCTGAGAGTGTGAAAAGAGACAAGAAAATTATAGCGCAATGCGGGTCGACGATAAGGTCCACTCCACCCAGCGTCTGCCGCTCGACCAGCTCGACAGAGCATTCCCTCGCGCGAAGCGCACGTACAAGTGCTTTTTTTTGGATAAATTCGAGAGACGCCATGTATCGGTGGACCGATTGCGCTAGGCCAATAACGTCAGGAAGGCGAAGGGTGTTTTGATCAAACAGCTCTGGTGGGGCGGAACGGGTGTCATTTGAAGTGATAGTAAGAACTGGGGCTGCGATAGGCTCGACAACAGGGGTTGGACGATGTTCAGAGACCTTCCTCGCGCGGAGATGGGCGAACGCAGATATTCCAAGCGCCTGGGAGGCGATGTCGGGTTCATAAGCAAGGGTGCATTCTAGTCCATGCCCTGGCAAGGAGTCTTCTTTTTCATCGATGGGAATGTCTTCGGGTATATAATCGACTCCAAATGTGTCCTGCCCTTGAGGAGGAACGTCTAATCCACGGACTTCGGACTGAAAAGCATTCGCTTGTGAAGGAGGTTGACGAGAACCAAATGAAAGCAACTCAAAGCTTTCTTGTTGATCTTCCATTTGATCAGGGGCACGCTCGTGGCCGAACGCGTTGGGTTCGAATGATGACGCCAGGAAACCATCGCTTGATATTTGATAGTCCTCTGTGTCGTCCATCAACCTGGAAAGGGAAGATGAAACCGGGGGCCAATTCTCCTTGTTGTCATCGTCCGCAACGAAAGGAGTAGGCGAGTGGGCCGCGGACCAAGGACGATCGTGCGCCGAGGGCTGGCGAGAAATGGAGTTTACATCGCCCTGTGGAATCGACATTGCTCGAACTTCAAAACTGTTGTTCTCAAGCCGAGGCCGTTTATGAGGCCGTTCGTTGTCTAATACCTCCTGAGAGTCATCGTGTAGATGATTTTGTTGTTGACGGTGGTGGCGGTCCCGTACTTGTGCTTGAGCAAGACCAACTTCTCCAACGTCATCGTCCTCGGTGTCGTCCATCTTTTGATCCCCAATTCTTCCCTCCAGCATTGCAAGCCGTCGACGTTCCTGGCGATTCATTACAATCTGGAAGTCGTCAAACCCCTCGCTGGGTCGGTAGATGTACGAGTTGTCGAAAGAAGCAAATCGAGCAGAGTCAGTGGTGAAGGGCGCTTGTACGTCGGCATTCCCAAGATTAAAAGATTTTAGCAGGGCCTCGATTTCGTCCGATTCTTCCTGTTCCGCTGCACGAGACTTATCAAACAAGTCGTTTACTCCGATGAGCTCAGCAGCCGTCGGTAATTTCTTGTCCACAGTGAAAGGTCTGGTAGATGGTTCACATTATCAACGTCAAATAACATAATAAAAATTGTAGAGGGACAACTGACACCCAAGATAAAGCGATCCCAAGTGATTGACGCCCCTTCACTTTCTTCAAGCATTGATGGATCACTGGTGGCGGACCTCCTTTTGCATTGTTGGAGGGGTTGACTGGGACAACAAATTCGCTGAAGGATTTCGGTATGTGCATTCCGTTCGGCTGATGGATGTTAGGGGCTGGCAGTGCTGGAACTGCACAATTTAAATTCAAAATAAGAATCGGTGCATTTCCAGAGATTCTCGCATTGAGCTGACCTTCCATTAACATCTCCTGCTTGTCGTCGATCGCCTCGTTCATGATCAAGCTGTTGAGTTCTTGTCCATTATAAAGTCTTTTCAGTTCCCGGTCGAGGTCTTGATCTCGAATATTGGCGTCGGTATCGGTCGCACTGAGTTCAAATAGTGAAGGCGGCTGGCCGAAGAGCGACGATGGCGTTGGTGACGATCGCATGTGACTCACAATCGGCTCCTCTGCGGAACGCCAGGAATTTAGGTTGGCTGGCGGCAGAAGAGGAGCCAGGAAAGATCCGAGTCTGTGCATATATATATCAGAAAGCGACGAATATATTGATTGAGTGGAGATACATACGTTTTACCGGCCAGGATATGTGGCGCAATTCCACTGGAACCTCCGATTTTTCGCGAACGAGGCATTATGATTTCCTCTAAACCATATTGATGAGCAATAGCAGAGCGAAAAGTTAAAATGGATAAACAGACCCATGTTGGCAAGTTCTTCTAAGTGGCTCGGCTCCGTATCTGCGGATGATAAAAGGAACAGTTCGTCCAATTGGTCTTCACCGTCGGTGTCCTTCGATGACTGCGATGAAGGCGGGGAGGATCTAATTGTTTCTGGTGATTAGATCGTCAGAAAAGGCTTCGACGGAAAGAAGTGTTAAGGACCCCATCCATCAACGATGACCATGTTCTGCCTGGATAGGTCACCATCAGGATCCTCAACCTCGAGCTTGTTCATCACAGTGGATGGAATATCGACAAACGACTTGCGTTCAGCTACATTGGCTTGTGTCGAAGGAGCTACACCAGACCTTGGAAGTCGCGACCTTGGAAAAATTGGGATAAATGGTTCTTCAAGCCATTCCATCGTGGGTGACACGTCATTCCGAAGAAAATCGGGATCCAGATATTTGTTCTTGTGAGATTTATGAAGACGACGCATATCCGTAGTTTTCTGTAGCAGGGCCCGAACATTTGGGAGGTCGGTCGAATCAATTTGATGGTTGGCTTGCCTGAGGCAAGACTATTAGCGCATATATTTAACCAGGATGCTAGAAATGGTTACAAAATTTCTTCTGAAATCAATTTCTCTTCTTCAATGGGTTCTACGAAGAGGATATCGATTTTCCGGGACTCGAAAATATTTCGATAAGACACCGGAGCCTGAGCCTTTGGTTTAGTGCCTAGTTTCGGAGTACTCTGACGAGCACGACGCGTCAAGGCAGGTAAAAATGGTTCATAAGGTGGGTCCAAGTCGTCTACGGTGAAAAGGGTCAGACATCATCTTCACAATGGCAAACGGCGCACAGTCATCCTTCCATACAACTTTCTCTGATTTTGGTTTGCCTCGGAATGAGCTCATGACATTTTTGAGATACAATCTAGCATCGTTTGTCGTTTGCGGAATCTCATCATAAGGTTCAAGCAATCCTATTCCGTGAAGTTGAGAAAAGGCATCGAAGGGATCAACAGGCCTAACGAGCGAATACGGATAGGTGAGTGGAATCGGCTTCAAGTCCTCGATGAACTAAATAACCAACGAAAGGTCAAAGAAGAAATGAGAGGTTCCATAGTCGTACGTACCTCAGAAGCCAGTTCCTCCGTAAAAGTTAAATGGTTAGTCGTATAGTGCAATATTGAATAATTATAAAGCAGGTTGCGAATGTGCAATCGCAATTCAGGTGAATCGCTAGAGTAGGGAGTCATTCTCGAGGATTGAGCAAAAAAATAGATATTGAAGAATGGTCTCAAGCGGCGTGTATTGGTATAAACATATTCTCGAGGTCAACGACTGTGGTTGTGGTTGGAAAAAGAAAGGTGAGCGAT
>Ga0307517_10007176_pt1 | contig 16331 bp, 14 predicted proteins | sample 23_EM_MG_FD_194515 | JGI IMG/M metagenome (GOLD analysis project Ga0307517, IMG submission 194515) | Populus trichocarpa ectomycorrhiza microbial communities from riparian zone in the Pacific Northwest, United States - 23_EM | ecosystem: Host-associated > Plants > Roots > Unclassified | place... | reverse complement strand
GACACGGCTTATTAGACTGGAAGTCACCTATCTGGAAAAACCATGAAGTTCAATTCTTAACTAATCAAATATTGAAGGATGAAATTGAAAAAAAAAATCAATAATACAAAAGAACCCAAAAAAAAAAAGAGCAATTAAAAGGATAGGGATCAAATTGAAATAAAAATAAATAAATTGGAAGACAAGTATAAATGTTTTATTGGACAGTGAAATTGAAAAGAAAAATCAATTTGATAAAGACCCAAAAAATAATCAAAAGAATGAGAACTAAATTGAAAAAAAAATAACATCACAAATTAGAATTAAATGATGAAATTGAATACAAATTTTGAATGTCCAGCACAAATTTCAAGGGTAGAGACGAGGGAAAAAGAAAAGCACCTCCAACAATAAACCGTTCCACCACTGCTTTCACGCACCATCCCAATAGGAATAAGACTCTACGACAATTCTAATGACATAACAAAAGGAAGTTTTTGCTGCTGGTTAACACCGCATGCGCCACCATAAAACCATGGGGGCCTCCCACATGCTAGCATATAGGTTATACACGCCATCCACTTTTGATTGTTTAATTATATTTTATATTTATTAAAATATTAAATTACCCCTCAATCAACTTGATTATAAATTACCCCTCAAACAGGTTGAAAATACAAAAAAGCCTCTTTTTCTAGTTTTAAAAATTTTGCTTTCAATAATATTTTAGTCATTTTACTATACTTTAGAATTGTGAAAAGACCAAGTAATCTCCCAATCTAATAATGATTAATGAACCTTGTGAAAAGACAACACTATCCACAATAGCCAATTCAATGATTTTTTGTGTGAAGAGCAAAACCATCATTAAACTATTACACTGAACGTTAATCTCTCTCAATGTGAACAGTGTTTTTCCCTCCCAAATTAGTTTTTGTTAATTTAGAATTCTAGACTCTTTACTTCAACTGCAAGTATAGAGGACTCTGCTTATGCATCACAAGAGGAAAGTGAAACATTTGCATGTTTGATACGAGTATAGAGATAGGCTACATAGGTACTGCAAGATATTAATATGTAATTTTGTTAGTGTTTTTTTCCAACAAGAGAAGTAAATGCTTGATATTTGTGTACTCTAGTGCATAGAGGTCACCTGGTCTGTAAAGAATTTTCTGCATTTATCAAGGCACTTAGTTTTTCTGTTATTGTACTAAACTAGCTAGCTATCTGCCATTGAGATGTAAATTGTAATGGATTTTTAACTTCTTGGGCAAACCTTGAAAATGATGATCACTTACCACATGAAAGACAAATGAATTAAAGCACATGCTTTGAGCTGGAGTTGCTGATTCTTTATAAAAATAATGCAATTTTTACAAGAACAGATTATTTTTAACGTGAAAATTATGTGAGAATCATATGTCTGATTCTTATCATGAGGATGATAACTTAGAAGAATGAAACCACTGGACATTCATTATAGGAAGATGGTGCATGCCTAAGGGCACAAGACATTGAGTTATGAACAAACTGGGAGAACCTCACTTCTAAAAAGAAAATACTTGAGATTAGAGCAGTGACCTTAATAATAGAAGTGAGATACAGAAAAGAAAAGAAAGAACCAGAATTTGAAAGATGAGATAATTAACAATATAGGAGAATCCAAATATCTCACATTCAAGTTTTCTTACCTATCTGGTCTCAGCAATGGCATCTTGACAAGAGAGCCAAAACGTTCTATTAGTTCACTCTCAAACTCTGTGCGGTTCTGAAAAAGAGAAAGGAGAAGACGATAAAAAAAAGATGATTCAAATGCTGGAACACCCGGAGGCCAGACCACGCCAACATAAAACAGTACCTTGCCATCATAAAGGTGATAAAACATAAGCAGCACAAAACCAGCATTTGGAGATGATTTGTCCAAATTCCCCTTTAAAAGTCCAAAGCAAAGAGGAACGTGTTAAAAAGATGAGAGACAATATTTTACATTTGGGTCTGGTAAATTTACCAACCAAAGGAGTATAAATGGCATGTACCGGATGATTAACACGTTGAAGTACACGGAACATGAAAACAGCTAATGCATCAAGAGAAAATGGATTTGAATCCGTCCCTGAAAAGTAAACAGTGAGGAAAAAGCATTAATCACTGACAAAAAGAAATTATTAGTTAAATACAAACAATATGAAAAATAAATCACAATGAAAAATCAAAAGCAAAGATTACAACTTTCAATCTGATTGCTTAGGTTTATATGTAAAGTGAGGAGAGATTTGAGAGGATGTGATAGCCGAGTAATCTAAGTTGGTGCCTTCCAGCTTATATAAAGTATAAGCTTATAAACATGAAAATTACATTAAAGTCCCTGACTGATATACTTTCATTCCTGATCAAGTTGAATCGACCATTTGAAAGTAATACTCGAAGAAGATTAGGAGTATTGAAGCACTTGAATGTCCAAGTTTATTGAAAACATGTATGACAGTGAAGTATTGTAGCTGATACACAGAGCAAAGATAAAGGTGCAGAGCCCATTTTACATGAACTTGATGGGATTCACTGCAATTTGTATTTCTAGGTAAATGGCTAGCACACATATTGAAAATTTTATTATCTTCAAAAGAAAAATTTATAAGTTTGAGCAAGCACTCGTTATAAAAGAACTAAAAGCTATGAAGAATGAAAAAACAAGACTAGTTTTTATTTTCTTTCATAGTAGGCTAGAGCACAAGATGCTCCACTCAATAAAACAACAAACCAAAAACACAAAAAAATGCTTCTGCAGGCCATACCAGAGCATTCAATCAGTTGCAATGATTTATCCTAGACATGAAGGCATTTAACGTTCTAAAAACTAAATCTATCTAAAAGGAAGAACATGCATATAACCATATCAGTGGAGAGCTTTCTAAATGTGGGGTTTTAACCAAGAATTCAATGCGCATTCTGATTTCACAGCTTTGTAGTCTTAAAAATGAAATTCACCAAACCATCATGAGAAACAATAGCAGCCCACTAAGAATACAATTACAAATAAGCATCCAGCTAAATCTTTACCAGTGAATAATGACAGAGAAATGCTTTGAAGTCTTACTATTCACTACAGATGGAATGCAAAAATTAAGATAATTGGTACAAGAGGGAACGGTAACCTTCTGAATCAGGTATGACCGGAACAGCAGAGGCTTGGGTGCTCCGGCACATGCCTTCGATCTGAACAATAGAAAAGCCTATCATAAGACATGCATGTCATTTGAAATTCAATTAACAAAGAATCCAGTCATTGGTTCAGCAACTCTCTCTCTCAGAGGCGCAAAAATATACTAATATAGGATAAACAAGATACTGCCCATCTATGGAGGAAAAGAACAGGCAGTAAGATCACTAACTAAAGATTATCTGAACTAAATGCAATGTAAATTATCTATGAAGTCTAAGCACTCTCCGTAACAGAGTTGAGCAAACTCTTCCTCAAATGTTCTTCTTTTGCCCATCCAACACAACTCAAGGTATTGTTTTGCTAAAAATGCACAGCTTGGTGTGTCTTTTTTCCTGTACAAAAAGCACGACCACTCCAAGCACTAACTCTCAATCAACTGACTCTGCCGTACCCAATGAGAACTCAGTAGTCCCATATACCACAACTTATACAAGCTTATGTACTTCGCAGAGTAAAAGCAAATGATTAACAAATGAACTTGGTGCATAAAATACTTATTCACATATATGTTAGTACTTTGAATATTATCTAGACTCAAGAGTTCTCCCTAAGTTGTAGATTATCTAAATGGAGCTTTAGTCCTCCATATAGAATTCCAAGGAAAGTTGGGTCCTTCATAAACACCTTCAAATATCAACAAAGCCTGTAACAAAATTTAACACTGGACTTTGCCACCTTCAGTAAAGTTGCAAATCACCTTCTTATTCTATTCCACATTACCCCTGGTGCTAATGATTAATTCAAAGAATTTCTACAAAAGATTCCATCTCTAAACATGGTGCAATCCTGCCAAAAGCTACTTTTAAAGAGGCAAAGCCACAATCTCAAAAGAAAAACTCCATATAACATCTTTGTCTCCAGCCAACTGAAATGTTCAGGAAACTACATCTTCAAAGATTCTTCCCACACCATCGTGCATGCCAAAACAAAATAGCACCCTCTTTGCCAGCTCAAAAATAACAAAGGATGAAACTGCTTCCATCCTTTTCCACTAAATTTTTGTAATCAAGTTAAATCAGATTACCTGTCTCCAAACCTCTTCATTGGGTGCATTTTTGTCTGCAAGTATTACAGAGTATGGTTTTTTCCGCCGCTCATCAGCAATCTTCTGCCAGTACTTTCCTGTTGAAAGCAATGAAATATAAATTAATAAGTATACAAGTAAAAAAGCAAACCTTTAAGAATGATGGTTAAAATATTGGAAATTAAAGAGAATGCTATAACCATGAACAAAGAGAAGCAACCATAGCAATCAACTAAAGGTTAAGATATTGTATTCTTATTAGGAAATTCAAGCTCATTTCCCTCCATAATCATCCATTTGGAAAACTAATGTTCAAAGAGCAATTTTTCCTTCAGACATCTTGACCTTTAATAATTCCATAATAACAAAGAATACTTTTAGTAAAATAAAGTATTGGTCATTTAATTTATGAAAGTATGCTTCTTTTGCAGTAGTTTTGAAGAATATAGACTGGAACTCTTGTATCTTGGAATGCCTCTCTGAAAGCAACTATTGTGGACAGGATGGACTTTTGACCTATTTGCATGGTTCTGCTTTCAGGGCATTTAGATTAAGCTCTTTAATGTATCTTCTGTCAGATGGGTTTACCCTGTTGTATTGATTGTCTTGTTTTTTCCTTATCTGATTTCTTTTTCCCTGTTCTAGATAATATATTATCTTACACATAATTGATGCTTCCTTCCATAATATTAACTTACTGTTATCCAAACTAAAACTCACCACCTCTCAAATTTTTGAAACTTTGAAAAAAAAAAGGAATCACAAATAATATCAGATTTTTGGGGTATAAATTTACATTAACGCATTCATGCTAGAAGGATTTCCAAGCAGCTGTGACAGAAGTTTTGAAATCAAGAAGATCTTACCACATGATCTCTCCCCATGATTGGGGATCCACCTAAGGGAGGATTCAATTGATGCTAAATTCTGGTTAGTTTACAAAAATTATAATGTAGAACAATTAATTGCAATGTTTTAAGATAAAAGAAAATTGTATTAATAGAGAAAGGAATTGCAAAATCTTGATGGAGAATAAGCCATCCTTCCAAATAAAAAAGCAAAGCAAATATCATAAACAAACAGCTCAATCCCACTGAATATCAACTGAAGGAAAATTTGCTCAAAATCAAATACCTTTAATAAGGTCACCCATCAAACTATGAACCGGGCGATCATCTCCAAGACCTCCAGGGGCATTTAGTAATTCCTTGCAAAGTACAGACTTAGCGCATCCTGGAATTCCTGGAGACGGAAATTCAAAAGCATACAACAAAGTGAACCCTCACTATGAGAGAATAAAGAAGCAATCTCAATAGAAGTTACAGAGTACAAATGAAAGGGATTGCATGCAATGAAGGTAAACATCAAGTTTCATTCAAAAGATTGTCAATGAAAGACATTGGTTTTGAATTGCAGACACAATGTCGCGAATGAGTCATTAACAAATTTTAGCAATAGTCTCTAAAATAAGGATTTAAAAGAAATTTCACTAAAGAATGTATGATAATTTAGACAAGCTTGCAGTATAATTTGCAAGAAAAACATGCACTCCTTAACTTATTACATGAACAATAATTTAACAATTAATACATTAAAAGCTGGGTATCTTAGGCAACAGTGATGGAGGTGCCCAGCTGTCAACAAAGGACTGGGTGAAAGAAGAGCACAACAGCTGGATAACACCTATTTCATGAAAAATTACAATTTGATCCCTATACCTTCATATTTATTACATTCAGGTTACTATGTTTGTAATTTCTTCAATAAGAATCTTAAAATTAAAAAAAATAAATATGACCCTAGCGATTGAATAGTTATAAATTAATGGAATTCCTATTTTTAATTCAAATACAAAAAAATGTATTCATAATTTTTTATTCAAGTGCAGCTAAAGTCAAGTTAATGAAATTTTTAAAACCTAAAAATTAAACATTAGCCCATGCACTTCATAAACTTGCTCTTGGAATCCTTGCATTCAAAAACAGAAAATTGTATTCATAATTTTTTATTCAAGTGCAGCTAAAGTTGAGTTCATGAAATTTTTAAGACTTAAAAATTAAACAATAGCCCATGCACTTCATAAACTTGCTCCAGAATCCTTGAACTCAAAAAAAAAGGTCCTTCTTCAAGAACACAAGTTTCAAATTCTCAAAAAATGTCTGAGGTTCTTATGTGGGATTCAAATAGGACTACAGTTCTGGAAAAATTAAACTGTTTGGCGCCCGAGTTTAGGTTCTAGAAGCATCAGATTTAAAATTTAACCATATGCCAAAACATCAGGTACTAAGAAAATAATTTACTGATAATAACAATAATTGTACATAAATCCCAACAACCTAAGACAGTAAGATTTTACAACTATGATGCACAGAACATAAACTGTAACTGTAAGAAAATGATAAAATGATTGAGACATTTAAGTGTAACAGCAATGAAGCATGTCAACAGCTAGAAATGTATACCAGGTTCTAATGTAACAGGATTGCAAAATCCTCACACATAACAATGTTAATTACTATCAAATTCCACATATACAATACAATTACTTCTATATTTGAAAGTTGAATTTTCTAAAGTATACAGTTTTCTAACATGAAATGGAAATTAAAACACCAAGAACTTCAGTGAAATTGCTTAGTTCCTGACATGTAACTTAAAGAGCTACACAAGGATAGCTCCATATTGAAAAAATATAGAGAGACGTAAAACTAGAAAACTAACAATATCATGATAAATTTCTTTTAATTGCCTCCAAGATATTCAAAACTATAAAGTTGTGAAAAATCAGTGGAGATCCCATTGACCTCCTATTAGCTAAATAAGTGGTCCCCATAAGTTACCACAAAAAATTGTACTGCATGCTAAACATCTAATAGGGAGGTATGTTTACCTGGAAAGAAGACAATCAAACCCTTATCCTTTTGAACAGTTTCCTTGAATGAGGAAATAGGACTTGGGGACACCACCTCCTTATCCATCTCAAGATCACCCTCTTCGTCCCTACCTCCTTCTATGATGGCCATGAAATCTTCCGCCCTAACAAAGCTTCCAGCAGATCCTATCAAAACTTGGTTCTCTGGACTTCGACTTGCGTATTGTTCAAGGAAAGATTCAGCCTCAGTCAGGTATATTGAAGATGACAACTGCTTCTTTCCACATTTTCTTCGTATGTATACAGCCCTGAACATTGAGGGAGAGATTCTATTCACCAATCATGTATACCAGGTATGAAAAGAATAAGCTGCATCAGGGATTACAGGGTACTTCTCACAGTACCATTCATCTAGCATCTTGCTGAGTTCTTGCTGTTTTCCTGCTGAAGTTCCCCAGATTTTCATCTGCCTGTAAAATAAATAGAATAGATTTTTGGTGAACAATCTGGGGATGAAACTTTAAAATTTAAATTTATGGCAGTACAAACAGAAGCAGCAACAAAAACAACCAAGCCCAAATTACATATGGGAGCATATGCACTTGCAAAGTTTCCAGCACAAATTACAGCAAATTAGAACAAAACTAACCTTAGATAGTATGCCTTGTAGGCAGATGGGCCATCCTTGAAAAGAGTTGACAAGCCATTGCGGATCAAAAAGGTTCTCAACTGCATTAAAGGAAAGAAAGAAAACAAGATTCAGATGCACATCACAATTGAGATCACATTAAGCCAATAGAACTCTAAATCATTATTGAGTTCTCCTCCAGTCAGTACCATATTGCTTAAATAAGCTTACAAATTCTACATGAATCCACATGTCCACAAATATAGCAGATTTACATTTACTTGTGGAAAATTTAATTATCAAGAACATAATTTTTTTTCAGTATAGCTTAGAAAAGTTTGATTCTTCAAGTTTTACTGAAAAAATATTAAAAGAGATTTTCCATATATCCCTTTTTTTAAGGACACGCTGAGCCTGTTTGGTTCATCTTTCCTAATCTCTCTTCATCTTTTCTTATTTTCAATGCAGATTTAAATGGGGGCACTGTTTCCTAAATTGGAAAAACATTCATTAATAATGTTTTCTTATATTTTTTTATGCTTGAATAAATTTAAAGTAGAGATGAAAGGTACAAAATTGTTCTTGAAAAGTAAAGGCACCATATTAGTATTAAGCCAATTTAAAAAAGAAAAGCAACTTCATAAAATACAAAGAAAATAACCAGAAAGGAAAAGTGCATTGAGGAGAAAGGGGGAAAATTACTAAAATTGAATTGATAAATTCTACGATTTTTGTAGAGGAATAATTGAGCTATTCTGTAAGTTTTATAAATTAAAAAAAAATGTTTGTAGAAATCCTTGTGATAATCTATCTGTTTTAAAAAATTAAACAAACAAATGCAGCACTTAACAAAAATATATAATTAAAAGCATCATTGCTTTGCAAGTTTCTAACCTCCAAACATGAACAAAACTTTTATACTTTCTGATACAATTTAAATCAAATAAAAATATGTTGAAGAGCACATACCTTGTATGTAAGAAATTTCAGTTTGATCATCAAATTTGCATCATCATCAGCTAAACCATCTTTTGCTCTATCATTAACATTTCCATCTATGTTGTTGTTTTTTGCAATTTCAGCAGCTCTCTCCTTATTAGCCTTGAATAAGTTAATGTCAACAAAAAACCCTACACCCATAAAAAGGTGTTAGAAGTAATGTGCATAACTCATAAGCTCCCGCTTCCCATTTTCCCCCAATCCTCTAAAAACCCAACAAATCCACATGAGAAATAGAGTGTGTGTGTGTGTGTGATAACATTTCATATAATATAGAGATTTTTATAAGTATCAACCAAACATTTGTCCCCTTTCATTGATTCATTTCAGTTATTGAGCATAACAAATTGGCAATGGGGCTTATAAATATAAAATTGCATCTTGATTAACTCATGTATTTCTCGGCCTTTATACTGTTTGGAACATCCAAGTTTGCACCGTCAATTATGTTATATTCTCTAATATGTCTTGGGAAACATTTGAGTACTTTGCTTCACATCCAAACAATGCTTAAATCACTATCAGATAGCATTTTTACAAAAAAGCAACTCATCAAACATTTCCAAATACAAGACTTCATATAAGCATAATAATAAAAGATATGTATTACAACTGAAATTTTGGAATGCAACCTAAAGTTAAATCGTCCTTGTTCACAAGATTCAAGAGTTTTACCTCGGTATAATGGCCATAATCCCGGCTTGTACCTACAGCATGGAAATCGTTTAATTAGGCAGCATGGATAATAAGATAAAAGCAAACATTATTTGTGAAAAACTAATGATCTTAAAACAAGAATTTAGATTGTATGTTCAAACAAAAACCTCATCTCTTTTTGATATCGCCGAAAAGCAGAGTCACTGTGGACATGAATGACCAATTTATAGAAAAGATTGTCAACAGATACAGAACCGATTTTGTGGAAGTTATGATAGCATTTAAAAGCAGCTGGTAAACGCCTTTCTCTCATCAAACGAATCATTTCCTAGATCAATCAAGAATTAAAATTACAACTTCAGAAACCAGTACCATATGCAGCTTTTTAACACTATATTGGCTCCACAAAAAAGTTCAATTAATTCACAAACCATGATAGCAGTCAACAATGTCCCGAAGGATTGCATTATTTTGAGAGCATGAAAATTAATTATGAAGCAACATTTTATAATAATATTGAATGGCCTCACCTGCAACTTTGTGGTAGAAAAATCAGAAGGGTGAGCTTGTAAAAATTTTGAGACAACAGATCTGTCGGCATTTTTTGAATGACTATCACCAGATTCAACCCCAAACCAGTCTGAAAAGTTAGGGCAAAATGAAGAGCCAACACTCTGAAGGAGGGCTTTTATTTGCTGCAGCAGTGTTTCACAAATCAAATAGCAATGCATTCAATTAAGTTACTTTTACAATCTAATTTTCTAAAGCAAATATAATGCTTTTTTTTGTCAGGTTGAATATAACTCTGACTCACCTGTTTTTCATCTGACCTATTTGCAGCACAGATTTCCCTTAGACTTGGCCCCAGGTCAAGGCCAGCTGGAGTATAAAACCAAATTAGATGTAATTCCGAAATATCAAAAAGTGAGTTTCATTTATTGTGTCTGTGCAGTGATCACAAGGGTAGAGAAGGGGAAGGGAGGGCATTGCATTGACCTTTCAACAAAGACACAAAAAATGGTGAACCAATAAATGAGGATAGGCATGGGTCCATTACAAGCATTTTATGTCTATACACGTCTCCAAATGCACATCAAAAACTGTAGGGACCATAGTAGGATACACAAGTATCATCTAAATGAAAAATATTATGGGCTCGTCAACTTCAAAAAGTAGAACAGTAAGTAAATCAAAAGATGACTAAGAGTCTCCAAATGACCATAAAAAATAAAAAGAGATGTGAACACAGTACACAAGGCAAAGCATCATACCTCCCTCAACTGGTGGAGGAGGATATTCTCTCAATACCTCCTCCATGTGCTTTGAGCTCTCATGACCAACAATACGAGCCACAAGACCCTCCAAAATTTCACCCTGCACTTTTATATGGTCTATTGAACCTGGATAACCATAAAAGCTGATTACTGCTATCAATATCTTAAGTTAGTTAAATTACATTTTCAACTCTCATTGATTATGACGTAACTTAAAAGCATGAAAATAAATGTTTGTTCTGAATTATCAATAATTGATTCTGAGCACGAGCACAAGCACACCTCACCCTTCCATCCCAACAGTGCATAGATTTTATGTATACCATTCACCTTTTCATCTGTTGTTAAAAAATTATGTTGTTTCCCACAACCATCCCTCATGCACAATTTCATGACAGTCGAAAACAGAGAAATTTCAAAAATCCCTGACTTTATTAGTTCACATATAATTCAATAATCTAAAATCACAACATAATTGAAGCACATTCTACTTTAAAACTCCACCTGGCACAGATATATCAGCAACTTCATCAAGAGCCCTACATACAGTTGTTGCCAATCCTTCCTCACACAATGCATCATAGGCCGCAAAAAAGGATGTCACTGATTTCCTTGATTAACAAAGTAAATATATAAATTAAAAAATGTATCTCAATTAGTTTTCATGACATATAAGATCACACACTGAGTAGTTCAAAAGTCACTTGTAATAAAAATTTCTTCAAGTGAGTTACCTTTTATCAAACATTAATTGGGGCTTAAAAAATAAAGTACTCAACAATTTCTTTCAATGACTGTTCCAACAGTAGCCATTTATAACATTAGTGGATTTAATGATACCAAGACTAGTGGTGCATAAAAATTTCCATTATCCTTCCAGTGTACCATAATAGTTATATTGCTAAATTACGATGATTTGAACTTTCTTCCAGAAAGAAAATATTATTACAAAAAGATTATAAATAGATTTTCCTTTGGTTTCTTGTGTCAGATGCACCCTAAATAGGAAAGAAGAAAAGTATTTTTTTGGTCTTCAAAACAAATGTCAATGGCATTTCTATACTGGCGAGAACTTAATTCTTCTTTGAGAAGATGAAAAATAAGAAGTCTGCCAAGAAAATAAAATTGAAACGTACATTGCTAGATTACAAGATCTGATTTTAAACTTCATTTCTGGAGAAAAATAAGAACCAAACAAGTATAAAGAGATTATTTTTTGCTTTCTTTTTACCATGTGCAATAAAAGAAAAGAAGTGTAATTCTGGTACTCAAGACAAGATATTATATGGCATTTCTACACTGAAGAAACCTAATTCCCTCTTTGAGAAGAAAGAAAGAAAAAAAAGTTAGCCTAGAAGATAAGATTAAAAGTAAATTGGAAAACTTGGAAATCCTTCCAGCCTACAATTCCCTTTTCCAGGAAATCTCTTTATTGTAATTTCCTTAATCTTAAACTTCTCTTTATTGTAATTTCCTTAATCTTAAACATAACTATAAAGAAAAGGAAAGGAACAAAGAAAATAGAAACAGAAGATAATGAAAATATTGTGGCATAACCAGAAAATAAAATGAATGCCTGATTTAGCAATCATAAAAGGGCAGACAAAAAGTTTCCTCTTTGTACCAAGTCTTCCATTGCAGAAACCAGCCAGGCAGCTACATAGAAGAAAAAGGTCTGATGCAGCCATCTGGTTGTATGTTTCAGCATTTTACACAATGTCTAGCCATATTTCTAAAATTTTCAGCCATCAACTGTCAAAATTTCTTCCAGCAAGGAAAATTTAAGTTTACCACTTAGAATGCAGTGCTTTAGGATTTCTTTCAGTTCTCAATTAAGAGCTCAATTTTGAGGCTTTTGTGAAAATTTCCTATACACAAGATGAAAAGCTTCCCAATGAAGGAAATTCTCAGTTAAGAAAACCCGTGCTGGCTTACAGCTCATCCTTAGCAACATTGCAGGGACCTCAAAAGTGGAGGGACAGGTGAAGTTTCTTGACCAAAATCAACCAGTCATACAAAAGAAAGTTTTGTAATTTTCTTTTTTTATGGACATTATATTGGTCAAATTAATCGTATTTTGTATTGCTGGAGTCCTAGTGCCCCATCCTTGCTCAGTGTTAGTTTCTTTCTAATCTTTCTACTCTTTTGATCGATAAGAGTTTCATCTATAATTCTCCCTTGGTGATATCTCATGTAAATCCTCTTTGAACTCTATTCCAAAATCTGATTCCCTTCCTTCCACCCAGATTAATCAGATGACATTTCTTAATTCTGACCCTTCCTCAATTGTTCCAACCGCTTTGAAATTGTAAGACAGACACATCTCAGAATTCCAGAGACTATCTTCTATCAAAGCTATAACAACCATTATTTGAGAGATAAATCACTAAATTAAACCAATTCTTACAACAGACTAAAACAATACAGATTCCAGACCATTACCTTGTTGAGAACAACCAAACATGATTTGTTGGAAGGCGCCATTTCCGACAAAAGGCAATCACTTCAGGAGTTGAGTAGAACTTTGGCTTTCCATTGCCCAGTTCTGTGACTGCCGTCACCACCACTGCAGCAAGAACACAGGACATAAGCATTAGTAAAGAAATTCCACAAGCCCAAAGGAGTTAGTTAAATGTAGCCAACATACTGGAGAAGGGAAAATATGTGTCCTCACAATAATCTGACTTGTCAATTCAATTTTAAAGTACACATCATACTGCCAATTCCATAATAATGACAAAGTCACAATTATTTGCACCCACTATTCATCTTCTTTTGAAGTTCCTTGCCAAAATCTGAGGCATAATAAAACCATGAATACCAAATTTTGACCATCCAATCAACACCATAAAACTTATGCTCTCACTCCAAACCAGATCAATCAAATAATAACTTCCTAATAAAAGTTCAAACTTGCAATGAATTCTATAAAAGAATAATGATGGGAAGTAGGTGTCTTAAAGATCATGTGAAGTATTCTTGGAAATTCTAAGTCAAAAAAATCGGAAGAAGCACACTACCATAATCTTCTCGAGGGCGTTGCCCATGGTCTCCTAGAACAGCAGTAACTAGTTCCATTGATATGCACATGCGGTTTATCTGAATGGAGGAAATGATACTGTTAGTTCTGACAGGTGCACCTTAATGTTACTGTTTTGATGGTGAGCCACAATATAATGATAAGATAATAGGAATTATGCTCAAATAGTAGAAAGATGATGCACTAGGAAAAACGTTGAACCAGATGAGGAATCAGAAATCAGCAAGCAAACCAGCATTGTAATTAGATAAGGAAAGCTGGAAAGAAATGGAGCCTTAAAATTGTTGATATAAGCATTGTTCATAAACATAAATGCCACAGACAAAAGGGAACATAAATGATGAGAGGAAGAGAGAGAAACAGAAACTGTGTAATTATCATCAAACAACGTAGGATTGACTAAAAAAATGTTTTTTTTTAACAGGTCAAAAAGGGGCGTGAAGAATCTATTCTCTTTTCCATTTTTAGCTCATTCTAAATCTTTTTCCAATATTACCTCAAGAAAATCATTGAACTCCACTTGCTTCTTTCCAGCTGCAGTTCCCCATGCCTCTTGAAACATCCGTCCAAGAACAAAGACACCAACAGCAGTGTATCTACATTAGAAAACTATGTTCAGCAAGCTACATCTTATGCAATTAGTAAAAGTAACCATTGACGATGGAGTATGAAAAATGTGGTAAAGTCAGTGCATGAAACACACCTGCCCACCAATTAAGCAAAAGCAGATAATAAGATGAGCAATCGAGTAATAAACAGCACCAGTATAAAATTGATAAAACAGTACACTAGAACCGCTAGACATGGGGAGAGAGGAGAAGAGGGTGAAGGATATTTTGCACATACACATTCCCAAAACTATTTTTGGCATACGCTCCACCTTCATGACCCGCATACATAAAAAGTGACCCAGAATGTTTAAGAGTTACCTGTGGAAAAGGCCATTACTAACAAAGCCAAGCAGTCAAGCATATCACTAAACTAGAAGAAAACATCCAAAGAACAATAAGCCAAAATTCTGGATTAAGATAACATCTACGAAAGACTGGAAAAATCTAACTGTAGTTTGAAGGATTTTCACTTCATGACCAATCCAAAGTGCCGAATGTTGTCAATTCCATAATGTGTGGGTTTTGTGGGTTTTGCTAAAACAGACAAAAGAGGCAGAAAATAGCGTGTAAAGTCAACAGCTTTTTAATACAAAGGTTTTACAGACCCTTTACCTCCAAGGTTCCCAACCCTTTAGACACCACCTCTATCATCCTGGCCCTAATCTGCGCATATCAAAGTGGAAGAAATAAATTGGTTAAAGCTGCGACGAACAAGCAACAAATTATCTAAATCATAAAAAAAATGAAAACAAAGAATCAAAAGAGAGAAATCAGCAAGAGTACCTCTTGATCAGACTTTTCATTTTCAAATTTAGGATAGAAAGTGGCTCTTATTTGAGCAAGTGAATAGGTCGAATCGTCCAATGTAAAATTCTCCAACAAATTACCCTTGAATATTTTGCTCAAACTTGCACTGCTTTTTGGAGTTGTTTCGGACACATTTTCAACATCAGCATTGGCAATTGTTTGATAAGACTTAGGCTTCGAAATAGTTTTATGTACTTCGTTTTCAGCTATTATACTCAACCCACCCATTCTGTTAGTGACTGCTTCAGCCACCGCACTTGGCATCGATGAAGAAGAAGCCGCCTTATCGGTATCTGCCTCGGCTTTACACTTTTGTTGTCCTCTCTGCAAAAACCCCAATTCATCCAACAAGTATAAACAAAACACTATCAATTATTATAGAATTGGGATTTGTGTGTACCTGAGGCATGATTATATTGGGGTGAGAAAGAGAAAGGGAAGGGAGAGTGAAAAGGCGAGCTATGGATATGGAGGCTCGAACAGGAATGAAGTTTGTAGAATAAAAAGGGAGAGTGAAAATGCGAGAGCAGAGGATCCTCTGCTTCATCAGCCGCTTAAACGAACTCAAAGCAGACCGAGTGGATGTGATTGATTGGCGCGGTGAAAGAGTTGAATGTGCCGGCGGAGCGTGGTGGAGGGTTTTAATAGTAAGAGCGGCTGAAGCGGCGCTGTATTTTTGCTTACAAGACCTTCTCCTCGTGAGCTAAGGTAATCGGTTTTGCGATCGGTAGCAACTTCATAACTTTGACAATTGGCGTTCCATTTTTCTTATTATTCTGGTTTCTGGTTTCAGGGCATCCGTTGCAGGGTTATATATATAATTTTAAATTTTAAAATATTATACACTTTATTAACAATACTCTCGTTTTGGAAAATACGGTAGCTTTCTCCACGTCTTTTAAACTTATCCCATTAATTATTAATTAAAAAACTTTAAAACGTGTGGGATATTCTGTAGTAGATTTTTTTTTTATTATTATTTTTTTTTACATGTTTTTTTTTTTGCTTTTTTTTTAACCCAAAATTGATTTCTTCTTTTTCTTTTTTTTTTTTTAAATTTTCTTGTTTCAAAATTATCTTTGCTAATTTTTTTAAATATTGAGCTGGTTAAAAATTTAACTATGTAATTTTTTTCTTTAAAACATTGTGGATTGCTATAATATTCTCATACATTGTTTTTTTTTTATGATTTCTTTATTCTTTTTTTTTTCAAAATGATC
>Ga0307517_10007175_pt1 | contig 16331 bp, 12 predicted proteins | sample 23_EM_MG_FD_194515 | JGI IMG/M metagenome (GOLD analysis project Ga0307517, IMG submission 194515) | Populus trichocarpa ectomycorrhiza microbial communities from riparian zone in the Pacific Northwest, United States - 23_EM | ecosystem: Host-associated > Plants > Roots > Unclassified | place... | reverse complement strand
GGCTTCTATCAAGGCACATCTTGACAAAACTTCGACGGTCGTCTCGGGTGACGAAAATCGCGGCCCATGATTGTGGGTGACTGATCAATGTCGTCCTCCAGAATTGGCAAACGTGTGTCAACTTGGAGAAGATGTAGACGCCATCTCGGGTGCGTGGTGGTGCGAGGAGCTGGAAGATTCCAAGGAGGATCTCGACCGGGACTTTGTAGATCGGTCCACATTTTGGAGGAGGTCGTGGGCTGCGTGGCCGATATTGAGAAGGATGTTCGACGAGTACCCCTGTCAGGGAGCTTCCGGTTTTCCCGGGTTGCTATTGCTATCGGCATCAGCATCGGGCTAGAATGAGGGGGGTCGTAGGCCTACGTCGTTCAACACATAACCAGTTCTATGCGAGACCCTCGTCAAGCTGTACCTCTGTCCCGGACAACAACATATCTTACCGGTTATCACACATGGTCTGGGAAAATGGCCGAGCGGAATTGTTGATGTAGACCTTGAGCGTGAGGTATCGATACCGATAGGTGACGACAAGTTTTAGCGGAGACGGAGGGGAGGAACAGGCAGCCGCTTGGGGGGCACAATAGCGCTGAGCCAGGTATTCCCACGGCCCGGTCCGCGCTTCCTCTTGAACTGACAACCTGAGAGATGACATCTGTTGGGTACACCTGGGGAAAATCCCTCATCTACTTTGGGGGCTTACGCTGACGGGTACAAGTCTACGTGAGGAGGGACATGCACCAGAGTGCTTTCAGTCCCTTCGTTTCGGCTACAGAAGTCTTCGTCATCGTCCTGAGCATCAAAACTGATATGGCCTCATCGAATCGGGACAACTCGTTGCGATCCGTTTCTGTCCTTGAAGCAGCAAACAGGTCTTGCGAAAAATGTAGTTTCCGAGTCTGAATGAGCTCACGCGGACGGGGCATCGGGAAATCGCGTGGGGAGGGAGGTTCTGGAAGGAGTACTAAGCGGGAAGCTCCTTAGTCTACGCCGCGCTACTCACTCGCAACGGGGCCGCGATGGCATCTGCTCGGACGGATTGGTCCAAGGGTTTCATGTGGACCACGGTGGTGTCAAAGTACTGTCCTTTCGGATGCGTTCTCTCGTTCGGCGGGTTCACAGCCGCCCTATCGAGGAAGCAGGACCGGCGTCGTGGATCAACCTGACTCTCGCTTCCACTGTGCACCCCTAGAGGTTGAAGTTCTCAGTTACGTGGGTGCTGTCCCCGCACGTGAACAGAAGATACTGTGATTTACACAAAACGGACGATCGACGTGCGGCAAACAGCTGGAATCCAAGTTATATGTGGGCGTACCGGGGGTGTACGATTCTGAAACTCACGATGAACCGGCTCGAGTGCAAGGTTTGCGTTTCCAGATAACGGCGGGAATCAATCCGGCGATTGCGGCGCGCGTGTAAGCGCAGAGGGATGGAGCACGGTCAATGCCTCCGTCGTTTGCAATTGTACTGACGGGACCGGAGCGGCCGGAGACCGTCAGGCCAGCGCAACAAACCTACGGATGCAGTTCCCTGGAACCAAAGCACGCCGTCCTTCCGGATTTCTCAGCTCGCTCCCCCGCTTCGTGTACATGACTTGTACATGACTTGTACTGAGGACTGACGCGGACGAACGGGTTGTGCACCTGTGTTTGTGTTTGTTTCATCCCACGGATCTTGTTCGGTTTCCGTGTAAGATGGCCAACGTATCGAGGAATGTCCAAGGGGTGGAGGATTCCTGTGGTGGTAGCCAGAAGATGGGCAAACAACTAGGGGCTACACAAGTTTCATCCGGAACGTTCCCGAGAATTACATGACCCAGAGAGTCCGACGCCGAATGTTAAGAGGTCGGCTACGATCATGGTTGCGTCGTTCTCAGGTTTAGCGTGAGGGTCCCGACGCTTGTGGGTCCGGTGCCACAAATGTGCACACCAGTTATTTCATGTTCCCCGCTCCATGGTCCTCGAAGGCCGCAAGTTGCAAGTACGTCAGTTTGCATCACTATGTGAACACGTAGGTCGCTCGCCAGACCAATTATCTAATGACAGTGATATGACAGTTCCCATGTTTGGGTAATTTGTCAGCCTGAAATCTGAACATGTCGAGACGGGGCGTCTATGTAAACCAGGAGCTCAGTCAGCCTCTCCGCACGAACACATCTCGCCCTCGTACCGTTACGATCGACACATGCTCTCTTGATTTGAACGAATAATCAACCACTCCAGGGGAAGATGACAAGAATGGTCTCTGTGACCTTCAAAGTCTCCTTCGGCTTCGTTCACTATCTGGAAGTGTGAGTAAGCCACATGCGATGCTACATCTCGCCGCGGACGTAGTATTCTAGCTGCTGCGGACGAGGACTACACCCCCTCCCTCGTGAAGGCATGGCCATCATTCCAGTCGGACAAAAACTTGAAATCTCACAACACCTAGGGATCCCTCCCCTGGAAATGGCCGCAGACCGGCACCGAAGACGTAGGCTTCACTCACGATGGGCGGTTTACGTTGTTGTTCTCCAAACTCCCCGTACCCCCGCTCGTATGCAAGTTCCGAGGAGGCCGTTGTCACGCAGCGCTACGAGGCGCAATGAAAAACTTGGGAACATGGTGTCCCACCCCCGTGACGCGTTCACCGTCGTTGGGAGACATGGAACAATGTCTGAGCCAGTCATCCGCACGACGTGGTTATCGTCAACGACGATGCCAACCGGGTCCGCTCTGAACACGTGGAGCCCTGGTACGAGTTGTAAGCCTATGGATAGGGTGTGTGGCTACAGGTAGACCGCGAAAGACCTGAACACTGAATGCTGAGAATTGACCATTGTGGCGCTCTCGAAAGAAACGGGAAATCGTTGGCGAGTCCGGCCTGCTAATGTGTTCGGGTCTCACTCCATGGGCTCTCATATAACTGTCATTGAATACATAACTGGTCTGGTGAGCAACCTACGTGTTCACGTAGTGATGCAAGCTGCTGTAGTTTCGCCGGCGTTTTCCAATGAATAGCATCAACTTCTCTGTCATCCCGATCCTCGGAGGCAGTGCGGTTAGAATGGGTTTGCTATACGGTCGCCGCGGTGTGGCGATCCAACGAAACGTGCGCCCGGGCTCAACTCGCCTCCATATAAAGCACAACCCTTGTGCTGCATGTGAACCAGTGTTCCCCCGGTATGGACTTCCAGCAAACAGCCCTAGCGATCTGCGGAGCCACCATCGTCTACGCCCTATACCAGCGGTATCGTGGCCTTACAATCAGTGACGTCCCAGGTCCGAAGAACCCGTCATGGATATATGGTATCCTCGAACCTTTCACGCGCCAAATATCGCTATCTCACCAATTCTGTAACAGGACACCAATGGTACTTGCAACGCGGAGAGGGTACCGAGACTGAAAAACGCCTTCTGGAGGAATATGGAACCGTAATTCATCTGAAAGGGCCGCTTGGGGTGCGCTTCTTTTCTTGGTTCAAGCCGGGCATGGTTGGATGCTCACGCTGGTGTATCGCGCAGGAAGACCGATTGTGGGTTGTAGACCCCAAGGCCGTCCACCACATTCTCCAGGGTTCAGATTACCGATACGGGAGGTCGAGCCACACTAGGGATTTGGTTGCGACGCTCATGGATAAAGGTCTCGTCTGGGCCGAGGGTGAGTCACCTCTCATATGCTTCACAGTATAACCCCTAATCTCGAAACCAGGCGATGCACACAAGCGGCAGAGGAGAGCCATGGCTCCTGCGTTCGGTCTGGTCGAAGCCAAGGGCTTGTTCCGTTACTTCGTCCGATGTGGTGATTTGGTAAGCCATTGTTCTATCCATACGTGATGTCGGAGCTGAACGTGAGAGCGGCGAATAGCTCGCAGATAAATGGCAAGAGGCTATCTCTGACGGGGAGTCGGGACAAGCTGCGATCGTCGATGTATATTCGTGGCTCAGCAAAGCAGCACTAGATGCGTACGTGGGGGAATCAAGAACGGTGTCTTTCATACTCATTGATCCGGAACCAGCATCGGGGAAGGGGCTTTTGGATATGACTTCGGCGCTTTGGAAAGCACTGATAACACATTCACGAAGTCATATAATAACCTGACGTATGGTTCCCTTCCCTTCTAATCACAAGAACTGTTGTGATGATGACATTTCCTAGCTTCGGGGCATTTGGCGTGGTTTCCAAGGAACGTATGTTCATGATGAATGCCCTCAGGTGGGCCCCAGAAGGCAGCACTACGTGGATGTTTGAGAGAGACCAGCGTCCAGGGATGGTGAAACTTCGAGAGAATAGGACATACGCGCACGAAGTCGCGGCGAAGCTGATCGAGGAGAAGCGACGGGAACTGAAGGACGGTACCTCTCGGAGAGATCTCCTCAGCTTGCTCGGTCCGTCCTTTATCCCGTTTATGAAGCTTGACGCACGGTGTAACCCTCAGTTGTGTTAGTCAAGGCGAGTTCTTCCCTACGGCAAGAATGGCGACTGAACGATGAAGAGATGATTGCCCAGGTTCGGTAAGACAATATCTGTGGCCTTTCGTCCAAATAATTCCTGCTTATCCACGGCGCAGGACGATAATGTTCGCAGGCCACGAAACTGTGGCAAGAACGGTCAGCTTGTTTAGACATCGCGTTGCGGTTCATCGTAATCGATTCCGTAGATGTCATACTGTCTCTGGGAGATGGCCAAGAAGCGCAACATTCAAGAAAAGCTTCGGGCGGAAATCACGGAAACCTTGGAGAAGGTCAGGGCCAGGGGTGATAGCGACTTTGGCGTGAACGACTTCGACTCCATGCCGTACTTGGTCGCGGTGGGAAAGGTTTGTTTGCAATCAGTCTGCACCGTGAGGGGCTGAATGGAGGACTGATTCCCCGATCCACACAGGAGGCCTTGAGACTTCACCCGGCTGCACTCGATATCCGACGCGAGGCCACCAAAGATGATGTCCTGCCGCTGACGAAGCCCGTCATGGGCGCTTCTGGAAAGGTCTACAAAGAGTTGCCCGTTCCCGCGGGGACACTTGTATTCATCTCCACAGCTGGATACAACTTGTACGTTTGTCCTCTCGCTATGCTTCTCCGTAGGCCGGATCTCGTGGTTAAGACAGGTTTTTACCATTTTGCAGTAACAAAGATTTGTGGGGACCAGACGCCTTCGAGTTCCGACCAGAGCGATGGCTGGACACGGACAAAAAGCCTGAAACGCCTTTCGGGGTTTACGGCAACCTGTGCGTGATATAGTCGTACATTCATTGGTTGTACGATGAATCGAAGTCTTTTGATATAGCGCTACCTTCTCCGGAGGTCCCAGGGGTTGCATCGGATGGCGGTTTGCGTAAGTCGCCGGACTTGGCTTTACGGCCAAACAGAAACGAATCAGAATTAATCGACTACTTTTCTGCAAATAGTGTCATCGAGATGCACACAATACTGGTCACACTCATCCGGAAATTTGACTTCTCCCTTCCAGACAACGGACAGGAAATCAAGTGGTTCAGACAATTGGAGATCTCCCCGATGGTTGTGGGAGAAGAAGACAGGGGGCCGCAGTTGCCGCTCAAGGTGACCGCCCTCAGAAACGAGTGAGGTGCGATCATGATCTGGAGTCGCGGAACGCGGAGACGGGCATGTAAGATAGCCAGCGTATCGAGAAATATCCAAGGGGCAGAGAATGTACGTGATGTTAACCAGATGGATAAACAACTAGTGGAGCTAGATTAGGACGACGGATCTATACCAACTTCATTCAAGAGATTCCCGGTGAATAAATGACCCATGGTTCTCCTTTCGGCGTGTTTGCCTCCGACCGAACGACCTGATCAACCCAAGGGCTTCCTTTGCCACACCTGGGGCCTGATTTCTGGCGAACGAGACTTTGCGACTTAAATGTAGTGCAGAGGTCCACCACTTTCATAAGTGGGAATATATCTCGGTTGGAGACGACGTTGTCCAAGCGATATCAACATGCACAAAGTACATGGTGCCGGCCAATAAACACGTAAATGGCCTACCTCGTCTCCATCTCCTTTAGAAAAGTCCAAGGGGACAAACTCAGAACAAAAATAAAAGCGAATGGGTTGAGTGATTTTATCAAGGCTATCTCTCAAAACAGAGCTACCTATTCAGGATCCAGGTCGAATGTATTGGTCCAGACAACGGTCATAATAAAAGGATCTCCACACATAGGCCTGTTGTCTATTGACTCGCTCGCTCTCGCTGACCACCATCCTCTCGACCAAGGAAAATGGCCGCCCTCGCTCAAACCGGCACTTCACCAGATCCTCGATATCATCTAACACATATCCACCCCGATCCTCGTATCCAGCTGGCCCTTTGAATGGTTCTGCGTCTTCCGGAACCTCGAAACGAATTGTCTTCAGCTGTGATCCAAGCTGCTTCAAGTCGTCCAAGAAACCAGTGTAAAAGTGCTGTAAACAGTCGCGGCCGACTTCCATGGTATGGACATCGGCCAACAATGAAATGACCGTATCGTCCACATCCCTGGGCAGAATAACCTCCGCTGAGCAATCCTCGAGACGAACGTGGCGTATGATTGGCTTAGCGTATCCAGTAAGGTCCTGCCAGGTCTCTGGAACACGGGGGAGGTCAGATTCGATGGTGAATACGATCCCATCCCCAGTGGCACGAAGGGTAAACCATTCGTAGTCATCCCCCATGGGGGAGATTCGGAGCGAAGAGAGGCGATGGAGGGCAGGAACGCGAATGAGGGTTGAAATAATTTCGGAGGCGGAAGGGCAGCCGACACTGAATGATTTGAGGTTCGAAAGACAGACAGGCGGACCGTCCGGTCTACCGTCGAGTATAACCCACTCGAGTGATAGTGCCTCGAGAGACTTGTTGTTCAGAATGAACGTACGGAAGGTCTCTGTGCTAGTTTTTTCGTGGTAACTGTCGAAGGTGAAGGAGGTAAGGTTGTTGAGTTGTATAAACTGAGCATGCCGGGATCCTTTGAAGGACAGGGAGCGCAAGGTAGGGGGGAAGGGTGGGACAGAGAACAGGTTGTTGGCATACGATGTATCCTCGTCCGTCCATTGGAGGGTGGTGAATTGGAAGGAGGGCAAATTGAAGAATCGACAACTCCACAATGCAAGATACGCCTGCTCTTCGGGAGGAATATACAGGTTGTCAAAAAGAATATTCAACGTGCGGATGCGTTTCGAGTCCCCGGCTTTAGCAAGGGATTCGAACGCGAAGTGCCATTCGCACGGGTTAATTTCGTTGGGAATGAGTCTCTCCTGCTTATCCCTGTTGCACGTACACGATGCGTGAAACTGCCCCCTATCGCCAACCCGCACTGTAACCTCCAAGGGAGCAGGGAAACTTCTGTCGAGGCACATCTCGACAAAGCTTCGACGGTCGTCTCGAGTGACGAAAATCGTAGCCCATGCTTCCAGGTGGTTGGTCAACGCAGCCCTCCAGAATTGGCAAACATGTGTCAACTTGGAGAAGATGTACACGCCATCTCGAGTGCGCGGTGATGCGAGGAGCTGGAAGATTCCGAGGAGGATCTCGACTGGAACTTTGTAGATCGGTCCACATTTTGGGGGAGGTCGTGGGCTGCGTGGCCGATATTGAGGGGGATGTTCGACGAGTACCCCTGTCAGGGAGCTTCCGCTTTTCTTGGGTTGCTATTGCTATCAGCGTCAGCATCGGGCTAGAGTGGGGGGGCTCGTAGGCCTACCTCGTTCAACACATAACCTGTTCTATGCAAGGCGCTCGTCAAGTTGGACCTTTGTTCTGGACAACAGCATATCTTACTGGTTATCACACATGGCCTGGGAAAGCGGTCGGAGCGAATTGTTGATGTGGGAGGTATCACGGCAAGTTTTAGCGGAGACGGAAAGGAGGAACAAGCAGCTGGTTGGGGGGCTGGCACCGGCAGTACGGTAGCGCTGAGCCAGGTATTCCCACGGCCCGGTCCGCGCTTCCTGTTGAACTGACGGGTACACCCGGAGAAAGTCCCTCATCTACTTTGGGGGCTTACGCTGACGGGTACGAGTCTACGTGATGAGGGAAATGCACCAGAGTCCTTTCAGTCCCTTCGTTTCGGCTACAGAAGTTTCGTCATCGTCCTGAGCATCAAAACTGACGTGGCCTTATCGAATCGGGACAACTCGTTGCGATCCGTTTCCATCCTTGAGACAGCAAACAGGTCTTGCGACGAATGTGGTTTCCCCGTTTGAATAAGCCCACGCAGACGGGGCATCGGGAAACCGCGCGGAGAGGGAGGTTCTGGAAGGAGTACTAAGTGGGAAGTTCCTTAGTCTACGCCCTGCCACTCGCTTGCGACGGAGCTGCCATGGCATCTGGTTGAATGGATTGGTCCAAGGGTTTCATGTGGACCACGGTGGTGTCAAAATACTGTCCTTTCGAATTTGTTCTCTCGTTCGGCGGGTTCACAGCCGCCCTATCGAGGAAGCAGGACCGGCGTCGTGGATCAACCTGACCCTCCCTTCTACCGTGCACCCCTATAAGGCGAAGTTCTCGGCTAGGCGGGTGCTGGCCCCGCGCGTGAACGGAAAAGACTGATTTTCACAAAACAGACGATCAACGTGCAGCAAACAGCTGGAATCTAAGTCATTTGTGGGCGTACCGGGAGTGTACGATTCTGAAATTCACGATGAACCAGCTTGAGTGCAAGGCCCGCGTTTCCAGACAACGGCGGGAATCAGTCCAGCGATTGCGGCGCGTGCGCGACCGCAGAGGGAGGGACCATGGTCAATGCCTCCGGCCCGTCGTTTGCAATTGTACTGACGGGACCGGGGCGACCGGAGATTGTCAAGCCAGCGCAACAAGCCTAGGGATGCAGTTCCCTGGAGTACGCCGTCCTTCCGGATTTCTCAGCCTGCTCCCCCGCTTCGTGTACATGACTTGTACTTGGGACTGACGCGGACGAACGGGCTGTGCACCTATGTTTGTGTTTGTTTTATCCCACGGAACTTGTTCGGCCTTCGTCCGCCCTCGCCCTTCAGTCTTGTCCGTGACAGTGGGATAAGTTCGCTCTCATGTTTACGTTTTATGTAGCTCAGCTGAATCCAGGTAGCTGATGCAATCATTCTATTCGACAACAATCTTCACCTACCTCGACCGTATGGTCCCAAGTATGTATAAGCGAACAATACACTGGTACGCTCCAACAATTTTACACATGCGACGAACGTAGGTCTGAAGGTAAGGGAATGAGTACAGCTGGTGGGACTTAGTATGTGTCATCATGGGCAAGCGAAAGTGGGAGGATGGGTGACAGTGAGTCCGGGAGTGTCCATTCAGCTCCCCTATCGGTCAGCAAAGTTTGTCTAAGACGGAATGCGAAACTCGGTGAGACTCTGAGTACACACGGGTGATCACAGGAAGGACTTACAGCGTGGCTTGTGATGTCTCTTTGAGGCGGACCTGTTCGCAGATCCGTCGAAACGACGTGGAGGCGCCGTTGAGCCATAGCCAACCCCAATTGCTGGACCACTGTTCCACCCATTGCTCGAGTTCCTGAATAGTATCAGGTCGCTGGCGGGATAGTGATTGCATCGCATGCTCAAGTTCCTCCTCCGTTGTCTTGCCGGTCTCCGGTGGCCAGGAACTCCAGACAACTCCGAGCCAGCACACCAACTTATCCCATTCCCCGGCTCTCTCAAGGGAAGCCATGACGTGCGTGGGGTAGGCGTCAACCAACAGAGGTTCCCTGATGGCAATTTCCACCAGAAGTTTCCACCACTGAAGGGACAAAGGTGGGATCCCACTGGAAGACTTGATGATGGCTGGGAGGAGTTCTTTCCACTCCCAGGCGCGCTGCACGTCCTCAAAACTGACGTCTAGACCATTCAGTAATGCCACCATTCCTTCTAACCCAACCCGCTCAAACCTCCGGTAGCCTATGAGCTCGATTGCATGGATAATAGTCTGTGTTCTCGAGTAATGTATGTGCCAATCACTGAGTCCAACAAGATGCCCTGTGCACATGCGGAGTGACGCGTACGGATTGGGTGGTTGTCGAAGAGTGTCCAAATTCATGAGGGATTCTGCAACCCCCTCGTCATAGTCCTTACCGGCGAACCGACAAGACAGGATCAAAGCAAGGAGGAGATTTGTGATTCCCTGGGGATTCATTTCGTCGAAGATGATGTCAATCATTTTTCGGTGATGTGCGGTGTGAGTAAGTTCGCCCATTCCCTGGAGATTTTCGAGACCAAGGTGACCGAAACCTACTTCCAAGGAGTAAGGGAGGAGGAATCTCTCATCCGTAAGGTTTGAGTAGTTCTCGCATATCACAGAACACCATCCATATGCCATCTCTGTCAAGCGGCTGGGGCGGTTTTTCCATTTGGTTAAATTATATAGCGCATCTGGGAGAAGGTCGCGCTGGGAATTGGAGGCGCGGATGGCCGATACGATTGCTTGGGATAATTGAGATAGGATCTGTTCCATGCGATCACTAGCAAATCACGGTGTGAGCAACTTAAAGGGCAAAAATATGGGATGGCATACGATTTGTCTTGGATCATCAACACCTCTTCTTCCACAGGCCATCCAAGAAAGATACAAAACGCCAGGAGGCGATTGAGCATGGAATTCATAGGTATGGTACCCGAGCCCCAATCTCCCCTACGAATAAGGCTAAATGTGTTCGGTATACCACGCTTAGCCCAAGATAAGTGTAAAAGTGCATTCGAAGCCCATTGCGAGTGAACGGGAGTAGAGTTTTGCTGGGGGATGTCCCGCAACAAACGGAAGATGGTGTATGCCTCCCTACCACTGTAGATGGTGTCGAGAAGTCTCCCAAGGACGCTCGAAAGGTCAGTGATGGGACACCGGGTGTATGGGGGGGGAGGGAAGTTCTGAGCAAACTTCTCAGATACACACATCGCACGAATGCGGATCCAGAGGATAGCGCGTGCAGAGTAGTACGCCCTATCCTCCAACCCAGGATACAAGTTCCCAGTGGAATCGAAATACGCCTCGAGGGTGGATATGACTAGATCGTATGGGGGTTTGATGTCGGTTCCATTCTCAAACCACCGAACCGCACCAGCAAGTCGAATAGCCGTGTCGAGTGCCTCTGGGTCGGTGATGTTCCAAAGGATCCACGAAACACACCGAGTATCGTTGGCGTTCGCCTTCCGAAGCGTGTCCAGGGTCGTGGGTGTCAACCATGGGGAAGCGTCCGAGGCATCAGGTGAGCCCTCCCTGACGGTTGACGGGGTGAAGGTGTGTGGGGGACGGGGCGGGATGCGGAGGATTTTGCATTTGATACTCTCCCACAGACTATGCAGGGGGTTTGGCCGTGGTGCGGGTTCTTGGGGAGCAGGCTGCGCGATCGGTAAAGAAGTACGAGAACGGTGATGCATGTCTATCAGTGGAAACCGAAGCAGGATACGGAGGGTTTGGCACTGGATGGCCTCCCACAGACGATGTAGAAGGGTCAATGCCAAGGACCAAGGTAAGTCCCTGTACAAAGATGTGCCAACAACAACAACCGGGCGAAGTGCGGCGGTTACGTGGGGTCCGGTCTTCTTCCAAGAGCTGTGCAGGGCCAAGGATACTGGCGTCTGAAACGGACACTCGTACGAAGATGCACCGGCGATAATGATCCCGAGGTAAAACAAAACTCCAAGGATAGTGAGGGCGATGAGGACACCTGCGACCGAGTCGTTGATAGACCACATGTGTCGGCAGAGCCCGCAGGCGAGGAAGAGGAGGGCGATCTGGAGCATCACCGGTAGACTTTCGATGAAGAAACGAAATGGCCATCTCTTGAGTCCATCGCATTTGCGTTGACGGTCTCCACAACGTTCGATCGTCGACCCGCCTGCATGTCGTAAGTATCGGTTGAGCCATTGCTTCCCTAACATCGCGATGAATGCGGCGAGAAGCGAGATAAGTAGGCTTGCGTACATGAGACATGTGACGGTGACGATCTCACTAGGAGGGGTTTTCTGGGTGGGTGGAACGGTGGGGGTTTCGCCTGGAACAGCAGACTGGTTGAGGGTAAGGAGGATCGCACGGAGAAGGGCTGCTGATTGGTCGTTCGGGTCGGGTTGGAGCTGTGAGTGGACATCGATGACAAAAGCCGAGCTGACGGCAGAGAACAGGCCCGCCTACGAGAGCAGGTAAGGTAAGTGACGGGAGCGAATGGTGGGTAACGCACGAATATCAGCGTGGTATTGAGGTCCTCGTCATACTTCTTGACATAGTCCGCATCGTACTCAGTCGCCTCTCTTTTGTAAATGGCGTAAAAATCTTGGTGGGGGTCGTCATGCCGTATTGGAGGCAGGAACGCCCGCAAAGCATCTTGGATACTAGGACCGCCCATAGTCAGTGGTTGCCAGCCAGAGTATGGAGTGGAAATTCAATCCACGCACCAATTCGGATCGATTTGGAGCGGACTCGGAGGTACCTCCTCTTTACTCTGTTCACTTCTTTGGGCACCTTCCATGAGTCGCCGGGTGTATTTCGATGCGGTTGGTAGATGGCGAAGATGATAGCACCGTACGAGTCGCACCGGCGCTAAGTGCTTACAAGCTATCGACCGGCGCTCGCCTTCCGCATGCCTCTCCTGGCTCCTGCTAACAGCGACGAGCCAGGTTCGTAAAGGCTTTCAGGCGAGCGCCACAATTGGTATAGGTGAACACGTCTGGGGTACCATCGTGACTTAACCGAGTTAGAGAACAGACCAAGTAGCGAGATCAACTTATCAACTCCGCATGGGCTTTGGACGAACAGATCACGGAGCAAGAGAGGGCCATCACCAAGCCCAAACACACTCAGAACTCGCCGCTGAACGTTTCCAATTGGCTCCCACCCGAGGTACTCGGTAATATTTTTCGTTGGAACATCACCACTGAGGACAGTTTCAGCGGGTTGGAAGGGGGATCCTACAGCTTTCTGCTCTTTTGACACTACTGACTTGAGGTCACCTCGCGCACTCCGGAGCTTTGGAGTTTATGGGGCAACAAGTTACGAGATTGAGCGAAACGGTATCTTCGATGCCCAGCAACTTCAAGTTCTCGATCTGGCCCCGGACGGGGTCGTTTTTTCTTTTTGGGGGGATTATCAACGACATCCTGCGGGGTGCACTCCAGGATAGTGTCGCAACAGTGTGAAGTCACTCATTATTTGAGACGAAGGTAATCCACTGGTGGGTGCTCCAGTGGAAGGAAACCACGGGCTGCTCGTTCAAAACTCTGCCACTCCTAGGGGAGGGTACAGCAGAGCCCCCCACATAAGTGGATTTTGTTCGTGTTTGGGGGAGTGACCCCGTTGCGGAGTTCCAGCCAACTCGATCTCAAGCCCACCGACGTCCACCCCGATGAGCCCAGGATGTTGGTAAAGATTGGATCAAAAGTGTCCTTCCGCATTATCCACCTGGGGTCCAGCGGGTTTCGGACTTGTCGCCCTCGTTACACGTATGGAACGCACGGCCTCTGCTGCAATATCGAGACCACGTGAGCGGAGCATCCCTCCGACTCATCATCAAGGACCGACTTCTAACCTATACATATGTACCCCCCTAGAGGGTCAATGATATGCACAGAAGTTCTCCAAATTGCACCTTGATGGCGAGATAGGGGATCGCGCAAAAATATCTCAATCCCCCAGCATCCGAATTTGCGTTGCGCGATTCTACTTCGACGTGCAGATCCCTGCTGCCCTTTGGGCTACAGGGCTTTTACCGGCTTTCTGCCAAGAACGACAACAACCGCTGATCACGAAGGGCGGTGTGACTATTCAATGTGGACGGCTTCGTTGCTCCACAGCTGGTCATATGTCCAATGCTAGTGATTCCGCAGAACATGAGAGAGTCTCCCATTCAGTCCGCCCCCATATAAGGAGAGAACCTCGTACCACGTGCAAACCAGGGACTCCCCAAGATGGACTTCCAACAAGCAGCCTTAACAATCTGTGGGGTCACAGTGGCGTGCGTCTTGTATAGACGCTATCGCAATCTCACTATCAGGGACATCCCGGGTCCGAGGAATCCATCTTGGATATATGGTATCTCTGGGACCCACACGATGAACGACACTATCTCACCGGTTCTGGAACAGGACACCAATGGTACTGGCAACGCGGAGAGGGGTCCGACGCTGAGAAGAGCGTTCTCGAAGAATATGGAACCATAATTCACTGGAATGGGCCGCTCGGGGTACACTTCTTTTCTTGGTTGGGGTCGGGCGCGATTGGATGCTTACGCTGACGTATCGTGCAGGAAGATCGCTTATGGATCGCGGATCCCAAGGCCGTCCATCGTATACTCCAGGTTTCTGGTTATCTGCACAAAAAACCAAACAACCTTAATGAATTGTTTGAGACATTTTTTGATAGAGGCCTCGTTTGCGCCGAGGGTGAGTCGTCTCTCGTATTTTATATAGCATAACCCCTAATTCTGATATCAGGTGATGCACACAAACGACAAAGGAGAGCCATGGCTCCCGCATTCGGTCTCGTCGAAGCCAAGGGCTTGTTCCCCTACTTCGTCCGATGTTCCAATTTAGTTGGTCGTTGTTCTATCCATACCTGGTGTCGAGGCTGAACGTGAAAACAGCTCGCAGATAAATGGCACGAGATTATCTCGAGCGGGAAGTCGGGACAAGCCGCGATTATCAATGTACATTCATGGGTCAGCAAGATAACGCTAGATGCGTGCGTTGGAGAGCCAAGAGCGATGTTTTCATACTCACCGATCCGAAACCAGTATCGGAGATGGGGCTTTTGGATATGACTTCGGAGCTTTGGAAAGTGCCGACAACAGATTGACCAAGTCATACACGAACCTGGTGTACAGTCCCCCTCCTTTTTAATCACAGGAGCCGTTGTGACAATGACATTTCGTAGCTTCGGAGCATTTGGCATGCTTTCTAAGGAACGCCTATTCATGCTCAGTGCTTTCAGATGGGCCCCAAAGGGCTTCGCTACGTGGATGTTCGAGAAAGATCAACGTCCAGGGATGGTGAAACTTCGGGAAAACAGGAAATACGCTCACGAAGTCGCCGCGAAGTTGATCGAGGAGAAGCGGCAGGAGCTGAAGGATGGTACCTCTCGAAGAGATGTCCTCAGTTTGCTCGGTCCGTCCTGCATCCCCCTTATGAAATTTAACATGCGGTGACGTTCGGTCCTTAAGTCAAGGCGAGTTCTTCTCTACGGCCGGAATGGCGACTAACCGAAGAAGAGATGATGGCCCAAGTTCGGTAAGAAAACATCTGTGGCCTTCAAGTTCCGTCCGGATAACTTCTGCTCATCCACGATGCAGGACAATCATGTTCGCAGGTCACGAAACTGTGTCAAGAGCGGTCAGCTGTTTCACAGATACTAGGTCACAGTCCATCGTAACCGATTCCGTAGTTGACATTCTGCCTCTGGGAGTTGGCCAGGAAGCCCCACATCCAAGAGAGACTTCGAGCGGAAATTACGGAAGCCTTGGAGAAGGTCAGGGCCAGGGGTGACAGCGATTTCAGCGTGAACGACTTTGACTCCATGCCATACTTGGTCGCGGTGGGAAAGGTTTGTCTGGAGACAGTCTGGATGGTGAGGGACTGAATGGAGGACTGACCCCCCGATCCGCACAGGAGACCTTGAGACTCCACCCATCGGTACTCGATATGCAACGTGAGGCTACTAAAGATGACGTCCTGCCCCTTTCGAAGCCCATCGTCGGTGTTTCTGGGAAGGTCTACGGAGAGCTACCCGTTCCCGCGGGGATACTCATATACATCTCCACAGTCGGATACAACTTGTACGTTCATTCCCTCGCTCCATGTCCCGGTAGGAATTCCGTGGTTGAGGCAGGTTCTTACCATTTTACAGGAACAAGGATTTGTGGGGACCAGACGCCTACGAGTTCCAACCAGAGCGATGGCTAGACATGGATGAAAAGCCCGACACGCCTTTCGGGGTTTACGGCAACCTGTGCGTGACATGCTTGGACATCTATTGGCTGTATGATGTATTGAAGTCCTTTGATATAGCGCTACGTTCTCCGGAGGCCCCAGGGGTTGCATCGGGTGGCGGTTTGCGTAAGTCGTCGGACTTGGCTTTACGGCCAAACAAACACGAATCAGAACTGATCGACTGCTTTTCTGCAAACAGCGTCATCGAGATGCACACAGTGCTGGTCACACTTGTCAGGCAATTTGACTTCTCCCTTCCAGACAACGGACAGGAAATCAAGATGTCCAGGCAAATATCGGTCTTCCCGATGGTTGTTGGAGAGGAACACAAAGGACCGCAGTTGCCGCTCAAGGTTACCGCTCTCAGGAATGAGTAAGGGAGTTGTTTTGGCCAGGGAGGAGACCTCTAGGGGCGATGACATTCCGGGTTGTGAGACGGAGTATAATTTCCAAT
>Ga0307517_10007174_pt1 | contig 16334 bp, 11 predicted proteins | sample 23_EM_MG_FD_194515 | JGI IMG/M metagenome (GOLD analysis project Ga0307517, IMG submission 194515) | Populus trichocarpa ectomycorrhiza microbial communities from riparian zone in the Pacific Northwest, United States - 23_EM | ecosystem: Host-associated > Plants > Roots > Unclassified | place... | reverse complement strand
GCCCTTCCCCTAAGGGTTAGCAGGATTAGGCGAACCACACCCAAAGCACACACCGTATGACGCGGGTTGTATACAAGGTTCACATACACAATCCTCGTCAAGTCCTCGAGGTACAGGGACAAATCTCTGTGAAATCGTTGGAAGCGACTGTCCAAACGCGTTTCGTGTGACCTGCGCTGTCCGTAACCAGTGCATTGGATACACAAAGGAGAATATCTGAAAACGCTCACTGTCGGTGACGCACATTGCAACTATCTCACGGTTCCTCTCTTTCCGCCCCGGCGTTACCGTTCTTTGGGCTCGGGTCCCGCTTCCGCGGCCAAAGCCTTCTTCTGAATCACAGTCTTCGCCGCCGCCGCTTGAAGTGATGTTCCTTTCAGTGACCTGGAACGATTTGAGGCTTGTGTTATGCCATGCTGAAACCGTGTGACGGGTGAGAGCAAAGGAGGTCGATGGCATGCGGCATCTGTCACCAGGTTTGCGATTAATACTGACCAGGACTAATCGTGGGGTACGCACTATGTAGCGGGCAAGTACTGGCCGATGCCAGTGGTAAACGTACGTGAACGCGTGTTACTGCGTGTGGAAGACCAGTAGACCACGGATAGGGCCCATGATGTCTTTCTGAGTCGCCGCGTAGTCACAGTAAATTGAGTAAATTGTTCATTGAGGTGTACCCGGTGCTTGCGCTTCGTCACTCAATTCAACTGCCATCGACTCAGGTGCTGACCATCTCCGTCGAGAAAAAGTCGCAGTTATTGTCGCCTCAAACGTCGGGGAACACGTACGCGCGGCTGGTGAGTCACTGGCCAGGCTGGAAGGAAAAGACAGGCACGACTCCCATAAGGATTCCCTGTTCGTTCGTTTGTTCCAGACATCTCTATCTCAACCTCTTTACCACTCCTCGGATCTGGATCTGGTAATGAAGCCTCTGCCCCTATATACGAATGGCTGGATCATACCTCTCTCCGCTATCCTTGGTAACAGACTCGCTATGTGCTCGCACATCTCTAACTTCTCATCCTCGCTCCCCACGCCGTACACGAGCTTCGTACGAACCGCACGCGACTCCAAGAATTGGACGAGGAGGCTATCGAGGTCCACCCATTGCCCGTATCCCGCTTCCCCAACGAGTTGTCTGAGGTTGACAGGCATTCCGGTAGAAATCCCGAGGCAATAGGGGAAGTAGATCGCGATCTGCTGGAGATCTCGATGGTCGGATGTAATGGTTTGGATTGCCATATAAATCCACGTGGCGTCCAGTATTTGGCACCGGAATATCACGTCCTTGAGCTTTGTCGCTTTGGAGAAATCGATGCAGGCTGGTCGTTTGTTCGCTAGCGCAACCGGAAGTTCAAGTAAGGCACCGATCTATGTAGGAACTGGAGGAGCGTACTACGTGTAGTCTGCCAGATGTCGAAGCGTTCAAGGGTATCGGAACACCCTACCACCAATGCCATGATCCACCGAAGGTCTCCTTCGTTACGCCACGTCAATACGAGTTCCCGGAAGTGGAAACCACCCGGCAGGTCCAACGATCGGCGGATGGTGGGTTCGGCCTCTTCCGTATCAAGTTCGAAGGTCCCGGTCAACGGGGGTGAGGTCAATGGTTGGAAGTCGATCCCGCCGTAGTCAGCCCCGTCCACTTGATATTCCTGTATATTCAGGTCCTCGAGACGGGGCAGGGAGCAAACAAGGTCGAAAACTCGTGAGTGTGGATGGGAGTTAATCACTTGGAGGGATTTCAGGACCGGCGAGAAGTTGTAGAAGGGTACTAGAAAGACCTCTAAGCCGTAGTCGCCCTCAAAATCGGTATGCACCTTCAATCGTACAACGCGAGAGAACGCCCGAATCCAACCGCCCTCTTCGGCATCTGCAACTGTGATAAACCGTGGGCAACCAACGGATAGCGAATGGGTATGATATGCGGGCGAGTTCGCGGGATCCGGAAAAGACTTCTTCCATGCCTCGAGATCATCGAAAGAATTGAAGCTGATATCGGTGAAAAGGTGTTTCCGGGTGCGTGGAACCCAGGATTTAGAGACGAGACAACACTGTTTCAGCGTGGCCGGTTTGTCGCATAGGAGGTCGACCGTGTAATCGAGGATTTCCGGTGGGAGGTGTGGATTCGGCATCGTGGAGGGCGGGGGCTCACAATAGGCGGGATAGTCACGGCAGAAATCCGTGGGAAAGATCGGAACCCCGGCTAATTCCAAGTCGACTTCCTCCATCCTCCCCCATCCGCGTTCCACCGTCCCCAGCTTCTGCAGAATATGCAAAAACATTGGAGGATACATTTCGCGATATGCATCCTCATTCCTGATCCACTCCTGGGTCAGATTAGATTATCAGTCGAGGGAGCCGTCCGCGGTAACCGATGAGGGTGGAACGGTGAGGCCTGGCGTCCCGCCCTGTTACGTACGACTAGACCCTCGTTCTGCCCAAACCCCCAACGCTTCGGGTTTCTGATAACTACGATCACCGACCTGGCCACACTTCGCGGATCGCACCCACAAATCCTATATCACTGTTGTCATTTTCCCCTCTATTCAACTACCAACATCATGACTCGCGGGAACTGCAGCTATTGCCGGAGGGAGGCCGATAAGAGAGAGCTGAAAAGGTGTTCCGGATGCCAGTACGCAAACTCGTTTGTGAAACCCCTGGACCGTCTCACACCATCTCGTTTGATAGATATCTCTTGTATTGTGTACGTGAAGGGGAATACCCCAATCGAGGCTTAAGTGAACCTCTTCTGACGTGTACTCTCCGTTTTCTCTTCTCCGAAGTCGAAAGAATGTCAAACCCTCTCCTGGAAGACCACACACAAGTACAATTGTCGAAGGCGAGACGTGCTGTACAGCGGCGGCGATACGCGTAGTGCCAAAGAAGAGAAGAGCCTTACCTCTTGGTTGAATACGTGGAAGATCTCGTTGGACACTACTGCCGTTGCGGCTCTGGACCTAGCCAACCATGAATCTGGTTACTTGCTTAACCATTGGTACGTCCACCTACCCTCCCCTGGGCCATCAAGAGTGCTAAGACACTCCGTCATCAAGCCTTCACATCCAACTCAAGAGAACGGGACACAAGACAGACGCGAAAAGGTTTACGGTTTGTGACCGGTCTCTCCAGTGTGGTTACTCAGGTGATTGATACGGTGCACTATGGAATTAGATCGACGAGATAGGCGTATCACGCGTCGATCTGCTCCGGAAAGACTACCCGGGGATCGCAAGCATCCTAGCCGATCCTCCCGAACTCGTCGGAAAGCGCGTTCGCTACATCGCTGTCGTGAGGGACCACCAAGGGAGGATAGAACAAGTCAGAGGTTGCGTGTACACTCACGGTAACATCGAAGCGTACTGCAATATGAGCAGAGAATACTCCGAGGCGATCGCTACAGCGCTTATGACGAAATTGGTTAGCGCGGTGGGTGCAGGAGATATAGGAGCAATACCGGGGATGATGAAGGCGGAGGAATGCTGAGCGCTGATCCTCGAAGCCTTCTCCGAGGTTACCTTCCCCATCACGTATCGTGGATATCTGTCGAGTGTAGGATTTAGGAGCTTATTTGACCTTCGTTTTATTGAAGGTGTCTGTTAATTGTATGTCCCATGAGGTACGCGAGGATTGCCTCTGATTTTCACCTGGGATTTTTTTGACTCGAAGCCAATTGTGGGTTCACGTTCAGGAATGAGGCAATGAAACGGGTGGCGCCAGGTTGCATTGCGAATCTCCGAACTTTGTGGATTACAGCCGTTTGCAATTCGATAGCGCGTTTTTGAAAAAATACGTTCAGGATTTTCTGTTTACGTGCGGAGCTGGGCTCTACCGGCATGCTCCACAGCCTGCTGCCTCAGGGAATCTTTTGTGGGCCGCGGCGTCTCGGTGGATGGGTCCACGGTATACCGGGCACTTTCGAGACGTGGGTATATCTTCATTGGAATAAATAAAGTTGGTTGTCTCGTACTCGGGAGGGTTGTATCTACCATTCCCTCTCATTCAGTTCCCTTAAGCCCGGTTTGTGAGCGCCACGATTTCCCAAAGTGACGGGCTATGGAGCATATCGGTGGGGCCGAGCCCCGCACGTAAACAAAAAATCCTGTGCGCGATTTTGGAAAAACGCGCTATCGAATTGCAAACGGCTGTAAAATCACCCACCATCTACACGACCTCCTTAGAACCCTCGCCCCAAATCTTTCCGCTTCCTTCCCACTCCCACACTCTTGTTCCCGGAAATTTATCGGCTCCGCAACCGTCTTGCCACACGTCACAAGGGATGCATATGACGGCATTATGCCCCCCGCCGAACGGATTTCGAAGTAACGTATAGAAAGTGGCTCGGTCCAGGTTTCGGGCATATACTCTCTTTGGTTGTGAGTTGCTTAACCTTCGACCCAGCGAGTCTGATTCGTGTCGGGTCTGTCATCGGGGATTGGCGTTAATATTGATACCCATGGTTGAGCAGCGAAAGGCGATATACCCTCGAGAGAACTTGGTGAAGAGAATGGCAATGGGCCATTAGTTTGTGGAACGGTGCCCCTGTGCGAAACCAGAAAAGGGTGATCATGTCTTTAGAATGAATCACCGTTCGAGCCACCAGAGGAAAGAGGGAAAACGAGGCGCCGCCTAGCGTGTTCAAATTGCACGAGGTACATACGGGCTTGGCCAGTTGTTGAATGTGGCCCACGGAAACTTCGCAACGTACTAGTTATACGGCGTGGATTTCTGACCCCGAAGATAATGGGACCGCGGTTCGGCGGATCTGTAACAAACGAAGTTATGGGTTGTAGGGTGGGGGGTGTATCTGCGGGTCGCCCCAAGTCGAAAAACAAACCTTTCCCCCCAATGAAACCACGTTCTGTTACGCCACCGGTGTTCGTGAAGGGAAACCTGGCTGTGCAAGCCGGCGCAGAGATGAACAGCTTCCGTGCCCCTCGTCGGAGGGTCGCAACCGCAACCCCCCGTCTCTCGGTTCCTCAAGATTGCGCGCTAGTGGTAGCGGGGCAAAGGGAAGTGCGTTATCTAATTGCGGGTCCGCGGGCGGGATGACCGACACCCACTGGTGGGATGCGCACATTATCAGCGGGCGGAGATTATTGAATCTTGATGAATTTGGAAAGGTCTCCCACGAGTACATACATCTCCGACGGATGTGGTTCGGGTGACCGAAAGCAGGACGGGCGTGTGGATTCGGGCTTGGTGAACTCACAGATATCGACGTCGAGCTTGGCTCAGACCCGCGGCCTTCCCTATGGTTTAGAGGAATGCAATCGAGTAACGGGGCGTACAACTCGTATTCCAGGCTGCTCCTTTTCCCGTTTCCCTACGGATAGATGGATTGCCATCCACGAAAAAGTCAACTACATCCGGCCGAGCGTGATCTCACTCAGAGAAGAGTCTCCACTGACCGCGACTCCGCCGCTGGGCCCACTACCCTTGGGAACGACTTTGACGGACCCCGCGCAGAGGATCCTTATGCTCGGAACAACATCGTACTCGTCAACCTACTTCCGGGAGAGCTGGAAGTGCTGAACACGCTCCTTTTACGAGTTCCAAATTGTTGTTCCTCAGGAAGAGTTCCGCTCACTTCGTTGACTTATAACCTCCACGTACGCCTGATACCGCTCGTATTCAATCGTACCTCACTACTCGATCTCACGTATTTCCTTGGTACAGCTGTCTTCTGCGGTCCCATTGGCGGATGTCAGTTGGATCCAATTCTGCAGCAACGATTCCACACCCCTTCGCCACATCATTCTAGTGGATACGCGAGCTTGAAGCAAGCGATTGTTCCCTCACAAGAAACTGACAACGCCAAACTTTCCGGAACGGCGTATCATTCCGCAGGACGTTGAGTTACCCTTCCCGACCGCAAGTTACGGATGACCTTCCGGCCTTTGTACGGAGCCTTGGCAGCAGTTAGTGCGGATCGTGGTCAGTGGCTAACGGCAGGAGTGGAGGGTCTGACTGTGACCGGAAGGGGCGATGGGGTTTGGTATCTCTTACTGACTCGGCAAAGTAGCCCACAAGGTAACTACGCATGTATAAAGTCTGTTCAGTGCACTCCACCAGCTCGCCGGACACATTATCGACGAGATATTGTACGGAGTAGATCAGTGCACGCCCACTCAACCCGTGCTCTTCCGGGCCCACCATGATGCCATTGGGCCGAGGCCGAAGCTCGGGGTTCTGCTGACTAGGACCAGTTCGTCCAATCAGGTCCCGTTTCGTGAACCTCACGTTAACAGCTTTCACGATGTGATGGGAAAACAGGCTAATTGTGTTACCTACGTTAAACCAGAAAAACGCATGTCCTGTCGCGTGGGTTGGCGAGGGCGCCCTCGGACACGCGTTTTGTTGGATATGCATGATGGTTTGTAGGAAAAGTTTAATGTCCGCTTTACATGTGGGACGTTTGGTATTCTGTGGGAAAAACCAGTCCATCAAAACGTAAACAGCTGTCATTTCTGGAGGCACGAATAACCGGGCGTACAAAACGTGGAGTTGATAAGTACATGTGGGGTCATGTATATACCTGCACGATCAACGTGTGGCCAAATAAACACGATGCGGCAGTCATCGCCAGCCTGCACGTGAAGGGTCTGCGACCCAGATCTCCGGTTGGAAGGATCCCTTGGAGACAGATACGAGATTGACCAGAAACATATTGTCGATATGCATGAAACCTTGCCCGACCCTCCAGCAATCCTCGACAGATTCGTCTGGAGTAATCCTCTACGATACGCTTATGAGCAACAGTGGAGTTTGTCCCATCAATATGAACGTACTGCCATGTGATCGAGGTACCGTTTGAGTTTCTTGGCGACCTCATGGGCGAGTTTGCTACGTTGTATGGCCAGACGGGTTCTAGTCCAGTTAAGTGCGTGGATCTTTCGCCCTGCGGTCAGCGTGTGGCGACGTGTTCGGTACTGCGGTCTTACCTGACACGACTTGCCGTTATCCGGGTAGCCGGTGAGCTTGGAATGGGGTTAGGTCTGCCACTCTCGCAGGAAAATATTACAAGGAACCTACCAACAACCGACATGAAATGGCTCCTGCAGAACCTTGCAGCACCGGGTCGTTCTGTCCGTCGAGATCGGTAAATCTCTTACGGAGTGCATCCCCGAGGTTGATACCTGGACGACCGCTCGAGCTGAAAGAAATTGGTTTTGACGGTTTGAAGTCCCACTGTTTCGTTCCATGATCATAGATCCTCTGCGGAACCCTTATCCAGTTGGGTGGGAGGGTGGTAACCGGAGGTGAAGACGGGGCTGGCTGCGTTGGTCCAGAATGAGCAGACTTGCTAAGAAAACGCACCGGGTATACATACCAACGAGAGGGTGGGGAGCACGCCGCCGGGCGACTGTGCGAGGCTGGGAAACCAAAACTCCATTTCAGCCGCCTCATCGCGGGAAGTCGTGGAAGGCTATGAAACCAGAGACCGTCAACAGTGCGGATCCAACGAAGGAAAAGATACAGTTCCTCACAGCGCTAAGAGGTATTTCTGTGGCTCGGGACTGGGAAATCGGGACTTCATGGGAGGTTTTGGGTGGGAGGAGGGCGTTTTGCGGCACCCCCCAGGCGGATGGTGAGCCCGGATGGAAAACGGGAAAATTTTCACTGGTGGAGGAAGGGAGGGCCTGGAGGAGCAGATGCGGTGCAAACATGTCCTGGTAGAGAAGGTCATCCTGGAGATGAAAATATTGGGGTTGTGTTGGATATCGCCAGTAAGGCACTCAAGATACTCACCACACCCCAATTAGCGGTGACCGCGCCGAAGGGAAAGTTGCCGGAGTCCGTAAAACTTGGTTCTGGGACCATGACAGTGTCCCAAGGTTGCGGCGGCAAATTGTACTTGAACGGGGGGACTTGAAACATAGCAAAGTGGTACCAGCTGAAGAACACGATAGAATACCGACGGTTTTATATTTTTCGCCGAAAGCTACGCCCGCGGCTTCGTCTTAATCGTAGGATAGAGACGCTTAAGTCGCACCAGCACCAATGTCACCGTCGACCATTAAAAAGTTGAGTCTCAGGGGTCACTCATGTGAAAAGCCGGAGAAACAGCACGAGTACAGCAGGGTTATCTGAGGCAGCAGAATAACGTGCGATTTCCATGTGTGTTACTCGGCGAAACGCTCGCAAACCCACTGGTCCCAGGGGTCAGCGAGAGTACACAGAGATCGAGGTAGGCCGAACGGCACCACCGGCCGGCAGACAGATCGGAACTTTGCCTCCGCCGCCGACCGGGGCCGTCGGAGTTGACATCAAGACTCGATTCGAACCGAACCACTGCCGGGCAGATCCGGAAAGTATGGCGGGTCAAACCTAACCTGGGGTTTAAACCGAGCTTCGGCTGGGTAGGCGATATCCCGCGCTAGGGTGGAGGGGTTGAAGGAATACCTCTGAAAATAAAGGCAGGTGGTCGGCCGCGGAATCGGGGGAATGGATTGGGCTGGGACAGGCCGCCTTCAGAAATGGCCGGCCACAGGATTCGTTTGGACAGCCCACACTCGAGGTTTCTAGCACATGCCATCCGCCCTCAGATAGATAGACGGTATCCCAGTGGAAGGTGCCCTTTTTGGGGCAGTTGGGATGAGGAGACGGTCGACCGTTGACGTGAAATAGCGGGAACAACTGAGGGGTGTGAGGAATCAGAGGAAGCCGCCCAGAGAGTGAGTGGAGGGGGGAAACAGAGGGAGACAGGATGGCGTACTGACAGACGGGTATTATCTATATGGATTTGAATCCCGACCATGTGCGGGTGCCCCATAACAGCGGCGACAGGCCCTGGGATTTCGGAACTCTGGGACACGGAGGTTGGTCTATGAGATGAGTACTGGACTAATTAGGCGCGGTTGTGTGTAACTGAGATCCGGAAATGAACCACTGTAGTGATGCAAACTGCAGTAATGAAGTGCAGGGAATCGTGAGGTCGCTTTCTGACGATTCCCTATCCAGGCAATGTCGTACCGAGAGGGTGGGACCTGAGGAGACCTTGATAACTGAGCGCCGGCTAGGGTTCCTACGGGTATTCCAACCCTAGCCGGCGCTCAGTTATCAAGGTCTCCTCAGGTCCCACCCTCTCGGTACGACATTGCCTAGATAGGGAACTGTCAGAAAGTGACCTCGTGATTCCCTGCACTTCATTTACGAAGTCATATTAATAATAATATTTTGGTGCTGGTTGTAATTCCACCTGAGACCTGACGATCAGTCAGTGTGCTCGGTGCTCAACACCCCGAAGCCAATTTTACCGTGTCTCAGGGTTCCAAAGTCCCGAAGTCATAAAGTCCCCAACGCCTTAGGCCTTAGGGTCCATGGATATGAGCGAACTTTGCGCAGACGACCCACTGAACCAGACGTCCCGCTATAACTCGTCGCGGACGGCCAGAGGCCTTGACAAAGCTGCGATCCCCTACACCAAACAACGGGTTCACCCTGAGGGCCACCTTATGTAAGGAAACCTGTTCGCAGTCGTCGGTTGGCTCGTGCGTACCACCACATGTAAATGGTTCGTCCATCCGCGCTTCAGATCACCGGGCGACTTATCCGCCTGTCGGCCCCATTATCCAGAATATCGTGATGGCCGCGCAAGTTTCATGTGCCAGCCCCGAGATTTCGGTTGAACATGTTTAGCAGTGGGGCCCGCTGCCCCACGACTCCAGGTTCGTCTTTCTGTACGAAGGCCTGGGAATTGGAATTAACCTGTTCAAAGCGTTCGCCGAGCAACTTGACAGGGAGGGACAGCAACCCAACGGCCACTTGAACGTTGTATGTTCTCTTTAAGAGCACTCGAGGGAACCGCATCCCGTGGCTACCGTCCTGCGTGGGAGGCCAGAGACTATTGTCCCCCCAACGCAACAGACGTCATCACCGGGCCTCTCTAAGGCGTTCCGGACCCACCTACACAACGGGAACTTTGACAGCGGCATGATGGAAGATATCTCCAAGACCCCATTTTTCTTCGGGTCGTTTCCGAACTTGGAGCCACCCCCCTTGAGGCTATCTTCGGGGAAATGGACGGGATGGTTCCTTTACTCAAACTCCCCCGGAATCTGTTCCAGTCATCGCTATCGCGCCTCCAGAGGTTCACTGATGGAGTTGGTGTTGACGGACACGCCGGTGCTGAAAACCATGTCGATGGGTTACGTTGGTGAAGTTTATCTAGCCGGAATCTGTGCCAACCACCTCGTTCACTGGCTCATTCGTCGGTGATCCATCGTTTGCTTGTCCTTAACCGACTGCCGGATCGTTCCCAGCGCAAAAAGGACCCTCTGTCCAGCGTTAGTGAGGGACCTCGAGGAGATCACTCTACGAAAGGCCGGTGGTGGGGCTGTGTCCCGTTACATTCGATGCAGATGATTTGGCAGGTTCCGCCTCGACCCTAGTATATCCTACCAGTGACACTCTTCTCAAGGGGATGTGGGGAGCGTTCGACCTCGCTCATCGGGTCCCTCCTGTTCCAGCATTCAGTCACAACGATGGAAGTGGAGGACATTCATTCGATCGATCCCGGGTGAAGTTGCAGCCATTCCCAAGCCTACCGAGGTCCCTCCTGACGGGCTTGCATACAATCAGAGTTCGATTACCGCAGGGCGCGAGGGAATTCAAGGCTCTAAGGGAAATCATGTCTGCTGGATGTGGTATTACACGGGTTGACTGGTTTGTCGAGAGGTGGAGAGCCCGTATGAAGTGAGGAGGAACGGTGACGAGCAGAAGGCGTTATGTATGTATAGTACACATGATTCATATTGTGATATACAAATTTCTCGCATGAGGGGACGTGGAAACTTTGAGATGAGCACGACGGGGCCAAATCTGATCAAAACCCGCGATGGACTCATCACCCTTCGTAACAAGTGTCTTAGTGTTGTTTTACTACGACCCCCGTGTCATCGGTCGCTCTCGAGTCCGCTGTGAGCCGCCTCAGGTCCCTCACAAATACATCCCACTGTTTGGAGGGGGTAGGGCTAACATTGGAGTGAGCATTCTGGATATGACATGGAACTGATTCGAGCCCGAACCTTTGATGTGAACGAGTGGTAAAACTTGTCTCGAGAAACATATTGCCTACCAGTCCTCGGATCTGGTAGTGGGTCCCCCACCACTGCATACACCCGGTTGGATTGTACCTCTCTCTGCTATCTTCGGTAACAGACTCTCCACGGGCTCGCATTTCTCTGATATCGTCTCGCTGTCCTCCGCGCTGTGCCAGACCTTCGTACGGATTGCGCGGGACTCCGACAGTTGGACGAGAAGGCTGTCAAGGTCCATCCACTGTCTGTATCCCTCCTCCCTGGCGGCTTCTCTGAGGTCTTCAGGTTCGCGAGTGGGAAGAAAATAGCGATAAGGAGTACGGATAGTGATTTGCTGGAAATCTCGATGTTTGGATGTAACGGTTTGGAGCGCCATAACAATCCATTTGGGGTTCAGTATCTCGCACTGGAATATCACGTTTTTGAGCCTCGTCGCCTTGGATAAGTCAATACAAGCCTGCTTGCTTGCTAGCGCAAACGAAAGTTCGAGTGAGGTACTGGATCCAAATGCAGGAACCAACGGAACGTACGATACATAGTATATCGGATATCGAAGCATTCAAGGGTATCAGAACACCCTATCACCAATGCCGTGATCCACCGAAGGTCTTCCTCGTTATGCCACTTCAATGCTAGTTTCCGGAAGTGAAAACCACCCGGCAGGTCCAACAACCGGCGCACGATGGGTCCCATCCCGCCTCCACTATAAAGTTCAAAGGTCCCGGTCAACAGGGGCGAGGTCGAAGGTTGAAAGTCGATCCCGTCATAGCCAGCTTCGCCAATCCGAAATTCGCGTATACTCAGGTCCTCGAGAAGGGGTAAGGAGCAAACGAGGTTGAAAACTCGTGAACGTGGCAGGGAGTTGATTAATCGGAGCGATTTCAGGGCCGGTGAGAAGTTGTGGAAGGGGACGAGAGATATCTCCGGGTGGTGGTAGCGGTGGGTATGCACCTTGAACCGTACAACGCGAGAAAACGCCCGAATCCAACCACCCTCTTCGGCATCTGCAGCTGTGACAGACCACGGGCAACCAACAAATAGTGAACGGGTATGATATGCGGGCGAGTTCGCAGGATCCGGAAAGGTCTCCTTCCACGCCTCCAAATCGTTGGCACGCGTGAAATTGATACTGGCGAAGAGATATTTTCGGGTACGTGGAACCCAGGATTTAGAGACGAGACAACACTGTTTTAGCGCGTCTGGTTTGTCGTGTAGAAGGTTGACCGTGTAATCGAGGATTTCTGGCGGGAGTCGTGGATTCGACATTGTTGTTTCCGGTCAGAAGGCGTAGGACCCGGTTTTGGGCGCTAGTTTCGAGACGCCCCGCCCTACTCCTTAGGTTAACAATCGATTCCACCCTTTCAATCATCCTCGCGAAGTATCAAGGGTGCGCTCAGCATTATATCGTCTATTTTATGGTCACCAGCCAATAGTGGTCCAGAGGAACATCTGATCAGATATGCTCCCGCCTGGTTAGATCTGGCTTGTGCGATTTTGATGATATCTCCCACCCGGCGGCAAGCTTGATAAACTCAACCACATTCCCGCTCGTCTGTGCAGCCACTCAACCTAAAAATGAATCCGATTACCGGCGGCTCCGTGACAGGTCGGATATTGAGATGAAATCTAGATCGCGGAGGTCTCTGAACTTATTGGGGGACACACAGACGTCTGGCTCTATAAAGAAGATAATCACCCAACGTACTACCATCACATGAAGCAAGCCAAGAAGTGTTGGATACTACGCGCGCGGCATCCACGTTAGGAGCGCTTTGTTCAAACATCAAGGGGCGTGGGCTGGCGTTGGCAGCCGTCGAGGTGTAACGACCTGAGATTTGAGATCAACTCGCTGAAAAGTCCTGAATGGATTGAGCCCTCCATCGTTCCTGGGCCTACACCCCCAAATTCAAATTGTCCCCGCAAGACAGGAACCTCTCAAGCACGGCCTCCAACTACTCCGGCCGCTTCTCCACGTCCATAACCACCTTCGCGCCACCGTTAGCCACACAGATATCGTCCTTGCGCCTTGTCACGATTCCAAGTCTTCAACGTCTCCCACACCCCGGGTATTCAAGTTATGTGGGGATATAGGAGAAGATGAAGTGGCGAATGTATTTCGGAGATTCACAACGGTGACGTCGAGCGCTTTGCCAATTTGAAGTCTCCCGATCTTGTCCTCCGAGTTACGCACCTACGCACTCCCGAGGGTGGCAAGCCAGAATGGGGTTGGTATCGTCAGTAGTTTAGACGCGAGCGAGACTGGGTTCGATGGTTTAGTGGGGTGTGTGAGAGCCACGACCTTGGCCGCAATGAACGCGTGCTGAATGGGCGTGAGGATCGAAGGGGAGAACCCGCTGGACACGTTGGTCTCAAGACCGACCTGTGAAATTCATCGGGTTGGAGAAGGTGACCCGACCTCGATTTTCTTGCCCAAACGTGGTTTCGACCTTGGCTACCCCACTGACCGAGTTGGAGTTGTTCGAGGGGCAATGACTTCCACCCCTCCTTCTTATTTTATTCGACTTCCCACAAATGCGCCGCATGCGCGAGGATCGTGTTATCCCCCAAATGGTAGTCGTCGTTGTCGTACACAGGCGCACGTGGTCTGCTTCTCCAGTTTCGAAAGGTGGGAGACAAGCTCCCTCGGATACGCGACCTCTAGATCTGAGGGGTTCTCCGTGATGTGTTGGGGTAACTGGGGAAGGGTCTGAAATGACAAGTCCACCATCGGCCTCCACCAGTTCATCCGTCGTTGAGACAGCGAACCATGGTGAGAGTGTAGGGTAGACGTAGGATAAGCCATCTGCGGAAGTTCATATATGAGACCCAGAGGGTTTAATCGCCGCGCCAGGAAACGTACCCTTTGAGGGAAAAGTGACCGGATATACTATTTCTACCAGCTCAGTGGTATTCGGTACGGATTCCTCGGTACACTCGACCCAGTAATGCGCAAGTTGGGTACATAAATGATAGATACAGACGGACGACAGCAGCTGAGAAGTGGTACACACCGCTCTGCGGTTCAAAAGAAAGCCGTTACGGAAACTAGGATAGGATGGCTAGGCGAGCCTCGTACCTTGTTCGCACCTCCCCGTAGTACTCGCACTTGACCCCTGCTTCGGTTGGCTTCCCGTCAAGTCTGTAACCACTACCAGTATCAGTCAGCGCGAGGTCGGCGGGTCTATATCTCTCCTTACTTCATTCAAGCGTGTGATGCTCTGGCCTCGTACACTGGGATCGGTGTTCCACAAACCGTCCGGGTTCGAAGAGGTGGTATCAAGGAAGTTGATCAGGAGAGTGTTTCGGAAGAGGGGTCCGCACCATGTGAGAATGGTTGAAATCACACCGGAGACCAACCCAGCGGAGTTGATGGGATCAAAATGACGGAGCTTCGTGATGATGACGGTTGGAGAGAGCCGTCAGATACAGCACGAACCATCAGCGCTTCGGCAACGGTGCTCCTGGTGCGCTGGAAGCGACTGCGGTAACCTGGGTGATGCTTCACGGACTTTCACAGTGTGAGTGACCTATCCCCACATTCTCCAATTAGCGGGGACATGAGGGACGAAGACCCTGGTGTTAATGAGCGTGTCGCGACGAGTTGAATCGTGACAGGCGGACTCCCTGTCATCCACTGAGCGAATGGTAATGACGGTTGACCGGCATCCGGATAACTCTGACCGTGGGAGGGAGCCGGGAGGCAGATCTGGATCGCGACGTCGGGAGTTAAATGGAACGCGTTATTCATTAAAATCGACGAAAGCTATCCCTCGGACGGGAGAGAAAACGCGTTCAGTCGCGTTCACAGCGGAGGTAATTTTACATCTGTTCAGCTTTCGGCTTCAACGCCCAGCGATGCGATTTCCACAGCTGACGCGGTACGTACCAGCGAATGTTGGCCAATATCAGCGGTAAACGCGTGTTACTGCGTGTGGAAGACGCGTAACCCACGGGCAGGACTCACCGCGTCCCCCCGAGTCGCAACCTCAGTAAATTAACCACTGAAGCACACCCGGTGCTTCTTCGCCACTCGAGTCGGCCCCGCTGAATCGCTACTCACGCGAGAGCTGTTAGACTGCAACGCTTTCCTGCAGCGCTTCTGGTCTAGGGTTGGATGACAGAAGGTGTACGTCTCACGAGCTTCAGGTGCTGACCATCTCCGGGAAAAAAGTCGTAGACATCATCATCTCAAACGTGGGGCGACATGTGTGTATGGCTGGTGCTGCCTGTGCTGAAAGAGAATGGCTAGCGCGATTCTCATAAGGGTTTCCCGGTTGCTTGTTTTTTCTTTAGGTATTTCTATCTCAAGCTTTGGAAGACATTACCAGTCCTCAGATCTAGTTCCCTACCCCCACACGCGAACGGGTGGATTGTCCCTCTCCCTCCCACCCCCGGCAACAGGCTCATTATGTGCTCGCACATCTCTAATTTCCTCTCTTTGTTCTCCACACCGTGCGTGACCTTCGTACGAATTGCGCGTGACTCCACGAGTTGGACCAGAAGGCGGTCGAGGTCCATCCACTGCCTATAATTTGCTTCCCCAGCGACTTTCCTGAGGTCGACAGGCTCGCATCTGTGACGATAGTAGTAATAAGGGATGCGGATCACGATCTGCTGGAGATCTTGATGTTTGGATGTGATGGTTTGGAGCGCTGTGGTGATCCATATAGCATTCAATTCTCCGCACTGGAATATCAATTTTTTGAGCTTTGTCGCCTTGGAGAGGTCGATGCCAACCGGGTGCTTGGCCTCTAGTGCAAACGAAAGCCCGAATAAGGTATTGATCCAAATGCAGGAACCGGAGGAACGTACCTTCCTCAATATGCTGGAAGTGAAAGCATTCAAGGGTATCAGAACACCCTGCCACCAATGCCATGATCCACCGAAGGTCGACCTCGCCATACCACGTCAACACGAGTTTTCGAAAGCGAAAACCACCTGGCAGGTTCAACAATCGGCGCACGGCAGATCCAGCCCCTTTCGCAGTGTCAAGTTCAAAGGTCCCAGTCAATGGGGGCGAGGCCAACGGTTGGAAGTCGATCCCGTCGTCGCCATCGCCCGCCCCGTATTCTCGTATATTCAGGTCCTCGAGAAGGGGCAGGGAGCAAACGAGGCTGAAAACTCGTGAGCGTGGAAAGAAGTTATACACCTGGAAGGATTGAAGAACTGGTGAGAAGTTGTGGACGTGGACGAAAGAGAGCTCCGAGTCTTGGTGGCTCCAATAACGGGTATGCACCTTCAACTGCACAACGCGAGAGAACGCCCGAATCCAACCACCCTCTTCCGTAT
>Ga0307517_10007173_pt1 | contig 16336 bp, 16 predicted proteins | sample 23_EM_MG_FD_194515 | JGI IMG/M metagenome (GOLD analysis project Ga0307517, IMG submission 194515) | Populus trichocarpa ectomycorrhiza microbial communities from riparian zone in the Pacific Northwest, United States - 23_EM | ecosystem: Host-associated > Plants > Roots > Unclassified | place... | reverse complement strand
CCCCCCCCCCCCCCCCCCCCCCCCCCCCCCCCCCCCCCCCCCCCCCCCCCCCCCCCCCCCCCCCCCCCCCCCCCCCCCCCCCCCCCCCCCCCCCCCCCCCCCCCCCGATATCGTCGGTGAAGTAGGATCGAAGACTGATCCTGGAGGAGGAGGAGGATGCGGAGGACCAGGTGAGGTAATGATCTACACCATCACCACCAAACTTCACCGCAGATTCGATTAGTATTCCCCCACGGGTCCACCATACCTACTGCTACACTTCATTGCTTCCCTTAGATTAACCCTACATCGACGAACATATCAGAGGTAGATCTGGAATGGCCATGGCGCCGGGTACCCTACAGTATTTGGCCTCACCTGCAGACGAGCGGGCCAGCCCCTCCTCACGGCCCCATCACACTTCGCCCAGTTTCCAACCCGTATCCAGGTACAAAGAGCATATATGCGGGTTTTCCTTGTTTTCCCGCTTTCCTGCTCTTCCCCGCACGCTGGCCGTTATTTAATATGGTGCATTTGTGTATGCCAGAATCACTACCGCCAACAGAACCAAACAAACTGTGATAAGCCATGCTCGAGCCATCCATCCATCCTGTCAACGCATGTCTCGATATTATATATATATATGCACCATCCATCCAGTATATGGAGCGGGTATCGGCACATTGCATTGATGGTATGAGTTGCCCCACACTCATTACATCCCGCCGTCCCGGTTCTGCGTAATCAAGAGGAGTTGTGGTTGAGGTAAAATAGGTTAATATCGGAAGCATTGGCAGTCACTCGGCAGGGCACCGAGTATTCGGTGTTTGCCGTAGTGGATACATTTGTGAGAAGTTGGAGCCATTCGAGTTACGACTCTCAACCCAGATACTCCTCAATTGCGGAATTGCGCTCGTCGTGGGGGAAGCGAACTATTATTCCGGGCGGTAGGTCGCTCTAGGTCGCTTACTGAGAGAGGTTAGATTGAATACCGGTAAAAGTACAGTAGCGGGTCTTATCTTAAGCTGATTGGTCAAACCTAGGTACCGCTGTCGGTACATAAAGATACAGTTCTAATTTGCCTTACTGAAGTAAAGGTGAGAATGCAATGAGGCTTCCTGGTGTGCTGCATGCAATTGGTCTCCGATTTGCCTTGTCTTGACTCCCTTGCGCTCCGCGGATCCTCTTGCCATTACGTTTCTCAGCGCAAAAGGTATATTTATAATACCTTTTTCTCCACCTTCTTATCTCAAGGCCGTGTTCTATCCAACTTAGCGAGCTAGTTTAGCACCACATGTAAGCCCCCACATTGGTCTCGCCGATGGATCCCCCTCGCCTCGCATATACCTAAAAAAAACAAAAGCAAAAACACAACAAGCCAGGAGGCGGAGGTCCAAAAGGCAAACCCCGTGCCTCGCGAAAAAAGGAGGAATAAACAATTAGAAAAAGGTCGGTGCGACTATTCCTAGCATACCGGTCATGATGGAAAGCCCATAGAACATAGGGTAACCTCTCGATACACAGTAAATCATCTGGCGTAAATTGGTTTCGCTGGCAGTTTCCTCCCCTTTCGATTCGTGATTTCGTGCGTGAACGCACAGACTTTTGGAGGCTCAAAAAAGAAGCAGGAAAAAGAAAAAAGGGGGAGAAAAAGAAAAGGGCCCCCGCCAAGAAGGCTTGGTCTCGCGCAATCGTGCGTTAGGGCCTAGATCGGACCTCTGCCGTTCCGGACAAATGCCAGCCCGCAAGAGGGAGAGTGAGTTCAGGGTCCAACTCCCGTGGAGAGATCTGTTCCGGATTTGATGATTTGGAGAGAGAGGTGGTTTGAACCGTTCGAATCATATTGAAACCTTACTCCAAGAGTATTGCAAAGGGGTGTGCTCGTAAGATAGTGTGATCTGGAATGCTTGCGTTGCGGATAAGCGTATCTACCGGTATCACCTTGTTGGATATATGTGTATTTGGTTTAGATGAGAATATTGATGATTCGATTCTTTCTGCCTCTAGCTTGATAGGCTAGTTGGAATAAAAGGGTTGGAATTCTCGCCTGACGATTCTGAAAGAATATCCACCGGCCGTTGAACCGATCTTGGCGATGTCGCGAGGGTGATGTCCATGATAATGCTCCAAAGGGGATTCAGGGAAAAACAAATCACCGAGTCCGGACTACGAGTACTAGAGTAAGGCAGCGAGACGATACGTGTGGGTGTTGTGACGCCGATCCGTGATTTATTCAAGTTTTGAAGGGGGATTTGGTCTGGTTAGGCTGAATGCACGATGTGCTAGGCCGATGTAGTAAGTCGTGATTCAGGGGAGGGGAAGGGAAGGGAGGTTCACCCTGATGAAAAAGTCACCCTTCCACCCATCCGAAATCACGCTCGCCGTCAAAGGATGACAGAAGTCCATCTCCCGGCAACGCGGACGCAGGCATGTGAGAAAACAGGAGCGAACCAGGCTGTATTTGTAGGAAAATGGGCGAAAAGACCATACCACAGACAATGACACGAGAGGAGCGGAGAAATACCCTTGTAGATGCGTGTTACAAGTTGAACGGCCGTTCCGACCCGATCCAGGCACCCGGATTCCAAGACAAGCAATGACGAACGGCAGACAGCAAGCAGGGAGGGACTCCCGGCAATGTTTAATTTTGAGCCCCATTTCCAATTACGTAGCCAACTTTAGTATTTGATGCGGCAACCTATCCTGTCATAAATCTACGGCCAGAGAACGAGGTTCGAGTCAAGTAAGGCTCGTGTGTTCCATGTATCCAGTGCACATGTGCATGCTGCAGCCGATACAGAATTAGAAATGGCAATGTATCGGTGATATTATAAAACCAGCTCATCTCCTTCTCGGGTTGTCTCACTGGTCAGTGTGGGGTGAAGCTTAAAGGCTCCCTGTGCCTTCCATTATGCGCATGCCAGCGGCGATATCGATAGTCGTGGGAGGGGGAGGGAAGGGTGGAGAGCAGGGTAAGAGCTAGAGGGGAGTAGGGAAGGTACACACCGGTACGAAGTGAAAGGTAAATGGAAGAGAGGGGATAGAGGCAGGAGAAAATCCAGATCTGGAGAATCAGCAGGGTATGGGAGAGATTGTGGAACGGCTGGAAGTCCAGGCTATCCGTAAGGAGGTGTCCCGGACCGCAGGGCCCAGAGGGAGGAGGGGATTGCATGAGAATCAAGGGAGGCCTCAACAAAAGCGAAAGATAAGGGACGCAAACAAGTGCACGCGTATACGGTATGCGCACGCAAACATGTTTTTAAAAATTAATCCATGATTGGTCCAGTGGAGGGGGAGGGTGTTGTATCGTGACAAGTATTGTACCGTGGGATGAGACGGAAAACGGGGACTACGGTGCGGGGGGGGGGGAGGGGAGGAGGCTGGAGGCGCTGGGGAGGAGGAGGAGGAGGGGTTGAAAGGATTGTTGATGAGGGGAGGGAGGGAGTGTGTGTGTGTGTGTGAATTGAGGAATAGCGGGTGGGGGAAGGGGAGAATAAGGCAAGTTCGCCTGAAACTTTCGGCTGGCTGCATCCCCGGTCCAGGCGGCGACGGGGAGGGGCCCTGAGGATATGTGAAATTTCCGGTGGCGGGGGGAGGGCAAGACAAGGAGATTCACACAAAACTACTGGTATAGATGTAGCTAACCCACTCGCTCGCCTACAGTCCAAACAATGGGTGGGGAGAGGGTCGATATAGGGAATTGTACAGAAAACAGATGGTCTCTTTGACGGCTTCTCACAATACGTGCGGGGAGAGGGGAGAGCTAAAGGGATACCGTCCCACGCTTGAACAGATTGCATACTAGTATAGTATGGTACAACGATCTTGTAATATTTAATAGGAAATGTTTTCGAAAATCAAAATTACGCCCTGAGGACTGACTATTCCCAGTTGGCTATGTGGTTGCGGCAAACCAGAGCATGATACGGGTAGAGCACTGTACCGTACACCACCAGAGCTACCCTCTTAGTGCATTCATTCTTGGTGCCTTTTACAGGCACGTAGCAGCTTCTCGTCGCTACCTCTAACCTATCTTGCCCTCCCTATAGTTAGTTCGTCCCTGCCGCTGGAAAGAGTGCGCCGGACTGCTATTAAACAACTCGACATCCCCCCTACTTGTTCCATCCACTGCTGCTATACTATCTGCATCAAAGCGATCCTTCTCCCGTTCGGAGACAACACTCTCGCTCTGTCGCCCCCTTCGTTTGTTCATCCATTTGTTAGTTCAAACTCGTTCGCTAGCTGCTCTCTCACACAAGGGAGGGAAAACGATATAATACAATCATCTCAGCCACTAACAGTGAGAAGGGCAAAGAAGGGAAAAAATACCCCCCCCCCCCCTCCATAAAAGGACAGAAAGAGGGTCCTCTTGTTCCATTCCTGCTATATCTATTCTCTTGTCCCCCCCACAATCGCCACCTTCCTTATTTTACTCTCCCCTCTATCTCTAAAGCATCTCTCTCCGCCTTCATCGGCTCTCGCTTCTTACCCTCAGCCCTGAGGTTTGCCTCCTGGGGTGGTTGCGGGCTTCGTCGTCATCCTCGCCAACTTTACTATTCAACCACAAACCCGCACCCAAACTTGCTCCACTCATCCTCCTCCCCTACTAACCGCTCTGGTTTCTTTTTTTCCCTTTCCTCCCTCCCGTGACTCTACCCACCTCTGTTAGCATGGCTCCGTCAGCTCAATCCTCACCTCAAGTCACGAATCCCCGTTCTCCTAAAATGATGTCTCGCTGCCCAAGGTCACCAAGAATTGTGTCGGCCTTTCTCTCTCCTGTTCCTCTTCCTGCCTCGAACGCTCCTCAAAATCTGCTCCCTCTCGACAACGGTTTCAACGGTGGCTCTCAACAGCCTCCTCAGTCGACATCCCCATATCCTCTCAAGCAAACACAACATTCATCCATTGCGAGATCTGTCATGAGCGCACCCGGAATGGCACGCACAAATTCAGTTGGGAAGGAAGGCTCCGAATTGCTTTGCCCGCCAAACCAACTATCTGCGGGACAGGCTTTGACTGACACTCCCGCCACCACAGCACCTAATTCCCCGCGAATGTGAGGCCTCTTCATTCCATCTATTCTTTATACAGAGTAAAAAAGAAAGCTGACAATGGTGTGTGATCCATTCAGCCGTGCCACCACCCTAGACATACCCGGCTTAACAAAGTCGCGAGTCTCCCCCGATGGTCGTATTGCAGGCCGTGATATTGGCGCCAAGCTTGTTATTGTCATGGTCGGCCTTCCTGCTAGGGGAAAGAGCTATATTACACAGAAAGTGGCTAGATATCTTAATTGGCTGCAACATGACACCAAGATCTTTAACGTTGGGCATAGAAGAAGAATTGCTGCTGGCGCGCATGACAATCTGGCCAATAACGAGCCTTCTCATCCATCAATGAAACATGCAGGACCTGCCACTCCTGCAACCTTGTTACACGGGACTGGTCTGTTAGCACCAAAGACTCTCTCGTCCTTTGTACATTCCAATTCTGGCTCCGGCGGGCACCGAAGAACTGATTCCGTCACATCTATTGACATTGATGGAGGTGCCGACCAGTCCGCATCTTTCTTCGACCCAGCAAACAAAGCGGCAGCCGAACTTAGGGAGAAGGTGGCCATGGAGACGCTCGATGAGCTGCTGGACTACATTCTTTATCGGGGCGGCTCCGTCGGCATTCTTGATGCTACGAATTCTACACTTGAGAGAAGAAAAGCAGTGGTTGATAGAGTGAGAGAAGTCGCTGGAAAAGAATTGGGTGTCTTGTTCCTCGAGAGTGAATGTCATGATCAACAACTTCTCGAGGCAAATATGCGATTGAAGCTGAGCGGCCCGGATTACAAGGGGCAAGATCCAGTTAAGGCTTTGGAAGATTTCAAAAAGAGGGGTTTGTTTCCTCGCTGACATTCTTGGTTGCGGTCTGTGGAGCTAACCACTCTACTCAGTTGAAATTTACGAAAAGAATTACGTTCCTCTCGGTGAACATGAGGAAAAGGCTGGAATGCAATTCATCAAGGTATTTTACTTTTGGCAAAAATTCAACAAATTCTCGCTAACCGTTGCCAGATGATCGACGTTGGTCGAAAGATTGTGACCCACCAAACTAAGGGTTTTTTGGCTGCACAAACTGTCTATTTCTTGCTCAATTTTAACCTTGCTCATCGCCAAATCTGGATAACCAGACACGTGCGTTCTCCTCGGCCACAGTACCCGGCGTAATATTTATTAATTTAAATTAGGGAGAGTCACTCGACAATGTCGCAGGCAAGATTGGAGGTAACGCTTCTCTCAGCGAGAATGGAAAGAAGTATGCCAAAACTTTGGCTCAATTCATGGATGGTGAGTATTAAAATTATATATGCCGCAGTCGTCGGTGGTACTGATGGCTTTTGGCCACAGTTGAGCGTAAGAAGTTCCGTGAAAAGCAGCTTCACAAGCATGAATCTTCCCATATGCCTCCTCGCCCAGGCGACACCACACCCCCCAACCCGGAGTACTCGAATTGTTGCACTCAGGACGAGGACGGAAGACCTTTGGAAAAGAATTATTGTGTGTGGACTTCCATGCTGGCAAGGAGTATTGAGACAGCCCAATTCTTTGACGAGGAAGAGTACGACATCAAAGAGATGCGCATGCTCAATGAGCTCAACGCTGGAGTAGCCGAGGGTTTAACGTATGTTTTCCCCTAGTCATTCCTACCAACCTCAAGCCCCTCTAACGCGCACTCTAGCTACGACGAAATCAAGCGTCGGTATCCTCAAGAATACGATTTGCGTCGTCATGACAAACTACATTACCGTTACCCTGGAGCTGGCGGCGAGTCTTATTTAGACGTTATCAACCGCCTTCGTGCTGTAATTGTGGAAGTTGAACGAATGACAGATCACGTCTTGTTGATTGGTCATCGCGTGGTTGCCAGAGTTCTGCTGGCTTACTTTCTTGGTCTCGAGAGGGAAGACGTCGCCAAGCTTGATGTTCCTCTAGGAACCATCTACGTTCTCGAGCCGGTATGATCTCTAATATCCATGAACCCTTTCCGTGCTAATAGGAATTCAGAAACCGTACGGCGTTGAATTCCGTGCCTACAATTACAATTCGGAAACTGGATGGTTTGACTTTCAGCCAGATTTCAAGCTCAAAAATGAAGAGCAAAAAGACATAAAGGTGAACGTTAAAGTTGCCGCGAGCACTTAAATCCTTCAGTTACCTCGTTGTCTACACCCCTCCCACCAGTATAGTGGGAATGAGTATACAGGTTGGCTATGGCGTTACTTGTGCTTTTCTCTTTTCTCTTCTTAGGTTCTAAACTCCCCACTTTACTTTCTACCCTACTTTTTATCAAGCACTTTTCTCTCTCTCCCCTCTTCTTTAGTCTTTTGTCTTATATCAAAGCCGCGCCGTCATACGTTGATGTTTTCAGCACAGGTCTTAAAGGCATTACTTGTTAATTGCTAGCTGAGAAAGTATCATATGTTTTCGACTCTGCTCTTTTCTTTCTTCCTCTTCCCACTGTCGATTTATTACTATGATTACATTTTCCCCTCGTCTTGCTAGCATAATACCTCGGCGATAGCAGCCAGGCAACCAAGCAACCAGGCAGAACAGGCGGATTAACGGGGAAGGGGGCGTTTTTCTTTTGTTTATTTCCCTTCTAATGATTTGATCCTTTTTGTTTTGAAAACTTTCCTTTGTCGCATGAAGGCTCCTTGTACTATCTGTTTATCTTTTTCTTCTTCCTAATTTCATCTGGTGTTTCCCTCGTCTTCACCACGGGATTTGATTTGCGCTGCACATAGTTTAGGTGTTGGGTTCGGGAGCTTATGTTTGTTATTTTCCTTTTTTCCTAATGCGCCGGCGGGGTGGGTGATCGGGTGGTCGGGATACGGTAGTGGGGTGGGAAGGGCATAGGTGGATAGTGGATAGGGATTGGTGTTTTGTTAGTAACGTTAGCTTTGCTCACAATTATTGTATAAATGCCTTGTTACAAGGTTGCCTTTTCACTACTCGAGAATGGTTGCCGGAAAGGTTATGATTGTGACCGGAGGCGTGCGGACAGCGTTTGGAAGGCGGTTGACGCCTTCATTGCCTTTGGACCTTATTAGCTGGCACCTCGGCACACAAGTGTCACGGCTTGACTAACGGTCACAAAGGCTTTTTTTCTTTCTCTCAAACCCGGAGCTAGACTGGAACTCGTGCGGCTGTTGGTGAATGGAAACCATTGGGTTGGCGGGTGAGACTCGATGACGCAGACATGTTCACCAGAGAAATAGCAATCAATCAGCTAACTAGCCAGCCGATCTCAAATCTACACTCGAACCTCTGACTGCTTGGCTCATTGCGGTAGGGTCGCCATGGCGTCTAGCCCCAACCCCAACACGACCACCCCGGCAAGAGACCTTCTGGTTCCCGAAGTCGCGAAGGGGAAGCGCGTCAACCCTTGCCTTCGACGGGGTGGCTGACTGTGCACTGGTCTCCGATGCCTGTGGAATGCAATGATTTACGCTCGGCACTGGTATATACCAAACAGCCCACCCTTGTGGTGCGCGAGGACGGGGTGAAGTGCGATACCCGTAGTGTTTAGCACGGACCCGGACCGGCTCGGTCGATAGTGTGCCTAGCATAATACGGCAGCGAGCAGTTTGAACAAGTCCGCACTTTTATCATTCAGGTCAGATATGATACCGGCGCCTCCTCCTCCTCCACCTCGGGAGGAGGGTGGGGGGGGCGGGAGGTAGTCCTCTGTGCCATACTCACCAAGTATGATTCGTACAGTCCCCAGTCCACCATCCCAGATCTCACTCCATCAGATCCCGGACAGTCTTCCGAGATCTACACGGGATATCATACATGGAGATGTTATAATACTCCGCATCGCCACCCGGTATTTTCAGACTGGGTGGGTGGGTGGAAATTTAAAAATCACGGCTTGGCCCGTCGCTTTACATCGGGAGTGTAGTATATTATATTGCAATGTAGTGTGGTATATTTAGTGTGGCTTTGGTTCCGCTTTGTACTGTGCTGCACTGGCTGGGCTGGACTGGGGCTAGAATTTGATACCGGAGAGAGCTGCTGGTAGAGGTTCGGGGGTATTATCGATGGTCCAGCTTGGGATCTGGTGGCAGAAACGGGGATCAAATGTCCCTCCTTTCCCCTGATTAACTTGGCAGGCCGGTCTAGTCCCCAGCGTGACGTACCAGTTCTGCATTACGGTTGATTAACCCCCCAATGGATGATGATGTCCTGAGCAGGGGGAAGGAAGGAAGGAAGGAAGGAAGGAAGGAAGGAAGGTGGGGGAAGCTGTAGTATCGGAGTTGCCTGGGTGTATAGCCCCTCCCCCTCGGCTATGCCACAGATTACCACAAGGGATAATGCAGATAGATAGCGATTGAGCGGTCGGACCCTGAAGCATGCATATGTTCGAGAAGAATTTTTCAGCCTGTTTTCCCCTAGCTAGCTAGTTCTTTTATCCACATTTATCCAGTCTAGGCCTTGTAATACGGAATAATGGCCGTCAATCATTTCCACTCATCATCACTCGATTTTCAATTCCCAATGAGTATTTCCATCCGCCGCAACTCCCCACCCCCCACCCCAGGATGCTTTACTGTCACTGCCCACGTACATTTGGATCCGGCCGGCATCGTGGAGGGTGCCGGTGCGCTCTTGTGTGTGATCATAACTGGTCGGTTGGAAGTTGGGTTTGCTACCTATTACACCTACGGCACACCAGGTTCGTGGAGTAGGTATAATACAGTATGGTAAGTTCGTAGTGGTGGTGGTGATGCTGGAATACTAGCTAGCTAGCAATTCATCTATAGAGGATAAGAAAAGATAAACTTAAGCATCATCATATGTGGTGAGAAACAAGCTGAGGGGAAAGGGGGGGAAAGGGGGAAGGGAAAGATGGGATAGTGGGAATATACAGTGTTTCGAATACCAATTACCGTATCATAAAATACCGATGCGGAAGTGCTCAAGTTAATCCATCTATCTATCTATTTAGCTCTGAATTGATAACGACAGAATTCCCATTTCGGTGCGTAATGTTTTATTCTTTCGCCCGCGGGGAACGGAAGCTCGCGTCGTGTCAGTGGATTGAGGTTTTTTCCTTGTATGATGCATAATTATCAGAAGGGGCGACGACACTAGATTGTTGGTTTTTTTTTCAATTGTAGAGGTTGGACTGGGTTAGGTTAAGTTGAGGATTGGGCTTTTGGTATGATATCATATATGTATAAAATAGCATTCAAGCTACAGAGTCTACAAGTCGAGTGATAAATAAAAATTGTTCACCAGAGATGCTCTGACCCAATCTAGTCTACTATTTTCTATGTTAACAGTCTATTCTCTCTGTTCCCCTATAAGGCACGTGTATACTCACCCCGAGATCCAAAACCTTACACCGCACCGCCCAGACTAAATAACGGTGCCTGGAATCATAAGTTTAGAGCAAGTTAGCCACACGCCATCCCATACCGCACCCCACACAACCACCACTCCAACACGAGCCGGGCGCCATTTAGATACGAGTGACCATACATGACAGTGGAAAGCCCGCAAGCACGACAATTCAAGCTTAAGCACCACACTTGTCACGGTGCACGAGCTAATCCACTCGAATATACACCATCAGTCCCACCTACATAATCCCATTAGTCCAAGCTTTCCCTAGCATCACCACCTGTACACCGACCCCATGGTCCAACCGACCGACTCACTGATGATCAGAAGTGCAGGATACCAGATGGACACAAAGAATTAACCCAGTGTGTGGGATGGTAGTGTCACGGTTTTACAATACTCGATCGCTCGACGGCAGGGGCGGTAATATCGCTACCGAAAAAGGAAAGAAAAAAAAGAGAGGGGGGGTCAGTGAGAGTGTGAAGCACTCGTATTATATCATATTGTTAACTTCTAGGTTATGAGCGGAAGATATAAGTCAGGTCTAAGGCTTCCCTCCCCCCCACATCTGATATTATATCGTAGGTCTAGTATCTCGGGGGTCGACAACTGCGCGGACCCGCCCTAGGCGGAGGAGGAGGAGGAGGAGCATGATATTATTACACCGTATGATAGGAGGGGGGAAGGGAAAGGGTTGCCTTTTGTTTTTAAAAAAAAAGAAAATCTACGAAATATCAATCCCTACTATATGTAATACTATGACCAAAATATACGCTATCATTGTGGTGCCATTACAGAGCCTACAGGATTTACATGACTACATGCACTAGCCTTTCTCGGGGTCGTTGAGATAGTTGGTGCTATATTAGAGATGATGAAAGAATGGGATGTTAATGCAACCGAGAGCATGGGGAGTACAGCTCTCACATGGGCAGCTATAAAGGGACAAGAGGAGGTAGTGAAAATGCTTTTGGAACGGGAGGATGTCAATCGCTATATTGCAGACCTCGAATATGGCTGCATGCCACTCTTGTGGGCCACTGGGAAAGGGCATGAGGGGGCAGTAAATATGCTTTTGGAACTGCCAGATGTCAATCCTAACCAGACAGATACCAAATATCGCGGGACTCCGCTCTCGTGGGCTGCGGGGAGCAGGCATGCAGGTAGTAGAGATGCTTTTAGAACAAGAAGATGTCAGTCCCAACCAGACAGACCTCCAGTATGGCCGAACGCCACTCTTGTAAGCGGCTGAGCAGGGGTACGAGAGGGTAGTAAAGATGCTTTTGAAACGAGAGGGTATTAACCCTGACCAGCCGGGCACCAAGAATGGCCGGGCAGCATTCTCGTGCGCAGCTAGGCAAGGGCATGAGGAGGTAGTGAAGATGCAGTTGTGTGAGAGTATGTTAATCCCAACCAGGCAGACACCAAATGTGGCAGGACGCCATTCTGGTAGGTGGCTAGGAACGGGCATGAGAGGACGGTAAAGATGTATTTGCAGTGAGACTGAGGGGATGTCAATCCCAATACAGCAGACACCGAGTATGGCCGAATACCACACCCGTGGGCTGCTAAGGGTGAGCATGAGGATGTAGTAAAGCTGCTTTACCCCTGATATACCCACCAGGTCTATTATCCTCGGATGGTGTGTGATGCTTCCGATTTCACAATGCAAACTACTAACCAGACTATTACCACCAGCCGCGAAGCCCTAGCAGTTTGGCACCAGTAGGATTTCTGGCCTGAGTACTATTTCATTGACTGCTTCTCAAGCGGTTCAAAAGAGGTGAGGGTGGGCACGACAGGTACTGGTAAATTTATATCTGATGAAGACTGAAGCTCAAGAGGTAGAAAGAAAGAAGGTCAAACATCTCAGGAATGAAAAAATAGAAAAGGAAAAAGGCGCATTTTTAAACTGTATGGAGCATGATGACAAGGGAAAAGGGCTAAGCGCCCGAGCATCTTCCATGATATTGTAATAAAAATTCTGCACCTACCACAAACAATTGTGACCCCTAAAGTTAGATCATTCTCTATAGTATGTTGTATAAGTATCAGGTGATTTGAGTACCAGATTGTTCTGTTATGATGGTCATTTCAATCTGACAGGTGTGATTTTAAAAAGTGTTCCAGATCTAGTGAGTGTCTCACCTCTAGGTCAAATGCATTACCAACAAACCAAGCCTATTGTCATCTATATGAAAAATATGCAAGACAAAAGACCCTCCCATAGTACCCTGCATGCCATTATTTACTCCTTATTTGCCATCCATCATAGTATCTCTCACTGACATATCACAATCGCCACTGTCACTTTTATTGATATCTTCATCTTCATGGTCTATTATGAAAGGTTCATGAAAAGCTATTGATTTCATTTCCTCCTCTGAGAGAATCAGTTGAAAATTGCTGATTAACAAGTCATCTGTCTCTGGTTTAATAGTACTGGCTTTTGGAATACTCTATACTTTCAAGTAATCTGCTACACAGGCTCCCAGGACAATAAAAACAACATGTATGTTTTTGATAGTACTACTAACCGGCAATGCTGTGCAGAGCCTCTCCATCTCATGTACTTTAATTTCATACCTCTTGGTGATAATGATTTAAAAAAGAATCAATAGGTTCAAACCACTAAAAACAAGTCTATCAATTGACTTATTGTTTTAGCATGATAAATGAATGAAATATTTTCCAATAACCGCCAGCTTGATACTATTATGATGGCCTCCCTTTACTTGAACTTGTTCAGCTAAGTCTCCTGTGTCTATGAAATAGTTAAGAGAGACATATTTGAGCTTGTCTATAATAAATTTAAAAAGTATTGTATCTTAGTCTTCAACTGGAAGTTTATCAGCCTTAAAAGATTTCCCTTTTCTGAACCAGTCATGTATGTATCTCTCAAAAATCCAGTCTATCACGCTTCAGAGCTGTCTTTGACAGTTATTGTGTTTGTAGAGGTTGAAACAATCTTGTTGAAACTGCATTAGTATCTTCTAATAAACTTCATGAGCTATCCATCTTGTAGTAATTTGCGCTATATGCCAGTATAACAAGCAAGTCTTGCTAGAAACCATAATAGCTATCCTATGTGAAGCACGCCGATGTATAATATTCTCATCCATTTGATAACTCTCCTCTCAAATGAATATAGATATTTTATTATCAAGTTTGTCAATGTAGGATTTGAGGGTATGATTATAATTGCTAACACTGGTGATAGAGATTGACTCCAATCATGTCCTGGCAATTGCTAATAGGCTGAAAAATTGTGAAGGTTGTGAAGAGCATTGTGATTTCTTCATCTGTGGAGGGCTTGAGCTTTCTTAGGCTATTACTAGATACAATAGTCAACCAGTGTCTCCATCGCAAGCTTCAAGAACTAGTACCTAAAGGTAGCTACAATTTCCTCACACCTCCAATTGCTTATATAGAATGCCACAGCATCCCTATCCATTCCCACTGACTTAAAGCTGTCACCTTTGCTGGTAAGGCCACCTGTACCACAACCCAGTCTTGAGTCTTATTATTCAAGTTCTATCTCTAATCAACAAGTGCCCTATTAGACAAAATCCAAAGCTTCTGATTTTTATCCATTCATATTGAAAGGTAGAATAAGAAGTTGGCATTGATAGGCTCACCACTGCAACCTCTTTCAAACAAATAACATGCACTATTATTATTACAGTAGAATACAGTAGGTTGACCTGCTAGAATCCTTCTCACCAGGTGATGAGAAAGAAACCACAATTTTCCTTTCTATTTGTTAGCTGAGAGGTAAGAAAAGGACTTATGCAAATACTACTTACCTGAACCAGGTTGACCAGCCACTTCACAATCTACCATTAATTTTAGAGCTGGTGTTCCAGTATCAAGGTTGACATTTAACCATTTTTCAGTTGAGATACCCACTAGCTTGTGTTCAACTTGAATAGTTCTAGACTCTTATACCAGAAGCCAATTGCTTCCACAAGCAAGTACTGTTGGAGTCCCAACTTTGAGCATCTTAAACTCTTGTTCCTTCTTCTTTGATGCAAATTCAAAGGGTGGAAGGGTCTTAGCCTCTGCCTTCTGGAGGTTGATTTTATATCCTATGTGAAAGCGAAATTGTGGTCAAGGAATAAGAACTTGAACTGGAATGTTTTAGATAGTGGGTAGCTGTTTTCCCCACAATTCGTGATAGAGGTTCTGCATGTCAAACATAGGAATAATATTCATCTGGGGTTATAGTAGGAGACTGGTTAGTGATGGTTGTAAAAATAACTGTTCGGTTGTGTTGCTGGTTGGAGGTGTAGTCTATATAAATATATGTTCCATCTCACCGGCCAAGGGAATTACTTGACGAAGAGCATATGCTGTTGATCAAGAAGATATGCTATTCATGAAGTAGGCCACTTTGGGGGTGAGATATGCTCCTCACAATGAAAGATTCGTCCGATCCCACCAACCAAGCAAATTAAGTACCCGCATTTTTATTACTAGAACTAGAATACATTCACTACTGCGTGTGCTACAGGATTTTCTCTCCCATTTCTATCTCTGTAGTACAAGTATCCGAGTCTGCCAGTACCATACTCACTATCCCAACTTCACCTCAGATACCATCTCACGACTACCCGTACCTGCCGCATTTAACTTGAAGTACACTTGTGACCCACCTCCAAATATCGATCCAGCATTTATGTATCAGGAGAATACCGTTCGATTAAAGCTAATTCCGTTCGAGTAGCCAGCGGAGATAGGTTGCAGCAGTCGAACTCATGGGAATGACAATGAACAGAGCATTGCACTTTATTCTGGATACACCTGCATCTTCCACTGCACTTAGGACCTTTGCAGTTGCAGCAGATACCAATCCGATCACTGGTAGATATCATTCCGGCAGCCGCATGTAGTGTAATTTCTGTAGCCATAAGTGTGGTAGGAATTGAGAGATTAATTCCAGCTGCCTCAGGAACCCGGAGGAGGACATTAACAGGGTAGTAGTTTTTAAGAATGCCATACGCTGTTTGAAGTTTATAGCGATTTGGATAGCTTTCTGTAATTACCCGGCAGAATATTCTTGGAGGATCTGTGGCTGCCCGATCCTCTTTGGTATTTTAAGACTTACTATATCCCCTGCCAAAAAGCGTTCAATAGTGTGTTGCTTATTATACTTATGGGAGGATCTTGCTCTCGCTTTGGCTGCTTCATCCTGCATTGCTTCTTCAAGTACTGTTCGAACAATCGTATTCTCGATAGACACTGAACTGGAGTGAATATCGGGTATTGGAAGTGCTTGATTCTCTACTTCAAGTTCCGGCTCCTGAACTGGGCTCCAGCCTGCATCACTCATTCTACTATAATCCATATCATCAAAGGAAAACCCGGTTCCAAGTGCCCCCGCATTGATTGCCGGTGGCAAGGTTTCTACAGGCAGGTCTGCTTCTTCATCCCTCTGGTCTTGAATACCCGAACCAAGATGGACATGTTCTTCTGGTATATTGTCCAAAGTCTGCTGAAGTCTTGAGTGAATAGGTATTGCTTCCTCCCAGCGTGGCTTTCGATTAAACATCACCTCATAGGGTGAGCGGCCTCCAAGGCTGGAATGTGGTTGCCGATTCATTGAGAGTGCAATTTCCGGCAACGCTTGAGACCAACAATGTGGATTACCACCTGAAGCCACAGTATCTAGCTTCCACACTCGGAGTTTGGTCTTCATAGTTCCATTGGCTTGCTCTACAAGGCCTTGTATCTGTGGGGTTCGAGGTCGTCCATTCCGTACCTTAATTCCATGCTTTTGTAGAAGAATAAGAAGAATACCCTTAAACTCACGCCCATTATCACATTGTAGAACATCAGCAAAAATAATACCCTGCGTCCTATGCGTCCTGTGCGTCTGACGCACCTGACGCCCGAACGCTAATCGCGAATCAGGACGCGACGTCGATCCGACGTTGCGTCCTGATTTTGCGTTACTT
>Ga0307517_10007171_pt1 | contig 16340 bp, 21 predicted proteins | sample 23_EM_MG_FD_194515 | JGI IMG/M metagenome (GOLD analysis project Ga0307517, IMG submission 194515) | Populus trichocarpa ectomycorrhiza microbial communities from riparian zone in the Pacific Northwest, United States - 23_EM | ecosystem: Host-associated > Plants > Roots > Unclassified | place... | reverse complement strand
TTTCAGCCTGCATCTCCGCTCTGGTGTCTAGAATATGTCCGCGACCAGCGATTAGCTTGGGCGTTTGCTCGAGTTCAGACTCCGGCCGGCCTCGAGGATCTCCCGTCATGATTTACGACCCACTCGATTGTCCGATCCTACCATGCGTTGCGGCGGTATGCGCTTGAGAGGCTGGTTAAGTTCCGCTTCGTCGCCTCGGATTTTTGTACTGCGTGGTACCAATCCTGGATTTAGCGGGGTGGTTACCCGAACGTCACCCCGTACCCGCTGTTCGAATGGCGAGGTGTATGATTATTTTTACTTTTGCCCGCACCCCACGTTCGTCCCGCCAATTTTCCGAACATAGCGCACGGTGCGGATGTCGATGCTGAATTTTCATCACGAGATTTTGACACCACATGGTTGGACGATGCTAGAATCGCCTTGAACGTTCACCGTTGGAACATCAGTTTAACTCCTCGCGCCTTGTTCTGAGACCTGGACCTGGAGAGACACAAATTTCTCCGTGCAGTACGAGATAGGATGAGTGCTAGGCAATGATAAATATGTGGGTTCTTTCCGCGAACTCTCGCTGGGGGACTACCGCCGAGGTGTCGCGTACTGTGTGGAGAATCGCCTGACTGTTTATGGGGTCGATGTCCAAACATCCATAGTCCAGTGGGTGCGCCGGTGGTGCAAGGTGTATCGGGCTCGCTGAGCAGTCGTGGGGTCGGGCAATGTGAACGAGGTCACTCACCTAACCTTCTATCACAACAAAGCTTGGCCCTGCGGTCAAACGACATAACATCCTGGGCAGCTAATGTCTTCGTTTCAGAGTAGAAGTTAGGCGAGCTCCCGGTCAATGCGGAGATCAACAAGAGATAAGCAATCAAGGGAGCCAGCTCTGGGACACGATAGAGCTGAACCCATAGAAGGAGATTTCTCGCAACGTGTCCTCTCCGGTTTGTAGGATGCATTCCCGAACAACCATCGGGTACGACAGGTCGCGTTTCACCATGTCCATCGTGGACCGACGCACAGCTAAGCACAGATATGTACCCCTCAAACATGCGGAGGGTCGGGGGATTCAATCGTATTCACCAGTGATCTGCAATCGGAGATCAGCTTCTGACTGGAGAACGGACAACTCCATCGGGGCGTGGCGGATGCTGGTTGTTGGGCGACTTGACCGCAAGATGCTTACCTCTGGTAGTCAAAGTTGATAACGATGTAAGCCTAATGGAGGGGAAAGAGGGGATCATGATGGGATCATGAGATCTTTCGGTGAGGTTGAGTCTGGAGCTGGAACGCATTGACCCCTATTGACGCTGATGCTGACTGATTTGTGGAGGAAGGCTGACTCCATGAGGGATCCCTGTAGAGGGCGCCTGAGGAACGCGGGAGCGTTTTGCACCCGCTGAAAAAGCAAAGCGTCCGAAGTCTCCGTTCTCGCTCACACCGGCCAGGGTTCAGCGGGCTCAAGTAAACGAACGGTGAGAGTGTGAGAGTGCCTGTGCTCCCACGATCTCGGGTGTTCGTTGTCCCAGCTGGGATTTGGATGAGGGGTTACGCTGATATCTCGTCGGCTAATGTGCAGGATTTTTGGATAAAAGGCAGCGAGGTGATATTGGGGGACATGCTGGAGAATCAAATAGCCAAGTGCGGTAGCTGATGGAGTTGCTACTACTTACTTCCGTCAATTTCTGATCCCGGGTGCTCACCAAATTGCCGTATCCGGTATGCTCTCATCAAGCAAGCCATCATCTTACCATGATGTCCGTCATGCTGCACTCGTATACCAAACTTATAAAAGTACCCTAGTCGCTCCTCCAGATTCCCTATTACCACTGTCGTCTCCTCCTCCGCCACTCTCCCCCCTCCAAAGGTGTGTCCAGTCGTTTGTTTCTGCACGGTAGAGTCTAATTGGGCCGCACCCAGACCTTCCCCGCCATGAAGGGTTTCAAACTCACACCATCCTACTCTTCGCTCCGAGCCGCTTCCGAGTTCAGCTCTTTCAAGCGGTCTGCTAAGGGTTTCTCGCTTAAGAAACCATCCCTCAACTTTCCCAAGAGTACCTACCTCATGCTACGACGCTCTCACGACGGATTTGCCTCCACTTCTACGCCCCCGGTGCCCCCTGCTCCTGTGAGAGCAAGTGTTCACATTCCAGAGCCTCTATATGATGATGACGTGATCTGCATCTCGCGCGAATACGCGCTCGATTCACCGAGTGCGGACGAAACCCCACCCGACGAACTCCAAACTCCTTCCACCACACGATCCACACCATACGCATCCTCCTACTCCTCATCTTCCTCCTCATGTCACCTGCCACCTGAAATCGACGACCATTCGCCGAGTCTGGTCGACGGGGCTTTGGACGAATACGACCCTCGACGCGGATCCCAGCTTTCGTTGATCTCATCTTGGGTGGGCCATCACCTGCAGGATCTTGACCTCTCCTATGGCGAAGACCGCGTTTACGAAATCGATATCTTTACCACCACCGATGACTTTCCTTCAAGAAGGGACAGTTTTATTCTGCCACCGGGCGAAACCTTCCAATTGTACCAGCGAAAACGGAACCTTCCCGTTGTCCCTGCAATACAAAATTCCCGGTTGAGTCGGCCTTTGCCCTGTACTCCTCGCCCCGGTTCGCAATTAAGACCCATTCGACCGCTGCCTCCGCCTCCTTCTCCTTGTTAATCCTCTTTCGTCTTGGGACCCTTCGCAATGTCATATAACTTTATCTCTTGCATTATTTTCATTGTCATGTGCCCCACTACTTGTTCTCCCAAAACTCCGCAGCTAGTCGTATTTGTAGTTCAGCCAGTACTCTTAGTCGTATCAATGCACTAATATGCTTATCGTATCCTTAAAACGACAACTACCTGTGTAGTCGACACATCATTCGATCACACTTTTCATTTATCTTTCGTCATCAATCTGACCACCGTGCTGTCCAGCTGTCGTCTGCACCGCCAACAGCTGCGCCCACGCCTGAATCGTGCACATTCTCACACTCCATCTTGTGCGAGAAACGTCTTGTGCCGTGTGAGGTGAGTCGGTATCTGTTCTGGACGAACAGTCGGGCAAATTTGATCTTGAAAGCAATATATCTACAGGCACGACTTTGACTGCTGACAACCGTTGGGTGGGCGACTCTCGCTTGGCCTGAATTCCCCGCGGACTTTGCAATATCTTATTTTCATCTTATCGCCTAATAATCCACCCGAATATCCCTCACGTTCAATCCCGGAGCAACTTCGACCTTCTGTTTTCCCTTTCTGCAATTTGCAGTTATGACCCATAATTCTGGCGCGGAGTACTACACCCCTCTCCGTACTGAAGATCCGGGACGCCACGTCATTCACCATCCTTCTGGTCACGGTCCTGAGGAAAGCTACCGCATCAAGTCCATTCCGTATGGTGGAAGTCTGGACTTTGCCCCCGTAGGATCTGGTTCTAGAGTTTCCTCCCCGGATTCGTACACGTACACCTATCGCTATGGCCCACCTGGAGTCGCCGGGCTGCTGCGAAACAAGTACACGTTCGCTTGTGCGTTATTCGCCTCGATCGGTGGCTTGACATTTGGGTATGATCAAGGCGTCATTGCCAATGTACTCGTGATGAAAGACTTCTTGGAGAGATGGCCCGACGTCGGGCCTTGGGAGAAAGGCATTATGAGTGCGTGAGATACTTTCCCACCCTTGTTTGTTGGGATTTGTAAAACACATTCTAACTGGATGAAACGGAATCACTTGCTACCCACCGACTACATGACGAACAGCCGCAGTGTTGGAGTTGTTTGCATTGGCAGGGTCGTTGACTTATGGTGTGCTTGCGGACAAGTATTCCAGACGAACGACGTTCGTCACTGCTTGTGGTGAGCGCATGTCCTCGATGGAATCCCGGAATCATTCTTGGTTTATTTGTGTCAAAAACCCGATTAGTCGTTTTCTGCATCGGGTCAGCTTTGCAATGCGGTGCACATAGATTCGGGGACCTTGTGATAGGAAGAGCCATAGGCGGTTTCGGTGTTGGTGCTCTGAGGTAAGTTGAGAACACATGGGCCCCTCTTGGTCTGCAACGTGTAGGCGTCTCCTCTCGGCCTTTCCCGCATGGGCAGGGGGGAGACCAAACGCCAATCTGTTTTGCTGTGCCCCACCTTACATGCTTGACCGTGACGTGATCTATGATTCCGCCATTCACTCGCTGTCCAAGTCTGTATTTCCGACGAGTGATGTTCCGTTGTTTTTTTTTCCTTATTCACTCTTTCGCGTTCCCCGTGGCGTTTCGCTTAACCCAATTTACAACTTCAACGCATGCTACAGTATGCTGTGTCCACTCTACATGGCAGAGATTAGCCCCCCGGAGTTCCGTGGGGCGCTGATGGCGATGGAGCAGTTTTCTATCGTGCTAGGATGCGTTCTGGGGTTTTGGGCTGGATTCTTCACACGAGGAGGTATGTCATTTCCTTCTCCTGATATGTCACGGCCGGATTGTACGTTTACGACGACCCCTCTCACGTCTTTTTGACACATTCAATCTCCCGCGCATACGCAACGAACGCGCTATTCAACGATGTCCCCGCACGGTGAAAAACCGCTTTGTTGGGCTTTCTGATCTGTTCCGAATACCCTGCTGCGGTTTCGTTGGTTTCCCATAACGCCGTCCTGTGCGTGTTTTCTGTTTTCTGTTTCCTGTTTTTACAGTCGAAGGATCCGCTTCGTGGAGGATTCCGCTCGGGGTTCAATTGATCCCGGGGATCGCGCTTGCGATCGGATGCATTTTCTTACCTCCGTCCCCGAGGCTCCTTGTGGCACAGGGGCGTAATGATGAGGCTTTGCGAACGCTTGCAAAGCTGCGGATGAGATCAGAGCATGAGGTCCAGGATGACCCGTTGCTTCAGGTGAGGATTTTGACGTTTTGCTGCCTTCTCCCCTCTCTGCTGTGTATCTCGTTCCTGTTTCCTTTCACTTTTCTGCTCCCCCACCACTCCTCGGTTCAGTCCCTGTCCCTGCCTCCACTCTGTCATCCTGATTGCCCCGAAAGGCGATCATTTATTTATTTTGTTCCATATTTTCCGCCCACCCTCATTTCTGATCGGGGATACACGATTTTTTTTGGTTTGTTCGGTCATGGACTGGCTATATGGACCTTTTTTTAGATCGAGATGCTCGAGATGCAAGTTGAGGCTCGGCTCGTTCAGCGAACGCAAGGTCTGCCATCGTCCGGAACCGGTAGCGGTATGAACATCCAGCTAGAGGAGGACGATGACGACCCGAAATCAAAACCGGCGAAGATTACGGCCGAGTTCAAGTCATGGGCGAGGCTGTTTAGCGGGAAATTTATTGACCGGACCTGGATCGGCATATTGATGATGGTTTTTCAACGTGCGTGTGGGTGCTCACCCTTGCCTTATTCCTGTTCACCAGTCCGGGGGTCGTGTGGTGCCGTGGTTCCGGGATACCCGGCCTAGACACATGAACGTTGCATACTCACTGCCCGCGTCGTTTCTCGTGCCAGACCGAAGTCTCCCCGAACGGTGCTGTGTTTTGATGTGCCATTGTGGACCCTGACCCTTTCCTTCCTCTTCTTTTACAGAATGGAGCGGGATCAACGCGTTGCTGTATTACGGTCCGACGCTCGTTCAAGAGATCGGTTTGAAGGGTGATACCGTCAGTTTGGTGGTTTCGGGTGGGATTGGGATCGTGCAGTTCATTGCTGTGCTGCCTGCGATCGCGTATATCGACAGTGTCGGGCGAAAGGCGTTATTGAGAGGTTCGTGTCCTTGTTCCCACCCACAATGTGTTTTTTATACTCCCGGGTCGTCACATTCCGCATTGGACCTGACTTTGATGTGAGCTGAGTGCGGGCTGACCTCTGTTATTTTACTAGGAGGCGGGATCGCAATGGGATGTTCTCATCTATTCATAGCGCTGTTTGTCATGTTCTTTGGAGGCGATTGGGCTTCACATCCGACGGCGGTGTGGACCGCAGTTGGGTAAGCATGCGGATGACCACCGGCGATCCGTTTACTTTTGGTGAGGATCCATATCTGAAGGCGGTGCTTTTTTAGATGCGTGTATCTGTTTACGGCGTCTTACGGAGTTAGTTATGGACCTATCGGATGGGTGTTGCCGTCGGAAGTGTTCCCGCAGTCGGTGAGGAGTAAGGGAGTTGCCTTGTCCACAGCATCGAATTGGTATGTGAACCCTGAACGCCCTGTTCGGAACTCTAACGTCCTTGGTGCGCCTAATTGCGGTCGGTGTGATAGGTTGAATAACTGTGAGTGTGTAGGGACCCCCAGGTAAACTATCCTTATTGCGTTGACGCTCTGTTCCCCTTTTCTCCTTCCAGTTTTGATCGGACTCATTACACCTGTCCTCCTTGAGACGTCTGCTTCGTAAGTCGTTAAGAGCCTCGTGGTCATGACCACCCAGATCGTTTGGTATTAACTTGAGCGATCTTGAACTTGAAGGATGACATTCTTGATCTTCGCGTCAGCGTGTTTCGCTGCATACGTCTGGGCGACATACTGGGTCCCAGAGACTGCGAATGTACCGCTCGAGGACATCGATACGTTGTTTGGGAGCACGGCAGGTCAAGAGGATTTGAGAATTAAGCATCAGGTGTGTATATTGCCCCTTTCTACTCCTTCGCAGTGGGAACGTGTTTTGTCTGGTTCCCTCAATTTGTGACTCATGCCGTTGCCTACGTTTATGTCTCTTCCCCCCAATACAGATCGAGCGCGAGCTGGGGTTACATGATCTCATACAAGAACTTGTTCGTGGGCATAGCTCGGATTCTGAAGAGTGATCGGGTTGTTTCCACATCGCGTTTTTGTTTTGCCAATGTGCTACATATTAGGAGTTACGGGCAGGGTTACTTTTGTATAATACTCGTTCTCGTCCCCATGGTAGACGAGGCACATGGCTTCTCTTATCTAATTCTTGTGTTCTGTGGTGTCAATAGAACTGGGGTGCGAAGATTCCGAATAACAAAAGTGTCGATAGAACGGGGCGTTAGCCCGACTCTGCGGAAGTTTTTGAGTTGGACGTTGGACGTTGGGTGCTGAATGTTGTCGGAGGTGAGAGCGGGCGGTGCTCGCGCGCGCATTCCGCGTGGAAGGTGACTTTTATACATCCATCGGAGTGTGGCATACTCTACTACATAGTGAAACGTACAATCGTAACCAACCAACCAAGAGGGGAATCAATGTGGCTGGATACCTCCAGCCTGTATATTCTCCCCCTACTTCCCCACGTTATGCCGGGAGGGAACTGTTCCTAGCCACAACGTATAGGCGGATGGCACGATGATCGCGGCGGTCAGTGGAACATGAGATCTAGTTCCGCCCCTCCACCAGTGTGACCTCGGGGAGTGTGGGGTGATAAGCAGCCAACGAAGGTGGTTCAACCTATACGCCTTTCCCACCCATGTTCACTACATATACTCCATCCACCACCAGGCAAAACACCCGAGCATTCTACAGTGTGATGGAGACTGCACATCGTTGTGGCCGTTTGGGTTGGGTCTGGAGGATCCAGGACGAGGCTGGTGTCGTAAAGAGGGGATGGGGGAAGGGGCAGACTTTGACTGTAGGTACGGGGTGACCCATGGTGATCAGAACGCAGGAAATCACGTTTTCAACCTCGGACTGGGTGGGTTCTGGGAAGGATTGGGAAATAAACCCGGCTCCGGAGGTGTGCTCTGTGAAGGGACCGGGGAAAGGGGGGGGGGGCAGGGATCATCGGACGGGCAGGGTCGGGGCAGTTGTGTATGCAGGAGCCATGGGAAATTAGGGAAGATGAGGTGGGTGGTGTCCTTCTCCTATGGGGAGTATACACAAGTAGGGTAGGGATGTCGATGGGGCCTTGAGGACCTCGTTGGGGAGTCGTACGTGCAGGCGTGGGTTTAACTATCAAATACAGGTTTCGTCCCCTTGTTCATCCATGCCTAACGTGTCCTGGGTAATTGGTCAGCCGTGGTGGGAAAGAAGTGGGGGCTGGGTAAAGTGGACACACGGTACTGTACGGTAGATGAGCGTTGTCTTACGGGGGCAAACAGTGTTATGGATAGAAAGGTGGGTGCATCGATTCTGCTCACTGGAGACGAGGGGGAGACCCACGATTACTAAGGACGAGGTCGTGGTAGTGGTGGGAGTTGGGTGTGAGTCAGGTGCTACGGTGAGGAACGATCAACCCGCCATTTACCCATGCGTTTCGGTTGGCCACACGTCGGGATGGTCGCGAGAAGTCGAGGTCAATCCACGGCCCTGAGACAATGCCGGAATATGATAATTGTGGCCGTCGGAGCCGGGGGCTGCTGGGATGAACAGATGAGGAGCCACTGGGGGTAGATTTCCGTTATTCTCGATTCAAGGATGGGGTGATACACAAAACGTGGGGGGATGTATCGCCTGGCTGGCAGGTCGATGGTCTTTCACTGAAGGCGCGACATGGGGTCGACTGGCGTTGGTCCGGTGCGTACACGTAAGGGTCTGTCTGGAGTCCGGAACTCAAGGAGACACGCTTACCCGAGGAAGAGTTCCGTGATTATCGATTAGCAGCCAGAGCAACCGCGCGAGTCGCTCGGCTCGTGAGCTTGGCTTCCCCACGTTTATGGGAAAGCGGCACAAATTTGTGACGCTCGTGTGTGCCTCTATTCGAGCCTGTGTCCAAGAATCCTCAATGTTTTTCGTCCAGGATACAACTACCTTCATCTTTGAGATTGTTGGAAACGCTCACCATATATAAAAGCCCGTCAATCGAACCCTTAGCCCCCCACCGCCCCATGTCTTGGGGGCCACTGTGTGCTCCATTCTTCGTCCGGTGTCGGGCCTTCACTCTCTTTTGGTTGGGTACCTCACCCTAGCGACGAGCCGGGCCGCGACCCACCTCCCCTCTTACTCACCGGTGCCGCCTAGAGGGGTGGGCTACTCACCCACTCCGAGATCTTGGAATAGGCATTTTTCAGGCTTCTCGCCCGTGGAAATGACCTTCACTTGCGCATTGATAGAGCAGTGGCAATGAATGCAAGGTCACAAGCCGTACTACCATCGGTATCCCCTTTCGTTGCCGATCTTCGCGACTTTCACGACTCTGCCGCCGTCTCGTTCGCATCTACCTTGTTCAGTTCTCACGCTTGCGACTCCTTGCTAATCCCCCTTGTCTTATAAGGGAATACTTAATTTCTGTTGGCACGCTTCAAGACTACGTTGTGTTACTGGGTGGGCCCTTTATTCGGCCTAGAGGACGTACAGGTGGAGCGCGTGGCTCAGCGCTGTTCTGGGAGTGAAGACATTCTGTGACTCACGGCCCCCTCCATTCAATACCCACGGTGAGGAGGGTAGTATTACTTGATGGGCATTGGTCCCACGAGATTACTATGGACGATAACCCAGAAGGTTCTGGACGATGTGCTGTATCCATCATAGTGTCCGGCGCGTCCCTTCAGCTTTTATATGGGCGCCAGGGAGGTGTGCAGGCACCCCTCGTGATCCTCCACATTGACGCCGTTTTCGAATACCTACCCCACCGTTGGGGCCATTGGAACGCAAGAACCCAGGCTTCTGCTCTTTTTCGGACCCTTGGTCGGAGAGGCTTCATTCGTTCTGGGGATTGCGCGAGTTGAGAACGGAGTGACGAGCTTGGTTCCGTGGAAACGTGTACCTTATCTCCCCATCAACATGGAATTGTCCTGATTGGTAGGGACGATGCGGGTCGCTTCAATCTGCGGATGTTGGCATTCCTGCCGAATGTCAGGATTCGTTGAGTCAAGCCGCCCATGGGCTTATGTGGTTCCCTCGAGCCTTAGGAATCTCCTCATTCTCCCTTGGACATAGGAAATCGGTTACACGTGGGGGCTTTGCGGTTTATAGAGATAAGGGTTGGACGATCAGGCGTATGCATATAAATTTGTTGCTACTCGCAGCATTCCAGAAGGAGCCTTTCTTTGATCGGCCGCGCCGCATAGGCCAAGTCACACCCTTACATCCACGTCCACCGCCATTTCCAAAGTTTCCCTTGGTCCTCAAATAAGTCGAAAGTCGAGTTGAAATCCAACGCCACCTTGTACTAGGAAGACGCCCGCGCTTCCTCGTTTCGCGCTCTCTCACAACCTCAACCGTCATCCGCGCAACCCCCCAGCAAGGAACGCACCCGGAACGCGCGGGCATACCCTGTCACCGCGCGCGTCAAGCCCAGACACATATAAGAGTCAGCAGACAACTGCGAGTAGGCGCTCTTCTTCAACTCGTGTTCATCTACCACGGCGGCTGGATTCTGGATGGCGGACGATACCATGTAAGTGGCATTCCGCCCTCTCTGGGGCTAGGAGCCCTCTCTGACCTTCTTTTGGTGCCTTGAAATGCACAGCGTCGATAGCCCGGTCTCGATTAAGCCCCCAGTCTCCCCGTGGTCTGGGACCAGCGGAACGACATATGGCAAATCAGCTGTTTCGGAAGCTCGAACGAGGTTTTACGAGGCCTTCAGGAAGGAATCTATTGACTTCGACAAGCAACGCAAATCCCATGACACCGAATACAACCTCATCCTGCTCGTAGTGCGTCCACTGATTAATGCGGCTAGCCTTCCTAGGGTGTGGCTGATTCTTCGATCCCAGACCTCCTTCGGTGCGGCGAACCTCTCCGCCTTCGTCCAACATAATAAAAACACGTCGTTTACGCAAATTCTCACCGGTGAGACAAGATGACGTGGAAGTTTTACACCTCGCCTGACCTTTGCAAGACCCTACCCCAGACCAGGCTCTCCTGTTCTACGCGCTTGTCATCTTTTTGTTCGTTGCATTCCTCGCATTCCTGGCTAAACAGGCCTCAAAGCGATCCGCTCTGATAGAAATTCGTGACTCGAGTCTCAAGGAGGGCCGATATCGAGCGCGGCGCGTGCCGAACGTTAACAAGAGCGTCGTCTTCGCTCTCGTCATCGAATGGCTCGTACTCGTCGTCAACTTGGCGGTCGCTGGGACCGTGTTCCTGTTGTCGAAAAATATGTGGTTGATGTATCATTCGCCGGTCCCCGTCTCTTTGGTCGCCGTTGTTTCGTGTGTCTGCCTCATGGTCCTCGCGGTCCCTGTTCCAGTCTGGCTCACCATGCGATCGACCGGTACTCTCATCCCCGTGACAAGATCCCTGATCAAGGACTTCATCGACGCCAGGACAGGTCGAAAACCCCCCGTACGGCGTCGCAGTACGATGCCTCCCAAACAGCCGATCGATCCCCTACCCACTCCTGCAAATGACGAAGATCCGGTACGCAGATTCCTACTCAGGGAAACTGAACGGGAGGGTTACGAGACCGACTCTCAGTGCGTCTCTTGGATGTTCGCCAGAAACTTCGATTCGGATGTCTCCAACGCTATCCTCGGTTTTATCCCGGAGATCGTTTGGCATTCGGGTATCCAGGACACGCCGCTGATCCAAGTTTACGATGTTCTACTGCAATGCTTCAGCCCAAGCACCGAGGAATCCAAACCCGTCCTCATCCCTCATATGCGCGACAAGGCCTCCGATGCGGCCAAAGCTTTCGTCCACCTATTCATCCAACGGCAATGTATTGGTGACGAAGATCAGGAGCTCATCGATCAGTTGACGAAGAAAAGCAAGACTCCCCTGAGTTGGCGTAGATACGGGAGCGATCAGGACCTCGACTCTACTCTCGGGTTGGTGGACAAGTTGCTTGGACACGATGTCAGCATCCCATGGACCAAATACCTCCTATCCTTCGATCATCATAGTTGGTTAAGCCACATCCTGCTCTATCGGGCGTGGGATACAACAAGGGACACCGGGAAACTCACGTCAGACGTCACCGGATTCATCGAGTACACCATGTCCCTTGACCCTCCCGCCGCGTCTTCGATCGAGACGGATTGTCTGTTAATGGTTGGGCTGTTGGTCGGTATGCCCATTCACACGGATGATTTGTTGGTCAGCGACAAGAGGTTTGTCCCAACGAATGATTGTGGTACAGTGCGCTGACGTCCGCTTGACAGTGAGGAATTCGGGACCATCCTCAAGCAGATGTTCGTCAAACTCGGGGAAATATTCTCCAAGTACACCACAGACCAGAACCTCGACCTGCAGATGGAGGCTCTGCGTTTGGTCACACCCATGATCGGCAACCAAATCGCTCAACTGAGCTATGAACTGTTCCACACCATCATGACATCAACTATTCCGGAGGACACGAAGTGGGAAGCGGCTCGTCTGACGATGAACGGCGCGTACAACTGGGACAAGTACCTCCCTTGGGTTGAAGACCCGAAGGACGTTTTGGCGTTCCTCGAGCATCATTTCCACCTTCAGGCCAAGGGAGAGAGCCAGGACATCCCGATCACGAATGCCCTGCGAGCCTTGGCCTATGCGTCTGGAAAGGAGACAATTGAAGCGTTGAAGAAGTTCGATTGCACCCAGTCGTCATACGTCAAGGGCATCTGTCGATCTTTCAAGGATGAGAAACCGTTCCAGCTCCGGAAAGCCATCTTGTTCTACGTTCCGTTGGTCGAAAGCCGGTGGTTCGACCCCGCGGTCGATCTCTTGGACGAAGATGGGCGAAGAGAGTTTTGCCAGGATTGGGCCTCCGGCGTGGACGGGATTGAACAGACGAAGGACGTCAAGAAGGCTGTCGCTTCTGTCCTGTTTGGAATGGCAAACTCGGCGAAGTGGAGGTCGCATATCCCGCAGGACAAGTGGAAACTTTTGGAGTACTTCAACGAGCTCCCAGACGAGTCCCCGTCGAGGTTGAGGTGTGAGGCGAATGAGGAGTTCATCCCTGCGTTGAAGGCTATGGATAACAGAGGTGTGCTGAAGTTGTGGCTGGCGATTCTGTGGAGGGCATACGCCGATCTGAAGCTTGCCGTGCGGGACCAACTCGTGGAGAACACCAAGGAGGTTATCGGGGCGAGCCCACACGACGTTGGGTTGTTCATGGCTGTCATGGAATCGGAGAAGACTGCGGTGGATAACGAGATGCTCGGATACTCGAGGTGGTCCATCGATGAGAAGGCGATAAAGTTGAGGGAGAAGACTGATAAGCTGCAGCAGGCGAAGAAGAAACTAGAAGATGTGGTAGAGAGCGTCGTCGAGGAGAAAGCTAAGCAGTTGGATGTGGCTATATCCTGAACACCTCTTCTTGCTTCTTATCATCTTGGTGGTGCCACTCGGTCGTGGATATTGGCCCATACCGTATTCCGTCCTCTTCATCTTTCGTCCCGTTTCCTTTAATCCCCCTCCATCTTCATTTTTCTCACCTTTACCCATTTACCCCTGCTCAACCACGTACACTGATGTATTCAAAATCCGGTATCTGTGTATCTTAGCTGTTGTACATGATTTTCTACGTTCAACTTTTTCTTGCTCTTCCTTCTCTCCCTCTTCTCTCTCTCTCTTTCCAAGTACAATCATAGGTGCATAAACTAGCTAGGGTCTTCGTCGAACCAACTGTTTCTCATTATAAAAAACAGAGAAAGGTGTCGTTTTGCTGTTCTTGATGCAAATCTGCTGGACGATCGATTCATGCAGTCTGACTTGATGTGCTCCCCCCCACGGTCAGGGAATAAAGCCGGGAAGGCGTCAGTGTGCATCGTAGGTATAGCCGAGTAAGTACAATATACAGTCCTGAACTAAAGTGAATATTCTGTCGCTAATAGTGAAGCTCGCGTCGGGGTGATGGAAATGAGAACGTATATCATGGGTCCGGGTCATGTAAGTCCTTAAGTCTGGAAATCGCAGAACGCACGTGCAACCACACCAAAGTTGCGGTTATACTGGGACGAGCGGGGGCGCCCTTTGCACCGAAACCAACGGGGTACTTTCCCAACATGGGAAAAACAAGCAACAACCCCTTCGCGAGCAAGTCCACACTCGCTTTGTCCACCGCAAGCGGTGTCATAAACACCGGTAAGCTCGTAACCCCACATCTCGGGCCCTTGCGAAGTTTCTGGATGTCCGGATCTTGCGTTTCGAGCAACGATTTCACGTCCTCTACGATGTTGGTCGTGTTGAAGTGAACGATGAGTTCCGTCAGCTCCACGCAATTCGCGGAGAGGGTTAAAAGGCTCCTGAACGTCGTTTGACACGTGTTCATCCTACATGGATGGCCGAGCAGAAGTTTCTGTAATTGGGGTAGGGCCTTTGCGATGGCGGTCGCGTCGTCGTCCGTCAGGTCGAAACTGCATCTGTCGTTTGGACAGAACTGCCCGACCTCTAGCGTGGTCAAGTTTTTGAATGCGAGGGCGTGCTTGATTGTGGCTCGTTTAGGCTCTTCTCCGCACCCACAAAACAGCTCTTTCAGGGTGGAGTGAATACCGATTTGAGCTTGGGGCTGGCCAGGTCTCCCCACGGCTGTGGCGGTTGGGTGACGCCAACGGAGGTCATTGAGGAACTGAAGCCATGCGTGTGTGGTCGGAGTGGCCAGCGTGAGGGAGTGGATGGACGGTAAAACGATCGTATCTCGGGGGAATGTATCGGTGATGTCGGGAGGCGATTCGTGTGTGAGTTTCAGGGTATGAAGGTGAGGGAGTTGGATCACATGAAGAACTGCCTGTTCGGATAATTCCACGCCAGAATTTAAGTAATTGAGCGCCGAACCGCATCGCAAAACCATGGCCGAGACCTCCTGTTTGAACTTGGCGCTGGCGTTCTCCCACTGGTATTCGCCCAAGGAGAATTTTCGAAGGGGTGACCCAGGTATCACCGAAATCGCGTCCGTCAAGGAACCGTACCCCAAGCATCCCAGTTGGTCATCCGTGTCCACGTATACAGAAAAGTCTGTGAGGCGGGGAGATATGAAGCGATGGAGGAAACGAAGGAGGGCGGGTTCGATCCAACCGTGTAATTCGCGTAGGTTTGGAAAGGGATCGTCTGTGGGTAACCTGAAGAGGACCTGGAGGAAGCACACCAGATCCTCAGTTACGAAACCACTGACTCTTCTGACCCATGACGCGTATCGAAATAGCCTCCCACGTTCGGTTGGAGTGAGTTGGCGGAAGATCCTCTGAAACGGGTCGATGCTTCAGTTTTCAATTGGTTCAAAGAACGAGAAGAAAGCGAAACTGACTACACATAATCCAGGACCGCCAAAGTATAGAACATCCCCAGGGAGGACGTACATAAGGTTTCCCAAGGTTGCGCTCTCCCAGAGTGGACGAAGAGCGGGCTCTTCAAACGCCCTACAGCAGCGAGCAAAATTGACCGCAGTCGGTCTGCTAACTTGACCAACATATTCGGCGATGGGTCTGAGGATTTCGTCGATTTGGAAGACGAGGTGGGGCATGATGGAGTGAGTGCCAGCCTGGGACGGTCTGGTGGGCGTTCGATCACATCCGGTGCCTCTTTAAAGAACTCGGAGAGCGCGCGGGGTGAGACGCACAGGCTAGCTCCACCGCGGTACTTATACGGCCAGTGACCTTTGCTTGGAAAGGAATCGAGGTGTGGCCTCATTCCACCCGGATCTTCAACGAACCGGTCCCAAACTTCAGGCATCTTCAGGCATCTGAAACCTCCGCCTCGGAGACCGTATTTACATCGAATCACCTGAGCATGATATCAAATCCCATGCCACCTCACATCCCCCTTTCAAATGCGACATGTTACCGAACCGCTTGTTCAAAGGAACCCCAAATTTCCTACTTCTCACTCAGGCATGGTCAGGATGGGTGATCTCCAGTCCGCGCGCGGCGCGCCTGATGACTGGGGAGTAGGCCCTTCTCCAATACTACAGAATGACCCCGCCCTCCGTGACCGAGCTCAAAACAACCCAAAACATTGTCGACAAGAGCCACTGGGGGGAGTTCGTGCGTCGGCGCCGGAGGATCTCTTACGGCGCCAAGGATCACATCAAACGAGCTGTGGTGTGCACTCGTCATCCTCTTCGAAACTCAAACCTGTTGTCTTGAAGGTTGAAGCTTGAAGATTTGACCATGATCCCGCTCGGCAACCCTAGGGTTCCAGGTTGTTGGCTAATGTATTCGTGTATTGAGGACCGCTAATGGGTGACTATCCGTAACACCAGAAATATACATATCCGTTCCAGTAGGGTTCCATCAGCCGAGGTTTATTTCTCAATATCTGAGGCACTCCGCACAGCGTAGGTGGACGAAATCAAAAGCGCAAGCTCAGAAGTGATACCGGCACCTTGTGGGCTTGAAGCAGGTGGGGTAGCGGTCCTTCCCGGCCCCGGTAATTTGGAAGGTTGGCCGGGTTTCGAGCAAAACAGCGGCAGCGTCGCGATTCCAGATGCGCGGTTTGGAGACAACATCAACGGCCCAAGATAACGGACGGGGTCCTGACAGTTCCCTTAAAAGGCTCTGGATATTTATCTAGACTCGTCTGTACA
>Ga0307517_10007170_pt1 | contig 16341 bp, 25 predicted proteins | sample 23_EM_MG_FD_194515 | JGI IMG/M metagenome (GOLD analysis project Ga0307517, IMG submission 194515) | Populus trichocarpa ectomycorrhiza microbial communities from riparian zone in the Pacific Northwest, United States - 23_EM | ecosystem: Host-associated > Plants > Roots > Unclassified | place... | reverse complement strand
TACCGGCGACATTCTCGATCAGAACTTGCGGCCGAGATTCCTTTGTCCACAAGTCCACCGCTTCCCCGTCGCCGCCCGGCTTGAAAAAACAATGGTCAAATCGTCGCGGCAGTGTGGGGAGTGGCTTAACGCCGTGCTTCTGGGACACCAACGATAACAAAGGCTCCTCGTTGATCGTGGTCACCGCGAAGCAGGCTGTGTATTCGCTCGAACAAGTGGCCCTGTCCCCGACGGGGTTTCACGTCTAACATGCACGTCAAGGAATGGATCTACGCGTCTCGGACGCGTCGGCTACCGTTACATTGCCGTCCTTGTCAAGGTTGGGTCGGTCTACCTTTACTCAACATCGCCCCCCCCCAATCACGCACGTTTTACACGAGACCCTTTGTTCATTCAAGACACGAGGTACCCATGCGGGCCACCCTTCACCGGCCACCGGCAGTAGCATTCACCGTATGATGTGCGCCATGGCCGGAAGCTCCGTGTTCTCCTTTCGCATTTCTTTCACGGTCCCGTTTATAAACTGATCAGAGCCTGCTTCCACCCGAACCGCCATCCCCCTTCGTTCACACTATGAGACCCCTCCTGAACAAAGATTTTCGTCGTCTCCGTTGGCTATTGAGGCAGGAACCTCCCAAGTCAGTTCGAGGTTCGTCTACGAATTCCACACGCTCTTTCTTTTGACGACTCATTATTTGTACAGACTATCTGACACGAGAGATAGTGTCTCTTACCAAGTGTGGGGTTGACCCTGGGATCCTTTCGTCGTTGAGGAACGGCCTGCAAAGGACAGAGCTGAGGATGGCTCTGGTCATCTCCGTCCTATGTTTCGTTTCAAGAATGCGTTTGCGGGACCGAGGGGGCCCCAACGGGATCCCTCTCACCCCCCGGATGTTCACGGTCTTATATAGGTTTTTCAACCGCGCTGCTGTTTGCGATCCGGTGGGTGATCAGTGCGATTCTTGCACATCTCTCCGTGCTAATTTCAGATGTGTAGACCGTCAAAAGACAAGCAGACATGTTGTTCTGCTTAAGCGAAGTGAATAGATGGGGTCCCAGTGCCCAGGGGGGCGCCCCAAACGAGTTAATCGAGCAGAAGATCATCGAAGGGTTCCCCGATCTATGCACACATGTGCGCGCTAGGGTGGAACGGTTATGCGCGTTTTTCGAGCTCCCGCCTGATTTGAGCCTGCCGCCTGCACCCCCGGTGCGATCTATATGGGAGATGCCACCTCCAGCTGTGAGCCCTCCGCGTCCTCGCAGAACGGGGTCGTATTATGAAAGAGTCCCCGGGTTCCGCTGAGCGATGCGGGGCCACCCATTTCCTTAGTCGCATTATCTTTGTTTAGTAAAGTGTTTTCCTTATTGTATTCGCTTCTTGGCACGTTAGGACACGTAATTGACGTCTATTTCATTCGTAAGGCGCGTCACCAGACTCAAAAATACGGAATGTGATTGTGAGCCACTCTCTCCAAGGACCCCGGATTTGTCGTACAGCTCGGATAACACCATTCGCCGCTGCCCGGGGCCCTCACCTTGCTCCCCTCACCTTCTCCCACCCTTAAAGTTGAAGCCTTAAGCCCTAGTCCTTGTCGAAGGGTCCCCATCACCAGGAGCGGGTGTCTGGGTCTCCACCAAGGCACCGGCCCAAGTCCGTAGGGTGACGTGTATGCCGCCCCTTCGAGTAGTTGCACTGTATGACCATGGTGTGATGTTCCGTGTCGTAGAATGTGAGGTATTGAGTCTGGCGCATTGAGGGTAACAGCAGTGCGCAAAATGACGTCACGTGATATAAGCCAGGAACAAGTCAGTTCTTCGTTTCTTGCGAGGGAGACATAACCGGTCTTCTGATGAGCGAGCGCACGGGAAAGACCCAGGTGATTTCATTGAGCAACGGTGACTGAGAAGGTTACTATACGATGCAAGGACGCATGAGGTGTGGCATATGTCGGCCGAGGTGGTCGCTGATGCTAACGCGCTCGACAGGATGAAGGAGGCTTGGCCTGTGGGCTCGATGTGTTGAAATGGCCTAGTCGTCACGATGCAGTTCCTTCCAGGCATTCTCAATTTTCTCCCTTCGTTCCTTCGCACGCTCCCGGTTTCGTGCCGAAGCGTCCAGCCGCTGCACCCACGCCAGTCAGCGGAACGGGCACACAACGCCGAGAAAAGGACAAACGCACCACTTTACGCAAGCACATGTTCAGCTCGTTCTTGTCGTTATTGCACCCTCCGGTCCATTTCCGCCAGTTGTTAGTGTGACAAGCTTCGAGGGCCAGGAAGAACTCCTTGCAGACCGCTGGTCCTGGGGTGAGAAATGAGGGATTTATGGGTGGGGAAGGCGGGCGTACCGAACCTATCGGATTCCTGGGGGTGCATCTGTGATGACCAAATGGACAGATGAGATCAGACTTGTTACTGGCACCGTCGGCGATCGAGGGAAAACGAACGGGGACTCCCGGAGATCATATAGTAAGCCAGGCTGGCTTGGACCGTTTCGTTTATCTCCCATCTCTCCTCGTCCTCGTCCTCCAGAGACCTGCGCGAACGATGTCCAGTTTCGCCCCTCTGTCTGTCGACGACCTCGCCGTAAATACTATCCGCACCCTTGCCGCCGATGTCGTCGGAAAGGCAAACAGCGGACATCCCGTGAGTAAACCCCGACAATTCCGTTGCTTAACCCCCTGCCCGCACCTCTCTTCACGATCTAAGTCCAGTTTCCTGATGTATTTATTCTTAACTTCAGGGCGCTCCTATGGGAATGGCACCGGCAGCCCACATCCTATTCACAAGGTGCCTTATCTACTGGACACACCCCTGTTCGTTCATATTCTCCACCAGATACTAATGCGTTGGGCACTTCGACCAGGTTTTTTAACGCCAATCCTAAGAGCTCTAAATGGTTCAACAGGGATCGTTTTGTTTTGTCGAACGGGTGAGTGATCCGTGCCGTTGTGTCCCCCGATCTACGTTCTGATCGTGAATTTGTCCAGCCATGCGTGAGATCTGCACTACGCTCATTTTAGCCTTGTTCTGACCGGCTCTGGACAGTTGCGCTTTGCAATACATTTTACTCCACCTTCTGGGCTACAAGTTGACCATGGACGACCTCAAGCAGTTCCGTCAAGTCGGAAGCAAGACACCGGGACATCCCGAGGCCGGGCACACCGACGGTGAATCCCACCGCCCGGTTCGGTTATCACAGACTAAACATCCTGTCAAGGTATCGAGGTCACCACCGGCCCTCTTGGTCAGGGCCTCTCTAGCGCTGTCGGTCTCGCCATCGCTCAGGCTCACTTCGCTGCCCTGTACAACAAGGAGGGATTTGACCTCATCAATAACTATACTTATGGTCAGTTTGGAGCTTCAGCGCCGGGGTTGGTAGCCGGCACTTATTTTTGGCAGTCTTCACTGGTGACGGTTGCTTGATGGAGGGCGTTTCTAGTGAAGCTGCTTCCCTCGCTGGTCACCTCAAGCTGGGAAACCTCATCGTGGTATGTTTCTACTTTGAGTATAAAGTCGAACCGACCTCACGCCTCGTACCACCCAGGTTTATGATGACAACCGTAAGTCAAGCCTTCCTCTCCTTACTAGAGGGCAGCCACTGATTCAACTTCAGACATCTCCATCGATGGAGATACTGCTATAGCTTTTACCGAGAACGTCGAGGCTCGATTCTTAGCCTATGACTGGCAAGTTCTTCATGTGGATGACGGTGACCGGTATGTTTGGCATTGACCGCCGCGGACCCCGAGCTGAGGGATTCGTAGTGATCTGGCTGGTATCTACAACGCGATCGCTGAGGCCCGCAAGGAGAAGGATAAGCCAACGATCATCAGACTGAGGACTACTATTGGATACGGTTCTAAGCTCCAGGGTTCTCACGGCGTCCACGGAGCTCGTAAGTCCTCAGGACTCATCCCCTATACTATCAACCGTTCATCCCGTGATTAGCTCTTAAGGCCGACGATATCACCTCTTTGAAGACAAAGTTCAATTTCCCCACTAACAAGACCTTCCACGTCCCCGACGAGACCTACAAGGTCTACGGTGATGTTGCCACCCGTGGTGCTGACCTTGAGGCCAAGTGGAACGATCTCTTGGCTGCTTACGGCCGAAAGTACCCCAGCGACCATGCCGAACTCACCCGCCGTATCTCTGGTGAACTCCCTGCTGGATGGGAGGCCTCTCTTCCTGTTTACACCCCCGCCAATCCTGCTCAGGCTTCTCGTAAGCTGTCCGAGATCGTTTTGGCTGCCCTCTACTCCAGGATCCCAGACCTTATGGGTGGTTCCGCCGATTTGACTGGCAGTAACTTGACCAGGGTTAAGGGCCATAAGGACTTCCAACATCCCAGCACCGGTTTGGGCGACTACGGCGGTACCTACATCAGGTACGGTGTCCGTGAACACGCTATGGGTGCCATCGCCAACGGTTTAGCTGCCTACGGAGGGATCGTTCCGTACGTTGGCACCTTTTTGGTGAGTCGGCGGCTGCGTGAGGGTTGCGTGGGTCTCTGACCATTTGTTATAGAACTTCGTCTCTTACGCTGCTGGTGCCGTCCGTCTCTCCGCTCTCAGTGGTCACCAAGTCATATGGGTTGCCACTCACGATTCCATTGGTCTTGGGGAGGACGGCCCCACCCACCAGCCTGTCGAGACTCTCGCCCACTTCCGCGCTACCCCCAACGTCGATGTCTGGCGTCCGGCCGACGGTAATGAAACCTCCGCTGCCTATCTCGTCGCTCTCAAGTCGAAGACCACCCCGTCCATCCTCTCTCTTTCCCGCCAGAACCTTCCAAATCTCGAGGGATCAACGATCGAGAGGGCGTCCAAGGGTGGATATGTTGTCCACGAGGAGGAAGGTGAGGCCCTCACAATCGTCAGTTGCGGAAGTGAGGTCTCCATCGCCCTCGAGGCCGCTTCCAAACTCAAGGCAGAGGGCATCAAGACCAGGGTTGTCTCCCTCCCTTCGTGGTCGGTCTTCGATAGGCAGGAGGAGAGTTACAAATTGAGCGTGCTCAGGAGTGGCGCCCCCATCTTGTCCGTCGAGGCTCTCTCGGTGGGTTTCGTCTGTGTGCCTCGTATAGATCACGTCACTTACAATTGGTTCTAGACTCTTGGGTGGCAGAAGTACTCCCACGAGCAGTATGGTCTCAAGGGTTGGGGGTCCTCTGGACCTTATCAGAAGGTGTATGAGCAGTTCGGTATCACCGGATCAAGTGAGACCTGGGTCGTGTCCTTCTTAGAGGTACACTAAACCTTGCTTTTAGATCTTGCTGTCGTCGGAAAGAAGGTTGTCGACTTCTACAAGAAGAGGGGCATCTCTGTTGTTTCTCCTCTGGAAAAGGCCATCCACCTGTAAGCTCCGCATTCGGTTTTCGATGGAGCTGAGGTACAGTCAGAAGTAGTGAAAACTTGCTAAGATGTTATAAATTCTGTACTCCTTTTATCATAGAGCCTACGCCCTCGGGTCATTCACCGTTGTACTCACTCGCCTTGCCGGTCGAAATAAATGTAGAAAGTCTATTCCGACATATGGTATAGAGTAAGACCGAGGAAAAACTTTACTTTAATTGAAGGTAAGGATCGGATGCAGGAGGGAGGTAGTAGAGGTGTTGTCTATCGGTGCCTTGAGACGGTCAAGCTGTCCCACTTTTGCCTCTCCAGATCTTCCTTGGTAACTTCGAGAACGTGGGGCTTGAGATACCGCTTGTCCTGGGATACGAAAACACGTGAAGGGAGGATTTTGAGTGAAGCATGTAGTTTTAACTGACCTCGGACACGGGGAGCCACTTGTCCTTGGGCAAATCTTGGTGGAGGACACTCGCATGCGAAGCCTGCTTAATCCTGAAAGCACGGTCGTACGCCTCACGAGTGGACAGTCGGCCGAGAGCCTGTTATCCCAAAAAGGTCAAAAACTCGTTACGAAACGCAACTGCGTGGAAAATGCAGCCCAACAGACCTTTTGAACGTCGTCACGCTCCTCGACCACTGCGAAACCAGAAAGAAAGAAATAACCGTAAGTTAGCAAACCTCCCCACGGGAGAAAGAGAGATGGAGAGAGTTCAGACGCACGCAAGTCGTCGTATTTCAATCCCATCCTTCTGTACCCGGCCAAATTCGCGTACCAAAGGGAGACGGGCTTGAGCCAGCGGGAGAGGGTTTTGGAGGAGCGGACGTAGGGAGCGAGAGAAGGACCGAGTGGGCCGAAGATGGACATTGTTTGGGCTTGGGCTTGGGTTTGCGGATTGGTGGAGGGAGGAGGGGGAGGAGACGGAAGGGAAAATGGGCGGAATGGGATTCGTCGGTTGTGGCTTTCCGGTTTGTCCGATTTGCCTCCTTCCCGTTGGGGGAGGGTTCGGGTTGTTTGTTCCTGTTTGGATCGCGCTCAGAGTGATCTGCGTTCGCACGGCGGGTGGCTGGAACGAAACTCTCCACTGACTTCTGCGAACAATGGATATTCAATAGTCAGTGGGCGTGGCGTGGACTGGGGGCGAGACACCGCGGATATCAGTCGTGAAACGTGGTGGCCAGGCTTTGGCAGTCAACCTCGATGCTACTTGGGCAAGTAAATGATACAAGATTGTGATTGTAAAATATCGTTACGGACTCGTTTCTCGAACGCCCCCTCTAATCTATCGAAACATAAGCCCAACCGGATAACGACTGTCACACAGTCCCCTCGCCATTTCTCCCATTTACCTGCCCATCACCGATCTCAGTGAGCGCCACCTCTTCAGACGCGGTGCCGCCGCCACTCTCGGTGCCACTCGGAGGGCGTTCGAATTCTATTTGCATACTGGCCTTGGGATGCGTTCTCGATAGTGCATCCGATGTCCAACCACTCTCCCTGGATCTCGACGCTTTCTTGAGCGACAGCATCAACCTCGATATCATCAGTGGTAGGAGCCTGCTCCAAATTCGTGAGTACGAACGACAGGGGGTGGATCAAGGCGTGAACGTACACGTGGTTCCCGCTGAAGGTCATTCACGAAAATTTCAGACGGTGTTCATTCATCGATGTGGATAATCAAACTCACAGTGCTGGGAGAAGTTGAAGTGAGGGCTGAACCGGCTGCTTAGCCGTTGTTTAGACCACACTAATAGGAGTAGAACATACCCTCGTGACCAACAGCATGACCAAAGACAATAAATGAGAACTGAATATAACCAGGAAATATATGGTCGAGTCTTCGACGATCGTTCGCAGGATACTGGGCTGACCATTCGAGAGTGATAACCCGGTTCTGAAACTGACGTAGACGATCACAGAAAAAATCATGGAGTCTGGGAACGAGGTTCACGTTGAGTGGAGGACTTTAGAGAATGTGGACGAAAGATTACCAAAGAACAGAGATAGCGACATGTACGCCAGCTCAAAGCGAGGAGATCTGGTGAATATACACAAGTTAAAGGCCTGGAGAGGTATTTCCGGCATCTCTTGAGCTATTGAGACAAATCGTCAGTACCAGTGGTATTTGCACGACTTGTCACAAACCTGGTTTTTGAGCGGTTATCCCGACCATGTACATCCCCATGAGAAACTGGGCGAGGGTAATTGCGGAAAAGAAGGCAACGATTCGCTTTCTCTTGAGGGTTAGTGCATACAAGCTGTTAAACAAGTAATTGTTGTATGTTCGCACCTCTACCACTGGAAATACTTACCGTATTATCAGAATCACTTGTGCCAAAAGGGTGCACAAGAAGAACGATAAGATTTGAAGGAACGCGGTCTTGTCACACCTGTGTCCTGGATGAGAATTCACAGACGGTGGGTGGAAAAGGCGTACGTCTAAAACAGTCAGATTCGTCTACTATCCAAGAAGCACACTCACTCGGTGAGTGAATTGTGGGAGGAATCCGACTGCGAGATGAAGAAGGTTCAGTCGCAGACAACCATGTACAAGGAGGAGGCGAACCGAAGAACACCCAAGTTTGATATAGAGCCGGAGAATATCTATTCTATGAAATGGTCAGAAGGTATATTCAGGCTTGAATCGATCTTATTTACGAGGATGAAGATCGAGAATACTGGTCCGGTCAATACAGATAGCGCGAGGCAAGGCACGGACTCACTCCACGTTTTCTTTCCTTTCCAGGCATATTTAATCTGTATAATGGTGAGAGGGTATAGAAGAGATACAGGATGAACAGTACCTCATCAGGGAGCGTCAAGAAATAATCATAATAGTAGAGGACTTGCGTGGCCATGGTATAGTACTGCACGGAGTCACTGGGGGGAGTTTCAACTTGTGCTCGGGTTTACATACCCTAATTCCCATCCTGCGAAATGCAGTATCTGAGCTTGGGTCATGTAAGGGCAAATGAAGCGTACACATCGTCTGCGATTGGGATGAGCGACTCGGCTATGACGGAGGACATTACGGGGAAATGGTGAAAACGGGGGCCTCAACAGGACACGTACCTTTATGTGTCCCAGCATTGCTATCATTCAGAAAATCTCTTCAGGGAATCCTGTAAGTGTTTGATGATTCCCCATTGAACGGAACAACCAGGAGTATAGGGCCGGTGATGCAAACCTCGATTGGGAGAACACAACTTAGCCATGCCGCAGCTCATTTTAGACAATCTACATGGGCGGTGTTCAGTTCGCCAAGTGATCAACAGGTCTTAATCAGGGTCAAAGGGCCGTATTTAATAGGGCAGATTCCCCGCAATCGAACCTACATACTCAATAGACGATCACAGAACCAGTGCAATACTGGGAAGCCTCCAAGCAAAACACGAGAACATATACAGCGGGCAGAGTCACCGTAGTCCACACATGTTGAACGCTGATAAATTGCCGCGGCTGTCGGGTAATCAGATAATCCGCACTAAAGATGCATATGATCAGGCCCAGGCACGACAACCTGGCGGAAACACCTCGCACCCATCAGCCGTGCGACTGGCCAGTGGTGATTTCGGGGTAGATGCTGTATATCTCGCGTTGGATAGTTGAACGGCTGGAACTGGAACGACGCGAAGATGAGGCAAAAGGCAGTCACATGCGTGAACAATCGTGTCAAAGACTTCAGATTTTAAACACGATAGGCGGCCCACGGCGCAGGCCGAGATGATGTGCAGGGCGAATCCATCCTCGAGTTCGAAGTGACAGAGTCAGTGGATGGGGTGGACGGAAGTAAAGGAGGACGTAAGTGACGCGCGATTCAGCACCTTGGCCGTTCCCCTCCATCACACTTCTGATCCACCGCCCACCCTTCGTACCGCTAGGTGGTGTGGCAGCATGTAAATCTCCCTGCGAAACCCCAGGTCCTAGATCTCACCCGCCGAAGAGTGCAAACAGAGGTAGGGGTCGAGGGTGGATCATCCAAGCACGGAGATGGACGGCGCTAGCCCGCACATCATCGTGAAGAGATCTCGACAGGCAGCGCGGCTGGTACGGTACGTCTTACTTTTCCCTCTGATCGTGCGCTCAATCGAATGAAGCTCATGGTCTAACGTTCAGGTCGTAGAGAGGATAGGTGAAACTCAAGCCGAGGCCGACTGAGCTCATCCCCGCCCCACTTTCACCGATTTCGGCCTCCGACGTGACACAGGACTCGTTCCGTGCCCTCCTCATCAAATACGCTCCGACATCAATGCCGTCAAAACTGATCCGCGGCGAGGGGCCCTCCTATGGCGGTGGGTGCGGCCCTCTGCTTCGACCAAGACGACACGGACAAGGACCCGATCGGTTCGAAGAAATTTTCCTGAGGTGGCATGCAGGATTCTCTCTTCATTCGCGGTGTCGCCTTGAAGAAGACCCCCACCTACGCTGGTGCCGAGCATTGGCCTAAGCCCCCCAAGTATTCCTGGATCCCGAGCCCGAATGTCGAGCTCGGCCGATCGGGTGTCGGGCTACCAACACGGTAATTATCGATGTCAAATGGAAAATTATCTACTCCAAGCTCGAGTCCATCAAGAAGACCGGTGCGGAGGTCGTTCTAAGAAAGATGGCCGTCAGCGATCTGATCCCTCTAACAAAGGGTTGCCAAGTCCATCGGTGATCCCATCCAATTAATGTGTTCTGATGTCGAACGGGAGCACTTAGGGGCGTGCGGTGCTTCCCAAGGAGAAGCAGATTGGTGGGGAGAGGTACAATATTTCCGAGGATTGACTCAGAACGAAGACACCCCGATCCTGCGCTGTGGTGCTGGGCAGTTCGTCGAGTAGGCGGAGATGAGTCAATACGATGCTACCACGGTTGTGAAATGAGCTGTGAAAATATTTCTGGAGGTGGAGCTTCCAAGGCACGTTCCATCACTGTTGTCTGCGGCGGTCCACTGACCACCGTCCAATGTAGATGGATCTGTCTGCCTACATACATAATCACGGGTTCCCTACCCCCGGAAAATTCCAACTCGTTCATGCAGCCTTCGCCAAGGCCCCAGAGATCCTCCCTGCTAAATCCGCGACAAGCATGCAACGGGTCAACCCAGCTCACAGGTGTTCCTCCCCTTTTGGCTCGCTGCGGGGCCGACCCTGCCGCAGAGAGCTGCCCGGGGGGCGTTGAGGGGACGAGGTCGTGGTTGCCAAGATGGCGAATAGAACATGCGCATGTACGAATGTCAGTTGTATCCTTGTAATGAAATCCAAGTCAATCTTGGCAAGTCTGGTGTGGGTCGATTCCGCGGTTCATTTGCTTCGTCCTTCTATCACATTATTGTACATGCTACAGATGGTCACCATTCAGATCACTGCATCTCGTATTCCTCAACCTTCACAGCATCCAAATACAACGGTTCAGATAATTCAGATTCCAACTCGATGAACCTCAACGTGGCCTTCATCTCCGCTAGCTTCAAACATTCCATCAATAAATCCCCCACACCTTTTGCTTCCTTTCTCGCCGTCCGTTGCTGCTTCGGGAGTTCAGTGTTCATGGGGACCCGCACGTCCCCGTGCCGGTATGAAGTCGCTTGAAGAGGCACGAAATTGGGAAAATATACGATCTGGAAAGTATCGAAGTTTGGAAGCACCCTGCATGCTCTCACCAGCTCTAACATTGCGGGGTGCACTGCTCTGATCGGTTCTGCGAGGAACCCGGGTTCTAAGCGATTGCTCTGGGCCGGGTGTATGCAAACGATAGTGAGCTCGGTGAGCTTCGGACACGCGGTCACAAATTCTGAGGTAAGGTGTTGAATTGATATTTCCACCTTGTAACGTTGGGGAGCGCTGGACCACTTACGGGACAGATCATTCCAGAAGAGGAGGGGGATTGCCAACCGCCGGATTTTCGATTTCTGGTTGGACGCAAGAGATCTGAGAATCACGTCGGAGCATGCTGTCCTCCCTTCTACGATCACGAAGTCGACATCTTCAAGCTCGTGGCAGTGCCGAAGAAGAGGATGAGCGGTGGGCGGGATAGTCAGGGTCTTGATCTGGGGGAGGTTGACACGCTTGAGCGCATTCCAGAGCGGTTCCTCAAAGAATTCATCGTGATCTGGCCATCTGATCTCCAGCGTGCGGAGATTCGGGAGGGATTGTAAGCAGTCGACGAAGAAGGAAAAACCGGATCCAAAGCAAACATTCAAAGATACCACCCTTCGAAGGATACGAGTCAGTCCAAACCCACGAAGGAAAAATGGGCGGGGAAGCACTTCACGGTGATCGCCAGACTCATATCCGCGTGTAAAGTACTCAAGAGGGTCTCGAGCCGCGTCGTGGCTTGCCACCCCCAGATCCAACGTTGGGGGAAGAAGTGGAGATGTTCCCAAATGAACGGGATCAGTCGCAACCGCATCGCCTTGCACGTCATGCTTAGCGGTCGTAGAAATTCAACCCATTGTCGATGGCGACGATTGACCAATAGGTCATACTGAACGCGGAACCGTGCATAGTGACCGGTGAACTGTTGTTCTGGAGAGATATGAGAGAGAATCAAGAGGATGAGTTCGTTTGGGAGTTCGAAAACTATGAAAGATATCAACTTCGGATCCAAGGAATCGATGCAAGAGTTCGCACTGAGGCTGGTTTGAGGTGCGGGGGACCCCAAGGTCTTTGGGAGTGGGATGGCCGTAATGGCCGGATTCCATTTCCATGGAAGCTTGGTAAGGAGTGTTGAAGCCTTTTCGCGGTAGTGATTCATGGTTCCTGCGACTCGACGAGGTGAAGGCGCTGCCAGAGGAGCGCCGACGATGGGCGGCAGGAACTTTTCACCGTTAGTCCGGGCTCAGTCACATTCCTCACCAATTTGAAGCAATCGATGTCTACATATGAGCCACCTGCTTTCTGGTATACAACAAAATACCAGGAGCATTCGTGGTCGCAGCGACTGCCGCATCTCTGGTTGCTGCACACACTGGCTAGGGGATCTCCTGGTTTAGAATAGAATGCCAGAAGGTGTATATATTCTGCACGCGCACCAACCGCACCTAAGGGTGACGTAGGACAGTGGAATTCCGTAGTTTGTTTCGCTTGGTCCGTTTATCATATCACCGTATATATTACAGATGTTTACCGTTTAGTTCACTACACCTCATAGACCTCAACCTTCGCAGAATCCAAAGGAAATGGTCCGAAGAACCCCGATCCCAACTCGACGAACCTCAACGTGGCCTTCATCCCCGTTTGTTTCAAACAGTCCATCAACAAATCCCTCAGATATTTTGCTTCCTTTCTCACCCTCCGTTGCTGCTTCGGGAGTTCAACGTTCATGGGGAAGTGCACCTCCGTGCGCCCCCATGAAGTCACTTGAAGAGGCCCGGCGCTGGGAAAATATACGATCTGGAAAGTATTGAAGTTTGGGAGCACCCTGCATGCTCCCACCAGCCCTAACATTGCGGGGTGCGCTGCTTTGATTGGTTTTGCGAGGAACCCACATTTTGAGCGATTGCTCCAGGCCGGGTGTAGGCAAATGATAGTGAGCTCGGTGAGCTTCGGACACGCGATCGCAAATCCTGAGGTAAGGCGTTGAATTGATATTTCCACCTTGTGACGTCGCGGAGTGCTGGACCACTTACGGGACAGATGACCCCAGAAGAGGAGGGGGATTGCCAATCGCCGGATTTTCGATTTCTGGTTGGATGCAAGAGATCTGAGAATCACGTCGGGGCGTACTATCTCCCCTTTCACAATCACGAAGTCGATATCTTCAAGCTCGTGGCAGTGCCAAAGAAGAGGATGAGCGGTGAGGGGGATAATCAGAGTCTTGATCTGGGGGAGCTTGACATGCTTGAGCGCATTCCAGAGCGGTTCCTCATGGAAATCGTCGCGAACTGACCATCTGATCTCCAGCGTGTGGAGATTCGGGAGGGACCGCAGGAATTTGACGAACAAAGAAAAGCCGGACTCAAAGTAGACATTCAAAGATACCACCCTTCGAAGGATACAAGTCAGTCCAAACCCACGAAGGAAAAATGGGCGGGGAAGCACTTCACGGTGATCGCCAGACTCATATCCGCGTGTAAAGCACTCATGAGGGTCTTGAGCCGCGCTGTGGCTTGCCGCCCCCAGATCCCACAATGGAGGAAGAAGTGGAGATGCTCCCAAATGAACGGGATCAGTCGCAACCGCATCGCTTTGCATGTCATGCTTAACGGTCGTAGAAATCCAACCCGATCTCGATGGCAACTCACGACGAACAGGTCATACTGAACGTTGAACCGTGTGTAGTAACCGATGAACTGCACTTCTGGAGAGACGTACGAGAGAATCAAAAGGATAAGCTCGTTTGGGAGTTCGAAAACTGCGAAATATGTCAGTATCCGGCCAAGGGGATCGATGCAAGAACTTGTACTGAGGCTGGTTTGGGGTGCAGGGGATCTTAGGGGCTTTGATAGCGCTGTAATGGCTGAATACAGTTTCCGTGGGAGCTTGGTAAGGAACATCGAAGCCTTTTCGCGGTAGTGATTCACGGATCTTGTGACTCGACGGGGCGAAGGCGTAGCTAGGGGATCGCCGACGGCGGGCGGTCACACAGTTCCACACCGATCATCGACTCCGAGCTGCCCACACAATGAGCCACCTATCTTCTGGTATATACCAACGCATTCAAGTGTAATTTCCGCTACCAAAATACTAGGGCTATTCATGGTTACAGTGACTACAGCACCGGCGACAGCTGCGGACGCTAACTAAGCGACCTTCTGGTTTGGAACGGGATTCCAGAGGATATATGCGTTCTGCATGCGTGCCAACTCCACCTATAGAGGCTTATTTCGCCAGCGTGACTCTTGATCCCGACAGGAGGAACGTCTCGTAACGAATGGAATACCCCTCACCTTGTACCTGTGTTTGTGGTGGTGGAGGGAAATCACGAGGTGGGAGATCAAGCTTCAAGCGCTTAAGCTTCGAGTGAACCGGGGAACTGTTGATCTTCGGGAGCATGTGGGGGGGTGTGGTTGGGCCGGAGGAACCGGACCCTGTAGTGAGACCAGAAGGGTGTGTTGGAGCCTGGCCGTCGTCCGACGCAACGGAAGCAGAAACAGGAACAGGAGCAAGTTCCGTAACTGGCGAAGGAGTGGGGGAATGCAGGCCTGAGAGATGGGGGATTAAACTAAGGTCGGCAGCTCGTTGATAACATAACACGTACGCTGAAGCGTAGTTGGAATCGCCAAACTACTTGGGTATGTCGCCGGGTTCTCTGATGGCCTCGACAGCGTCGTGTGGAATTCCGCACTGGTTTGTTTCACTTGATCCTTCTATCATACTATTATGCGTGTTACAGATCCTCACTATTCAGATAACTACACCCCACACACCCCAACCTCTACAGAATCCAAATGTATCGGCTCGGAGGACTCCAGTTCCAACTCGATGAACCTATACGTGGCCTTCATCCCCGTTAGCTTCAAACAGTCCAGCAACAAATCCCCCACATCTTTTGCTTCCTTTCTCATTCTCCGTTGCCGCCTCAAGAGCTCAACGCGCTCGTCGCTCTCACGCCCGTATAAATACACTTCTTGTCCGGCGGTGGGAAAATATACGATCTGGAAAGTATCGAAATTCGGGAGCACCCTGCATGCGTTCACCAGTTCTAACATCGCGGGACGTGTCGTTCTGATATGTTCTGTGAGAAACCCCGTTTCTGAGAAATTGTTCCGGACCAGGTCTGGGCAAACAATAGTGAGCTCAGTGAGCTTCGGACACGCGGCCACAAATGCTGAGGTTAGAGGCGTCGAGTTAACATTTCCACCTTGTGACGTCGCGGAGCGCTGGACCACTTACGGGACGAACTGTCCCAGGAGAAGAGGGGGATTGCCAATCGCCGGATTTTTGAGTTCTGGTTGGATGCAAGGGATCTGCGAACCGAATCGGAATGTCCCACCCACGCTTCCCCAATCACGAGGTTGATGTCTTCAACCTCATGGCAGTGTCGGAGGAGAGGATGAGCGGTGGGAGGGATAATCAGAGTCCTGATCTGGGGGAGCTTGACATGCTTGAGCGCGTTCCCGAGCGGTTCCCCAAAGAAGTCATAAGGATCCCACCATCTGACCTCCAGCGTGTGGAGGTTTGGGAGGGACTGTAGGAATCTGATGAACACAGGAAAGCCGGACTTAAAGGAGATATTCAAAGATACAACTCTTCGGAGGATACAAGTCAGTTCAGAGCCAGGAAAAGAAAAGGGCAGAGAGGTAAGTACTTCACTGTGATCGCGAGATTCATATCCGCGCGTAAAGCACTCAACAGGGTCTCTAACTGCAACACAGCACCTCCCTTATGATCTCTCTCCACAGTCGAATCCAACAGGAAGAGTCGGAGGTGTTCCCAAATGAACGGGATCAATCGCAACCTCATTGCCCTGCATGTCATACTTAACGGTTGCAGAAATCTCACTCGCTGTCGATGGCGGTCGCCGGCCATCAGATTATACTGAATGCGGAACCGTGCGTAGTGACCGGTGAACTGCTGTTCTGGAGAGATGTGAGAGAGAATCGACAGGATGAGTTCGTCTGGAAGTTCGAAAACTATGAAAGATATCAACTTTGGACCCAAGGAATCGATGCAAGAGTTCGCACTGAGGCTGGTTTGAGGTACGGGGGATCTCAAGGTCTTCGAGACTGGGATAACCGGATTCCGTTTCCATGGGAGCTTGGTAAGGAGCGTTGAAGCCTTTTCGCGGTAGCGATCCATGGTTCCTGCGACTCGGCGAGGTGGAGGCGCGGCCAGAGGAGCGCCGATAATGGGCGGCAGGAACCGCCAACCTTCGAGTGCACATTAGCCCCGGGCTCGGTCTCGATCAGTCACATTCCCCACCGATAAACAATTGATGTCCAGAGTGATGAGCCACCTGTCTCCTGGTACATGCCAACGCCTTGGGGTGTAATTTTCACGGTTGAATACTGAGGGAATTCGCGATCGTAGCGACCGCCGCACCTGAAGCTGTCATAGAACAGTG
>Ga0307517_10007169_pt1 | contig 16341 bp, 17 predicted proteins | sample 23_EM_MG_FD_194515 | JGI IMG/M metagenome (GOLD analysis project Ga0307517, IMG submission 194515) | Populus trichocarpa ectomycorrhiza microbial communities from riparian zone in the Pacific Northwest, United States - 23_EM | ecosystem: Host-associated > Plants > Roots > Unclassified | place... | reverse complement strand
TTTTTTTCTTACTTTTTGAGCCTTTTTTTTTTCATCCTCTAGCATTTTGTTATTTTTTAATTCACTTTCTATGATATTTTTTAATCGTTTTGAAAATAACATGGGTTGCCTTGGTTTTTGTTTTTTTTTGTCTTTGTTGAATTTAGTTTTTTCTGAAGGAATTCTACTTTTAAATTGAATTAAATTGATTGATTTCATCCTCCAACATTTAATTTTTTTAGGTGTTAAGCTCCTAGGTTGAGCCTAGATAAAAAATTTAATAAATTGCGGATTTGAGAGTTTAACCCGGGTTTACAAGGTTCACTCGGGCTTACTTGGTTTTTTTTTCTTTTTTTAAGCTCTTTTTTTTTCATATTTCATCCTCTGATATTCTTTTTACTCTCTTTCTATAAGATTTATTTTTATTTTTAAAATAACAAGGGCTGTCTTGAGGGTTTTTTTTCTGGTTTTTGTTAAATTTTGCTTCTTTAATATGAATTTTATTTTTTAATTAAATTAAATTTATTGATTTCATCCTTTGATATTTTATTTGTGGCAATACTTAAAGGAATTTTGTTTTTTTTAATTAATTTGTCTTTTGAAAATTGATATTCTTTATTTTTTTACATTTTGTTTATATAAAATTATCTTGATATCATGTCTTGAATCATGAATTTAACATGTTTATCATATTTGACTTAAATCTTTTTTTTTATTGCTTTTTAATTATTATTTTTTATCTCAAGTCAATGAACAAAATCTTTAATTATTTTTGAAAAAATAAATTTATATATTCTTAATACATTTTCTACAATAAAAAAAAATAATAAACCCACGCACAGCATTGCTCATAAAACCTATCTAGTGAATATCTATTTTGACAGTGTGATTTGCAACTCTAAAGGAAATGGATGTGATTTATATATGGACAGTTTCTGTAAGAAACCATGTGAGTGTGTGTGTACTCTACCCATTGATTACTCGCATCATGAACATGCACAAAATCTGCTGAAAACCCTCTTGAAATCCAAAACCAGACCGAGTAACAGTGAATAACTGTCAAGGATTGCCTGTGAGAATCATGTAGAACAACGGTTCAACAAATCAATTGCTTTCCATGCCATCTTTGAGAGTCTGCGCGAAGTTCTTCATCCATGCCATCTGACATTTTCTTCCATCACTAAACAATCCTAGCACTTGAATTTCACCAAACACCAATTGAATTTCGAAGTCCCAAACTTGCAAAGAAAGAAAAAATCTCAAATTTCAGAAAAAAATACCATTGACTGGAGTGGAAATGACCACTCAATTGCTTTCCTGAGTTGCAGATTTGGGTAATGGCGTAAGGGAGCTCCATCTTCTTGATCTAGAGTGGAAGAATAAAATAAAAAATACTATCAGAGATTAAATATTCCATTGACTTGACTAAGTTTTGTTGTTAGTAGAGGTAGATCCAATTGATTGATTACATCAGCATCAGCATCCTCTTAAACAAGCATCGAGAAAGCCATAGCTCCTGTCTGGTCCCTTGTTCTCTCATCTTCATCTTACACAAACGTCAAGAAAGCCATAGCTTCTTCTGTCTGGTCAGGTCCCACATTTTCTCACTTGAAAAACACGATGAAGGACAAAATTAAGTTTGTTAACAATAACAAATCTCTGGCTGCTCCCCCTCCACGTGTCACCATCATATGCTTCTACGTCAGCGTTCACAAATCCGTCTTAACACAACGACCTTACCAACTCCCTCAAAACAGGAAAAGAAAGGGAGCTCTGAACTTTCCCTAAAAAATAATTGAATTTCACAACCATGAATTGAAGCAGCGAGAACCCATTTCAGCTATGGCAATGTTATTAAAAAAAGTGTGGGAATCGGTGACGAATAGGAGGAGTTCTTGTCCTAGTTCGCACGTTGACTCAGTGATAAGTCCACCGGGTTACACAAAATCACCACCACCATCATCTTTGGGAGCTTTTGATCGGCTACCGATTGATGTGGTATTCCAAATAGTGAAATTGGTGGGGCCAAAAGATGCAGCAAGATTGAGTGTAGTTTGCAAGTCATGGAGGTCACTTGTATCTGACGATCGTCTATGGATTTATTTTCTCCAAAGTTATCATGACACTTGGAATTCTGTTTTTTTCGCTGAAACCAATTTACAGTAAGTTTTGTCCTTTTCATTTGAAGCCCAATCGAGTATAATTTAGCGGATTCTGATGGTTTAATTATGGATTTCTTATACTGTTTATTTGAGTTTTTATAGGTAAGGGAATTTTTTTCCCCTTCTAAATTGTGAGAATGGAATTGTGATTTCACAACAGGAAATTCTCTAGTCACATAGCAAAGTCGTCGTTCATGCGTATATACAGGCAAAGGGTGCAAGTTCCTGGTGCTGTTATTGTTGATGGTGAGAATTCTATGTAATTCCAAGCCTGGAGTTGTTAATTTGAAGTAAAATTAGGTGCAAGAACATTTATAGCAAGATAGAATTTCGTATTACAGTAGCATTGCTACAGGTTATTCAAATATCAAATATTGTTCGATTGTTCTGAAATTGTTGATTGTTGAAAGTTTTATCTATTTGTTGATTCTTCTATCACAAATGTAAATGAAAAGGTGGTTCTGGCTATTACAAGTTTGGCTGGAGCAAATATGCCTGTCCGTCCGGTCGGTCGGCAACTTTTTCGGTGAGCATTTTCTTTTAATCGGCCAGCCATTTTGCAAAATCGGATCTTGAGCACCTCTTAGATCTCTTGTCATAATTTGTTGGCTTCCATCAACTTAAAGTAAACCTGTTCCGATTCTGAAATTATTTGATGAGCAGGAATTTGTCAATATCGAATTTCCATCGTACTTCAGGTTTCGAAACTTTTTTGCTACTATTTATAGCAGGTCTGTCCTCCCTCTCTCTGTGCAGCGACTTATTTTATGAAGAAACACTTGTGTATATATATCTGAAAACATTATGTTTACAGGATGCAGGTAAAAGCATCTGCACAGCCAATTGTCCTCTCCCTTCCACTTCGCAATTATGATGGTCAGTTACCACTTAAACTAAATTACTCTTGAGCAATGTATCTTGCTAAATATTATGTGTTTAAATCTTACCTTTCTTTAGTTGATACAGTTCTCTATTATCTAATCAAAGAAGAAATATTTCAAATAACCTTTTTGTCTGACCTGACATGTCCAGATTTAAAGCACACAGTCAACTCACGATCGCTAGAATTTGGATTCGACGGTTATGAATAGTGTATTCTTCTCCTCTAAACTTGCTCCATGTGTTTACGATTGCAGATACTGAATCTGCAAGAGCATCTAGAAGGCAGCTAAAAGAAGCGATCTACACAGCTCTGTTTGACATGGATGTTCCAGCTGTTTGTGCTGTTAATCAGGTGTTGCCTCTATTTACCAACTCATTCCTCTAGTCGCTCAATGTATCCCACTGGTTATTGTGCTAACAAGGTCAGATCATCCGTGTTTCTTTCCTTTTCTTCTGGAAAATACTTTTCCATGTTAAATAAAGAGGACTTGTCAACAATGCCAGAGATCACTTTTCTATGAGTACTTGGGAGCTTCTTCTGTGTAGTTGTAGGCAAGGCAACTTCATATGCCATCTCGAAACATGGAAAATTGAATTGTTTTGTTCGTTGCATCGATGGATGTTAATAATCCCTCTTGTCTATGACAGAATCTAAAGGTTCTGGTATTATTCAGCTTATTATAATTACAAAAAAACGTTTTTTGGACAAACACAGGCAACTTTAGCACTGTATGCAGCACAGCGAACTTCAGGAATTGTTGTCAATATTGGTTTTCAAGTCACGTCTGTGGTTCCAAGTAAGCGATTATCTTCTTTTTGATCCATGCTTCCTCCTTGTATAGAAATTGAAATGCTGTATAAAGTGAACTAAAAATAGTATTTGGCTCATTCTTCATGCCAAGAATGTGATCTTTCCTGTGTGTCTAATGTCTAATTTCTTCCTTAAAGGAATATTCGTTGAAGGAATTACACAGGTTTTGACCTAGGCTTTTGCAAGTTGTAAAATATGCTTCGTGTTCTAGGCTCTAACATGCTTTATACCCTATATGAATTTCTACCTTCTCTTAAATATCCTTTGTTTTAGAATGGCTTCTTGTGATTTCAAGATTGTGGGGGTTCTGGGAATCTGACTGTTACGTTTTGCAGTTTTACATGGCAAAGTAATGCGCACAGTGGGTGTGGAAGTCGTGGATGTTGGAGGATTAAAATTAACAGAATTTCTTAGAGAACAGATGCAGCGGAACAATATTAATTTCCGATCACTGTACACTGCTCGCACATTGAAAGAGGTATGCCATTTCTTGCCACGGCACATTCTAAAGTTGTATGCCCTTTTGAACTCGGTCAAAAGCTAAGCAGTTTTTCCAGACAAAATTCTACGGTTATCATATAAAAATTCTAATTCAAAATTTTATTATTGAATGTTTTTTTTAAATAGTTTCCCTTATGAAAAGTTAACAACTCCTTAAATAAATAAATAAATAAAGATCCAAACAAACTAGAAAATCTGAAAAAAAAAATGCAATAGAAGACCCAAATAAACTTGGAAATCAAAAAATAAAAAGGAAAAGTAAAAAAACTAGCTTGAACACCTTTCGAGTTTAATTTAAAAGGATCTTTTCAGTTTTTGCTTTGTCTAATCAGTCCATAAATATCCCTGGAAGGACTGTCCATCATGTAGTCCATAACTAGATCAGAACCACATGCATCATAACAGTCTTGTATTCCTTAGATATGTAAGGTTTCTCTCTTTATGTTCTGTTGGCATCATATGGATATGCAGAAGCTATGTTATATCGCTGCTGATTATGAAGTTGAGCTATCTAAAGATACACCAGCATCATTGGAAGTCCCTGGAGAAGGATGGTTCACTCTTTCCAAAGAGCGCTTTACAACAGGGGAGGTCTTATTTCAGCCACACATTGCTGGAGTGTAAGTCCATTTCTTCCCACAATTTTGCTACCGTCACGGGATGAAGCTTTCAAGACATTGATGCTGTTTTTGCATAAACTATTTCGACCCCAAATGTTCTTAGGAAGAAGGGGGGAGAAGTGATGCATTTCGACATGACATATGTCCAATATTTTCTGATTGGATTCTTTCCACAATCCAACAATCAGAATATTTTCCATGCGTTATGCCATCAAAATAATAGGCCTCTGTGGTTGGCTCAAATGTTTCATTTATAACATGGTACAGGCACACAAAGGGTTTGCACGAGGCAGTAGCTCTTTGCATGGATCACTGTCATGCTATAGGATTCACTGGAGATGATACCTGGTTCAAGACTGTAGTTTTGTCAGGGGGCACTGCGTTACTGCCTGGACTTGTAGGTAGGGGAAAAAACATGAAAAGAGGGCATGCTCGCACCTTTTCTTTAATTCTTTGGTAGGAAGCATGGTTGAGATGCTGCCAGAATCTAATCTTGAAGAGTTAAAAAAACTGAATGTATGAGTATCTAGTGCATGAACTGAACCTAGCTATGTTCGTTAAATGTTTCCAGGAAGGCTAGAGAAGGAATTACATGGGCTTCTTCCTTCATCCATTTCAAAAGGAATTAGAGTTGTTTCTCCTGCTTATGGCGCAGACACTGCATGGTTCGGTGCAAAGCTTATCGGCAATGTAAGTTAATAATCCAGATCTTTTGATTATGCAAGATTGGATATATGATATATTCATCATTGCACGTTTTCGTCTTGTATTAGAAGCTTTGATCCTTGATTGAGATGTCATGAATTGTTCATAATGTGGTCTCTGCACATCTGGTGTGATCCAGGTCTAATGAAGTTTAAAAAAATTCCAACTTCTTTTCTGGACTGTCATTTCTATCATTACTGTATTTGGGTTTAGATCACAGATCGCTCCACCTGTGTACCTATATCGAAGCTTTATCTCTCTTTCTTTTTTTCTTCTTGTATTTTCTACCACAGTTGAGCACCTTCCCTGAGTCCTGGTGTGTGACAAACAAGCAATTTCGACGGAAGCCCAGATTAAACCTCGTTTGGTAAAAGGAAAAGGATAGGGGACCCTCAAGTGGTGGGATAACAGTGTGAACTACCTGGACTGGCATGGTATATCCGTTTGTTTGGTATTATGGTGCAGTATGATGTAGCTGGAGATATTTTTATGCCGGTTACAATTTCGAAAGTTATTTAGTTTTCATTATCTAAACTTGTTTTTCAACTCAAATTATGGTAAAAACTATGGTTGGAGAAAAGCTAAACTGTAATTTATAGCCACGGATCAGTGTACACCCACTACTTTTTGCTGAAAGTTCATAGCTATTATCAAGAAATAATGTTACTTGATAGATAATCTTGTATCACGAACCATTCGATTCCTAACTAGCTTCGTAACAAGACTGTTGGATCATATGTGTTTAGTGGTCAGGTAGTACAAAGACTACATATAATAAGATGTAAATCTCCTTGAGCAATAATAATCCGATTTCTCTTCCTCCTTGAAACTTCTCCTCTTCTTGCTTCGACACATAACTCGAGGAAAAGCGATTGATATATATATATCACAAGTCTATCTAAAGTTGTACAAGCATCTAAACTTCCCCTCTCTTCTTCTTCCTTCTTGCTGGTTAGAACTTATTTTTGTGATAATTTGTTGGTTTTTACGGTTTTCTTCTGATGCATCAAATTCATTATTGTGATGATTGTTACGTGACTTTTTCACTGGTTATCGGGACATGTTGTAACCTTAAATTTTTTGTGATAGTGTTGCTTTGAGATGTAAAGGTCTCAGACATTCTATCTTAAATTTATTTATTTTTAATAATATTTTTTATTTTTAAAATTTATTTTTTTATGTTCCACTGATTTTTCTTCCCAAAATATATTCAACAAAAATATGTAGAATTTTGTTGACTAAATATAATTATTCAGCAATATATATCCATTTGATTACTTATATTTTGTTTTTTAATTACTTGTTAATAAATATAGTTATTGGCATATGAAACTACTTCCTTGACGTAGTCCAAGTTTCTCCTCTTGCATACAAACACGAAAAGGAGATGAGAAGGGATTTAGACATTCATAATCCTAAGAACTAATTACTTAATGTTTGATAAACTTTTGTGATTGATTGAGTGAACTAGGCTCACAATTTATCAGTACAGTTATAAATTTATAATTCCCGACTCAGTTTAAAATCATGAATTCAACAGATTAATTTTTTTTTAAAAAAAATCAGTATAATGAAACTACCATTCCAGCTCAGACCAAGTCGGTGGATCAACATATTAAAACATGGCCTATAAATACTCTATCAACTTGCTAGAAAAGTCTTACGATGTTGCTCCGTCGAAGACCTTGAAAACAAAAATTGAAATAAGACAGGTAGGACAAGAGAAGGCAAACCAGGATGTGGTCATTGCCTGCATGTCTTGATTGACCCATCAGTTGATCAACTAATTATCAAGGACTAGCAGAAGAGAGAGCACAATTATTGTCTTTCTCATCTATACTTGAAGAAGAAATTGGTTGGTGACCCCAGTTTCCGCGTTATTTGCTGTATCCCACTAAGCAGCTCATAGGAATATTTATTTTCAGACACAAACTGTAAGTATCTTCTCTCCTTCCCTTCCCTTTATTTTATTATGTGCTTGGAATTGTTGGGCTTTTGCTATTTCTTACTCCCTTTTATGTTTCTGTCCAGATCTCTTCTTCTTTAGAAGAAAAGAGAAGAAGAAGACATTAATAATCCAAAGAGGTAGATAGATATATCGAATTGAAGAAAGAAGGAAAGGTTGAATCTTTACAAGGGAGATGGGGTTGAATCAGTGTTTTTCATTTGTCTTCTTCATCTTTCTCTTGATGGGTCTCTTTGCTTCTCCTTCTTTTGCATCTACTTTCATTTCAGGTACCTCCTTTCAGTTTCAAAATCCTTATTTTTTGTTTATGTTACAAAGATCCATGTTATTCATTGCTTTTTGTCTTTTTTTGTTAATTTGGATGCAGATGGTGTTTTTGAATCTCATGCTTCTACTGGCAGGAATCTACTTCAGACTAAGAAAGGTTGCCTTTTTTGCCACTTTTTTCCTCCGCTTTATTTGCTCGCTTCTAGTCAAGTTTTGGTTTGGGTTCTCTAGATTGTGATCGCCACTATGTTTTCTTCTGTGATCGAAGTGATTTAAGTGATGACTCCATATTTTGTTGATCTCTGATGCATGCCAATGAGTTTTCCATTGCTGATTTGTTCATTTAAGATGCGAAATGTTGTGTTTGTTGTCTTGACGACTGCGTGTTCTTGCCAAAGAAGCCCGCAATTCTATTCCAGAATTTGATAGGTTGTATCAGTCTGCTTTAGATGGCGTGCTGATGGCAATGTATTGTCTTTCTTTATCTGCAGCTTGCCCTGTAAACTTTGAGTTTCTGAACTATACAATCATCACAAGCCAATGTAAAGGACCCCAGTATACTCCCAGTCGCTGCTGTGGATCATTTAAGGAGTTTGCCTGTCCTTACGCAGATGTGATAAATGACTTGACCAATGATTGTGCATCAATCATGTTCAGCTACATTAACCTCTATGGGAAATATCCGCCTGGTCTATTTGCCAATGAATGCAAGGAAGGGAAGCTGGGACTTGCATGCCCTGCACCAGCACCATCAGAACTGGCTGCTGACAAAAATGGGAGTCAGATCATGCGTGGTCCGATTCTCCTGCTGATGTTCTTAGCTGGTTTCTTAGTGGTGTTCTTTCAATTACTTTGAAGGCCCCAAAAATGTTTTTTACCTTTCTTTTTCTCTCCAATAATTTCTTTTTAACCTTGGTAGAGAGGATTTTCGTTGTTTTCTGACGCTGCTATCTCTAAAACTGCTCATTTAGGCATGCTGAAAGAAATCAAATTATTTTTAGGCTTGTAATCTGCTAGTCCCCAGTGGAAGGGACTAGAGCCTGGTTGTATCAAGTGTGAAGTTATGTATTTTTACCCTTATAAATACTTCAAATTTTAAATTTTGGTTTGTGCCATGCCAAAATTGCTTGTTCTCATATGATGTGGACCTGGCATGGCGTTGTCTTCATATGTATCATTTTTATCTCTCGATTTTGTTTGTGTGGCTATGGATAGATGATACCATGTTAATCAAAAATCATATTATATCAGCAAAAACAGTCATCCTCGCGTAGCTGGAGATATTTTTAAGTTTCAGCTAGTTGTAGAAGACAACTCCATCCTTGACTAGCTGCTTAAAGAACCTCGTCTCAATCATCAATTACGACTACCTCATGGCCTCTTTTCTAACAAAATCTCCTCTTCCCATGGACAGAAATCTACTTCTCACAACTTCAACTAGAGCACCAGCTACCATTATCTCACTTCGAACGTGCCACGACTTCCAGGAAGTGAAACAATTACATGCCCAGTTTGTTGTGTCAGGACTCCTTGGTTATCATCCTTTGTGTGCTAGGAGGCTCCTCGAGGCTTATGTTACTATGTCACAGATTTATTATGCCTTTTCGATCTTTGAGAGAATACCTTCTCCTGATGTGTTTGTTTATAACACCATGATTAGAGGCCTAACAATGGGTAAGTTTCTTCATGATTCTTTGTTACTGTATAAAGAATTCCTATTTGGGTACCTTGTACCAGACAACTTCACTTATACCTTTGTCCTCAAGGCATGCTCCCATTTGAAAGCTCCTTTTGAAGGTAAACAAGTGCATTGCCAGATAATTAAGGCAGGAATAGTACCAGATACTCATATCCATAGCTCCTTAATTCATATGTACACTAATTCAGGAAGCATAGACGATGCAGAACGTGTTCTTGGAGAATTCTCGGAAGAGAACACACTTGCTAAGAATGCCATGATTTCAGGTTACTTGACCGAGGGTCGTGTAGACAAGGCTAGAAAAATGTTTGATGACATGGCAGCGAAAGATGCAGCATCTTGGAGTGCATTAATAACAGGATATACAAAGAATGGTATGCACACTGAGGCATTAGCTCTTTTTCAAGACATGATGGTTTCACACATCCTGCCAAATGAAGCAGCACTGGTGAGCCTGCTCTCTGCCTGTGGACAATTAGGAACATTGCATCAGGGAAGATGGATACATGCGTACATTGATAAAACTAGAGTTTTGATGAGCACTAAACTCACTACTGCTCTCATCGATATGTATGCTAAGAGTGGAAGCATTGAGTATGGCTATGGATTATTTCAGAAAATGGCCCGGAGAGACGTTGTAACTTGGGGAGTTATGATTTCAGCTTTTGCCATCCATGGCCATGCTAGCAAATGTTTTCAACTGTTTGATGAGATGCTTGCTGATGGGATTCGTCCAAATAAAGTCATATTTGTGGCCATACTTTCAGCCTGCTCTCATGCTGGTTGTGTTGAAGAAGGACGACAATATTTCAGTCAAATGGAACATGGTTTCGGAATAAAACCATCTATTGAACATTATGGATGCATGGTAGACCTCCTTGGCCGTGCCGGGCTACTGGCAGACGCAGAACAACTGATCCTTTCAATGCCAAAACAGCCTAATTCGATCATCTGGGGTTCATTGCTAGGTGCTTGTAGAACTCACAATGACCTCAAGAGAGGGACTTGGGCCTTTGAGAACTTGATGGAGCTTGAGCCGACATCAGGGGACCGGCACAAATTAGCAGGGCTCATGTTTGCTAATGCAGGAGAGAAGGAAGAAGCTGCTAAGATAAGGAAGATGATCCATGAAAAAGAAATGGTGACAACTTGTGGATCTAGTTTCATTGAGGTGGAAGGCGCGGTCCATGAGTTCACAGTGGGTTATACTGTTCATAATAAAGCAAGAGATATATGAAATACTGCAAGGTGTCTATACAGTTCGAGACTGCTAATTATTTTTCTTCCAAGTCTGTATGCAAAGCAAAACAAAGAGGACGAGAGGACATAGATTCATGCCTTTTGTTTCGTGGATCTAGGGCATTATCCATCCCATTACCTCCACGTTACTTGTTCTTAATCGATTCAATATGAAAGGCAAGTTGGAACAAAGAAACTGTGAATCATGCCCACTTCATCACAAACTAGAGTTAATAAACTGACTTCCAAGTTCATGTTTCCAAGATAGATCACAAGCAGGAAACAATATTCATTAGCTTTGTTTACATACTCAGTTTTGATATGTATACACATACAGCAACAAACTCTTATTCGAGGATGCTCATATTCCAAGAATAAACCGAACTTGCAAACAGAACTAAGGTTTCCCTGGCAATGTGGATTTTCGAGTTCATTCTTTTAAGAAACCTCCTCACAGAAAGAAGATTCAAGACAAACTTTAGAAAAAAATTGAAAATGTAAAATTGAAATATAAATAAAGAAATTTTGGCAATCTTCATCATGTGAGCAGAGTTTGGCTTCTTTCCCACTGCTTCTTTATTATAGATGATAAACAAGGCCCCTGGAAGCTGCCGAATCTATACAAGCCTGATTTACCATGCAAGGGTAAATCTGGACTTCCGTCTAAATTGTTTTTTCGTTACACACCAGGACCCAGGAAAGGTGCTCAACTGTATAGAAAGAAAGGTGAGGTAAGGCCTTCACATGGGAAAATGGCGTGGTATGTGACCCAGACCAAGATGCTTGAGACTCCAAGTCATCAAACAACACCAGAGTCGAGAAAAGGTGAATAAATTATCATGATCATGAATGAAAGTCAAAATTGAGAGAAGACGAAGAGCCCAATAGTTATGCAGAAACCAACTATGGTCACTTCAGGATGTACAGCAACTAAACATAACAGTTGTGAATATGTCCAGTTTTGCATGATCTAAATAATTGGTGATGAAGTAACTTACATTGCCAATAAGCTTTGCCCCAATCCATGCACTGTCTGCGCCATAAGGAGGAGAAATGACTCTTATTCCATTAGAAATGGATGGGGGAAGAAGTCCATGCAATTCCTTCTCTAGCCTTTCTGGAAACATTTCAAAAATATAGGTTCATATACTTCATAAGCACGTGTCCTTGCTAATTTTATTCAATTTCTTAACTTTCTAGATTAGATTCTTGTGCCAACCCAATCATTATTTATAATTCTATTTTTTTTTACCTGCAAGTCCTGGGAGACAAGCAGTCCCTCCTGACAAAACTATAGTCTTGAACCAAGCATCATCTTCAGTTAATTCCGCAGCATGACAGTGGTCCATGCAAAGAGCTACAGCCTGCTGCAAACCCATTGCACACCTGTACCATGTGCAAATGAAAACATTTCAGCCTACCGTCATGGTTTTATTATTTTGGTGGTGTAAGGTATAAAAAATATTTTGGTTGTTGGATTGTGAAATAATGTGAACGTGAAAATATGGACATGGTGCAGGCTAAAGGCATCAATTTAAATGAAAACATGCAGTGCTGGATTCCAAATATACACATTACGGTTTGAAAAACAATGAAGTTTATCCAAGAACAACATCAATATGAGATTTATTCCAAGCAAACAAGTTTTGTGGTCAAATACAGCTTATCCAAGGACAACATCAGTATGAGAAAGCTTCAAAAAAGAGTCCAATGAAAGTAGTGGATTGTGGGAAGATATGCACTTACACTCCAGCAATACATGGCTGGAATAGGACCTCCCCTGTTTTAAAGCGCTCTTTTGAAAGAGTGAACCATCCTTCTCCAGGTACTTCAAATGATGCTTGAGTGTCTTTATACAGTTCAGCTTCATAATCAGCAGCTACATAACATAGATTCTGTATTTCCATGGTTCCAACAGATCATGAGAAGAAAAAGGTTCACCATTGAAATAACAATACAAAGTTATCAATACAGCTAATTAGAACTTAGTTATGAAGGGTGGGAAAACTAGTCGGCCTTGAATTTGACCAAGTTCAGTAGGAGATAAAGCCACATTATGCAGCATGACAAGAAACACTGAAACAGTATACCTCTTTCAATGTGTGAACTGTGTGGAGTGATTCAAAATTAAGATTATTCTGCTGCATCTGTTCTCTAAGGAATCCTGTTACTTTTAATGCTCCCACACCCATGACTTCCACACCCACTGTGCGCATTACTTTACCATGTAAAACTGTAAAATGCAAAAGTCAGTATGCCAAAATCCTAAATCCCTATGATTTTGCAGCTTACCAGTTAGAAACAAGATTATTATAGAATGTAGAAACTTATAGAAAGTGAGTGAAGCATGCAAGAGCCCAGAATACCAAGCATATTACAGATTGCACGAGACAGGTTGAAACATGTGCAATTGATTAACAAATTTGGAAAAAAAATCAGAAAGAATATAAATGACACATCATCAATAACCACAGAGGTCTACAAATCCTCTAGTTATAAATGTGAGCACAAGAAGGATAGCATGGTCAGCATTAAGAATGAACCAAAGTCTATTTCTAGTTCAATTTATGCAACATACGCCTCAGATCAAGTTCCAAACAATGAGGGCATTTTGACAGAACAGAAAGTAATCACTTACTTGGAACAACAGATGTGACTTGAAAACCAATATTAACAACAATTCCTGAAGTTCGTTGTGCTGCATACAGTGCTAAAGTTGCCTGTGTTTATCAACAAACATATCACATTAATGTTAAAAGATAGGCAGAACAATGCCAGAACCTTTACATTCTCTCACTGTAACTAGAAAATGTTAACACTCACCAACAAAACATGTAACAGAATAAGTTTTCCCACATTTCAAGATGGCATGAAATTGCATTTCATACAGCTACATAGCAGAAACTTCCTATTTGTAGAAATCTTTTCCATGCAATGATAATTAGTCTCTGGCATCCTTGATAAGTCCCATTTACTTTAACATATATATCAATTTGACCGGTTGAAAACATTGAGAAACTAGAGGAATTAGTTGACAAATAAAGCCAAACACACCTGATTAATGGCACAAACAGCTGGAACGTTCATGTCGAAAAGAGCTGTGTAGATAGCGTCTTTTAGTTGCCTTCTTGATGCTCTAGCAGATTCAGTATCTGCAATCATAAAGATTAGAGCAAGTTTAGAGAAATAGGTTATATAAGACCACCCAATCTAAGTTGTTGACATCATGAATCAACTATATAGTTTAAATTTGGAAGCATCTGGTCAGACATCATTAGAATTATTTCACCCTAGGTAGATAATAGAATAATGTCATCAATTTCAAAAGATCTAAAATACAATGAAAAAAAATGTGCAAGTGAAATTCCTCAAAGTAATTTCGTTGAAGTGATAGCTAACCATCATAATGGCAAAGTGGAAGGGAGACGACAATGGGATGTGCAGATGCTTTTACCTGCATCCTGTAAAGACTGGAGATATTTTCAGCACTGTCAAGTTCTAGAGGCCATAAAAAATGGAAAAAAGCCTATAAGGGGCAACAAAGCAAAAATAGGTTCATATATTGAGGATTAAAACCAGCATGCCACAAGTTAAAAATGTAATTAATGCTATCGGTTATCCAATGGAACTTGTATAAATCCTCCCAAAAGTGTTTCTTTAGAAAACAAGTTTTTCTACATGCAACGCAAGTTCACACACACACACACACTGAGATAAAAATGAAAAGGGGACATTTGAAAAGTGGAATTGGCTAACAAATTTCAAGAGAGAGAGGACAGACCTGCTATAAATAGTAGCAAAAAAATGTTGAAGCCGGGAGTACATTGGAGATTCAATGTTGCCAAATTCCTGCTCGCCAGGTAATTTCATTACATATTGTCGAAAATTAAGAAAAATCCACATTGGTAATCATGAGAAATGCAGAAGATTTTCCTTCTGGCAAAGTTTCTTCCACAAATGCCAGAATGGCTAGTTACAAGAAAAAGCTCACCAAAAAAGTAGCTGACCGTCCAGACGGACAAGCATTTTTGCTCCAGCCATATTTGCAGTGGCCTGAACCACCTTTATCAAGAAGATTATAGAATAAAAAAAATGCGTAAAATCTTTCAAAAATATCGGTTTAAATAGAATGATTAATCAAGATGGTTAAGCAATGGAATTAGTCCTTTTTACATAAATAATGCTTACCATCAACAATAACAGCACCAGGGACTTGCACCCTTTGCCCATATATACGCATGAATGACAGCTCTGTTATGGGACTAGAGAATGTCCTGTAATAAAATCACAAATTAATTTCAAATATTTTAAAAGAAATAATAATAGAAAAAAAACCCTTCAAATTTCCAATTCCAATACAAGTCTCACATTTTCCACTAATCTCTCTCCAAAAACAAATCCCAGTTCTATTCCCTCACAGTCAAAATCACTCAATCATCCACAACTAAGCAATCGATAATTGAAAAGCATTTCACTTTTACTATAGTTTAACGGTCTCAGAAAAACAATGATTATATATTTCACACAAAAAAAGAAGCTTGAAATGAAAATTGAGAAACTCACTGGATAGGATACCCGGATCGGAGATGAGTCTCAACAAAAAATACAGAATCCCAGGTATCATGATAATTTTGAAGAAAATAAATCCACAGGCGATTATCAGATACAAGTGGTCTCCATGACTTGCATACTACACTCAATCTTGCTGCATCTTTTGGCCCCACCAATCTCACTATTTGCAACACCACATCAATCGGTAGCCGATCAAAAGCTCCCAAAGATGATGATGATTCTGTGTAACTCAGTGGAGTCGTCACCGAGTCAATGCTCGAACTCGAGAAAGAAGTCGCCCTATTCGACACCGATTCCCACACTTTCTTTAATAGCATCGCCATAGAAGAAATGTCTTCGCTGTTTCAATTCATGGTGGTGAGATTCAATGAGTTTTGCGGGAAAGTTCTGAGCTTTTGGTGTTTTTTTGCGCGTTTTGTAGGGAAACAGGCATGAAGGAAGGGAGAAGGAGGTGAATTTGGAGGAGGAGTCGAGGTGGTTGTGTGCAAGCGGAAGGACTAGTTAACACTGACGTGGATGGATATGATATCGACACGTGGATGAAAAGCTGCCAGATATGAGTGGTGAGTGAGTAACCCGGATTTGCAAAATCCATAGTGAAATCCGTTGCGTGTTTGGTATTGCGGTAATTTTTGTGATTGTGGTATAAAAAATGCAGTTTAATAAAAAGTGATTTTTGTGAGGTTGATTTAAAAAAAAACTGGTGTTTGGTTAAAACTATGATTGAAGTTATGATTCAAAAAAAAACAGTTTCTTGTGTTTGGTTAAAATATTGTGGTTGAAATTGTGGTCGAAAAAAAAACAGTTTTGTGTTTGGTAAAACTGTAGTTAAAAAAAAATATGTTCTTGTTTTTTGTTAATATGCTTTGTATTTTATATTTGATTTGAATTAATTAAAAGGACATAGATAAACGCATATATATAAATTCAAAACATAG
>Ga0307517_10007168_pt1 | contig 16342 bp, 17 predicted proteins | sample 23_EM_MG_FD_194515 | JGI IMG/M metagenome (GOLD analysis project Ga0307517, IMG submission 194515) | Populus trichocarpa ectomycorrhiza microbial communities from riparian zone in the Pacific Northwest, United States - 23_EM | ecosystem: Host-associated > Plants > Roots > Unclassified | place... | reverse complement strand
CAATAATATAATTAAATCATTACAACTATTGTTCTGTATTGATTTGTACTATTATTTCTATTATTCTAATATTGGTTGTTGGGGATTCCACCTGGAATCCATCTTTCCACATGGAATCCACATGGAATCCACATGGAAATGGGATGGAATTCATGTGGAAGATTCCACATGGATTTCATGTGGAAATTCCATATGGAATGGTGGAATCCACATGGAATCCACAAGGAATCCACCCCATTCCATGTGGAATATAGGTGGAAGAAAATCACCAAAATGGGTGAGATCTCAGCCAAAACATATTCCATGTGAAATGGGCAGATTCCATGTGGAACGACATGGATTCCACATGGATTCCACATGGATTCCATGTGGAATAGGGGGGCAGGGTAAAGACCTCCATTTTTGGAGCATTTAGTACTTAAGGAGAGTGTGTAGCGCTCAAACCACCTACCCAATCCAATTTTTTTGTCTCTCATTTTGCCACTTAATCACACTTAATATAACTATCATGTTACATGCAGCGGACATGACATCGGAAGGGGCAGTCATTTGCCAGTCGGAAATATCATTAAGTTATTCCTTCGCATTTGGAACTCAGCTCCATTATATGGCGAGCAAAGATGGCATACAGCCTGAATGCCATGGTCACTTCCTTTTCCAAGGGTGCTATAGTTATTATCTTAACAAGCCAACCACAGTACGATGGGTGATGACAAGAATAGTGGTAGTGGGATTAGATTACAAGAATAAAAGAATGGGATTCCACCCTAGATAGTGGGATAGCAAACGCAAATAGTGTGATTTCAACTCCTGTTAGTGGGATTACATTGCGAAAGTGTGATGTGATTAATTCTTATTAGTGGGATGATTTCCTATCAAACATTTACAGGAGTGGAGGGAGTACAGGGTGCGGGGTATGAATAAACCTGACGGTTGCTCGAGGTGGCGACTACATAGGTGAAAATTGGCGAAATAGACCTCGCCAATGCATCTCGGACGTCGATTGACGTGGGGACGATCATCTGCGAGGATCTAAGCCATGATGCATGAGATATGGACCGTTCTGAATGACGCTGCTGTGGATATACCAGCAACGACGGAGTGGGTTGGGAGGGCACAAACTGTGCTATCACCGCAAACGGAGTAGAGTTGGGTACTACTCTCACTGGCCCTGTGCCATGTGGCGAGATTCATGTTGTGGTGCTTGGGTCGTTTGAAAGGGAGACGCCTGAGTTGGTGTGATATCGTGGTGGATTCAGGCAGCAGCACTGCAGCAGTGTGGCTAGACCATCCGAATCCATGTCCAATGGCCCACAATGCCATGGTCAAAGGAAGGGGAAGCGGCCGTAAGCCCTGTCCCTTACAAAAATAAAGGGGGGTGGGTGAGTAACTGCACTGTGTAGCTGGGCTGTTGCGCACCTGGCACCTTTTCCTCCTTATCTTGCTCTACTGCACCACGCCACACTGTTCTACTACACGATGAGGCCTCGGTTTATCACCATCAGGAAAGAGATAGTCGGTGGCGGTGGCAGTGGCGGCTAAGGTAGAGGATGTGAGACAGAGAATGTGAATGGTCGTGGCATGGTGGGAGGAAGCAGCCACTCAAATCGGAAAAAGGCAACAGGAATGGAGCGTGCAAGCGTTGACAGCAACACTTTTGTGTTCACGACAGTGAGGACATCACATGAGTATTTAAAAGTCCGATTTGTCCAGCTATCAATTCAGCTGGACAAATCGGACTTTTAAATACTCACATGATCTGGTGGGTTATGTGCTCACCAAAACGGTTCATGAATGGTTCGCGAACGTATCTCCCAGTGGGTCGGATGCCCTCATAACTGCCAAAAATGTTAGATATATATAATATTAGGGTTACTGTATGCACAAAAATTTTATGTGGCTAACGGTGTTCGGGTAGACAGACCACCAATCCGTTGCCGCTATGTGAGCGCTTGGCTGGTGCTGGATGTGTTATAAGTAGTAGAACTACTAGAACAATGGTTTTAAACGTGCAATAAAAAAAATCTACAGGTCCATTAATTATTCCTCCGCAGATTCCAATGCTGCTGCTGCCTTCGCACTCTTTGTTCGGCGACATTGAAGACCTTCGGGGAGAATATGAGTGGCATCAACTTCATCAACCTTTTTGTGTTTCGTAGGCCGGTAAGCATGAACCATGTCAGATTTCGGAAGTGTTGGTGCATTGAAAATGCTAGTGTTGGATGTGGAAGCAGGAGAGGAATGGTTTGTCGAAGGATCACTAGGCAATACCAAGGGGTGTGTGGGAAAAAAGTGGGCGACATGACCTGGGGGGGGAGGGGGGGCCAGCCATCCCCTTAACCAAATTTCTTTTTATCAGCTATAAGGGGTGAGATGCACCTCAGGGCAGCTGAATCTCTATGTTTTTTGGGCAAAATTTGTGATAAAGCTTCAAAAATACATTCCTTTGTCCATTTTTGGGCAATTTTGCTGCAATTCAGATCAGTTTTGCTTCCATGATGCTAGTCCATTCCACCAGTTGCTCAAAGATAATTTCCTCTGGTGAAATATTTTGGGTTTAGGTTGACATAATTTGTCCTTCCAATGCTTTGGAATATATGAGTGATTTTTTTGATGTTTTTGGGAATAAATTCAGGGTTTAATCATGTCCTAAAATAGTAGTACCTTCCTAAGGAGGGGGGAGGGGGGGAGGGCCAAGCTTGTTCTTAAACAAATAAACCAACGTCATATACTTGAAAAATATCTTGCACACCCCTTGGGCAATACCATGTTGGCATCAAAATGAAAGGGTTGTGGAGGGAAAATGAAGGGTTGTTCGGGATTGAATATTGTGTCGACACCCAAGTTATCGAATTTGAGCGCATCAATGTCCATGTTTCCGAAATCGAAGTTTTCCATGTTTCCAAGATCGAAGTTGTCCATGTTTTCGAAATTGAAGTTGTCCATATCGCCGAAATCGAAGTCATTGAAGTTAAAATTGAAATTGACTCCGAAATTTGCCCCAGAATTCATGCCGTTCACACTGATAGTGTTCGACGTGTCTGGGAACAGACCAACTGGGGTGTAATATTAGTGAACAGTGTACTGCGTGCTAAGAAAAACGAGAGACCCACCAGCCTGAGCGTGATTATTGTAATCATCGTCGTTACTATTTAGCATTTCCAAGAAGGACTTGACCGGTGTACCATGAATATTTGGAGGGTATTCGTCAAGATTAACCGGCACTGCAGGACCTCGCGCGTCACCTCGGAGGTCAGATTCCGTGGATAAATTCCTGTTGTCTTCTGTATGACAATATTTCAACGATATCAAGGTCCTGGCAAACGACAACATACCACATGGCCCATCTTCAATCTCGACTAGTGGTGTACCCTGTTCATTGAGATCAACCTGCACAAGAGGGATCGGGAGGACAGGTTCCATGGATAAATTGTCGTTGTCTCCTGTACGATAATATTTCAATGACGTCAAGATCCTGTCAAGCGACAACATACCAGGCGCATCACATAGCTCGTTTTCAACAGCCTTGTTTTCAACTGGGAGGGTTGGATGACGCCCGTTAATACGACTCCCACTTAGGCCATTGTCTTTGAGTTCCTGGATAGCAACGTTAATTACTTGCCGCCGGTTTTTGAACCCTCACCGTTTTTCCTTCTCATCTTCAACTCGTTCCTGGAGAGCCTTGATTCTCTCCTTCCAATTGATATCGTGATTATCCCGAAGGGCCTTTATTTGTGCCTGAAGCGACTTATCTAGATTTAGTGATTCAGTCTGCTGAGTTGAAAGCATCTGAAGCTCAGCAGTAAACTCATTGTAGTGAGCAAGTTTATCGTCGCGGTCTTTCTTCTTCGCATGGGTCCAAGCCCGACGCTGAGTATTTAGGTGCTCCTGCTCTGCTGACCCATTCCAGCGCTTAGGTAGAACGCCATTGCGTTCCATTGCCTCAAGTTCATTGGCAACTTGATCATTGAGCTCACGAGCGCTAGAAAATCCAAGTCCTCAGTCAAATGAAGATCATTTGAAAAATACCTTGTTACTGCTTCACCAATTTCCTTTCCAATTGATGTAACATCGTTTGTGCCTGAGTGGCCACCTTCGACAAGATTTGAATGGTTTGGCATCAGTTTCCAGCTTGTACCATCCATTTTCGACAGGAATTCATTGAGCGACGGTAAAAGCCAAGGGTTATTGACTTTCTGTTGGTGCTAGTCTAAGCGCAGTAAGTGAGATCATATTTTTAGGACTTGTTTCCACTGGCTTACCGCGTACTGACTTGTCTGGAGAAGTTCAGCAGAATTCGTGCCACTCTTGAATTTCTTCGTTACTCCGAAGCCCCATAAATCCCTTCAAACGGGCAATAGTTCCTCTGGGTACTGTAGCTGGAAGCTTGTCGATGTTTCTGATAGTAGACATGAGAATATAGAAACTTAGATGAGTCGGAAATCTTATACTAACCTCTCAAAATGAATGGAACAAGTCTTTAGGACCATCATCAACAGATCAAGCGCATTTCTCGGGACAGTTGACAGGGCCTCTGGCACATATTTAGCAACATATACCAGCAGTTCGTCACCTAATCCCTGTGCTTGAGGAGCCTCGGCGTCTAAAATGATTGCTCGCAGCAGTGCCTGAGGATCACCAGGAAAGAAAGCAAAGAACTTTAATATCGATCCGGTAAGCTCGGGAATAATTCGAAAAAGCTCGGAAAATAGTCGACTGAAGGCGTTCCGAGTATTTCTATCGCAATAGAAGCGCGCAAGAGTCACACCTGGGTTTGGAAAAATTAAGAAGTGTGAAACAAGATCGGAAATTTTACTTACGGCGCTTAAACCGATCCAGAAATGCAACGATCTCCCATTCATCAACATCACCTTTAACCCGTTTGAATGTATAGTCGATACAAAGATATAAGACAGAATGAAAGTGCTTCGCAAGCCGAGGATGCATTGTAATGACCCATTTCACTTCAGGGGTAACCATGACTGCTTGGATGTAGCGTTGACTAATGGGAAGCTTGGATTCCCGTTGCATGTGTTCATGTAGAAGGCCTTTATTATTCAGTGAGTTCTTCTCGTCGTGAAATGTCACAAAGATTATACAGACCTTCCCAACCTAATCCCTTTGGGTGGTCCTTCATTTTTTCCTTATGAATTTCATCTCTTAATTTACGGCGATCCATGTACGCTGGGGACGCTATCGGAAGTGCCATGCTATTGTAAATGGAAGATGTTGATGGCGCTGAATTTTTGAACGGTAAGTAAGTGTCAATTCGAACTTAAGAATCTCGACACATTACCATTGATCAATTTGCGAACAGTGAGTCCACGCTTCCCAGCAGCATTAATCGCTTTTCTGAGCTGGTTTTTCTCTTCAGTACTCGGCTTGGTCTTGGGATACATTGGGTGATTATGTGGGTTACGTAGGAAAACAATCGCCTTGCGAACGGAGGTGTCAACTGGGATATAAACGGCCATACGAGTAGGACATTTTCGCTCAATAATTCTTCCAGGTGATATTTTGCCATCTATAATATGCGAGTATGCTGAAAAAGATTTATATGGGATGTATACACTGAACAAGACTCTAATTTACTTATGACATGTCTTCAATGCGGCCCTTGGGTGAACAGCCAACACACAGGCGGGATTTACGGGAGCCGTAACATTGGATGGCAACGCCCCATCGTTAGCCATAACCTTTGTTAATATATCCTCATCAATGTTCGAAGGGATAGGAAGTAACCGATGCTTATCGCGCTCAGTGGACTTCCACCCTGAACACCCAATGAAATAATCCTTCCCAACCTTTGAGCGACCCTTTGAAGGTCATGAGTCAATGAGAATTATAAAAGAACGTAAACATACCGAAGCCAATTTTCGCATCATGGGATGTCCGGTGCATGGAACCTTGCACTTGAGCTTTTTTATCTCGGTATAAAACCTGTTGGTTGTGAGCTGAGTGACTTCCAAGTTAACAACTGATCCATACCTCGAAACAATGTTCACTTCCTGGAGTGCTTCACGAGAGTTAGCATCAAGCTCATGACACCAGAGCTCTCGCATCTCGTCAGGATCAGGCTCATAGCGCTCGCAGCCTCCAAGGATGTCCTGATCAAAGTGCTCACATATAGCAACGCCGTTGCAGTGAAGGTATGCACGACGGCAGTGGACGCTCTCTGTGGGATCATCTTCATCGAACCCAAAGACATGGGCTTCTCCGGCAGAGTGACCAGCTGAACCGCCCCAGGAGTCTTGATCCTGCAATGGAATGAGAAGAGTCAATTATCTGATCGAAGGCCCGAGTTCAGACATACCTCTGCTCGAATTAATGCATCAATCGAATATCTATCACCATTTGGCCTCTGTGGAAAGCTGTCCCATGCAGAAAGGTCGACGAGTGTGGCCGAATTATCTCGGGGAACTGTCCACGTCGATGGGAGCGAGGTGATAGTCGACATTGAGTCAACAGTGAGTTTTGACGTGAGTTTGATGGGACCAGAACCCTCCGGTGAGACGTTGAGTACTCGGGCTTTCCCTTTCGCAGTTTTCTTATTGATCTTTCTGATACCCACTGACGAATCGGACAGAAATTGAATCTCTGGTGAAATTGAACGTGAACCTGTGGTCATTAACAGTAAACCAAAGGAACGACACAAGAAGAACAAGACCTCATGTTTAATAGCTCTAGTAGTAATCTCTTTTCGTTCCTTCAGTTCTTTTTTTACAGCATGGCTGACCACCAACTCCGGGCGCTTTTCATATTCATCGTCATCTGAGTCCAAAATGACAATGACCTCAGGACTCAAGCTTGCCGCTATAGAGTAAGCTGACGAGGTTGCCCGTGATGAGGGGGGATAGTGTGGGTTCCTCTCATTGTCTGAGCTCAAGTCCGCTGTCTCGGACATACGCGAGGGAGGCCTAATACCTATTAATAGAGGTTTGTTTAAACGAGGATGTTAGGTACTAACCGAGAAATAGATGATGCGGTATATGATGACATCCCAGAAGATGCACGAGACCCTTCTCTTACTGCTTCCCTAAACCAAAGCATCCATGCTTCAAACGCCACTGGACGAATCCAGTTATGGAAGTTGTCGGTTGAGAAATAGTCCTTTTTTGCATATTCTAGTGTTGTAATCTGTAAAGCACATCTAAGGCAGTGAGAATTTAATTTTTATGAAGCTTATGATGTCTCGGAACTGCTTGATATCGCGTGCTGCTGCATCGTCGACGAGCGCTTGTGCATGAGCAGTATCCTGGCTTAAATCCTTCAAGTTTTTGAGCCAGGTTTCATATAGTTCATAGCCAGAAATTGTTGTCCAGGTTTCATGGCAATCAAGAGAAAAAAATGGTTGATGGGATTGATCAGCTAGGACAGGTTGGAAGGCCTTGAGAAGACGTTCTCTTGAGCACACCGTGACAGTCTATATTTGGATAATGAACTCACAAAGTCATGATAACCACGCAGTTTGGACAAAGAGACGTCCACAAGGTTTATCAAGGGCATCGTTGGGAGCGCCTGTAGTGGCTAGCTCAACCGCGGATGGTGGTGGGGGGTGCAAAGCATATTTTCAATTGCATTTTTTCTTGGGGGATAAATGTTCCGTCCCGCCCCCTAGCAATGCTTGGGCCACTGGACCCCTATCACAATCCCACTATTGGTGGCATATCCCACTCTCTGCACGCGATCCCACTCTTCCTGTTTCAATCCCACTATCCTCATTTCAATCCCACTCTTGGATGTCAATCCCACTCTTTCAAGTATATATCTACCATCCCACTACCACTCTTCTTGTATATACTCAGTACGATGCCCAGCTGGTAAGTCGATTTTTGCGATAGGAAGCCTTCCTTTCATCATTACCGAATTAGAAATAATTAACATGTTCTTGAAACAAGGAGGCTCAGAGCACCCAGACGACTCCGAGTCCCTGCTTAGAAGTAATTTGTGACAAAATAAAATGACGGCGAAGTGTGGAAACAGATTGCCAAAGCCCAGAGAGGTGGTGAGAATTCGAAATCCATTTTTCATTGACCTGACCTCTTCAAGTCAGAACTTGACAGCCACGGAGTTGTAGCCATTTGCCCCATGGTTAAAAATCATTGAAGTCCTCCGCACAGTGCCAGCACCTCCAACAGCCGCAACGATAAGCACCCATCGCGCTGCACTATCCACTCGTGTTCTGAGACTCCCTGCCATCGCAAATCCTTCTGCTTCTCTTCCCATTCCTCAGCTTAAACCCACCCCTATAAATCCCGGATATCACAAAGCTCATCAGTATTACGACGAAATGCGGCAGTACTATGGTTCAAAGGCATATACAGCAGCAGAACTACTTGTTGTCAAAGTTCGGATGGTGACGCTCGAGCCCGGAAAGAGGAATCCAACTCTCACTTGTAGTGAGGGCCATTGCTTTGCATGGCATGTACGAGTCCAAGTTTTACTTACTTTCAATCCAGAGAGAGAATCATCGGCAAAAAGATGAATAAAATACTTCTAAAATACATGTAATTACAGGGCTAAGTTTTAACATGTTAACATAACTATTTTGTAGAAGGAATAATTCTGCAAGATTAAACTGAGTTGGAAAAGTTGTAAGCATCCACGCACTTGAAGTAAAATGTCACCCAACAATTCCTTCTCACCAGGATCAAACACACACCCTCCCTTGGAGAATACACTTCACAGGCCAAATAACCAATACACCACAGAGCCATTGTGGTTATGTTGGATTATCAGGGACAAGCTGGTTATGCTGCCCTTTAGATGTCATAGATGTGGCCACTGGTGTAAGCGATTCCATAATTTCCATTGTACCAATATCATTATTAGTAGCTAGCGAGGTCGCTATTTCGGTAGTTACCTGAGTTGCTTATACAACATAGTTATAACTCCAATTTCACCCAACTTTATTTGGTGGTATACTGCACAAACGGTTTGCAAACGGTACGCATGAGCGTGGAGCAGCATGGAGACGTTACAGCCAAACAGTGTACAAACACTGGCCGTCTGGATGCCATTTGTTTGGTATATTGTTTGTTCTGAAAGGCTTTGGTAGTTACAGAATATCTATACCCATTCCACTCTTTCCCGTGTATCAGGGGAGGTGGGAATGGGTGGATCACATTAACTGAGTTTGGATGACATGAATCTGGCTTATCTTATCTTAGATGAAAAGAAACATTTTATTGAATCTATGAATATTTCACAGGTATGGTGTGGGTACTAGGGCCTAGGTGTAAGCTATAGTATAAGTATAAGTAATTGATTAAAAGGGGGAAAAACTAGGAGCAGGTCCATGCAGCTCGGTTCGTTGTCCAGCTGGCACAATTCAGGCCTCCATCATCCGCCTGGGCACCCTGCTTGAACACCCACATCATTGACATTGGGCTGTGGCTCGTTGGTTCCCGCTCACTCACCTTTGTTGGTGCCCGCTTGCCGACACTCGCTGTTGGTGGCCTCCAGTCATCGGTTGTTGGGTTTGAATTGCTGCAGGTTGCGTTCGATTCGGTGTCGCCGACTTTGCTGGGTTTGACTTGCCGTGGCTGGGTTCAATTTGCTGTCGTTCGCCCCCTCATTCATCATCGTTGCATTGAATTTGCCGATGTTAGGGTTTGTTCGCCGTGTTAACGCGAATATTGTGTTAGGAGCGATTCACGTGCGCCATCATTGGGTTGGATTCTCCTTCGCTGCACTCCATTCTCCCTCATTGGCATTGGATTCGCCGTCGTTAACTCCACTCACCGTTGTTGCATGCAAATAACTGTGCTTGGGCTTGTTGGAAGTGAGTGGGGTCGTTTCAGCTGGTAAGAGGGAATCAGTGGGATGCAAATAACAAGATGAAAAGACGAAGAACGGGTCATGACTTTTGTTGTTTGTGGCCCGTTTTTCGTGATGCGCTACTACGCTTCTCACTTTGTGGCCCCCCAACCGATCTTTCCTTCCCCTGACAGCATTTCCTCCCCTTGATATCCTCTGTCAACCTAGAAGATCAGGCGTGGCCCACATCCCTCGCAAGGAGGGGAGGGGCACATGTGGGTTGTGTTTTTGTAGCTGGTACTGGCGGGTGTTAGGACGAGAACCAGCCCACATCCCAGGAGAGGGGAGGGGCAGAAGGTGAGGTGGGAAGCTCGTGGCTTGAGGGGGAAGGTGGTGATCGCAGATGATCGATGAACGTTTGAACGCGAAATCAACCGATTTCGCATTCAAACTCCGCCATCACACTTGAAGGTAATGGTTGACTGGCCATGGTGTCCTCTTTCCCTCGGAACAGCTCAAGTCGCATCCGCCCCTCCCCTCTTCGGAGGGATGTGGGCGGCTCCTATTTGATCAACGGAGGAGTTGAGGATGGAGAAATATGAGGGGGGACCCAAGAAGTGGGAGGCCCAAGCAGTGCGTAATGAAAATGGGCAATGACAAATGTTGTTGCCCGTTTTCTCCCATTCCTTCTTCCTTAACTCGCTACTAATGCCTGTTACACACAGAATACCGCCATGACCTCTTCCCTCGCTTTCAAACGCGAGCCGGAGGTGGTTTTTTTCGGTTGTTTCAACGCGTCTGCCCTTTCTTCCACTTCCCTTGCATCCAAACGCAAATCGGAGGTGGATCTTTCGGCTGTTTCGACCACTCTGACACCACCACCACCTCCCTCACGTCCCAACTTGAGCCGGAGGTGGTTTTTTTTGGCGGTTTCGATGCGCCTGCCCCCTCTTCCACCTCCCTCGCATTCAAACGCGAGCTGGAGGGTGAGTTATTTCGAGGTTTCAGTGCCTCTGCCACCCCCACCACCTTCCTCGCATCAAAATGCGAGCCAGAGGTGGTTTTTCTCAGTAGTTTCGACGTGCCTGCCCCCTCTTCCATTCCCCTCGCGTTCAAACGCGAGCTGGTGGTGTTTTTGTTCAATATTTCAATGCCTCTGCTACCACCGCCACCTCCCTCGCGTCCAAATGCGAGACGGAGGTGGTTTTTTCGGTGGTTTCGATGCCGCTGCTACCGCTTCCACCTCCCTCGCATCCAAATGCCAGTCAGAGGTGGATTTTTTTGGCCTTTTGACGCCACTGCCACTGCCACTGCCACCACCACCTCCTTCATTTCGATGTAGGGAGGTATCCTTCCTGCGGCATCAACGACGACGAGGCAGTGTGAAACCCACACACCGCCCCATTCGAATGTTTTCCCTGCCCTTCGGGGCTCTTGGGGCAGTGTGTAATTTCGCCGCCTTGTTTACCACCCTTCAATAACAACGAGGGGTGGCCTCCTTGTTGCGGCTTTGATGACAGGGCAGCGTGTGGGCGACATGCTGCCCTGTTCATCTTCACTCCCTTTTAGGGGCTCTTATTTTACAGGAAAATTATTTCATTGGTATTGTTATTAAATTACTAAACATAATAAATACTTTGAAAACACAAAAGAAATTTTGGAAGGCCCTGAAGTGCTTTGAGGCCAACTGAGGGAGCTGGAGGTTGGCCGGAACTGCAGGGAACCACAGGGACAATAAACGCGGTCACATGGGTGAGGTTGAAGAAGAGTGATGCCATCAAAGTTTACTGAGCACCCACGTTAGGGCGAACGCGATCAAAGCAGAAGCTGGTGCATATAAGAACGAATCCTCATTCTTCGGACTCGTAATCTCAGTGAGCAATGTCTTTTTTTTTTTTTTACCGTTTACTCAGTTTGACAACTGGAATTTCAGAATTTATAAATTATATGAGGCCATCAACTTGAACATTCCGGTTCATATTGGGGTGTCGAGCCTTAAACATACCCTTTATCACACATTACTTCCTCAATTTCATGGTTGGTGTAAGGGATTCACACTTTCCGAATCGAGGAATGTGAGCTTCGTGATAAGAACTGGGTTCAACTAATTCCATGGCAGCCGGATGATGCAACTGCAGAGTTTTTCGAGGCAAACCCGAAGAGCAACTTGAAGGCAAGAGCAAGGTCAAGGTGATATCAGCTAAAAAGGGTACCAATTTCTCGCTCTGTTTAGAAATGAGAAGTGTCAAGAAGTTCTTCAACATCTTGTCAATCTTGAATCTTGATGAAGCTAGAAGGTAGGGACACCAGTATCATTTGTGTTCAAGTTTAGACTAATGGTATTTCAGATCCTCTTTGCTCCAAAGCACAATATTCGATCGTTGGTTTGAACCAATGGGAAATTATAAACTCAAAACAAAGAGGAAAAAACGCAAGCTTTCTGATTCTGAGACCCACGAGGTGAGTTTTTAATAATCTTTGAGATGCTCCTCGAGCTGCTTGTCGTTGACTCCGAGATAGAAATACGCCTCCAGCGCCTTGCGGATGTCCTTCGACAGGCCCCGGGAAGCTCGCTTAATTTGGTGCCCGCGCCTGCCAAAAAAAAGATCCTCACGTCACACTCGTCAACGCCCACCGGTTTTTTCAGCAGATGCATAAAACGAGAGCTAAGGACCCTAGGAAGGTTTGTGCCAAGTTTCAAATCCCCAGCTGCCTTGGTTCCCGAGATATTGAGCCTTTATCTTTTCGATTTCCACCAAACCGGCCTCAAATCTGCAAAGAAATGGCCTCAAATCCGCGAGCATGGACAGTAAAATCAAATTTCCCACGCTCTGAGCAGGATTTGAGGGATGAAAGTAGTGCCAATTGATAGCTTTTCAGCATAGCTATTGTTCTCAGGTGGTCCTGTGAAATTATCTCAAAAATTGACGCCAGAAAAGGCCAATTTGTAGCGAAGGTCCAAAAGCGGACACCAAATTAAGCGAGCTTCCTGGGGCCTCCTTTGATTCCAATGGCACTAAAGCAAGCACTTGTCAGCGGATAGTGCACTCCATGTGTTCAAGGCTCAATTTTTGGCTTATCCTGATCTGGCAAATAAATTGTCGGAGATTTAATTTAGGCGTTTTAACGAGGGCAGAGTTATAATAGACATTATAGGGCGTTAAAGGATTTGGTGCCATAGTTTTCCAGTTCTGTGGCAGCGCAAAAATTTGCGGATGGCTACATGAAGCCATAAAAAATTCATGTAGAATGACAAATTTTTATTTAACGTGCGGAAAGTGGAGATTTAAATGTTATGCTAACACGTTGTGACGCAGTTGGAACGTTAAGAGGGTTATGATGCGTGACACTCAGTAAAAAGGGAAATTTTACATTGGTCATACAAGTCGTGCCTAGGTCATGCTCGGGTCATGCTCTCGTCATACCAAGTCAAACTGGAAGTCAACGAGATTGGGAGTGCCGTAAATTCAACAATGACACAGTCAAATGATCAGATTTAGTCAGTAAATAGTCATGCAAAATTTACAACACAAGTCATACAGTAGTCGAGCAATAGCCCAAGGTCAACCTCGGTAAGAAGGCAATTCCGAAATACCCGAAGTTGAAACTTTCCGTGGAATATCCTCAAGCATTCAACACATTCTCACGCCTTACTGCTTCTTTTCATATCATCACCACAATGCCAGCACCGCTGTCGTTGTGCCATGATAGCATTAACCCCACTTCACCTTCCTTCATACACCTAGTGTTTGAAAGTCCGGTCCGGTCCGGTTATTTGACGCTTTTGGCGCTAACCGAGACCGAGACCGGTTAGATTTATTTCAGAATCTCAAAATAACCGGACCGAACCGATGCTAACCGGTTAGCGTCGGTTTTTATCGGTTACACAACCGGTTTTAACCAGTTACAGTTACAACCAGTTAGTGACTGGTTGTAACCGGTTAATTAGGTGTATAATACTAATTAAACAATCTAATTATGATACATAGTAAATTAACTGCGCGGCATACACACTGTCTCGCTGTGGTACGCCTTCTTCAATGATACAAGAGGCGGCATGTTGGGTGAAACACCGCCTCGTGTCATTTTGGCCCATAGATGTGGCGCCCGCCCTGCTGTTGAGTCGATACACCCACCCCGCTGTTGATACGCCTGTTGATACGCCTGCCCTGCTGTCGATATGCCCGCCTCATGTCAATACACCCACCCCATTGTTAATACGCCCGCCCCATTGTTGATACACCTGCCTCGTTGTTGATATGCCCGGCCTGTGGTCGATACACCCGCCTTGCTGTCGATACGCCCGCCCTGTTGTCGATATGCCCGCCTCCTGTCGATACACCCGCCCCGTTGTGGATATGCCCGCCCTGTTGTCGATACGTCCGCCTCCTGTCGATACACCTGTCCTGTTGTTGATACACCCACGCCGTTGTTGATACACCCACGCCGTTGTTGATACACCTGGCCTGTGCTCGATACACCCGCCCTGCCGTCGACACGCCCGCCCTGCTGTCGATATGCCCGCCTCCTGTCGATACATGCCCCGTTGCGGATACACCCGCCCCGTTGTGGATACGCCCGCCCTGTTGTCAATACATCCGCCTCGATATGTCTACCCTGTGGTCAATATACCCACCTCCTGTCGATACACCTGCGGCCCTATCGATACACCTGCGCTTGCTGCCGTTGTTGTGGGCCATGGTGCTGCAGATGACGTGGCAGGGAGCGCGGATGCCCACATCCCTCAAGGAGGGGAGGGGCAAGGAATGAGGTCGAGATGGTGATGGCGGTCAACTTGCTTGGCTTGACACGAAGTGCGTACTCGCCAGTTAGGCCCTGGGTGGAACTGGCAGGTGGTGGGAGGAACAATGGCAACTGCATCGTCACACAGGTGACAATGGTTACTTTAAGTCACAATACATCGAATTAGTTGTAACTCTTTTAATTCTGAACCAAAAATTATGTTTTTGGGGTCATTAAAAAGCTTGTAAATAGGTGAACATTTTGGTATAACATTAGTGTCAAAAGACTGGTCAGGACCGGTCAAGACCGGTTATTCTCGGTTAGTCCTATTCTAAATTTGGGACTAACCGCTAACCGGACCGCGGTTACGGTTAGGATCGGTTAGGTAAATTTTGCGGTTATGATCAGTTAGGGTCCGGTCCGGTCTCGGTTATTTTGCAGTTAACTAACCTAACTTTCAAACACTACATACACCATCTCTCCCTCACCAAGAACAATTAAGAAGGTAATTTTATACAATCTAATTCATTCTGTACCTTACAGTCTTACTCACCCCATCTTAAACAGGCCATGTAATTACCAGGAATGCTAACAAACGCAGAACACGTCACGTGTCCGTCCTAATCCTGAAAGGTTGTGGGCTGACGTTTGAAGGGATCCGAGTCGAGAAGTACTGTAATTCTGGAGCAGTGCAACCGTGGTCGAGGGCCCAGGCCTCTGGTGCGTCACCGAACAAGTCCTCGCATGGCTCTGCCCCCAGTTATGAACTCTGATCTTTCATTCTATTTCTAGTAGTCAAGGCTTTTTCAGGTTTTCCATTGTTCTCGTATGTTTTACAAGAGAAGAACAATCTTGTAGTACACGACTACCACGAACAGAGATAATTCCGCTCATTTTCGACCCTCTGGTGCTCGTTTCCGTTTTCGTTCCCGGACCTGTTTTTCAGTCTCACTCTCGCTTATGAGCCTCGCGCGGCTCTAGCCCCAGAAAAGGCGATATTGGCACATTCTACAATTCAGGCTGTTACCACCAACACAACAGAGCTCGTTCCCGTCGTTTTCGCCCTCTCGCTTCCCACTGCAGCCTCGTTTCCGCACCCCCGTCTAGTTTTCATGCCCGTCTTGCGTTCTCGGACCCCGTTTCCAGTGCCTCTCATTCTCGCGCCCGTATTTTCACTTCGCAACCCACCGTTCCCGCTCGCATCCGCCCTTCGTGTTGGAATTCATATGAAACCCGACCGCAGCTTCGTGCCACATCATGTCCCGCCGTCATTTGTTTTGTTTTAGGCATGGCCAGCGCATCATGATTCATCGCTCTAGCAGCCACGTTCGGTTCGCAATTCGTCTCGGACCCATTTCCCCGTGCCTCTCTTATTCTCCCTCTCGCACCCGCTTTTCATCTTGCACCCGCTTTTCGTCTAGCGACTCATTGTCACCACCGGTTTCCACCCTCATCCACCCTGGAATACATACAAAACACCGCAGCACGTGCCATCATGCCCTAGCTCACACCGTCTTTTTTTTGTTTTAGGCACGGCCATCGCAGCGTGAGCCCATCATCACGCAACTGCCATCCAGTGCCTCTCCCCTCTTCAGAGGGATGTGGGCCCCAAGAGCATGCTCAGCGACGATCGAATGTCAGATGGGAAGAAGGAGTAGGGGCCTGGGACAGAAATTACACGGGAGGGGACTCAATGAGTGGTGCCTACCACTTTTATCATAAAGTCTAGACAAATGCCTGCACTCTCATTTGTATGCTGCCAGGGGTTTTTATGAAATGAAAACCTTAGGCAACTGGAATGAAATCTATTTCATTGTTTACTAGGCAATTTGCCTGGCCA
>Ga0307517_10007165_pt1 | contig 16348 bp, 10 predicted proteins | sample 23_EM_MG_FD_194515 | JGI IMG/M metagenome (GOLD analysis project Ga0307517, IMG submission 194515) | Populus trichocarpa ectomycorrhiza microbial communities from riparian zone in the Pacific Northwest, United States - 23_EM | ecosystem: Host-associated > Plants > Roots > Unclassified | place... | reverse complement strand
ACCGCCGATCTTTCACAAGTTTTTTAATTTCTTTTTCTTTTTTCCCTTTCTAGAAGGCACTGTGGAAAGATAAAGAGGCTATTATGAACTCTGCTTGTAAGAAGTGCATGTGTAAGCAAACTGACAATAAAGACTAGCAGGGGCCTCCTAGAGCAACTTATAGCAACATTGTCATGTTCATTTCTAGTGAAACATGTTCTATGCATGCAGTGACATAGACTGTAAACTAGGACTCGCCTTGATTCGTACTCATGCACTCCTATGCTCTAACTTCTCAGAAATGAAAATACTGGAACAGTGAAACATACTTTTACCATGATGGACTGCTTTAACTCATCAGAAGGCAGCTCAAGGAAGAAAGGCATCAAACTATCTAATCTGTTGTTGGCTATTAAATGAATAATCTCACTATTGTTTACTATGAAGCTAAACTGCAACACCGTGGACACGTGACTCAAAATTACATGCTACAAGGAGTTTATTTTTCATGATCCCAGCGCAGTTATGAAATGAATGACAGATTCCACAGAATGATGTGCATTTTTGTAACCTGGGAAAAGGTTACGCACGAGCTCAACCTCTAGGAGACTCTATCATAAAACCCCTCTGCCTCTTCCTAACACTGGTCTCCGTGCAAAGTCCCCATCTCTTTAGCCATCATGAACGTCAACTTAGACCACCCTCATTCAAGCCCTTGCCTACAACATACTTCAACTGGAGCATTTTTTGCCTTGCTGACTGCAATGAATGAATGACAGGAAATGTTCAAATTAGCTTCATAAGCTTTCTTTCAATTATTGACTACAACAAACTGTATTTTTATTATTGTTTTGCCTTTGTAACGGGCATAACCCTAAATGCATAAAGGCATAACCTTCAATAGGCCAAAACTTGAGAAATCTCTAGGTGTAATTATGAACTTTAAATTAAGGTTCAAGCACTAATAGATTAATGGTGCATGACAAACACCAGTTCATAAGCTTTTGGATGGGCTGGATGAACAAGCGCACCCAAGAATGTGAATTCTCTTGCCACCACCTCAAAATTAAATGCCATACCAACAGATGCGACAAAACAGCCATATCTACACGGGCAAAGGCCGCTGAGCATGCAATACAGTTATCATGAAAAATAAACCCAGAATCCAGATGGTAGGAAATGCTGGCAATCATATTTCCTTAAATAGAAGCAGACTTGCCTTGTGCACAGCTGTGATTCTTCTTTGTGCATCATCTAGCTGTGTCTTCACTGTTTCTTCCGCTTGCATCAGAAGCTTCTGGTGTGATGCTTCTGCAATATATGGACATATTCAATGAATAAAAAACTGAGTATTTCAGAGTTTGCATACACGATAGTTGATACATCTTAATCCAACTCTGTTTCCGTTGTTACCAGACTGGGATCCATTAGTGTATCATAGAAAGACTTAGATCAAGCTAAATGGCATTTAGATACTTCCATGTTGTGTCAAAACTAAAGTCATACAGCCACAACAAATAAAAGCGTTGCAGATAAAGTAGCTTTATCAATTCAAAATGATAAATCGATATTGTGGGCACTTATTTACTTTCCTGTCGAGGTCTAAAGCGCAAAAGAGATAGTGCATATGACTGTCGTTGTTCTTCCACTTACATACCACTACCTAGATGGTCGAGCGCGTCAATCAAAGAATTGCCCTGAGATGTTTCTATCCCCAAATCATTTACACCAAATGAAAACTATGCAAGCCAACAATTCATTTATGTCGGATATACAAGTAACCAATTAAAAACTTTTATGTAATGTTAAAGACGTCAGTTAAAAAAGTTTTGAAGTTGTGATCAACTTGAAACTTATCACAGACCCAGTACAAGCATCATGACGTCCAAACTCACATGCTTGTATATGTACCTCAGAAGTTAAAAGTATTAATAAAAACGAAGGAATAGTGTGAAAGCAATCAAACACATTCAATACCGTATTTATTAATAAATTTACTCGCTATAACATATGCTGCCATACTTTGCTTTTTCACAGTTCCTTTGAAGTCAATCTGGTGCAATTCTAGTCCTTCAAGAGTGATTTTACACTCCTGGAGATGCTGGTAAATATCTTGTTTGAATTTATCGTGTATCAATTTTAGCTGTTCTTGTTGTTCTGCGCACAGAAAAAAAAATTGTAATTAGAACACCAGCTATTCAAGCTTCAGCAAGAAGAAAAATCTAAGACAAGGAATTGATCCAACATAACAGCTTGACGACCCTTGAAAAGTTAAGGCACAGTGAGACTGGTTAGAATTTATCAAATCCACAGAACCTTTATTTAAAGAAACATGCATGCCTGGTATGGATCTGCATGTGTTGCCAAAACCTATATTTATAAACTACCAATTCATATACAGTGATAAGGGGAACTGAGATACAAAAGATTTCATGAGAAACAATACAAAGTCATTAATACAGAAATGAAGAAACGGGTGGTGCTAAGCAAGGTTTGAATACTATTAAAAAGGATTATTGGATATTATAAAATGCGTATTTACACTGCAGAATAGATGGCTAATGGCAGTTCAAAAATGTGTTAGGTCAACCATAAAGAAGAAAAAAATACACCATCATATTCAACAATCAAAAGGGAAAGATATGCTTGACTGCAATGACATTTTGATAAATTAAAATAGCAGTAGATAGTCAAGAAAGTTCATGGAGCCATTCGGTAGCGATAAAATTCATTACCTTCAAATCTAGACTCCAGCCGTTTTCTTTTTGATTTACTAACACTTGACAGCTTCCCCCTGAAATATTATCAAGATTAGACCTAATAACTGACTTTCACAATTAGAAAACAAATTAATTTCAAAAAACGCACAGATCTGTTTGGATTTGTGACTCAATATTCTGCAACTGTAGATGCATCTTCTCTGAGACAGACATCAAAATATCAGAGGATTTCTTTCCAGTCTCCAACTTCATTTTCTTTCGGAAGTTTTCTAAAGCCATGACAAATAGCAAGATGACCCTGAAACATGATTAAGTCCAAAATCAAGCAAATATTATAACGTAACGGTATTTAATAGTTCGGATCCAAACTAGAAATTTCTCATTTCTGTCTTAAGTATAGAAAGGAATACCTTTCTAGTTCATCCCCTTGGTTTTGTTCTGAAATCTCAGGAGTCAACTCAGTTTCAACAATGCCTAAGAATTTATTTTACAGAGAGAAAACGAATTAAAAAGGCAGATGATGGCAGCAACTCTGTGGACATGAAACAGCAAGTGTTACTAAGTTATAGGCAGTGCCTGTTGGAGAGGGCGAGGTGGGACTAAATACTCTCACTTTTTCACCTTTGTGGTTGCAGAACCTTTTAGTTGGATGAAGCATGAACTTTGATTTTTCAGCTGTTGCAGTTTCTGTAGAGCAGTTTTCTTCTTCCCTACGACCTGCGCATCATGATTAAGGGGGTGATAAAAAAAGGAAAAATAAATAAATTAATGTGTGGGAACAACATAGAATGATAGTACTTGGTGAACATTCTATGACAAGTATAGAAGAGCAATAAAATAGTCGTTACCCTTAACAAGAGGTGAACCATCTTCGGAGCTCTCAGAGTATCCACATTCAGGAGATGATTCAGAAAGACCACCTTCCACATCTCTTTTCCCCTTAACAGGTAATGTTTTGTTGGGTGGGGAATCCATAAGTTCTGCTGCAATATCCTGAAGTCCAATAAGGAAATGCAAAGGCAAAATGAAACAAAACTTGACTAGGCATCAGTAACCTGATAGTAAGCTACCGTATTGAAGTGCTCAAAATACTTAAGGATACAGGTGATTCTGTTTGAATATTTGAGGCAAAACAACCTGCATTTGAATTCCTGAGAGTACAGAAGCTATGGATTTTTCCCACAGTAAAGCTTCTCTTTGCTTGTTCAGGGCTGGCAAAAACCTGCTTTCTCTGATCAGATTTTGGCTTTGAGCTTGGGAAGGAACTTAAGGTAGGGGAATTGATTTTGAATGTTGGACTCTGGAAATCATTCTGTGGGCTGACGGTACTATTTGAGGAGGGAGTATCAAAGTTTTCTTGTTGATCCCCATGTTCAGGTGCTTCTGGGCTGTTAAAATCCTTCTGTTGATCAGTCATGTGTGTCCACGGGGACTGATGGGAATCTTCCCTTCCAGATTGATGGGAATATCGTTCTTGGTTTCTATTCTTCAGTTCGAGGTGCTCTCTCTTGTTCCTAGGAGAATCATGAAAATTTCCCATTTTATTGCTAAGTGAAAATGTTTTCTCAGCAGAGAACGATGCTTCCCTTGCAGATTGATTGGAATCTCTTTCTTTGTTTCCGTTCTTTGGTTCACGGCACTCTCTCTTATTCTGAAGAGAACAGTGAATACTTCCCTTTTTATTGCTAAGAGAAGATGTTTTCTCAGCAGGGAGTGATCTTTCACTCTTGTGAATTCCTTCCTGAATCTTATCTGCATTGTAGTCTTCACTGACGTGAGTCTTACATGGTTCGATGCCGCAACTCTTTATCTGGCCCTTCTTCATTGTAGACATTGAGGAGCCACCATTGACAGCAACATTTTGTTTTCCAGGCAATCGTTCTTCAAAGGAGAAGACATTCTTCTCTTTAAGTTTTTGTCTGTAACTGGAGGATGGACCAACTTTATTTTTCTCTGGTTTCTGTTTGGTTGAAGCTCTCTTTCGGGTCAAAGAACGAGTCACTGGTCTCTTCATAGTATGATTGGGACTTTCAGAATCAGTTTCTATGGTATCTGGGCTCTGTCTAGGCTTGACAACCACATCATCTGCTTGGTTAATAATTTGCTCCGGATTTAAATTATTGGCACCAATCTGATGAACCTGAGAATTAGATGGCTGAATTTTTTGTGAAGAAACGTTTCCCAATATCTCCCATAGTTTCATTTTCAAAGTTTCAGTTCTCTCTTCCGTTTTATCATCTGTTGCCACTTTATCCAGCATAGAGCCTTCTTGTGCAGTTGCAAATGTAAATTCCTCTCCTGGCTGTGAGTTTCTATCCTCTCCTACCTTCCTTTTGTATGTGAATCCACCAAACTTCTCCTTTCCATCACCAGAATGTGAATTTGATGTATGTTTGGCAAAAAACTCTACTGAATGTGTTACAGGCACATTCTTTGCTGTGCTAATCCTGTTCCTCCTCCCAGTAGAGCGTGGTAAGCTGGAAGTTCCTACAGCGTGAAGAACACCCTCAGAAATTGGTGATTTTTGGTGAAAGGATCTTGTAGTAGTCCAAGGGGAAGGGACCCGCCCAGGAGCTTCAGTTTGTTTCCCTTTAGTGGTAGCATCAATGGCACCTTTTCCCTTTTTTTTGCTTTCAACTGAACTTTCTTTCTTAGAATTTACCCTTTCTATGTTTGGTACTGCAGCTTCATCTTCCTTCGTGCCTCCGGATCTTTTCTTTGGCAATGAGTCAATCAGAATTCCAATCGAAATCTTTCTAGATTGGCTAGATGGATGATAATTGCTGCCAAAACTGCGACAGTCGTTCATTTGATCCTGAAATGTGCATTTCTAAGACGTCAAATATCTAATTTTCACGAGACTTCATCAAGTTGCAATGGGTGACATCAACTAATTCGAATTCCATCCCCTGAATATCATTTATGGAGTTAAATATAATTCAAGGGTAATCCATGACCTAATAAAATTTCACCAAGGTGCACACCACAGAGATCCAAATGAAATCTAGCCATGACCAGCGACATGCAGCTGAATATGCCAAATAATGCAAAATTAAAATATTCATCTTATAAGACTTTATGATCAGATAACTCCATCGGTGTCATAAAACAATCACTTAGCTATCACTCCAACAAATAATAAAGTGCACTATAAACATAGACAAAAGGCTTTAGCTAATTAGCAGAAATCATGTTGAAACCCTTTCCATTAGCAGTATATCCTAAGAATCACGTATTCAGCACTTACATCTTGTAATTTATGTCCCGTATCAACCTCCATCATGTTGCTTCAGCCAAGCAGGTATGAAATGTATACCACAAGAAATCTGCAGCCAAAATAACAAGAAAATCATTCAAACAGAGAAATAACTTCAGGACCATGAAAAGAAAATTCATAAAGCTAAGTTTAATCTGTGAAACCCGAAAAAATAAATAAGAACTGGAGCAGTAAAATTTATGCAAAATCCACATAATCCTCCACTCAGATCAGCATTTTATTTGATATGAAAAATAAATACATTACTCCGCACAAGATTGTAAGCTCCGGTTTCCTCGTCAACAAAAGAGGGTGAAAATCAAAAGTGAAAAGAAAACAGTTCAGGAAATTTTCGAAGTGACAAATTCACTTCACTGTTGATACATGCAGATCTAAACCAACACAAATTTCGAGGAATGAGCACTTAAGATCAAATATCACTAAACCCTAATAATATACTATTCAAATTCACTTTAAAATGAAATAAATTACATAATTCAATTTCAAGCGCACGAAACCTCGAAAGAATTAATCACTAAATGTAAACAGATTAAGATAGTGAAATTCGAGAAAAAAAGAAAACAGATATAATTAATCGTATATTTAGAACTCCGTACAGTGAAAGCAGATCATCAAGTTGATATAATTAAAAGAGAAACTAAGAAAGATTGAGCAGGACGGGAGAGCTGGATTTAAGCTTTTGAATTGAAATTTTACTAGAGTAATAAGAGGAATCGCTTACAGATTATTTGGCGGTGATGATCTCTGGGCTCAATTTTATTTTATTTTAAAAAAACAAGAGAATCGCGGAGAAGTGAGATGTAGTGAAGAGACAGTTTGAGAGAAAATTTTAAATTTTGGTGATTTCGAAATAACTATGTTGCTGGTACGAGGCGGGAAATGAAAAGGTGTCTTGATGAATCTTAAACGGCCTGCTCATTCTAAATTGTTTGGGATGCGTATCGCGCACACATGTTGGTCAATAGACAATAATGCCCTATATAGTATTATTATAAAAAAAAATTCATTATACCTCCACTCATAAAATATTATTTATTTTTTCTGTTTTTTTCTTAAATACTATATTATTTTAAAAATATTGTTTTGTAATGTTTTTTATTTTTTTATTGAATTATATATCAATCTCATAGATTTAGTTTTTTTTTTAATTTTAACTTACAACATTAAATTTGTTGAAAGTGAAACTTCATGAATTTTTTTATTTGTTTTTTATGAATTTATCTTGATCTTATGATCTTGGTTACGAATTTAATGGTTAATCTATAGATTTAGTTTTTTTTCTCGATTTCAACTTGCAACATTTGATTTCTTGGAAATGGTACTTCATAAATTTTTTTTAATTTTTTTCTATTAATTTATCTTGATCTCATGGTCTTGGTTGTGAGTTTAACAAATTAATACATGTTGACTCAAATCGTTTTTTTTTTTTTTTGCTTTTTCTAGTTGATTTATTTTTTATTTCATCCTTCAACATAGAGTTGGTTGTAAATTTTTTATTTGTTTTATATGAGAGTATCTTGATCTTATGACTCGAGTACCTTTTAACCACCTGTTTTTTTTTTCAGCTCCATCTTTCAATATTAAGTTACTTTAGGAATTGTGTTTTGTAATTTTTTTATTTTCTTTTTGAATGATGAAATTGAAAAAAAAATAGACAAAAATAATGAAATTGAAAATAAATCAATTAAAAAAATGGACAAAAAAATAACTCAAGTCAATATTCTAAACTCGCAACATGAGTCATGAGATTAAGATAACCTAATAGAAAGCAAACTATAAAGCTTAATTTTCAATCAATCTAGTGCTCAAAGATTAAATTGAAAAAAAAATATTCAATTAAAAAAAGGATATAAAAACCAACTCGAATCAACCTGAGTTAACCAACCAAACCCATAACCTTAGTCATAAGATGAGAATAAATTCATAAAAAGCAAACCGAAATAAATCACGAAGCTTAATTCCCAATCAACTCGGTGTTGAAGGATAAATTAGAGAAAAAAGATTAACGAGGAAAAGGGAAAAAATTGAGTCAACTCATTAAACCCGCAACCCAGATCATGAGATTGAGATAATCTCATAAAAAAATAAATTGAAAAAAAATTATGAAGTCCAATCTTCAATAAATCTTATATTAAAGGATCCAATTAAAATTAGAAAAAAAAAATATTATTCTAATGAACTAGATAATTGGCTTTGTACTACGCTGCAAGTCAGATTATTTGTTTTTTAACATAAAAAATTGTTTTGGCATTGCTAATGCCTTTATTAATAGGAAAAAAAAAACAGTGATGTGACTCAATTTTCTTGGTGGGTCCAAAAACAATTCAAATAACTGATAAAAACATAATTTGACTAAAAAAATTAATATGAGATTTTTTTTAATAAACATCAAGACAACAACGTATTAGATTGATTAGGGGCAACCTAAATTAACCTGTCAATCCACGTATCAAGTCATTAGATCACAACAATCCTATAAAAAATAAATAAAAAGAAATTACAAAACTTAATTTCTAATAAACCCAATGTTGAAAGATAAAACTTAAAAAGAAATCAATTAAAAAAAGACCAAAAGAAATGTCCCGAATCAACCTGTTAAACCTGTGATCCGGATCATGAGACTATGACAACCCAATAAAAAGCAGATCGCAACAAATTATGAAGCCTAATACTCAATCAATCAAGTGTTAAAAGATTAAATTGAAAAAAAATCAATTAAAAAAAGGGTACAAAAAAATAACTTGGATCAACTTAGGTCAACTCATTTAAAGGATGAAATTAAAAAAATAATTAATTAGAAAATAGAGAAAAAAACTCGAGTCAACTTGTTAAACTCGCGGTCCGGATTATGAGTCTGAAATAACCTTATAAAAAGTAAATTAATAAAAATATTGTAACCCAATTGACAATAAATTTAATATTAAAGAATAAAATTGAAAATGAAAAAATAATATAAATTAAGGAAAAAAACCAAAAGAAATTAAAAAATATTATTTAAGTTGATGGTATTATGTGAAGAGAGTTACAGGAAAACATGTTTATTTATCTTTGTTAATGGTGTTTTGTGAGGAGGAGTATAATAATTGTTTTTTAATGTTAATATTGAGTTGTTGTTGTTTGCATTTGGGTGGTTTTCCACTTTTCCTTTGTAATTTTTAAAGATAACAGTAAAACAGAGCTCAGTGGCAAGAATCAAGGGATTAACAAACCCATCATCACAGGTCACGATGGATGGAGTCCAAACAAAACGTTTTCATCCAAGATAACATACTTGCAAGGCAGCGGTTCCTTTGCTTGTCAAACAGGGAGTGAACCCGCCATGACTTCTACCTTCACTGGCCTCTCTCTTCTCCGGCCAACAATACCCTCTCTCATTCCCTCCTCTTACTCAAAATTCACCACTCACAGACCCTTTAAACTCCGTTGCTCCCTAGCCGAAGATTCAACTACATTTCTTCCCTTCAAGCTCAACGGCGAAGCCCAATCCAGTGCCGGACATTCTGCCACAGCGGATTGTGTCATTGTTGGAGGCGGAATTAGTGGCCTCTGTATCGCACAGGCTCTTGCAACCAAACACTGGGATGTTGCTCCCAATGTGATTGTCACCGAAGCCAGAGATCGCGTTGGTGGCAACATCACCACCCTTGAAAGAGATGGTTATCTCTGGGAAGAGGGCCCCAACAGTTTCCAGCCTTCCGATCCTATGCTCACCATGGTGGTCCGTTCTTCAATTAACCTCAGTTTTTATTTTATTTTATTTTAATCCAGTTGCAGATGATATCTTTCTATAATTTAATGTTTTCTATAATTTGAATTTCAAGAGTTCATTTATTAGTGATTTGGTTGAATTTGTGAGTTTGTGAGCAGGTGGATAGTGGATTGAAGGAGGATTTGGTATTAGGGGATCCAAATGCGCCGCGTTTTGTATTGTGGGATGGGACATTAAGACCAGTACCAGGCAAGCCGACTGACTTGCCGTTTTTTGATTTGATGAGTATTGGTGGCAAACTCAGAGCTGGCTTTGGTGCTCTTGGACTTCGGCCTCCGCCACCAGTTTGTTCTCTTTTTAATTTTAAGTAATTGCTATTATATGCACTTGATAAGAATATCAAACGCTAGTGCTATGTTGCATATTTATGTTTTCTTGTCAATGAATCTTCTCGTAATTTTAGACTTTGACAAAGGTGACAGGGACACGAGGAATCAGTTGAAGAGTTTGTGCGGCGTAACCTTGGCGATGAGGTTTTCGAGCGATTGATAGAGCCTTTTTGTTCAGGTGATAATTTGCAGCTTATGTTGTTAACCAATTTGTTATAGCTTCTACTGTAGTGGGCATTACTGTCCTTTATAACAATACCATGCTCAAACCGGGCACTTTGCTTCAGTGTATAATGTAGTTGACGTTAAACTTATGCAGCATTTTGTATGCCTGTTATTACTAAGTTTTGCAATAGTTTTTTCTTTTATTTTGTTGTCATCATGTATTTCTTGTATCTGTTTACTTCTATCTCAAATGACAATGAAAAATGACACTCTAACATTTTGTCTAATTGGCTAAACTCGATTTTGTAAAATCTCTGATGGCTGTGTCTTTATTCTTAATAGGCCATGTAAGACAATCTTTTGTTCGTTCTCGTAAATATTGCGTGAAATACTATGGGGTCATCCATCTAACACCAATGAATATACGTGTTGGTAACCTCCAGCCAGTACTTTGTCACATAATAGATGAACTGGATCCATTATGCTCTGACTTCCTCTAATCTGCATTTTTGCAAAGATCATCCATGCTACATTTTGTTTATATTAGATGGAGAGTGGTTTCTAGGTTTACCTAAAACTTTTGCAGTACACAGGTGTTTATGCGGGTGATCCTTCCAAACTAAGCATGAAAGCGGCATTTGGAAAAGTTTGGAACCTGGAGCAAACTGGCGGTAGTATCTTTGGTGGGACTTTCAAAACAATCCAGGAGAGAAGTAAAAACCCCAAGCCACCTCGAGACCCGTAATAATATATACTTGGACTGAAGCATTATTTTATTATCTTGTATTTGTTAGTTTATCCTCGGTTTCTTAAACTCTTAGTAACTTTGCAGGCATCTTCCAACGCCAAAGGGCCAAACTGTTGGATCTTTTAGAAAAGGACTTGCTATGTTACCTGATGCAATAGCAACAAGGTGCACCCCACTACTAAATCCTTCTTCTGAAAAGCAGATGCGTGTTTGAATGATGCTTATGGTTCTTCACAATGACCAAAGTTCCTTCACCATTATTTGATTCACTTGATGCCCTTGTGTTATTGTTTGGAAGTGTTTTTCTTTTTCCTTCTTTCATTTATTTATTTTGCTTTTTGAAGATTTTCAGGTCCAAACTAGCTGTGTGTTGATTTTGGCAGGTTGGGTAGCAATGTAAAATTATCTTGGAAGCTTTCAAGCATCATTAAATTAGAGAATGGAGGGTATAGTTTGACATATGAAACACCAGAAGGATTAGTTTCTCTACTGAGCAAAAGCGTGGTCTTCACTGTTCCATCCCACATTGCAAGCACTCTACTGCATCCCCTTTCTGTATGTTACATTCTTAAAGACTTAAAACCTATTTCAAATTGGTCCCTTTTACTGCTTTTTATTACTGATTTTTCACAAGTGGATTGTGGCCAAGCTCATTTCTTGTTTTTAGTGTTTGATTCCATTTACCTCTTATAATTAGTGAAAGTTGCAACCACTTCTTGAAGCGAACAAACTAACTGGGTTGGATTATACAGATTGCTAAGCTCGTTTTAATCTGTATTGAACATGGGTTGCATCATCAATGAATCTGACTTTCTTTAAAACACGTGTTCTAAAATTATTAATAGATGCTAATGACCTGTTATGCTCTTGCGACAATGTTATTCCTAGTATGGGTTTCTACTAGCATATCTCCCCGCAAGATTCATTTTTGGAATTTTGAATCATCTTATTTCAGCCCAAATGTTTTGTATTGTTGTAAAGTAGCATATAATCTGCTCTATGATGCCTAATTCAAATCTGAGTAAATTTCTTAGTAATTTCTAGAAAACAGTCTTGGCGGTACCTAACCAAAATCTCAATGAAAAGGCGCACCAAAATAATTGTTGTCTAGTTGGTTTTTTTACTTACTAATGAGGCTTTATTTGCTGTTACTTTATATTATTGTTTGAAGTAGAAATTTCCAAAATACTTGGTTAATCTTTTCCATATGCACTCTTGTTTACAGCCTACAGCTGCAGATGCACTATCAAAATTATATTACCCACCAGTTGCGGCAGTGTCCATTTCATACCCAAAAGAAGCAATTAGACCAGAACGCTTAATAGATGGTGAACTCAAGGGGTTTGGTCAGCTGCATCCACGAAGCCAAGGGGTGGAAACCTTAGGTAAATATGTTTTAGTGTGAATCAACTCATTTGCCATTGCTGTATCTCGATCTTAAACTTTGTCTTGCTCCTGGAGTTCAGCATCCAAATTTGAAAATAAGAACAAAATACTCCACAGTTTTACCAAAAAGTCAATGTTTTTTTTTTGTGGGTTCTGCAGGAACCATATATAGCTCATCTCTTTTTCCTAATCGAGCACCTGCTGGAAGGATTTTGCTCTTGAACTACATTGGAGGAGCTACTAACCCTGGAATTGTGTCTAAGGTAAGAAAGTTGAAAAAACATTAGATTTCTGTTGTCAATGATCCGCGACACAAATCTAAGGGCAATAATGGTGGTGGGGTTGGTGATAAATTATTCGTATGCCTACAGAAGTTTTAGCTTGTTTTTCCATAAGAATGTTTAGTTGGCTCCTATAGATGCCTGCTGCAATGCTGAATTCCCATGTCCATTTGTCGGTTTCATTTTTTTAACAAAAGAAAATGTGTTCAAATAAAGTAGATCAGAGCTCATGTTCACAGGATGGAGGATGAGTCTTCCTCCCAAGCAGGAAATAAAAGGAAAAGGACAAAAAATGAGACGTTGAAACAGGAGGGCTCTCCAATTTTTATTTTATTATTTTTTTTTATCAGAAAGAGAGGTCCCAACAAATCCCTGGAAGTTGAACGCCACATAAATGCTTGTAGAACATTTCTATCCCATAACAGATGATTAGAGAGGATTGACTTTCAAATTTTTTGGAATTCCTGGGTTCCACAAGCACCAATGGTTGAGAAACCTGTGCCATACCATAATAGCTTGCAATCCATTTCTTCCTCGGAACCAACCTATTGGCCAATGGGGTGTTAAACACCTCATCCAACTTTCTCAGATGGGTTTCAATTTCAACGAAGCAACTTCAGTGTGAATTTTGTATCTGGTTCCCCTGTTTAATTGTGGTTGTCATGCTTTGACTTGTGTAAAGGTTTTTCTTTGCCTATACTAGTTGATACATGTTTTATGTGTAAGCCAATTATATATTAATGAGGTGCTGCATAATGTCTATTTTTTCCCTCTTTTTTTTTTGACAGAGTGACAGATAACCACTTCCTCTCTGGTTAATTTTCTTATCATCACTTTATTTTTCTTTGCAGACAGAGAGCGAACTTGTAGAAGCAGTTGATCGTGATTTGAGAAAGATTCTCATAAATCCTAATGCGACAGATCCACTTGTATTAGGGGTGAGAGTGTGGCCACAAGCAATCCCCCAGTTCTTGATTGGTCATTTTGATATCCTAGATGCTGCAAGAGATGCTCTCAAGGAAAAAGGGTTGCAGGGGCTGTTTCTCGGGGGAAACTATGTATCTGGTGTCGCATTGGGCCGATGTGTAGAAGGGGCTTATGAGGTTGCTTCTGAGGTAACTGATTTCCTCTCCCAATACGCCTACAAATAGTGCTAGATGCGGGATGATCATTGAGGATTTTAGTCAAGTGTTCAAGTATCCTGTAGGTATGAGCAGACAGATGAGTGATTTCTCTGCGGCTGTTGAATGAGGTTGAGTGGCTGGAGAGTTATTCTTTGTTTTAGGCCTTCTGTATGACTCTGTAGTTACTCAATCCATGTTAGGTTTATCATTAGTAACAGTAGCAATGAAATGTATTTTTTGTTACGCAATGATCAGAAGTGGAGTTAGCACCAATGATAAGGATTTGGGAACCGAACTTTTTGTAGCATCAGCTCAAACGGATAACGACAGCAGTCACGCGGAGTTAAACTTTAAACAGGCATATCAGCATGGAGGACCGGAAATTGTTAGCTTCTGACCCCGATTGATGTGGTTTCACTCGGACCTAAGTCGATCGTTGGCGAAGCCCAAGAGATTTTAAACTCCGATGAGTTAAATAAAAGAACTCTTATTAATACCTTAAATTATTTTAGTATTAATTAAATAAAACTTCGGGGTTTAAAAACTCTCTTTACTAGAAGATGAAGGGTAGGCCCGTGAGGGATGAAAGGTTGGGTTTTTTTTTTAGCGGGAGAGGTGGCGGCGGCTAAAGCTTTGGTATTTTAGAAAAATTTTAAAAAATATATAATTAATTAAGAAAAATATTTATTTAAAAAAAAAACAAAAAAGTGCTAGTCTTTTGGAAAGAAGAAATTAAAAAATATAACTAAATGAATTCTCACCAAAAGCAGCGATTACCCATAAAGACCAAGGTGGTAGGCAAAGCTATTATCAGGCATCTTTATCAACTAAAGCAACAGGTATAGGAACTTGAACACAGTCTGATTATTGATTCTACGAGTGTCACGTGCAGTGAAAAAACAATTGCTGCGTATTGGTTTTGGAATTGTCGAGCGCATACATTCGAGTTTTTTTTTTTTTAAGAAAAAGAAAAGGTAAGGCACTCGACGTTGATGAAGAGGGAACTTGGGCATGTGCCTGGAACACTATAGGAGCACAATGTCCATCCTAAAATGGTGTAGGGTGCCGAGTGTCTAGCCTTGGTAAACTACCCGGCGGCTATGTTTCTCCAAATGTATCGTATTTCAAAACAAATCTAGTGAAAAAGTCATGCTATTTAATTTGATTGGAGAAAAAGATGTGTAAAGCAGAGCTTAAAGAGGGGATCCTGCCCCACTTAGGGCCTCTTCCTGGAGACATGCCTAAATGGAGAATTAAAGGCAATCCTAAGTTTGACTGAACAAATCAACATTCCAAAGGCGAAGACATCATGATGGGAATGCCTTGAAGCACACAGCTAGGAGGGGAGGGGGGGGAGGATGATGATAGGGTTTGATGTACGACACTCCTCAGACACTGAGTCTTCTGGAAAGGTTCGTAGGTAAGGCCTTTGAGTTCAAACACTAACAGTAGTGTGTTAGAGACCAGAAAGTCGTTGGAGCAAGGGAAAGGTCTTATTGGGTCCAATCGAAGCAACATTGTGGTAGGGGTGGTGGGGGACATTTGCTTTTTCTTTTTCTCCCCGTCTGTTTTTGTTTTAAATCCTAAGTTTGTTCTTTCTGGCATTTGTCGTTTCTTTAGGTCCAAGCGAAGATTTCTTGTTCCCCTCCATGTTAAAGAAGATGATGGAGTGTGATTTTGAATTAGAAATGAGCATTTGACACTTGGAATTACACGTGAGGCAGAGAATTAGAGGGGAGATGAAGAGTTTAATCACTGCTTTGTGTCTTTTCCACCCTTCCCTTGTGTTCCCAAATGGAGTTGATTTCATGTCTCCGGTTTAGGATGGCTGGATTTCCTGTTCTTGTTTTTATTAATCAGCATGGAATCCGTGATAATTATAATTAGGTGCCCACTCTCGTCTGCCTTCTCACCATTGAGAATTTCAGGGGCCACGACTGTGAGATAATTGGTGATTGGAAATACAACTCTGCTTATGAATTATGATTCACATATCTGTTTATTCATTGGATGTATCTCATCTCTCCATGCATCACAATTTTAATTCCTTGAAAACGTGCCACGGCAGATTAAAAAAAAAAAACACTATGAAAGAATTCCAGGCCCAGGTAATTAATTAGTCGTGGGATGAAAATCTTGATAAATTCTTTGATTTGATTGGTTGGGAATTAATATGTGTGATTTGTTTTGGTTTGGATATTTAATTTTATGATTTTTTTATAGGATTATTTCAGTTTTATGATCAAATTCACATATCATAATATCATAAATAAAATCGTAAAATTAAAATGTTAACCCGAATTGATCCAAGTCAATTCAATATATTGTTTTCTTAATATTAAAAAAAATATCATCTTGATATTTTTTTTAAGTTAAACTATGTTTTTAAAGTCAACCTGATAATATATGGTCAACCCTAATATGATTTAATTTTTTTCTATTAAAAAAATAATATGTCATACCTAAATAATTTTTTTATATTAATAAAAAATTGAACTCGATCATCCACAATATAACGTAAATAAAGAATAAAGAATGAAACTATCTCGTTGAGGTGTAGTTTCTTGTCA
>Ga0307517_10007164_pt1 | contig 16348 bp, 14 predicted proteins | sample 23_EM_MG_FD_194515 | JGI IMG/M metagenome (GOLD analysis project Ga0307517, IMG submission 194515) | Populus trichocarpa ectomycorrhiza microbial communities from riparian zone in the Pacific Northwest, United States - 23_EM | ecosystem: Host-associated > Plants > Roots > Unclassified | place... | reverse complement strand
AAAAGGTGAAGGAATACCTGGCCAACCCCGAGGCGTTTGCCGTCGCTGCCGCCCCCGCTGCGGCTACCGAGGCAACCACTGCTGCCCCGGCTGAGGAGGAGAAGAAGGAAGAGGAGGAAGACGAAGACGAAGACATGGTAAGACTGTTCCGTTTGATTTCCGGCGAGTATGATCTGAATTTTCCGACCTGGCTAGGGCTTTGGACTGTTCGACTAAACCATCGTTTACACTCTTGTACTGTGTTAATCTGTATCCAAAAGCATGCTGTCCTGTCCGTGTGTGTGTGGAATGCGTGAGTCCGTGTGAGAGAAACGGCTCGATTCTTGAGAAGAGCGTGGAAATTGACTCGCCGATTGACGCCGGGCAGGCGTGTTGACTGAAAACGGTCGCCTCATCTCATCCGCCCACCCACCCGCCACCCCGGCACCTGCCCCCCTCCCCCTCTCGGCCGCAACACGTTCTGTGGACGCCATGAAGCCGACGACGGGCACCTCCCGCACACCACCCTCTCCAACCACGACCACGTACTCCGGAATCTCCAGCTATCAAAACAGCACGTTCCAGCCCAGGAGTCCTCCGAACCAAAATGCTAACTATCCCCCTCTGGACTCCGTTATCATCGCCAAAGCTCATTTTGACGAGCTGTACAAATATCTCGCTTCATATCTCGCGAAAGGTGTGTGTTTCAGACTCGTCCGTCAACTGTATTGTCCGAGGGCATTCGTCGCCGTCCCCATCGCTCCGGCTTCTCGGACTCCTATCAGGGCTGCTACCTGCCCAATGCCAAGCGGTGCCAGACAGCAACCCTTGAATCTGACTTTGGCCCCCATATGGCCGGATCTGTGTCCGACACGAGTCTCACTCCGCTCTCCTTTCAGAGCCCGCAAACTCTCGAACATCGGCACGACAGAAGCTTACCCGCCTCACACGTCAACAGTTCCAAGAACTCTCGACAGACGTGTACGATGAATTGCTACGGAGGACCAATAATTCACCAGAGAACGAAGGTTAGGCGAAGTGCCCCACCCTCCTATCATGTCAAACGGCTCATCACCTCTCTGATGCGCTTAGTCCCTTTTTTGCCCGTTCGCGACGACTTCCATCCCAAACGAAACCAGGCTCGGCAAAAATTAGCCACACTCCCCGCCTCTCGCTTCAAGGATCTCTCCAGCGATGTCTTCTACGAACTGTCTCGACGGTACCCGGAGTTCAAGGAACAAGTGTGTCTACTTCTCCGGATTTCCATTGTCTCCTCACATAAAACCCTCAGGTTGGTATCCAAGACAAATCCTATGATGAATACCCACCACAGGAGTACTCAAGTGCATCAGACCCTCCCCCAGTACCACCACTGAACAACGTCAAACGAGACACGGATAAGTCCTATAGTGATCGTCGTCAACTGAGTGAAGTTAGCCTCGACAATACTGTCACTGGTCGATCGGAAACAACTCTACCTTCGCGTCGAAAGCCATCCCAAGACGGTTTCAATCTGGGACGACAGCGAAGCCTCCGCACACATGATACCACTGGTCGGAGGTCCGAAGATCGTCAGGATAGGGAATTCCTTACCCATCGGCCCAACGGCTCCATTAGCGAATCAATCACGAGCAATGGGAACGCTCAGAGTGCAACAAGCGGAGTGATCATCCCGAACAAGAGCACTATCGCCGAAGAGGAGATCGAAGTTCCATATGGCCGTCAAATCCGGGACAGTTCGAGTACTGCGATGCTGGATGATGGCGATAGGGACCGGAATACAGATGGAGAGCAAGAATCATCGCCCATGGTGGGTGGCTTGAATGGTTTGAGCGCGCGTTTGGGGCGGGTGGATGAAGAAGGCAGCCCTCCGGTGAGAAACGGAGTCCCCGGTGCCGCGGATGACTACTTCGACCGATTGTCCTACGGACGGACCTCCGTTGCATCCGACAGATCGGTATCCAAGGTTCCTGGAGAAGAAGAGGAGAAGATTAGGAGGGAGTATGAGTATAAGATCGCAACGATGCAAAATAAGATCGCGGGCTTGGAGAGGGATTTGGAAGACGCCGATGAAAGGGGGAGGAGCAACGCGGGCGGGAATGCGAGGGCGGCTCAATTGGAGCAAGAGCTGAATGAATTCAGAAAGGTTGGTTCCGTTTTGCTTTGACTTTTGTGTTTGTCTAAGTGTGCCTTTCAGCGAGCCGGCGAACACGCCAACGCCATGCGTACTTTACAGAAGGAGTTGGAGGAACTGCGAGAAGACGGAGACCGGGATCGTGATAGGGAACACATGCGTCAGCAGGAACATGAGGAAGAGCTACAAATCCTCCGAGATCGCTGCGAGACTTTGGAGGCGGAGAGAAGTAACAGCGGGGGTGGGGTGAGTATTTCTTTATTTTCAGTCTAATTACTCTCTCATTAGTTCATTAAGGCCGATCCTCAGCTCCTCAGGCAACTCCAATCTGATATCCAAGGGCTCATGGAAGAGCTCACGGAGCTTTCACGGCGCAATGACGAATTGATGACTGCCAAGGATGCCGATCTTGCTGTCATCCGCGACCTGGATGCCCAGTGCAAGGACTACAAACGGAAGTACGAGTTGGCAAAGACGGAGCTGAGGGGTCTCAAAGGTTTGTGCTCACTTGCCCGATATAAAGGGGTTAGTTTGTTGAAGACACGCATTCATGTAGCGACATCTCAGCTGTTCCTTCAGCCACCGAAGACAGACGACAGCCTACCCATGTCTCCGGATGGTGCAATGTTGGATATTCACGTCACCGCATTTGTCTCCGCGGTCGACAGCCTGTTGACCGCAGGTAGGAGCAACTCCCCGACACGCGTCCTCGTTCCTATGAAAGCGGTCGTCAACGCTGTTACTGCCATCACTGACGACCTGAGGCAATTTGAACGGAGGCCTCGGTCTGATGAGGTCGATCTCGATCTTCTGCGCTCCCTGAGGGATCGAGCTGAAGCGACCCTCAGCAACCTGGTTGTTGCTACCAAGAGCCACGCAACAGGTGCAGGGATGTCCCCTGTCAGCCTTCTCGACGCTGCTGCGAGCCACGTGTCGTCGACGATCACGGAGATCGCGAAGATTGCCTTCATTCGAAGAGCCACCCCAACAGAACAAGAGCAGTTTCATGTGATGCAACCTACCGCCAACGGACACCCCCCTGGGGTGAGGCCTGCCGAAGGGGTCTCTTCCCCTCCGCGCGGTACACCAACCGGGACTGCGCCACTGAGGAACGGTACTGGGGATTCTACCTCGAGGAGTTTTTTTGGCAGAAGGGGGACTAGAAACGGGACAGGGGATGATGAAAGGGAGAGAAGGGGACTGTCCGATCTGTCGTACAGCTCAGATGGCAGTTCGCCCCCACCAATTTTCGATCGACGAACGAATGGGGTGGTGAGCGATGATTCAACGGTTCAAGAGGCACCAGAGGATGATGCGTGGAATGAACTAAAGGTGCAGCATTTTTGCGTCCCCGACGACTTGACGGATCCCTGACTTTCCGGCCTCTAGCCTTATCTCGAAGCGCAGTCCGACGCTATCGTGGTGGCAATCCAGAACGTCGTCAACGGGATCCGTAGTCCAACACCCCCACCTACCCTCGGCGAGAACATTGCCCGGATCGTTGCGATTGTCGCGAGCATCGTTGCTGTCTGCAAGGACAACCTCCCCCCTAGTTCCGTACAACAGGGCAGGGAGTATCTGAAACAACTCAGCGATAACGCGAACAAGTTGAGCGAACTTCAGGCAGGCCCTCCCGATACAATCATGAAGGAGTCGAGGCAGGTGGCGAAGTCGATCTTTGCCATTGCCAACATTATGAAGAGTCTGGGGAAGATGACGTGAGGTTGGATTCAACTTGCACGGTTCGAGGTCCTGAGAGCTGGGCTCTCCATCCAATTATTCGCTTTTAGTTGCTCGGGCTTTTTGCCTTTTTGCACGTTCGGTGGTATGATAATTATGCATTATAGTCTATTGGAAAATGTTATTTGTGGGGGGTACCCCTCATGGCAATGTCGAGTTCACCTATTCCGAACTCTCCCTGGATTTTTGTGTGGCCAGGTTCCTTCAGGTTTTAGGGAAGCAGCCACATCAAGACCGATGTTCACAATATCGCCGCCGACGACCCCACATAACCTGGAAGCCGTATCACGCATGTGTCCTTGGTGGTGGATTCGTTGATCTTGAAGCCGTTTGCGTGAGCGATCAGCAGAACGGCCCCGACTCTGGGGTAACGTACTTACATGGCTGCGGATCCTGTCTCAGCTTCACCACCACCAGGACAATCGATTCTTGCTTGATACTCCTCATTTTTGAACTTGGTAGTAACCTCAGGCTCACCATTCGTGTCACCGCACACGAACTGATCCCACTTGTAGCCATTGTCATTTTAACCATCAGGAGAGGGTTCCGTGGTTGTACCGTCCCGCCCACCCCTCATTCGATTGTGATACTCAACCTTCGTACTACAGTTTTCTCAGGGATTCCACTGATGAGGGTAGTATACCGGGACAGTGAGTCGCTCACCAACACTTCATTGGGAACGCATTGACAATTCATCCGTCAGGCGTCAGCTTCTTTTTCGCGTATTCGGTAAGGAATCCTTCGGTTTGTTGTTTCAACGCTATGCGGAGGGATCCAACTTCGCCCCTTTCTGCAGTTCTCGTTCACGTGCTGGTATCGATAACCAGGGAAATCTTCTGATTCGGCATCCAATAACCGCTCGTTTTTCGTCCAGTATCGTATGAACGGGTTCAAGGCCCCCTTCAGTCGAGTCGTGTACAGCCGCCGTCTGTTGTCGAATCTTGGATGGGCTGTGTCACTAAAAGGTCCTTCAACGATCGTGAGGTCAAACGCCCTTCAGTTTGTGGCTGCTCCTGGGCAAGGAACGAACCATGTTGAAACGGTTCGGTCCGGGACGCATAGTGCGCGGAATGAAGGGAATTATAGTCAATGGGCGGAGGAGGGTTTCGAGGGGCACAGTTGATCGTTTCGCTTAGGCTTCGTTTATCCTAGTCCTCGCTCCTGCTCACCAGTATCGGGCATTAAGATGGATATCACAGCTCGGGATTCGCGCGTTCACGAGAGCCCGAGATTCATTCCTGGAGACGTGTCAGCTGCTACTCTCTGGATTCCGAAACGCTTCCGGCGCTATCCCGCCGTTCTGGAAGGCTGCTATGCGCAGCCAACACTAAGAGCGGCGACAGAAGGAGCAGACGACGACAGAGAGAACAACGGGTAGTATTCTGTGGTCGAGAGACAAGAGACGATGATAGGATTACACGTTCTTGCCCCTCAGGCTCGTGGAGAAGAATATCAAGCATCTACGTCCAGCAGTGATGAACTATGTGGTCACTCCTGAAGAGGGCGCCTGTTACTCTAGGCTCTTCTTCGATGCTGCGAGAAATGGTATAGCGATCAACATCTCCCACGAATACCCCTTCACTGCTGAGCGCTGAGGATGTGCACCCGGCACAGATCGATTTGCCGCGCGGGAGGTCGACGGCCAAGTTGGCCATCAGGATTGGTGATCAAACACACGGAGGTGTAGAAGGTACGCACGGAATGGTTTATCCTCCGACTCGGATGTTGATGAAATGAAGGGAGGATTGTCCAGAGCCCGCTCTAACCATCAGAGAAAAGTGATGGCGTCTGTTAGGTCCCGTTCGGACAGGGGTCCATTTCCAGCCTGGTCACGGTGCATTGGCATACTGGTTCTGGCCTCTCAGCTTCCCCCATGGTCATACTTGTAACCGTCTTCCGACTTCCTCTGGACGAAGTCCAAAGAATATGTTCCCTCTGGAAGACTAATTTCGTGGCGAGCCCACATCCCCGGCGCGTTCCTGATGAACCACCCAAGCACATCCCTGAGATGTATACATCGCAAGATTTGTAAGCCCGCGCTGTGTAGTACCCATATATCAACTTAATTGACCGTTCGCGCAGGATGGGATAAAGGCATCCTCCCCCCTCCCCCTCCTCATTCTGTTCCCCGCAACCTGGACCTGATTTAGGTTTGATGGAGAGTATTGCAGATGTTTCTGAGGCCATCGCGGTTGCGTTGGGGTCTCATACCACCGCCGTGAGTGCTTCCCCCACCACGTCATCATCTATTGGGGGTCCGAAAGTGTTACCATGCCGCACCTACGAAAACCTCTCTCAATTATACAGTACAATTATGGTAAGTCCCCGACCTAGGATCAAGCGCTTGGAACTCTCATCCCCTCACTGACAATTTCCATCCCTCAAGTTTCCATGCTTGCACTCTTGGTAAGTTCCTCCGTTCTGTTACACTCGCGGTGTCGGAAACAGTTCTTCAACCACTCGCGATCGGACGATCGTCGGTCACTAGGTATACGACTGGCTCATACTTCTCGATCGTGAAATCGAGCATGTCTGGCGGAGCGAATGGAATGCCTCCAAGGCCCTCTTTATCATAACCAGATACGGAGCGTTGGTTGATGTGCCGATGCTTGTTACCAGTGAGTCAGGCTCCACCCATGTGCGTCGTTGAAATACGGTAAATGCTGACTGTGATTCTGCTGTTGTGTAGTAATCGCTGTTCCATATGGCACGATGGATTCTTATGCAAGTGGATGTTGCGCGCAGTTATTACGGACTGATCAACCGAAGCACCTCAGACATGCAACGCCCTCTACAAAATCGCCACATGTGAGAGAAAATGCTACGCCTAGAACTTGTTCATGTCTGACTGTTGTTTGTTGGTCACAGGGAGCACGTTTCTCGGAGTCTGCATCTCAGAATGTCAGGCATGGAAGTGGCACTGGCTGTACTCGACGCTAATTCCTTGATCATCTCCAGCCATCCTCCTGCTGAGAACCATCGCGATATACTCTCGGCCGAAGCGCGTTGTCATCCCCCTATCAATCACTTATGTGGTCCGTCCCCGCACAAACTCGTGGGATTCTGTGACTCACGGTTTGTGTAGGTAGGGACAGTGGCTGGGATCGTAATTACATGGTATTATTCCCGCACGACGTTTGGTGAGTGCCTTTCAGGTTTGCATGGCTGATATGCCTGACTGATGCCATCTGATCAGTTGCCGCACCATCCGTCCCCTGGCTCAGCGGGTGTTCCGTCATGCCGACAAGCAGAAGGATAATCTTTCAGTCCAACTATGTAATTCTCCTCGTTTTTGAACTTGGTAGTAATTCAACCATCCGTGATACCACACGCCAACTCACCATTATTGTAGTCGTCGTTATCTTGACCATCAAGAGAAGGTTTAGCGATTGTACGTCTACACCACCCCTCATTCGGCTGTAATACTCAACCCTTGCATCAGTTCACTCGGGTACCCCATTAGTGAAGGTAGTATACCGAGATGGTGAGCCCTTCACTGACGTTCTAATACCGAGGACCCATTGAAATATTAAGTCTGTTAGGCGTCGGTTTCTTTCTCGTGTTGTTCGGTAAGTAACCATTTGGTCTGTGGTTTTGATGCTAAACGGCGAGGTCCAGGTTTGACTCTTTCTGCAATCCTTGCTCACATGTTGGCACCGGTAAACAGCATGTTCACAACATTCTGATCCAAAATCTGATAACCACCTGCTTTCATACAGTTTCCGTTCTATAACCTCATGACCGCCTCCGTTCGGGTCGTGCACAGTATCGTCTGTTGTCGTATCTTGCTGAACATTAGGCGGGCTGCATCGCCAGGAGATGGTTCAACGGTCACAGAGTCGACAGGTCTGGTCTTCGCGACTGCCCCTAGGCCAGAAAGGAGCCAGGTAGACACCATCCAACTTGAGGTATATGGTGTGCGGAGTGGCGAAGAAGATTACCGTCACGGGGATTCTGTCGTGGGACGCAGTAGTTAATCGTTCCTTCTGATACGAAGTTTTTGTTTTCCTTCCTGATGAGTATATCCAGGTGGGCTTAAGTCGGGGCCAATCCGGGACGGGTTCCTCAATGCCCGAGCAACCTCGACTTGGTATCTTCAAACTTAATCCAACCTTTGAGCGAGACGCTGTCCTTGGGGGAGGTCATCGCTGCCGCGATGCTGTCAGCCACACGACGGAACTCGGTAGTCGCTTGGAGGTCCTCCGGGGTGAGAGCACATTTGTAGATCCGAGGCTGACATGATGTTCAAGGATGGGAATTGACAGTCGAGGCCCTCAGGGTGGGAACTGGGACGGTGAATAGCTCAACGGAAGGTGTGCAAGTTGATACCTCCCCGTTCTCCCACTGCGGAACAGACTTGGCCAGAATCCACTCTTGGGTCTAGAGGAGGTTGTTGAGGGGCCCAGGTTCGCGATACACAACATCTCTGAACCGTTGATGGGGAAAACACTCTGCGACAGCACGCGAGGGGAATGCGCTCTTGTTGGCCTAGAGAGGGTTGTGCTCACTATCTGCGGGTGTCGGTCGTTCGCGCTTCCGGTGGCGACAACAGAACTGAACGTAATTCACATGTTTCAACTCTATGACGAGACGCACTCGACAGCGTACCAATCTAATTGCTGGTTGCTACAGTACAAATTTCCTGGATCCTGGTCGAGAAATGATCGGCGGAGATTGCACAACGCCTCAGCTCGCTTGACGGAAAGCGCTGGCCAACGAGAATAGCTACAGCTATTGTCTATTCCACCGCCCGAATTCAAGTTCGACGGTTTCCATTCACCTTTATTTTGGAAGAAGCATTGATCCGGACTTCGACGTGCCTTCGCCTCTCACGGTGTACTGGTCCCTTTCAGCCTCTTCTTCCATGGTCCCTATCACCCTCGAACGCGCGGATCCTACTTGCAGGGGTTCCTCCTCGATTAAACGGATTGGCCTGACCGTAATTGTCCGACGCTGTGGTCACCGCCCAGCTACACTGAAACAAGGTGCAGGGAATGCATTTCCGCCAGAAGCTTGATCTCGAAGTGCATTCACGTCCTCACGGTGGCGCACCGGGCAGGTCGCATGGTAGCGTACCGCGCACCACATGAGGAGATGGCATCGCAGGGTTTGTAGGCCAACATATCCAATATATTATATATCAAGTCTGAGAGTATGCACGGAACGGAGTGAGAACATCCCCCTCCTCTCTCATTCTTCTGTGTCCCGCTTTGGCTGGATGGAGAACACGTATCTCGCTGTCTTGTATCTCTGCGTCCTCACCGTGAGCCATCTCCTCTCACTGCGCCCAACCCATAATCCATTGTTCAAAGCTCTCACCCTCCCACAAGTCTCCGCGCTAGCGCTCTTGGTGAGTCCTCCCATTCCGTTGTACTTATGATGTCGTGCAGTTCTTCAACAACTGTCCCGCCTCGGTCAATTGTCGATCACTAGGTATACGACTGGCTCATACTCCTCGATCGTGAAATCGAGCACATATGGCAAAGTGGATGGAGTATCCCCAAGGTCCTATTTATTGTAACTCGGCACGGAACATTTTTCGATATGCCAATATTGATGGCCAGTGAGTCAGGTTCTACTCTTGTGCATTGCCGGAATGGAGGGAGTACTGACTGGGATTCCATTGTTTTGTAGTAGAGATCGCTCCCTATGGCACGATAGATTCCGATGCAAGTGGAGGATACATATGGCTATTGTGGACTTATTGACGGAAACATCCTAGACATGCAATGCTCTCTTCAAGATCGCCATATGTGAGGGAAAACGCTGTCCCAAGAACTTGCTCATGCTCAGCATTATTGGTTGGTTATAGGGTCATCGTTCATCGCGTTTTGTACCTCAGAAAGTCAGACATGAGAACCGCACTCGATATATATTCGGTACTGACCCTCAACCGTTTCTAGTCATCATCCTGTTGAGAACCTCCGCGATATATTCCGGGTCAAAACGCGTTATCATCTCTCTGTCAATTGCTTACGCGGTCCGTCCCTAACACAAACTTGTGGGTTTGTATGGCTTACCTATGCACAGGCAATATCAGTGGCCGGGTTCGTAATTACCTGGCGTTCTCTCCACCCAAAACCCCGTAAGTAACTTTCAGGCTTAGACTATCGTGGCATGCCTGGCTGATGCTATTTGATGGCTTAGTTCCGAGTGTAGACAGCGCCTCCGGGCCCAACGGGTGCTTCGCTGATAGGGGTATGATGACCCCCTTCCTCCCCGATGTTTTGATGCTCCTCGTTTTTGAGCTTGGTAGTAGCTTCACTGTTCACGTCGCCGGACACCGACTGATCCTGATTGTAGCCATCCTCGTTTTGACCATCAGGCGTGGGTTTCGTGATTGTGCGTCTACCCCACCCCCCACCGATCGCGGTACTCAACCCCTGCACCAGCTTTCTCAGGCATACGTACTCCACTACTGAGGGCAGTATACCGAGATAGTGAGTCACTCCCCAGCACTCCCACCAAGAACGTGTTAATATATTCGTCAGGCATCGGTTTCTTTCTTGCGTTGATCAGTAAGGAATTCTCCTATTTCTCGTTTAAACACTAAGCGGAGGGATCCAGTGTTCACTCTTTTTGCGATTCTTGTTCACGTACTGGTACCAGTGAGCAGGGAGACCTTCCTATTCGGACTCAACAACCGCTTACTTTTCGTGCAGCCTCGTATGAATGGGTTCATGGCTCCCTTCGTTCGAGTCGTGCCCGGTATCATCTGTTGCCGAATCTTACTGAACCTCAGACAAGCTGCGACACCGAGGGGTCCTTCAACGATCTTGAAGTCAACCATCCTCCAGTTCGCAACTGCTCCTGAGCAGGAGATGAACCAGGCCGAAACGGTTCAGCTCGAGATATATAGTGCGCGAAATGATGAAAATTCCCGTCAGCAGGCGGACGGGGATTTCGTTGAGGGGCACAGTTGATTGTTTCACTTCTTTTTATTATTATCGTGTTTCTTTGTTGGGGTCAGACCCTCGGGTAGATATTACAGTCCAAGATCTGTGCGTCCACGAGACCCCGAAATTCATTCACGGAGACGTGTCTACTACTACTCTCTGGTCTTTCGCGTGAAGCCGGCTCGAGTTTCCGTTGATTCGTCCAACTTCGAGTACAGTCCTCTGCGAACGCGAGCAAGGGTTTGCGTTTATAACCACCACTCTTTGTCGAGCTACGTCTTACGCGACGAAGATGGGTATGTACATTCGATACAGTAAGAGAGAGCATTTACTTTGACGTGGGGGTGCTCAACCTCTCTGTTGACTGGAGAAAATCCGTTCGAGAAAAAAAAGGTGGACGCGTGCACTCTGTGAGCCTCTTGTTCGGTCTAAGAGATCTGGCAAAGGATGGGGCTACACCATGTGCGAATCGCGACCGCCGACCGAACCGGATTCTTTGCAAAGTCCCTTCAGCTCCTTTCAGCTGCGTGGATGAGACCCGAGTCGACGATTCCATTTCCCTCAGGGGGAGTGCGTGACAAATGGACGTTCCGAAACTGCGCCTCCGATGCAGCGACCAATAAGGCCGAGTCGAGAGTAAGGCGGGATTGGAGATACCCTTGAACCAGCATGGAGGCGGGGGAGCAAAGTTTCTGAGTGATCAGTCGATCGCGTTCTGGTCACGGATGCAACCCCCCTCATCAAGTGGGTGACCGGTCCGTTTGCACGAGGCGTGCCGTGACGGGGTGGCCGCCCAGCTCTATTAGGGTTCGGGTTCTTCCTCACAGCCTGCACGCCACACCGCTTCCTCACGACCACCTCGCGTTGCGACAATGACAACCAAATCCCAACAACCCAAGAACCGGGAGGGAGCTCTCTCCTCGTTGAACGTGGCCATCGACATCGTGAACCTTGCGAAGGAGGTCTCGGACGTCACACCAGCTAAGGCTACTTTTGGCACCGTCAGCATCCTTCTCACAATGATCCGAGTACGTCTCCTCTGCAATGGGATGTTCTAAGCTCACACGTAGTCAGGACTCGATGCTCAACGAGCTGGATTATGTCGATCTTGGATTGTTCTGTGCCGATATCTGTAGAGCCCTAGAGCGGGGGATGGGCGGAAAGAGCTTGGACGACCTGAGTCGATCCGTGTGCGACGCGATAAATCAATTGACAGTGTGAGTGGAGCCGGCAATATACCTCTCGAATCCCTCCGCCCACCATGCTCTCGATCGCAGGACCGTCGCGGAAATACGGGGGAAGATCGTAAAGCAGAGCGGGCGTAATTCAGTTTCTCGATTTTTTCACGCGAGGAATGACAAGGACATGATTGCCTCTTGGAGGTCGGACCTCAACAGAATCCTTGTTGTCTTCAACGTACGCGCAATCTGCCCCGGTCCGGCCGTCGCTAATTTACCCCTCTTCAGACCGAGCTGGCCATAAATACTCATACCATAGTCGCAGACATGCAACAGAACGGGTTGAAAATTCGTGAGGATACCGACGGACAAAATCAGGCGGTAAGTAACACCTCTGGGATTACCGAATAGACGCTTACTATCGTCTAGAGTCAAAACAGGTCAGCAGCTTGAATACTGGGGGATTCAGTGCCTCATGTTTGCATCTAGTGCGTCCGGGGAATCGCCACCTCCGCCACCGAGGGCCTTCTTTGGACGTGACGAGTTGATCAAAAAGATTGTCGGTTTTGCGGAAAACCTCACCCCGACCGTTCTGATAGGTGCTGGCGGGATCGGCAAGACGTCCATTGTTCTGACGGTCCTCCATGACGATCGGATCAAACGACGGTTTGGCGACGACCGTCGGTTTATTCGTTGCGACGGGTTCCCCGCCTCGCTCACTCATTTCCTTCATCGACTCTCCAATGTCATCGGCGCGGGCATCGAAAACCCTAGCGATCTGTCCCCTCTACGACCATTTCTATCCTCCAAGGAAATGTTCATAGTCCTCGACAACGCGGAATCCATACTCGACTCTCGGGGATTGAATGCACAGGAGATATACAATGTAGTGGAGGAGCTCAGTCAACTCAACAACATTTGCCTCTGCATCACATCCCGGATCTCCACTGTCCCTCCTGACTGCGAGTGGATCGACGTTCCGACGCTGACGATGGAAGCGGCGCGTGACACCTTCTATCGCATCTACAAGCACGACAAACCGTCAGATCCGATCAACAACATCCTGGAGCAACTCGAGTTCCATCCGTTGTCGATCACCCTCCTTGCCACGGTTGCGCATCAAAACAGGTGGGACGCTGGTCAGTTGGTCAGTGAGTGGAGTGAGCGCCGGACAGATATGCTCCATACGGAACACAGTAGGAGCCTTTCCGCCACCATTGAACTGTCACTCTCCTCGGCAATGTTTCGGGAACTCGGACCTGAGGCCCGGGACCTCCTTGGAATTGTCGCCTTCTTCCCTCAAGGGGTCGATGAGAAGAACCTGGATTGGTTATTCCCCACAATCCCAGGCAGGAAGAAGATATTCAACAAGTTCTGTGTTCTTTCTCTGACATATCAGAGCGGGGGATTCATCACAATGCTGGCGCCGCTCCGGGACCACCTTCGCCCCAAAGATCCAAAGTCATCTCCACTCCTGTGCACGACCAAGGACCACTACTTTGATCGATTGCCGACTCATATTGATCCCAATGGACCCAATTTTGGAGAAACACGGTGGATTGTGTCGGAGGATGTGAATGTCGAGCATCTGCTCGACATCTTCACAACCATTGACGCGAACTCATGCAATGTCTGGGACGCATGCTCGTCTTTCATAGACCACCTCTATTGGCACAAACCGCGGCTCACACTGCTAGGACCAAGGGTTGAGGAGCTCCCAGACAACCACCCCTGCAAGCCATCATGCTTATTCTGGCTCTCGCGGTTGTTTGTAGACATTGGGAATCACACAGAGTGCAAGCGGATCCTCACACACACTTTAGAGCTCTGGAGAGGTCGGGGGGATGACCTCCGGGTCGCCGAAGTATTAAGGAGCTTATCCCATGCAAACCGGTTGCTAGGCCTTTATAAGGAAGGAATAGAATGTGTGGAAGAAGCGTTGAAGATTTTCGAGCGGTTCGGTGACACGACGAGACAAGCCTGGGGTTTGAACAAGCTCGCTTGGCTGCTGCATGATGACACACAACTCGACGCCGCGAAAGAAGCCGCATCCCGCGCTCTCGATCTCTTCCCGGCGAAAGGTGAAGAATCTCAGGTCTGTGAATGTCACCGCGTTCTCGGCAATATATATCGATCCAAGGACGAGATAGAGAAGGCCACTCACCATTTCGAGACAGCCCTCGAAATCGCATCCTCTTTTGGCTGGGATGGTCACCTTTTTTGGACTCATTGGGAACTGTCACGACTGTTTTCCAGCCAAGACAGGTTCGACGACGCAAATGTTCACATTGAACGCGCCAAGTCACACACAGGCAACAGTGCATATTACCTGGCTGTCTCAACGGTCCGGCAAGCCCGAATTTGGTATCAACAAGATAGGTTTGAAGAGGCGAGATCCGAGGCATTGCGCGCCGTCGATGGGTTTGAGAAGCTCGGGGCCACGGGGAATTTGAACCGCACAAAGAATCTCCTCCGAGAGATTGAAGCGGCAATGAACAATGGTAAGCCCCAGAAATGGCGCTGTTCCTGATGCGTATTGACTTTCCATTCTCAGCTCAGGGAACCGGATAAAAGCATCAGCAATTGCCCAGATGAAAGGCCCTTCCGCAAGTTGCCGACGCCTCGTCCCGTCCCCCGCTACGTTCCTCAATCTCACAACTCTTTGCGATCACTCTTCGTGATTCGATAAAGATCTTCACAAATATATTATATTTGTACTATGGGTGTTCGTATGTAGCTGTGTGGCGAAGAGATGAGTACTGGGCGAAAGCCCGCAGGGCTTTCAGGCTATGGGATCCGGGTGCCGAGGACAGCTGCGTGGGCGGGTGGGACCCACGAAGCTGGCTCGGAAACCATCTCCCGTCACCTAGCTGGTTTTGGCCAGCGAGTTTGAAGATTTTCATGAGTGATGAAAGTCTTCAAGAAAAGAGGTGTGGAGGGTGGGGAAAAGAAAGAAAGGCGGAGGAGAGACCGGAGAGCGAGGAGGTGGTGGTGTCCTCGAAAGAGGCGCACGTGCCGGATCACTCTTCGTGTCGCAAAGACATAACTCTTTGCTTCGATCGTTCCTCCCTCCGCCGAGACTCTCAATCTTTGCGATCACTCTTCGTGATTCGATAAAGATCTTCACAAATATATTATATTTGTACTATGGGTGTTCGTATGTAGCTGTGTGGCGAAGAGATGAGTACTGGGCGAAAGCCCGCAGGGCTTTCAGGCTATGGGATCCGGGTGCCGAGGACAGCTGCGTTACCCGCGGGTTAGGAGATCTGACGACGCATGAGTCAGCTGTGACTCAATACCCGGGTCTCAGTCGTGGAGATCACCCTTACTCACTTTAGCGCACTGGGGGCATTGCGTATCTTACGAAGGTTTCGTATGCCTTCGGGTCAGCTTGCATGTATGGGGCCATGATTTGTGCGTGTTTCCGTAGGTATAGTTTGAACGCTTCGCTCTGCCATCTTCCTTTGGCTTTTACGACGTCGAAAGGAACTCCTCGTAGCAGGTATTCCAGCGTTGATCCTACCCGAATTCCGTGACCCGATAGCTTCTGTATTCCTTTTTCGGTGACAATTTTGTTGATTCTTGTCAGGAGAATCGATCGCGTCATTGGTCGCATCTCTTCTTTGTGTTTGAAAGCGAAAAGGTGATTGTCTTGTGAAGGCTCGTTGATTTTGAGGTGGTTCGCCAGGGCGTCGTGCGGATCGATGATTCCTTCTTGTTTCGCCCAGAAGATCTTTTCACCTTTTTCCTTGGCGGCTTTCGTCCACGGAATAAAGATCACTGTTTGTTCGAGATCGTTTCGGTCTCGTACGCCGTGTTCGACGTCCGAAACTTTGACGTGGGTGGAGGTTTTGAATCCTTTGAGCTTGGGTACTGTTACTTCGCCAAGTCTCGCAGTGCCCCAAAACGCCGTGGTTAGGCAGGCGAGAATTGCAGCGTCCTTCGGGTCGTCGGGTTTGAGGGCGATACAGATTTCCGTGAGGTATTTTATCGTCCACGGTTCCTTCTCCTTCCTCCTTGATTCCGTTGGTGTCATCTTGCTGCCAGCTTTGAGTAGCGCTTCGACTTCGTTGTCGTCGACTCTCCACTGCGCCCCGTGTATGATGTGCCAGGCTCTGACTCCGTAGACGTAGTTTCTGATGGTGTTTCCTCCGTAGGTTCCTGCGAGCGTTGAGATGAAGCTGGCGAGTACTGTTTGATTGACTGGGGCCCTGTGTTCCTCCTCGATGTTCTTGTGGTCACAAAATATGTGATACATAAGTAGACCCGTTCCGTAGGTACTCTTCGTGTTGGGCGCGAAGGCTTCGTCTAGGACTCTTTTGATTCGTGCCAAGTCTTCTTCTGCCAGGTTGATTGGTGATCCTTTTTCATCTAGAATGTTACGCGCGTTCTTTGGTTTCCACTGTCTGATCCGATCGCCC
>Ga0307517_10007163_pt1 | contig 16350 bp, 14 predicted proteins | sample 23_EM_MG_FD_194515 | JGI IMG/M metagenome (GOLD analysis project Ga0307517, IMG submission 194515) | Populus trichocarpa ectomycorrhiza microbial communities from riparian zone in the Pacific Northwest, United States - 23_EM | ecosystem: Host-associated > Plants > Roots > Unclassified | place... | reverse complement strand
CAAGGTCGCCGACCGCGCCAAGGAATTCGCCGCCGCTTCCAAGCGCAACGGCAATGGCAAGGGCGTCACGCTGACGCCGCTGAACCGGACGATCGACGAGGCCGGCATCCGATACGGCTTTGTCAGTGTCGACATCGACCGCGCGCAGCGCATCGCCACCATTTCGATCAAGGCGCCGGAAGCGGCACCGCCCGCCGATATCGACGGCCTGATCGCACAAGGCGCATCGTTCTGGCCGCTGCAGGTCGCACGCGAACTCGATGACGCGATCCTTCATCTGCGCATCAACGAGCTCGAGACTGCGATGCTGCTGTTCAAGTCGCATGGCGACCGCGCCAATGTCGTCGCCTGCGACGCGTTGCTCGAAGCCAACAAGACGCACTGGCTGGTCAACGAGATCAGGCAATATTGGAAGCGCGTGCTCAAGCGCATCGACGTCACCTCGCGCACGCTGGTGACGCTGGTCGAGCCGGGTTCCTGCTTCGTCGGCACGCTCGCCGAACTCGTGTTCGCCGCCGACCGTTCCTACATGCTGATCGGCCAGAAGCAAGGCGACAACCGCGCCCCGCCGACCATCGAACTGACCGCGATGAATTTCGGACCCTATCCGATGAGCCACGGCTTGACGCGCCTGCAGTCGCGCTTCCAGGCCGATCCTTCAGATATCGATCGCGCCGAGGCCACCATCGGCACCACGCTCGATGCGGAGGCGGCGGAAGAGATCGGCCTCGTCACCTTCGCGCTCGACGATATCGACTGGGACGACGAGGTGCGGGTGTTCCTGGAGGAACGCACGTCGTTCTCGCCCGACGGCCTCACCGGCATGGAAGCAAACTTACGCTTCGTCGGACCCGAGACCATGGAATCGAAGATCTTCTCGCGCCTCACCGCGTGGCAGAACTGGATCTTCCAGCGCCCCAACGCCGTCGGCGAAGATGGCGCGCTGCGCCGCTACGGCACCGGCCAGAAGGCGCAATTCGATATGACGCGGGTGTAGGGAATTTAGTTGCGTCATGGCCGGGCTTGACCCGGCCATCCACGTCTTCTCGCTTCAAGGAAGGACGTGGATGCCCGGCACAAGGCCGGGCATGACGAAAGAAAAATGTCTCGAAGGAGCACGACGATGAATTACATGAACGTCGATTACTCGACCAAAATTCCGAACAACGTGAATCTCAGTGAAGATCGCCAGGTGCTTAAGGCGCTGGAGGGCTGGCATCCCGGTTACATGGATTGGTGGAGCGACATGGGGCCGGAAGGCTTCCAGCAGTCGCTGGTCTATCTGCGCACCGCCTATTCGGTCGATCCGCGCGGCTGGGCCAAGTTCGATTATGTGAAGATGCCGGAGTATCGCTGGGGTATCTTGCTGGCGCCGCAGGAAGAGAACCGCGTCATTCCGTTCGGCGAGAATTTTGGTAAACCCGCATGGCAGGAAGTTCCGGGCGAACACCGCGCCACGCTGCGCCGCCTGATCGTGATCCAGGGCGACACCGAGCCGGCCTCGGTGGAGCAGCAGCGATTCCTCGGCAAGACCGCACCCTCGCTCTACGACCTGCGCAACCTGTTCCAGGTCAATGTCGAGGAAGGCCGCCATCTCTGGGCGATGGTCTACCTGCTGCAGAAATATTTCGGCCGTGACGGCCGCGAAGAGGCCGATGATTTGTTGCGTCGCCGCTCCGGCGACGCGGACTCACCGCGCATGCTCGGCGCCTTCAACGAGGCGACGCCGGACTGGCTGTCGTTCTTCATGTTCACCTACTTCACCGATCGCGACGGCAAGATGCAGCTGCATTCGCTGGCGCAATCCGGCTTCGATCCGCTGTCGCGCACCTGCCGCTTCATGCTGACCGAAGAGGCACATCACATGTTCGTCGGCGAGACCGGCATCAGCCGCGTCGTGCAGCGCACCTGTGAGGCGATGAAGGAAGCCGGCATTACCGATCCCACCGACATCGCCAAGGTCCGCGCGCTCGGCGTGATCGATCTTCCGACCATCCAGAAAAAGCTGCATCTGCATTACTCGCTGTCGCTGGACCTGTTCGGCTCGGAAGTCTCGACCAATGCCGCAAACGCCTTCAATGCCGGCATCAAAGGCCGCTACAAGGAAACGCAGATCGACGACGATCACCGCCTGCAGAATTCGACCTATCCCGTGCTCAAACTGGTCGATGGCGTGATCAAGCGCGTCGACGAGCCGGCGCTGACCGCGCTCAACATGCGGCTGCGCGACGACTACACGCAGGATTGCGCCAAGGGCATGCTGCGCTGGAACAAGGTGATCTCGCTCGCCGGCTACCAGTTCAAGCTGACGCTGCCGAACGTCGCCTTCCACCGCCAGATCGGCGAATTCAGGGACATCAACGCCACGCCTGAGGGCGTCCTGATCGACGACGCCACCTGGAATGCGCGCAAGGGCGAATGGCTGCCGTCATCCGCCGACGGCGACTTCATCGCTTCCCTGATGACGCCGGTCACCGAAGCCGGCACCTACGCCTCCTGGATCTCGCCGCCCAAGGTCGGCATCGACAACAAGCCCGGCGATTTCGAGTACGTGAAAATCGAGACGTGAGTCATTGTCGTCCCGGCGAAGGCCGGGACCCATACTCCGCGGCGGTTATTTTGAGAGAGTCTGTTCGACGACTTTCTTTCAACCACTAACTGCTGTGGTTATGGGTCCCGGCCCCCGTGCGCAATTGCGCACTAGGCCGGGACGACACTGTTTTTGCAGGTCCTCGCGTGGGCAATAACTCCTACCCCGAGATCTCCATCCCCGCATTCGCGTAAACCACGCCGCCATCGACCGCGATGGTGTTGCCGATCACATAGTCGCCCGCGCGCGAGGCAAGATAGATCGCAATCCCCGCCATATCCTCATCGGTGCCGACACGCTGTGCCGGAATACGCTTTCCGAGTTCGTCCGAATGGTCGCGCGCGGTCCGGTTCATGTCCGACTTGAATGCGCCGGGCGCAATCGCGGTGACATTGATATGGTCCTTGACCAGCTTGGTGGCCATGCGCCGCGTTAGATGGATCACGGCGGCTTTGCTCGCGGAGTAGGAATAGGTTTCGCTGGGGTTGACGAAGATGCCGTCGATGGAGGCGATGTTGATCACCTTGGCGGGCCGTTCGTGCGACGCCGCCGCGCGCAGCGGTTTCGCCAGCGCCTTGGTCAGGAAGAACAACGACTTGACGTTGAGATCCATAACCTTGTCCCAGCCGCTTTCGGGAAATTCGTCGAACTCCGCGCCCCAGGCAGCGCCAGCGTTGTTGACGAGGATGTCGAGCTTCGGCTCGAGCTTGATCATTTCGCTCGCCAGCTTGTCGCAACCCTCGACCGTCGAAATGTCGATCGGCAGCGCGATGCATTCGCCGTCATAGGCGGCGGAAAGTTCTTGCGCGGTGGCTTCGCAAGGACCGGCCTTGCGCGCGGTGATGTAGACCTTGGAAGCGCCTTGCGCGAGAAAACCGGCCGCAATCATCTTGCCGATACCGCGCGACCCACCCGTCACCAGCGCGACGCGGCCCTTAAGCGAAAACAGATCCTTGAACATGTATTCCTCCGTTGTTCTTGCCAGTGGTTTTGAGCGGGAGGGCAGGGCGAGTCAAGCAAGCAACCGTCGTCCCGGCGAAGGCCGGGACCCATAACCATCGGCCTCAATTGTTGCGGAAGGTGACTGCTCCATCGTCCAATCGATGGGCCGCGGCGTATGGATCCCGGCCTTCGCCGGGACGACGACTACGCCGCGTCGATGCGCCGGAAGCCGTTCCACACCGCGGTGGCGGCGCCGGAGGTCAGTACGGGGATGATGCGCTCGTCCTGGTAATTGCCGTTGAGCGACACCCGTTGCAGCGCGGTCAAATGCGCAGCGCTTTCTGGGAATAGCATGCCCGGCCGTGTCGTCACCGCGGTCTTGAAACCGGCCGCCTTGGCGAGCGCGAATTCGCGCGGGCCGGCGGCGATCTTGTCGCCATAGGGATAGGCGAGATGAAGGGCCGGCCGCTGCAGTGCCGCCTCGATCCGCTCCCGGCCGGTGGCCATCTCGAACGTCGCGGTCGCCTCGGTCTGCTTCGCCAGATTGCAATGCGTGATGGTATGCGCGCCGATCGTCACCAGGGGGTCGTCGGCGAACGGCTTCAATTCGTCCCAGGACATGCAGAGGTCACGGGCGATCATGGTCTCGTCAATATCGTGCCGCGTGCACAGCGCGGAGATCTCGCGCTGCATGTCGTGCTCGCCCGGGAGCGTGCGCAGCCATTCGTGCAGCCGGTCGAAGGCCGCCTGCTTGGCCGCCGGCGTAGACGTATCGAAACGGGTAACCGCGCCGCCAATCGGGACTTCGATCGAGGCCGCCTTGGCCAGCACCCTTTCCAGCGCAACCCACCACAACCTGCCGTTGCCTTCGGCGAAATCGCTGGCGACATAGACGGTCAGGGGTGCGTCGAATTCACGCATCACGGGCAATGCGAAATCGCGGTTGTCGCGATAGCCGTCGTCGAGGGTGAAGCAGGCGAAGCGCCGGGCGAAATTGCTTTCGGAGAGCCGCGCATGCGCCTCATCCATGGTGACGATGTCGACATCGAGGGTGCGCAGATGCGACAGCATCGCGCGCAGGAACTCCGGTTCGACCTCGAGATGATGATTGGGCTGGAATTCCGTGTCACGGCGGGGCCGGACATGGTGCAGCATGAAAATAGCGCCGACGCCTGCGAAGATTGGTCGCAGCAGATAATGCGCACCGGAGAAGTAAAGCGCTTCCAGTCCGGCGCGGATAACGGTGTTGCGGAGCATTTTCATCAGGGCTTGGCGGCCTGTTTCATTATGATTTGAACTTAGCGGCAGACCGTTGAAGAAACGGTTAGCCGGGCAAATATCCGCACCCTGACCCTTCTGTGTTATTTCGGGTTTGACAGCCCCGCAAGGGTTTGTTTTCTCTCTGTTCCCGGTGCCGCCGATTTGAAGTCCCTACACGGGCTCCGCGAATTCGATTAGGGACTTCAAATCGATAAGCGGCACCGGAATTTGTTATTTTTGCTAGTGCCCCTCATGTTTCCGAAGTTCGTATGACAGCGGACGAACTTCGGAAACGGGGCACTAGCCGCTTAGGAACTCGAATGCACGGACTTTTCAGGTGGAGTAGCAAATGGTGGCCGGGTGTGATTCCGCTGGTCATCTTTTGGGCTTTCGCCGCCTGGACCAGCACCGAGCCGCTGGAAGCCGATCTGGCGCAGCGTTCGACCGCGGCCCTCAAGGACACCGTCCTGGACAAAAGGCGAATAGTGGTCGCGGGCCGCGACGTGACGTTCGCGGCGGAAGCGTTTTCGGAAGACGGCCGGCTCAGCGCGGTTGCTTCGGTGGAATCCGTTCCGGGCGTGCGGATGGTCAACGACGAAACCCGCCTCGTTCCCGAAGCCAAGCCGTTCGTCTGGTCGGCTGAACGCGACGTCGTCCGCGTAACGCTGGGTGGTAGTTCGCCATTGCCGGCGAGCAAGAGCAAACTGCTGGAAGCGGCGCGCGCGACGCTTGGCGGTGTCGAAGTCGCGGACCGCATGGGTTTGGCACGCGGCGCGCCGCAACGCTTCGATAATGCGGCGCTGCTGTTGCTCGACCAGATCGCAAAGCTGAAAGACGGAAAGATCACGCTGTCGGACAACAAGGTCACGCTTGCCGGGATGGCGCGTGAACTCGGCGGCCGCGAAGCCATCGCCGCCGCGTTGAAAAATCTCCCCGAGGGCTATTCGGTCGCGGCCAACGACGTGAAGGCGCCGCCCTATATCTTCCAGGCCTACAAGGATCCGGTCGCGGTGACGCTGACGTTGACCGGCTATGTGCCTGACAATAATGCCCATGCCGCGCTGGTGGCGGCGGCGGGCCGAAAATTCTTCAGCGAGAAAGTCGTCGACAATTTGAAGGCGAGTATCGGTGCACCCGCCGGATTTGCCGCGGCGGTGGTGCCGGCGCTTGGCGCGCTGTCGCGGCTGTCGACCGGGACGCTGGTGGTAACCGATCGCGAGGTGAAACTGTCCGGCGATGCGCTGTATGAAGCCGCCGCAGGCCAGATCCGCGCCGGCCTCGGCAAGGAGTTTCCGCAGGGGTGGCAGTTCAAGCCTGAAATCTCGGTCAAACCTGCCGCGGCGCCGGTCGATCCCACCGTCTGCCAGCAGCTGTTTGCCGATCTGCTCGGCAAGGCCAGGATCCGGTTTGAATCGGGCAAGGCCGACATCGTCGCGGATTCCGCTGGCCTGCTCGACCGCCTGATCGAGACGGCGTTGCGCTGCCCGAACGCCAATATCGAGGTCGCCGGGCATACCGATGCCGATGGCGAGGAAGCCGCCAACCAGGCGCTCTCGGAGAAGCGCGCGCAGGCGGTCGCCGATTATCTGATCAAGGCGGGATTGCCCGCGAACCGTTTCACGCCGGTGGGCTTTGGCAGCACGCAGCCGATCGCCGGCAATGATTCCGAGCAGGGCAAGGCGCAGAACCGCCGCATCGATTTCGTGGTGAGGTAAGGGATGGCCTATCTGGCGACATTCTTCTGGGGCTGGCTGCTGGCTTCGCTGCTGCTCGGCCTGGCGATGGGCTGGATCTCCATCGTTCAGCACGGTGAGGGCGTATCGAGGAATTGGAAGCGGTGGCTGGCGGCGTTGGCGGTCGTGCTGGTCGCAGCCTCGCTGTCGCGCGTCGTCCCCGGCCGGTTCGGCTATTGGCTGGACCTCGGCCTGGTCATGTTTGCGCTCTATTTGTGCGGCTGCGCGGTGGGATCCTGGCTGCGGGCCTGGGTGGTCTCACGCAGTGCGCCCGCGGCGTGATGCGCCTGATATGACCCCGTCGGTGCGCTCCCGGCCGGTTTCATGCCATGCTGACCGGGCTAATCCGCGTCGCCGAGCCCGCTTTGGCCCCGCCGAATCGAGCAAAACTGTGCATCCACTGTCATCAATTCGGCCTAATATGTTGAAGAAGCGCGTTTTATTGTCGTCAGGCGAATTCCACTCCGGCCCAAAACGCGCTACTGGAGGGGCCATGGAGCAGCGGAGCGTCGGCGGAGTTCGTACCGTTGCCGTCGTCGCGGGATCGTAATTCGAGGTCTAGATGCTGGAAGCAATACGCAGGGCGATTACGTTTCTGCGCCAGAAGCAAGTCCTGCATAAGCTCGGGGTTGTGATCAGTATCACGGTCATCGGGGTCGCCTGCTACGTGCTCTATCACATGCTCCGCGGCATCGACACCAATGAGGTGTTCGAGGCCATCAAGAGCACCGAACCGCGCCAGATCGTGCTGGCGGCGGTGTTTGTGGCGGCGGGTTATTTCACGCTGACCTTCTACGATCTGTTCGCGGTCCGGGCGATCGGCCACACCCACGTTCCCTACCGCATCAACGCGCTTGCCGCCTTCACCTCCTATTCGATCGGCCACAATGTCGGCGCCAGCGTCTTCACCGGCGGCGCGGTGCGCTACCGGATCTATTCGGCCTGGGGACTGAACGCGATCGACGTCGCCAAGATCTGCTTTCTAGCCGGGCTCACCTTCTGGCTCGGCAACGCCGCGGTGCTGGGATTGGGCATCGCCTATCACCCGGAAGCTGCGGCCTCGATCGATCAGCTGCCGGCCTGGCTCAACCGTGCTTTGGCGTTTGCGATTATCGCGGGCCTGGTCGGCTATGTGGTCTGGGTCTGGACCCAGCCCCGTAGCGTGGGCCGTGGGCCGTGGACCGTGACGCTGCCGGGCGGTCCGCTGACGCTGCTGCAGATCGGCATCGGCATCATCGATCTCGGGTTCTGCGCGCTGGCGATGTATGTGCTGGTGCCGGACGAGCCCAATCTCGGCTTTGTCGTCGTCGCGGTCATCTTCGTCTCGGCGACGCTGCTGGGCTTCGCCAGCCATTCGCCCGGCGGGCTCGGCGTCTTCGATGCCGCCATGCTGGTCGGCCTCTGGCAGATGGACCGGGAAGATTTGCTGGCCGGAATGCTGCTGTTCCGGGTCCTCTATTATATTGCGCCTTTTGTCATATCTGTAATCTTACTGACGCTTCGGGAGGTTATCCTCGGCGCACGGTCGAAGCGCCTGCGCCAGTTGGCACCTGGTTCCGACGCCGAGCCGAGACACGAGGCCGTCTATGTGCGCGAGCGTGGAGACAAAGGCGCCTGACCGGGCGGCCCGGCGTTTTCGAGCGATTCGCATGAAGAAAACGCGTAGAAAGACCTAAAGACAGAGGGAAGAAAGCCAACAATGGCGATAGACGATTCCTCCTCTGCTTCCTCCTTTGCGCCGTGGTCGGACCGGTTGCGGCATTCGGCCATCATCCTGCTGGTCGCGGGCCTCGCGCTTTCCGTATTCGTCGCGACCGGCGAACTCGGCGTGGCGCGCGCCATTGCGGCCTTCATCTGCATCGCGGCGGCGGCGTTGGTGCCGTGGCGCCTGCACGATGTGGTCGCCTCGCGCGAGGACGTCCGCGGTGTCAATCCGGTTGACGCCGCCGCCGTCAGTGCGGTCGTGGCGGGCATGCCGGATCCGGCCGTGTTGCTCGACCGCGCCGGCCGCGTCCTGCATCTCAATGCGGCGGCAGCCCAGCTCGCGCCCGCGCTGCGCAAGAACGAACTCGCCCAATTTGCCTTGAGATCTCCCGAAATCATCACCGCGTTGCGCGAGGCGATCGCGACCAGCGAACCGCGCCGCGCGACCTATCTCGACCATGTGCCGGTCGACCGCTGGATGGAACTGATCATCACGCCGGTGCCGGTGCCGACGCTGTTCGGCGGCACCGACAAATGCATGCTGATGACGTTCCACGACCAGACGCCGTTGCGCCGGGTCGAGGAAATGCGCGCTGATTTCGTGGCCAATGCCAGTCACGAACTGCGCACACCGCTCGCGGCACTGTCCGGCTTCATCGATACGCTGCAGGGGCCGGCCAAGGATGACGTCAAGGCGCGCGAGCGCTTTCTCGGCATCATGCACGCGCAGGCGACGCGGATGGCGCGGCTGATCGACGATCTGTTGTCGCTGTCGCGGGTCGAGCTGTCGGCGCATGTCCGTCCCGACACCTCGGTCGACATCGTGCCCATCATCCGACAGGTCGCCGACGGGCTGGAGCCGCTGGCGCATGAACGCCAGGTCGCGATCGACATCGATCTGCCGGAGACGCCGGTGGCGATCGCCGGCGATCGCGAGGAGCTGCTGCGGCTGTTCGAAAACCTGATCGAGAACGCGCTCAAATACGGCGCCTCCGGCGGCAAGGTGATCGTGTCGCTGGTGCAGACCACCTCCACGGACGGCGCGCCGGAAGTCCGCGTCATGGTGCGCGATTTTGGGCCCGGAATAGCGCCCGAGCATCTGCCGCGGCTTACCGAACGGTTCTACCGGGTCGATGTCGGCGACAGCCGGGCGCAGGGTGGAACCGGGCTCGGTTTATCCTTGGTGAAACATATTGTTAACCGCCATCGCGGCCGGCTTTTGATCGAAAGTGTGCCCAAAAACGGCGCGACTTTTACCGCCTGTTTCCCCCAGGCCAAGCCCCCGATGTCGGCTTAAACTTCAGCGATTTCAATCGCTTGTGTATGTCATCCAACTGTCATCGAACCTTCGTAAAAGCAGCATCGACCGCTCCTAAATGGGCGGCGTGAGCGCGATCGGGCGCATTGGCGCTTCGCTCACCTGATGGGAGACCAACCATGAATTTCATCCGGACAATCGTTGCGGCAGGCCTCGTCGCCGCCTCGACGTCGGCATTCGCCGCCGACATCACCGGCGCGGGCGCCACCTTCCCGTTCCCGGTCTATTCGAAGTGGGCCGATGCCTACAAAAAGGAGACCGGCAACGGTCTGAACTACCAGTCGATCGGCTCTGGCGCCGGCATCAAGCAGATCCAGGCCAAGACCGTGACCTTCGGCGCCACCGACGCGCCGCTCAAGGCTGAGACCCTCGAGAAGGACGGCCTGGTGCAGTGGCCGATGGTGATGGGCGCGATCGTCCCCGTCGTGAACCTCGAAGGCATCAAGTCGGGCGAACTCGTGCTCTCGGGCGAAGTGCTCGCCGACATCTATCTCGGCAAGATCAAGAAGTGGGACGATGCCGCGATCGCCAAGCTCAATCCGAAGCTGAAGCTGCCGACGGACGCCATCACCGTGGTTCGCCGCTCCGACGGTTCGGGCACCACCTTCAACTTCACCGACTATCTCTCGAAGTCGAACGCCGAGTGGAAGGCCAAGGTCGGCTCCGGCACCGCGGTCGAATGGCCGACGGGTGTTGGCGCCAAGGGCAATGAAGGCGTTGCCGGCAACATCGGCCAGACCAAGAACGCGATCGGTTACGTCGAATACGCCTACGCCAAGCAGAACAAGCTGACCTACGCTGCGATGGTCAACAAGGCCGGCAAGACCGTGCAGCCGACGGTCGCCGCCTTCCAGGCCGCTGCCGCCAACGCCGATTGGGAAAAGGCGCCCGGCTATTACGTGATCCTCACCGACCAGCCCGGCGAAGGCTCCTGGCCGATCACCGCGGCGACCTTCATCCTGATGCACAAGTCCGCGACCGATAAGGCCGCGTCGCAGGAAGCCATCAAGTTCTTCAAATGGTCGTTCGAGAAGGGCGGCAAGATGGCTGAAGATCTCGACTACATCCCGATGCCGGACTCGGTGGTCAAGCTGATCGAAAAGACCTGGTCGGCCGACATCAAGAGCTGAGGTCCCATGTCCCGGACGCGGCGCAGCGCTTCTTCAGCGGTGCGCCGCAGAGCCGGGACCAGCCCGTCACGAAATGGGCTCCGGATCAGCAGCGTACCGCGCTGCACCGTATCCGGGGCGCGAGACGGACCGAACAAGTTCAAGTAAAAGTACAGGGGATTGGCGTGGCAGACATGGCGGTTCAGAGCGACTTAATGGAAGCTGCAGGACCTTACGATCGTGCCCGGGCCCTCAGCGCCTTCAAGCTCGGTGACGTCACCTTCTATTGGCTCACCCGCGCTTGCGCGATCTCGGTGCTGCTCATTCTCGGCGGCATCATCATTTCCCTGATCGTCGGCGCCTGGCCTGCGATCCGGGAATATGGCTTCTCCTTCCTGTTCACCTCGCGCTGGGCCCCATCGGCTGATCCGCCGGTATTGGGTGCGCTCGGACCGATCTACGGCACGCTGATCACCTCCGTGATCGCGATGATGATCGCGATCCCGGTCGGCATCGGCATCGCGGTGTTCCTGACCGAGATTTGTCCGCTCTGGCTGCGCCGCCCGATCGGGCTTGCGGTCGAACTGCTCGCCGGCATTCCCTCGATCATCTACGGCATGTGGGGCTTCTTCGTGCTGGGCCCGTTCCTGGCCAACTCGTTCCAACCCTTCATGATCAGCATCTTCGACGGTGTCCCGGTGCTCGGCACCATCTTCGCCGGTCCCCCATCCTATCTCAGCCTGTTCAACGCCGCTTTGATCCTCGCCATCATGGTGCTGCCGTTCATCACCTCGATCTCGGTCGACGTCTTCAAGACGGTGCCGCCGGTGCTGAAGGAAGCGGCCTACGGCGTCGGCTGCACCACCTGGGAAGTCGTCCGCAACGTCGTGATCCCCTACACCCGCGTCGGCGTGATCGGCGGCGTGATGCTGGCGCTGGGCCGCGCGCTCGGCGAAACCATGGCGGTCACCTTCATCATCGGCAATTCGTTCAAGATCTCCTCGTCGATCTTCGCGCCGGGCACCACGATCTCGGCGGCGATCGCCTCCGAATTCGCCGAGAGCGACGGCCTGCACCAGTCCGGCCTGATCCTGCTCGGCTTGCTGTTGTTCGTGCTGACGTTCTTCGTCCTGTCGGCCGCCCGGCTGATGCTGATGCGGCTGGAAAAGAAGGCGGGGAACTGAGCCATGAACCCGATTTACGCCTCCCGCCGCCGCTTCGACGTCATCATCCGCGCCTTGTGCGTCGGCGCCGCTCTGTTCGGCGTGACCTGGCTCGCGCTGATCCTGTTCACGCTGTTCTATAACGGCCTTGCCGGCATCAACTTTGCCGTCTTCACCCAGGACACGCCGCCGCCGGGCTCGACCGATGGCGGCCTGCGCAACGCCATCATCGGCTCGATCATCATGACCGTGATCGGCGTCGGCATCGGCGCGCCGCTCGGCATGCTCGCCGGGACCTATCTGGCCGAATACGGCAAGCATGACCGGCTCACCTCGGTGATCCGTTTCATCAACGACATCCTGCTCAGCGCGCCCTCGATCATCATCGGCCTGTTCGTCTACGGCGCCATCGTGGTGCCGATGGGCGGCTTCTCGGCCTTTGCCGGTTGTCTCGCGCTCGCCGTGATCGTGATCCCCGTGGTGGTCCGCACCACCGAGGACATGCTCGGCCTGGTGCCTAACCCGCTGCGCGAGGCGGCATCCGCGCTCGGCCTGCCGCGCTCGCTGGTGATCAAGCGCATCGCCTATCGCGCTGCGCGAAGCGGCCTCATCACCGGCGTGCTGCTCGCCACCGCCCGCGTCGCCGGCGAAACCGCCCCATTGCTGTTCACGGCGCTGTCGAACCAGTTCTTCAGCCTCAACCTGACCAAGACGATGGCGAACCTGCCGGTCACCATCAACAATTTCGTGCAGAGCCCCTACGAATACTGGAAGCAACTCGCCTGGAGCGGGGCACTGCTGATCACCCTTACCGTACTTGCCCTGAATATTGGCGCGCGCATCCTCGGCGCCGAGAGGACATCCAAATGAGCGATCTCTCCATATCCGTCAGCCATGCGAACGGGCCCGTTCCCCACGTGGCGCTGCCCGACGCGCCCCCGAAAGTGACCGCGCGCGGCCTGAATTTTTACTATGGCGAGCACCACGCGCTGAAGAACATCAACCTCACGCTCGGCGCCAATCGCGTCACCGCCTTCATCGGGCCGTCCGGCTGCGGCAAGTCGACCTTGCTGCGGATATTCAACCGGATGTACGACCTCTATCCCGGCCAGAAGGCGACCGGGCAATTGATGCTCGACCAGACCAACATCCTCGACCCCAAGCTCGACCTCAATCTGCTGCGGGCCCGCGTCGGCATGGTGTTCCAGAAGCCGACGCCGTTTCCGATGACGATCTACGAAAACATTGCCTTCGGCATCCGCCTGTATGAGAAGATCTCGAAATCCGAGATGGACGGCCGCGTCGAAAAGGCGTTGCGTGGCGGCGCCTTGTGGAATGAGGTCAAGGACAAGCTCAATGCCTCCGGCCTCAGCCTGTCCGGCGGCCAGCAGCAGCGGCTCTGCATCGCGCGCACCGTCGCGGTGCGCCCGGAAGTGATATTGTTCGACGAGCCCTGTTCGGCGCTCGACCCGATCTCGACCGCCAAGGTCGAGGAACTGATCCAGGAACTGGCGGAGGACTACACCATCGCCATCGTGACCCATAACATGCAGCAGGCGGCGCGCGTCTCGGACAAGACCGCCTTCATGTATCTCGGCGAACTGATCGAGTTCGACGATACCAACAAGATTTTCACCTCGCCGAGCGATCGACGTACCCAGGACTACATCACCGGCCGGTTCGGCTAAGCGCGTATCGCGAGGAGAACACAATGGCTTCAGAACATACCGCGAAGGCGTTCGACAGCGATCTGCAGGAATTGACCCGCCTGGTCGCCGAAATGGGCGGCCTTGCCGAACGCATGATTACAGATTCCGTCGATGCGCTGATCCGCCGCGACGTCGCGCTCGGCAAGCGCGTCGTTGCCTCCGATATCGAGATCGACAGCCTGCAGCACGTGATCGAAGAGCGTGCGGTGCTGACGATCGCGCGCCGCCAGCCGATGGCGGTCGACCTGCGCGAGATCGTCGGCGCCATGCGCGTCGCCACCGATCTGGAACGGATCGGCGATCTCGCCAAGAACATGGGCAAGCGCGTCGCGGCGCTGGAAAACGATTTCCAACCGCTGAAGCTGATCCGCGGCCTCGAACACATGACCGATCTGGTGCAATCGCAGGTCAAGTCGGTGCTCGACGCCTATGCGGCGCACGATCTGCCGGCGGCGATGGCGGTCTGGAAGGGCGACGAGGAAGTCGACGCCATCTGCACCTCGCTGTTCCGCGAACTGCTCACCTACATGATGGAAGACCCACGCAACATCTCGTTCTGCATCCATCTGATGTTCTGCGCCAAGAACATCGAGCGGATCGGCGACCACGCCACCAATATTGCCGAGACCGTGTTCTACATGATCGAAGGCCAGCAGATCCTCGACAAGCGTCCGAAGGGCGACATGACGAATTTCGCCACCACGGTGCCGGGGAACTAGAACGTTTTTCGCGTAAAACAAACCGCGTCAAAATACTTCAAGAGACTAGAGGCTTACATAGATGAACGCCCGCATTCTGGTGGTTGAAGACGAAGAAGCGCTCACCACGCTTCTGCGCTACAATCTCGATGCCGAAGGCTATGAGGTCGAAACCGTCGGCCGCGGCGATGACGCCGACACAAGGCTGAAGGAACGCGTGCCCGACCTGATCGTGCTCGATTGGATGCTGCCGGGGTTATCCGGCATCGAACTGTGCCGCCGCTTGCGGGCGCGGCCGGAGACCAAGACGCTGCCGATCATCATGCTCACCGCGCGCGGCGAGGAAAGCGAGCGGGTGCGGGGGCTCGCGACCGGCGCCGATGATTACATCGTCAAGCCGTTTTCGGTGCCGGAACTGCTGGCGCGGGTGAAGGGCCTGCTGCGGCGGGCAAGCCCCGAGCGGCTCGCCACCGTGCTGACCTATGGCGATATCGAGCTCGACCGCGAGAAGCGCCGCGTCGCGCGCTCGGGCCGCCCGATCGACCTCGGCCCGACCGAATATCGCCTGCTGGAGTTTTTCCTGGAGCACCCCGGCCGTGTCTTCAGCCGCGAGCAGTTGCTCGACAGCGTCTGGGGCCGCGACATCTATATCGACGAGCGCACCGTCGACGTGCATATCGGCCGCTTGCGCAAATTGCTCAATCCCGGCCGCGAGCAGGACCCGATCCGCACCGTGCGCGGCGCCGGCTACGCGCTGGACGATAGGTTCGCCAAGGCGGAATAGGGCGCGGCAATATCCACCGTCGTCCCGGCCAAGCGAAGCGCGAGCCGGGACCCATAACCACCGATGTTAATTTCTGAAATGAGCTGGAGCTCCAGCCAAGCCTAACCACGAACGCCTGTGGTTATGGGTCCCGGCTCAAGGCCGGGACGACACCGTTAGTGTGGCCTCTACCGCGTCGGCTTCGGCGCCGGACGGCGGCGATCGGAGGCCGGCTGATAGGCGATGCGCGAGTGATGCGCACAATAAGGCAGGCTGGAGAGCGCCTTGCCGCCGCAGAAAAAGAATTCCGAGCTCGAGGGATCGCCGATCGGCCAGTGGCAGGTGGCCTCGTTCAGTTCCAGCAGCGACAGCCGCTGGCTCATCGGCACCACATTGTCGTAGGCGACCGGATCCGGCTCCATCTCCACATCGAAGGCGTGGGCCAGCGCGGTGTTGCCGCGCGACACCGGGCGCGTCACCCGCATCATCTGCTGGGCCGGGCGGGCCTTGCGCTGTCGCGGTGCGGCCGAGGAGGGGCTCTTGGCGCGGCCGGACAGGCCGAGCCGGTGAACCTTGCCAATCACCGCATTTCGCGTCACATTTCCAAGTTCCGCGGCGATCTGGCTGGCTGAAAGTCCGCCTTCCCAGAGTTTCTTAAGCTGCTCGACGCGATCGTCGGACCAGGTCAATACCGTCATCGCATTCTTCCCTTCGCGTCGCGCCGGCCGATCGGGGGGGGCAGCGCTGGCGATGCCAATTCTCAAAAATCCCAGCGGGCAGAATCCCTTAGCCTTCGCCGGGCGCAAAATTGCGCCCGCACGTGTACGCCTTACAAAATGGACTCTAGGGGTCAGTACCGCCGCACGAGATGTCGTACCCGACAGCCCAGACGCTACAATATGGCGTGACTCTGGCGCAAGAGTCCGCGTCCGTGCGTCCACATGTTCCGACATTTATGCATTGCAATTGGAGTTTTCCACGGCACCGGGATGTTACGGATTGCCTTATCTCGCACTGCAGGAAAGCGGCCGGAGCATGATCCGAAAAAGCATGCCCCGCACTTGATGCGGGGTGGACGCCGGTTTTCCCTCGGGACAAACGCGTGCGTTTGCCCGGAGATCATGCTCAAAACAAGAGGGTTTCGGCGTGTTGACACGGTCCAAAGCCCGCATAGAATGCCTGTCACGTGCCGCCCCGAAAAGGCGGCACGTTTTGTTTTCGCAAGACCGGCCGTGCTGCGTTCGCGCCAATGCACGCTTTGTGGCTGGTCTCCAACCTTCAGTGATGGCCATGTCCAACAGCGCCCCGTCGCATCTGCTTCCCGTCTTCGCCCGAGTTGATCTCGGCTTCGAGCGCGGCGA
>Ga0307517_10007162_pt1 | contig 16351 bp, 6 predicted proteins | sample 23_EM_MG_FD_194515 | JGI IMG/M metagenome (GOLD analysis project Ga0307517, IMG submission 194515) | Populus trichocarpa ectomycorrhiza microbial communities from riparian zone in the Pacific Northwest, United States - 23_EM | ecosystem: Host-associated > Plants > Roots > Unclassified | place... | reverse complement strand
TTTCTCTTCTGGTCTAGTTTATTTTTGCTCAAGCATTTTTAATTAACATGTATTAAATATTTGTTACTGTATTAATTAATATTACATTAAATATTTTTTTTTTGGTTTTACTGTATTAAGTATTAACCATCAATTTACAAATCAAATAACCAGGGTAATTAACCATCTAGTAGGTGACCTAGCGGTAAGAATTTGAAACCAAAGGGTTTGTTTCCTATGTGGTTTTAGATTTGAGCTCTGTGGTTGCTAATATGATGGCTACTGGAGGCTTACATGGTCATTAACTTCAGAATCCGTGGGATTAGTCGAGTTATGTTCGTTAATAAAAAAAAAAACTAGGATAATTCATTAATTAGCCTACAATAATTTTACAAATTAACACAAGAAGTACTAAAAATCAATGTTCCATATCAAAAGAAAAAAAATCATTAAAATAGAGAAAAAAAAAGAATAAGAAGGGTAGTCCTGTAGATTCTTTATTTTTCACCTTTTGACATTATTAAAAATTAATACGAGAAAAGTTATCATATTGTAAATTAATAATGCTTGGAAAAGTATTTTTTTTATTTGACACGAGTTTAAAATATATATATTCTTTTAGATTAGCTAAAAATATTTTTTGTTAGCTTATTTTTAATATTTGTTTTATTCTAAAAATGAAAAAAAAAAAAATTTCGAAGTAAAATCGAACGTTAACCAACTCGTAATCGAAACACGTAAATAAATCAGAATTAAGGAAACCATTTCAAGTCCGACACTTCCTTCCTTCTCTCTCACTTCCTAGTCGGTGAGCAAAAAAACAAAACACCAAAGTCTCTTCCTTCTCTCTGCTAAAATCACACGCTGTGCCTGTGTCTGTGACATCATCCTTGCTCTACAGCGCGAATCTCCGGTCACATTCCACCGGAATGTCAGATTCCGTCTGCCAGGTCTCTATCTCTGTCTCTCTCTAAAGAACTCTCTTTCTATATTGTGTCAGCTGCTGCTCTTTTAGAGCACACAATCACTTTTTTCTGTTCATCACCTCTCTACTTTTTCCTCCCTTTCTCTGATCTCTCCTTTTCTCTTAACTCCCTTTGCTCTTCTTTTCCGGCTCTGTAAAAAAAATGGCTGCAATGGATGGACTCTGTCAAGCTTTTTTGGAAGCTGATTAGCTTTATAACCTATACCTTTTCAAAAATTTTGACTGAATTTCAATTTTTTTTTGACTGAATTGGGTTCTTGATTACTTTTTTCAAAACAAAAATGGGTTTTGTTTTGTTTTTGTTACTGATTGGAGAAATTGACAGAACATGGGAATAGGGAATATTGTTTGCAGTAAAAGAGAGCTGTCTTTTTGGTTTGCTTTTCTCTTAAATCAAGGTGGCTTCTTTGTTTTGATTTGTTTGGATTCTTTTACTTTCTTAACAAGCGGTTTCTTTTATTGATTTACTTGATTCTCGTGCCCATTTCCTTTTCTTTCACTGCAAAATCCAAATCATTAGTGGTATCTTCTGAGCTCTCATACTTCTGCAGAAAGAGGGATAAGAAGGGGAAGGGTAGGTAGTAGTGAGTTCAAGTTTTGATAAAAACGGATGTCATTTGGTTCTGATTGATCTAAGTCTGCAGAGGGTTTTGCCTGATTTGGAGAAGCTACTTTCTTCATGTCCTGTCTTTCCTATGTAATTTCCATGTCATGTCTTTCCTATGCAATCATTGACAATAATAAGATTTGGGGTTTCTGTTTAACTTTTTAGAAACTCCACTTTTGTTTTTCCCCTTTAATCTGTTAATGCAATCATTTTAGCAGTATGTTGTTTCTCTCTGTGCTTTTTTGTGTCTCTGAACAGATGTCTTGTTTTAGAGTTGGAGTTTCTGTTTTTTCACGAGGTGCTAAACTGGCAATTGATCTGATGAATTGTGTTTTACAGTAGGTGTTGAGATGAACGGGATGCAGTACAGAAAGGGTCAGAAAATAGAGAAACCGTTTCCAGGATGCTTGGGCAGGATGGTGAATCTTTTTGATTTAAGCAATGGGGTCGCTGGAAACAGGCTGCTCACAGATAAGCCACATCATGATGGTGATTATTTTGTCCAAATTGCTCTTGCTTGAAATTCTGTAGTTGAGATTCTCGTTTCGGACAAGCAGCTGTTGCCTGGCTTTAGTAGGTGTTGATTTTAATTTTTTTAACTGCTTCGCAATTTGCTGATTCAAACAGCTTCAGTCATCTGTTGTTACGGTTTTGTTATTCAGGGTGTTTAAGCAATATAAATGAGTCATCTAGCATGTTTTGCATCTGTTGTTGTCTGCTTTTGTGGGCATTCTGTCTTTTCCAGCCATCACAGAATCTCGATTTGCCCCTTCTGGTTTGCTTAACTCGATTCGGAGCTCTTACATGCACCACTGGAACACATTACATTTTAACTTGTTTGCGGGAGATGGTTAGGAATAATTACCTTTCAGGCCTGACTGGGTCTGAATGCCTGTTTTATTATACGTAGGAGCAGATCCTTCCTAACTTGTCCTGTGTAGGAATAATGGTGGCTGTTTATTTTTCTATTATTGTTGGTGGTGCATCTTGCATTATATTATGTCAAGCCAACTGTTGCTGACATGGAGATGGTGGTTTGGCAGGTTCTTCAATCTCAAGGAGTCAATCAGATGTGGCAAGGATGTTGAGTGTACCCTTTGGAGATCAGGTTGAGGATAAAATGGTAAATTATTGGAAATTGTTTATTTGTAATACTGACCATAGTCCAGTGAAGGGAGAGATTCTTTGCAGAACTTGTCTGCATTTCTCACACCTGCATTATAGGATACTACAATACAGTGTGTACTGATCTTTGTATGGTCTGCAGATTGTATCTGAGTTAAAGAGAAGCTCCTTGAATAAGAAAGCAAATGCAACACCTATGAAGACACTCATTGCCCAAGAAATGTCCAAAGAAGTGGAATCTAAGCATAATCCACCCAATTTGGTTGCCAAGTTGATGGGACTTGATTCCCTCCCTCACCAGCAGCCTGTTGCAGCTGATGCACAAAGAAGCCACTCTAGAGGTTATTCGAGGCGTTCTTTAAGTCACTCTGGGATATTTGTGGAGTCTTGGGATGAAGATCATAGTTGTTTGGACAAGCAGATGCCTAGTGAAGGTCACGTGTGCCAAGAGCAAAGTGAATACAAAGATGTCTATGAAATCTGGCAGCAATCCCAAAAGACAATGGTGAGACACAGTTCACCTCAAAAACGAAATCACAATGAAAATGTAAATACAAAAAAGATGGCTCTTGTTCGCCAGAAGTTCATGGAAGCAAAACGTCTGTCAACAGATGAAAAGGGCCGCCAGTCCAAGGAATTCCAAGATGCACTAGAAGTGTTAAGTTCCAATAAAGATTTATTCCTCAAGTTTCTGCAGGAACCAAATTCATTGTTCTCTCAACATCTGCATGACATGCAATCTATGCCTCCATCTCCTGAGACAAAGCACATCACAGTTCTTAGGCCTTCTAAGGTGGTTGATAATGAAAGGTTTGCTGGGTCAGGGAAGAAGAGTGATAAACCTACAAAGCAACAGGCACATACTGGGCAAGCTACTGGGTGGGAAAGCAATCTTGGATATTCTCCTGCCTTTCCCAATGAGAAGATTGTTGAATATCCTCCTGCTCAACCTACTCGAATAGTAGTATTGAAACCTAGCCCTGGGAAGATCCATGACATCAAGGCTCTGGTATCACCACCCTCATCACCACCAAGAATGTTACATGGTGAAGATTTTTATGATGAACCTGAAGATGTTGAGGGTCAGGAACCAAGAGAGGTGGCAAAGTTGATCACTCGGAACATGCGTGAAAACCTGATGGGCCACCGGAGGGATGAAACTCTTCTTTCTTCCGTGTATTCCAATGGCTACACTGGTGATGACAGTTCATTTAACAAATCAGTAAATGACTATGCAGTGGAAAATCTAAGTGATACGGAAATCATGTCACCAACTTCTAGACATTCATGGGATTACATCAATAGGTTTGATAGCCCCTACTCCACTTCCTCCTTCAGCCGTGCATCTTGTTCTCCAGAGTCATCTGTTTGCAGAGAAGCAAAGAAGCGACTTTCTGAAAGATGGGCAATGATGGCATCAAATGGGAGAGCTCTGGAGCAAAAAAATGCCCGGAGAAGCTCTAGCACTTTGGGGGAGATGCTTGCGCTTTCGGATACAAAGAAATTTATGAGAGCTGAGGAAGAGGATAGTATTAAGGAACTACAACCAAGAGGATCTACCTCTTGCATCACTAGTCATTTAAATAAGGAAGATGGCACGGCTGATTCTCCTAGAACTCTTCTAAGGTCCAAGTCTTTGCCTGTCTCTACCACGGTGCATGGTGCTAGGCCCAATGTTGAAGTTTCACCCCCTGATGCTGGCAAAACTGAAGTTCCGAAGGATCTGACAAGGGCAAAGAGCGTGAAATCTTCTCTGAAGGGGAAAGTTTCTAGTTTATTTTTCTCGAGGAACAAGAAACCAAGTAAAGATAAATCTGTTGCATGTCAATCTAAAGATGAATTTCAGTCTGCCATCCCTGAAACCCCTAGTTTACCAATTCCTCTGACTGAAAAAGTTAGTGATGGTGCAGCTCAATGTACTAATAACTCTGGCCATGAAAATTGTTCATCTCATGGTTTACATGCGTCAGCAGGCATACATACCTATCCAGATTTTATCAGCATGGAAACAAAACAAGACATTGTTTCTCATGAGGTAGTTCTATCTTCTTTCTGTCCTTTTGCTCTGTTTTTTGTTCTCTTTTAATCATGCATGCTGCTGTTGTTATTAAATCAAAAGGTTTGTCGACAGTTGATAATTTATGGAAACATGATCGAGAGACATGACTACTGTATTTCCTAACTACCATTGTCAAATCCCAGCCTGTACTTCCTACCTCTTACAGTTTGTTGATTAATTGCTGTGGGGTTGGACAGTACAAATCAAGTCATCATGTGGGCTAGGAAATGAGTTTGGGTTGGTGCGTAATGCATCAATTTTGATAATGTTTAAATGAAACAGTACAAGTCTTACAGTCTGTACTCTTGCCGTGTAATATGGAACACATCTTCATTTTTTACGTGATCCTATTTTAAGCAATGCAGCAATGTCATAATACATTTTTTTTCTGGATTTATACTTCCCAGTTGCCACTCCCAGTTGAATATCATTTCTTTCTTTCTAAATGTCTGTTGATCTGATATTCATTTTACAACTTTTTGCAGGGAGGGCTATCTGTAACAAAGCCTGTGGTGCCTGGGAATATGAATGAGAATCAGGATCAGCCAAGTCCAATCTCAGTTTTAGAACCCCCATTTGAAGAGGATGACAACACAATTCTGGAGGCTTCTGGCTTGATACAGAAGCCAGATTGTAGAGGTAAATATCCCATTTTAGTAACTTTTGAGAAATTTCCTGTACACTTGCCAAGTTCCTAGTCAGATCATATGAAATTTTTCTTTAATGCAGGAATAGAGGTGCCTCTTAAGTCTAACTTGATTGGTAAATCACCACCTATAGAATCAGTAGCTCGAACCCTAACATGGGATAATTCTTGTGCGGAGACAGCTAGTTCTTATCCACTAAAACCCACTCCCTCTCCGGTCTCCTTGGGTGCTGAGGAAGATGAAAAGTACTGGTTTTCCTTTGTCCAAACTCTACTAACAGCAGCTGGCCTTGATTGCGAAGTGCAATTAGATTCATTTTTTTCCAGATGGCATTCACCTGAAAGCCCATTGGACCCATCATTGAGAGACAAATACGCAAATCCAAATGACAAGGAGCTTTTGCACGAGGCAAAGCGAAGGCAGAGACGATCGAATCAGAAACTTGTATTTGACAGTGTGAATGCAGCACTTGTTGAAATCACAGGTCATGGATCAGACAGGAGCACAAGGGCTATGACGAGCAGTGGGGTACAAAACAGGTTGGTAGAGGATGCACAACCCATGGTAGCTGAATACGTGTGGGCTCAGATGAAGGAATGGTTTTGTAGTGATGTGAGATGTGCTTCTGGGGATGGTGGTGGGGACAGCAACAGCCTGGTGGTGGAGATGGTGGTGAGGAAGGAGGTGGTAGGGAAAGGGTGGATAGATAAGATGAGAGTGGAGTTAGATACTTTACAGAACGAAATAGAAGGAAAGCTGCTGGATGAACTTGTTGAGGAGACTGTCATTGATTTCGCAGGTAGGATGTGATGAGGCTTTTTAACTCTTTTTTCCCTATTTATTGCATCAAGCTATCTATTTGTGTAATTGAATTTCAACAATGAGGATCCCCCCACCTTATTTGTTCAATACCTGTAAGTGCCTAAATTAGTAAATAAATATGTGCTATTTGGCAAATGTGAGTTCACTTTTTGATAGCTGCTGATGGTCCATCGAAGATATCCTGTTGTGTGAGGTTTTAGTGGAATTGTACTGCTACTGACCATTGAAGATGAGTTGTTAAGCTCAGAATTCTCTCTACATAATTTTCTTAATGTGGTCTCTCATGAATCAATCCCTTCTACTCATCTTTTATTATTTAAATAAATGCTAGCGTTTAAATCCAGTAAAGAGGGATATGGTTAAGTTGGCTTGAGGTGTTCATTTATACTATAAATCAACAATAAATTTGTGATAAGGTTATAAATTAATTTATCATCAAAATTGTAGAGTATCATTGTTTGAAATGTAGAATGGACATGTAACCGAGTCCAAATTAAAATTCAATTAAAAATAGCGAAGTTGTCAGATCTGGCTTGACTCGGTAAAGAAATGGACTCGGTGTTTGAGTAGATTGTTTTTTTATTAAAATAAAATCATTAAAATGATTTTGTGATATACCAATCAGGTTTAATCAGGGAAACTGAAGTGTTTAAAACTTGTTTATATCAATTTTGTGTTTTTTTTGTTACTTCAACTAGGAACTCAAACTCATACAGGATTCTATTTTGCAAGTTTCTCTGATCAGCTCATCAAATCACGGCAGATTTAACAGCTACTGATGAAAGAAAGTGAGCAAATTTCTATCAAATTGATTTGTTTTTTTAGCAATATGTTTAACATGTAAAATTATATTTTAATATATTTTCAAATAAAAAAACATTTTTAACACAATACCAAATACACAATTTCAGTTGTTCGATCGACTCAGCATTGAACTACTATGAGTATGATACACTTCATAACACCAATAAATTAAAAGAAAAAAGAAAAAGAAAAAAAGAGGGGGAGAATATTCCATGATGGCTGACACAAGCCAGTGTGTACTTGGAATCTACTGTTACCAGCCAAAAATCTTCAGCTGTTAAGCTTATAAAATAGAGCCAATAGAAGAGAGGTCCCATGACCTGCCTGTAAAATTTTAATTTTTAAAAATAGCTATCCTTAAAAACTACGTAAATATGATTTTTTTTAAAATAGCTATATATAGTTTCTGAATATAAATATAAAGGCAACATCTAATATCGTTATTTATAAAAAGAATTATATGTAATTAAAGATATTTTGGTTCTATTACGGAGTGAAAAAAACATGGTATACTACGAAAATAACACTTTTTTTTTTAAGTCTCTGTGAGGGTGAAGAGAGAAAAACTTGATGCAAGACAAGGACATTTTTTGACAAAATTAATGAACAGGTACAGATCACGTGACTTACAGCGGTATCTATGGATAAATTAGAAGAGCTTGGAGTACCTATGAGGCAGAGAGAGGAGCATCTGTGGCTCTGATCTCTAAAACAGATGTTGACAGAGGAAATCTACAGAAAGAGATTTCCGTAATCCCTTGGATCCACCAAAACACTTCTTGCAGCAGGCAGATCCCATAAGTCTGTTTCATATGTCCACTCAACACACTTCCACTTGCATAAAAGTTTGTGTTTTGCATTGCGGAGATTGCGGATTGAAAAAATAGATGATATAGTTTTTTCATAAACAAGGTTTTTAATAGAGAATTTTCAGTAAAATCTATGCAAAATGCAAAACTATAAGGTGTTGATTAGCCAAACATTTTTTTAAAAAATTAATGGTTAGAACAAAACACAGTTTGAATCACATCTCAACAAACTACCAAACAAATATAACCACGACCCATTCAGGGTTCTACAAAAATTTCTACATCTCTAATCATTTTAGCTTATAATTATTTGGTTGAGGTGATCACAGAGTATAGACTAGCGAGGATAACATGGGTGTTTTTAACACATTGAATAAACACACAATGTATTATTTCAGCAAATGTGTACAACAATTAACAAACCACACATGAGGACACTGAGAAGTGAGAGCATAATAGCAACACAAAATGAAAAGCTTTTACCTTACGAAGTATGTTTTCCCCAATCAGTACAAATCGACGTGCACGGGAGCTTCTAAGGACCTATACATATCACAACTTCCTCCAGAAAAGCTCAAGAAAAAACAACTAAAAGGCAATTATATGTACGTCAGTAAGAGGCGAGACAACGAGTCTATACTTTGGTGTCCTTCTTCCCACCTTGTGAGACAGAAACTTTTCTGATCTTCATTACTTGGATTTCATGCTCATTGATGCATTCTGATTAAGTAGATTGGGTTTATCTCCAGTGCTCAACCCATACTGCACCACAAAATGCATGAATGCCATCAGAAGTTCAATCAACAAACAAGTAGATTTTTAATATGTGAAGAAAGCTGACTAAGTTCAGCACGAAATGCATGAATGCCTTGAGATGTTCAATCAGCTTAATATCCATAACAACATTAATTTGTAATCTACATGATTGCTCATCATCCCAATCCAATATTTTTTTTTATTTTTTATTTTTTACATAAAAGTACAAAATAATCATATAACAAACCCGTTATATATTAATGTTATGTTATTCATTGGAATAGCATAACCAATGATTTAAAGGCTAATTATTTATATATTATAGATTTTAATAGTAAAGTTAATAATACAGTAATAAAGGGTTAACAATTAAAATATGAGAAAAACTAAGTTTAATAGCTGGTTGTTTTACGTACACGAAATGCGGATTTTGTTTCAATAAAAAATAATTATACAATTACTAGCCAGTCTTCTCTGCTTGAGAGCAAGAGCGAAATCAAAGCAATTAGTTTGCTAAAAAATTTCATCAATCAAACAACACTGCCCACTTTGATTTCATCCTGGTTTAGTGAACTTTCAACGATCAGCACTTATTACCGCTAGAAAGTTACATTTTCAAAGCTACTATCAGCAATCATTACTGCTACAACATTTCATTTAGCAATGCTACAGCTCCCAGTTCCAATGGTTATAAAAAGCAGCTGATTTACATAGTCATCAACAAGGCAACTGTTATTAGTTGTTGCAAATCTTAACATATGCTCAAGTAAAACTGTGATAGCACATTGGCCAAGCATCATGCAAACCACCTCCTTTTCACTTAAGCATATATATGCCAGTCAACCAGATTAAAATAAGTAACAGAAAGCCAAACGTGTGCTCTTAACTATAGAATTTTCAATTTATGTACAATGTGTCTAAATGAAAAATACCTTCTCTCTCATCCGTGAGGTCCAGATGTCTGAATGAGTCCCTGGACTAAATGTTTGGCCTGACTGGTTTAGGAGTGGCTCCCTAGTTCTACCTCTAACATTCTCAAAATCATCCTCATCAAACTCATTTCTCCGAGTGGAAACCATAGCTCGCAGAATCATTGCTAGTAACAGAGCTAGTGCCTGGAATTAATACCAAAGATAGAATTAGAAAAAGCAGTTGTGAAATCATCAATATTCCATGCCCATGGTTCCTAGTAAAATATCAAGGAAATATATAGAATCTTTATAAAAATATACTACAAGTGAAAAGGCATTTATATTGTGAAAAAGAGTTGATATCTTCCTTTATAAGAAATAGATATCTAGAATAATGTCATCCAGTTTTTGACTTCAAAACTATTAGTGGTTGGCCTTCCTTCTTTGGATCTCCTATAGCAATTAAAGTACACTTTCATTTCCCTTGATGCAAAAAAAAATTGTTGAGAAAAAATCACAGTAGAGAATATGATCATATTTCTAGCATCTCACTAAATTAAATACCAGCACAGAGCATAATCAATTTTTCTTGTTCTTCAATTTAAGTACTCCGAAGAAATAAATTCAACAAAAAAAAAAACAACTAAGCAGAGTGACCTAATTCTAGAAGCCACTGAAAACCATTTGCTTGGCCTTCAGGCTGCATGTTGAGGACTGATCCCCAACTGTGGTCATTGAGGCATTCAGTGGGTTCATCTTTTCTAAAAATGGCTGGACAAAAAGATTCATTAATGATGGACTCATACTTTTGGTCCCTCAAGATAACTTCCTGACTGTGGAGAACCATTATATTTTATTGCCGTGAATTATAGTTTCACATGCAACCCGCTATTGATATAGAATGCACAAGTATGAATGAAAAGAACACACATATTGTTGTTCTTACAGTAATTGCACCCTTTCCTCTCTGGTTTCTTTAACGCTTAGTCTGGAAAAAAATATCTTCTCTCAATCGGCCCTTCTCCGGGCAAAGAACTTCTACCTTGCTAGGAGAAAGTAGGCCTCTAGGCTCTAACAAATGTTTGACTCGTTTATCTATGAGGCACCGGTGGTAGGAATTAGCACCCCTGACCAGGAAAAGATTTCACAGTTTGACTCTGGATGTCTGGCACCATTACAAGGGTAGAACAATAGGATCTTATATGACTAATTGAGATTAAAATATATTCACTCTTACATAACTTGATGGATTCTAGGGTGACATGCATTTCAATGGAAAATCCATGAACTATGCATAATTTTAAGAGTAGTTAATCCCATCAAATTCTAAGTGCACAGTTTACAGCTCCTTTGCTTCAGGTGGCCAGTGTGTGGAAGGCAGATAGCGTCTCGGATTGAAATGACAGGATCATGGAGGTCCCAATGGCAATAAATTTAGCAAAACAAAAATAAATCTCAATTGTCTGGACAATAAAGATAGGTTGTCATTGAGCTGCTCATATTCAGTACATGGAAAAATGATAGAGAGCCTGCCTGCATCAAAATTCAGTCCTTGTGCACCTCATTATCCACTGATTTCATTTGAATATTTTTCTCGTCTTCTTTATTTCAGTAAATTTTCACTTGAATTTAAACAGATGATTAACTTGTTTCCACTGGGCACAAGAAGACACGTCAAAAGGAAGAAGCAATCTTGATATTAGGATTATTTAGATATTTTTCAATATACTTGAGGGGGGAAAAAAGGACTAGATTTGTTTACCTAGTTTCCGACGAAAGTAACTCATTTTACATGTTTCACAAAATTTTTTGATCTTGATAATGTTTTCATCTCCTTCATTTTACATGCATGTAACATATCATTTTTTTTAAAAGTTGTGATTAAAGTTTTTAAAGCGCAAAATTTGAAACTCACGGAATAAAAATATATACATAGCAGGACCTGCATCTTTAATTTGCAAAACTTCACTTCTGGATCATGATTGTGGAACTGACTTATTTTCAAAGATGTGACAGAATTCTCGTTTATAAATCACTGTGGAACATACCTGAATTATGAGCACTGTGATACCAACCCATTTACATATATCAACATTTTCTTCAACGAAAATAAGAAGGCTCTGCAGTTCTCCAGTTGGATCAAATGGAAGATCCTGTAACAGAGTAACCCAAAGGAGTTTTAAGTTACATGTACAAAGGAATGAAACTGCCAACCTGCATCTTTATTAAAAGAAAAATAAATTACCTTTTCCCAACGACGATCAATTGCAATGAATGCAACCAAGGCTGCTTCTAGCAGAATGAATACAATTTTGAGTATTGTGTACTGAAATTGATTAGGTCAAGGTAAACAAGTTAAGTGAGTGCAGACCACAAATTATATGTTATAGGCTGCCAGTTTGACTCGTAAGAATAATGAAACCGTAAAAGTTTTTTTGTGTTTTGTATTTTCGGTCTGATCCTTTTACCAGTATAAAGTAAAAAAAAAAGAAGAACGAATATTATGTTATTTTTAAGTTGAAGCAACTCAAAGTAACTGCAGAGCCTTTGTTAGTGAAAAAAAGTGGAAATAAATAAACAGAGTGCGGTGAATATATGTCGGATACAAAGCAAAGGCAACAGCCATTAATGGATTCAGCTGCAATACAGCCGATGAAGGTAATGCAACACAATATAACGCCCACTCCCATAAAAGAGTAGATGAACCTGCCATAAAAAGAGAGAGAGAGAGAGTGAGAGAATTAACACCCTCCGTGCAGGTCCCTCAAATGCCACACGTTTAGCCACAACAACCACAAAAACACTCACGATTTAGCAGAATTAATGCAAAAAATCATGCGGGCCATTCCGCACAATATGAATCTTATAAAATCACTCATGATTCACACACACAAAAATCAGTTAAAAAAAATCCAAGATAAAATTACAGCAGAGATCAATCTAACCAAAATTGAAAGCTACTGAATGCAACAAGCCTAAAATTCCTTCAGTGAAGCAGGTTCTATTCCCAGTGACTCTAGTTCAATTGATTATTGTGTAATCAGGTCAGGGCTACCCCGTTGTATAGCACAATGCTTAACGGGCCTCCCAAGGAACCAAAAACAAAAAAAAAACATTAAATATCCTTCCTTTTATATTAATTACAAAAAATCACAAAATTCAAAACCCTAAGCATTAAAAATCCTTCCTTTTATATTAATTACATAAAATCACGCAATTCAAAACCCTAAACCAAACCAATCAAATCACACACGAAAAAATCATTAAATCCAAAGCAATTACTAGTAAAATTAAGAAAGAAAATCGAAATTACCAAGGAGCCGGAAGCTGGAAGGAATTCAAGTCGAAGTCGAGCCCGTTTTCAAACCGAGGAACCACATCGGAGAAGACAAGATCCCGAATCGAGTGAGACTCAGAGCCCGGCAAAAGCAAGAGAGAAGAAGAGGAAAACGAAGAATCTGGAGAAGGAGCAGAAGGTGGAAAGACGGGGACTTTGTTGTTCCATTGATCAAGCATCCAAAATGAGTAAATAATTATTGAAATTCCGATAAATGCTTGAAGGAAATTCAAGAGTTTTAGGACGAATGCTAATGGTACATGGCAGCAATTGCGTTCCATTTTTTTTCCAAACCCTAACGAGGATTTGCTCGGAGCAGAGAAATGGTGGTGAAAGATTGTAGATTTTTGGAGAATTTATTTTTATGTCCCGTGGAAAAAGTAAAAGTGATTTTTGAAATTTATTGGGTAATTATAAGTTAGTAGTGCTTTTAGTTTTAAAAATAGATATAAGTTAGTGGATGTATTTTTTTTTTACGTATTTTTTTTATAAATATATTAAAAAAAAAATTTACATCAATATATTAAAATAATTTAAATATAAAATAAAATTAATTTAAAAAAAAACAAATTTTTGCAAATGCCAAACGGGATCTAAACTAATCCAGCGCGTGTCGGTTCAAAACCCTACTATTATATTAAAAAATACTTTATCATCAATATTTTTTTATGTACATGATAAAATATTTGAAATGAAAATAAGAAATTCAACTAATATATAAGATCAAATTAATCTTGGTAAAAGAAAAATATTAGAGTGACTTGTTTGACTTGATGAAATAGAAAAGAAATTATCAGCCTATTCAAACAACAATCTGATTATGAAAAGAAAATGGCATTGACATTGTGAAACAACCAACAAGCATGAAAGAATGGACATTCAAAAAAAAATTTAAATGGCGAAATGAAAAAATGATGACACGCTATATTGACTCGAGCTAACCCGCGAAATCAATGACTCGAGCAATGAATACAACAACAATGAGTTAACTTGTTGGAAAATCTACGTCTTTGTTTTTCCTTTCCTTATTCCCTTCTCGATTAGGCCTTGACTGAGTCTCAACTAACCCCGGGTCCGATTAAAGAATGGAGAAAAAGTTTAAGACATAAATAAATGCCGAAGTATGAAACCAAAAAAATACCAGTTAAAAAAAAGAGACAAAAAAAAAAACAAGCAAGTCAATGTGAATCTCCTAAACCGAGGTTAACCATTCCAACTCACAACCCATGAAATTCTAGCAAGTTTAATCTAAAAAGTTAATTCCCAGTCAATTTAATGTTGTAAGATGAAATCCTAAAATATTTGTCAAATAAAACATAATTGCAACATAAAAGAAAGAGGATCAAATCACATCGGAAAATGAATTGAAGGAGGATGAAATCATGAAAATGCTTAAAATTTTAAAACCATTTAAAACAAAAACAAATAGAAATAAAAAAAATGATTACCAAATATGACAAATAAAAATTTGACGGAGGATGATATTGAAAATAAATAAATATTGAATGATAGAACTGAAAGAATATTAACATGAAAAAAGGAAATAAAAAAAATCATGTAAACCAGTGTGAATCTCCTAAAATTAGGTTAATCTTTCAAACTTGCAACTAGCAAAATCTTAGACCATGGTCTAATTAAAAAGCTCAATTTCCAACCAATTTAATTTTGGAGTATCAAATCTTGAAAAAAAAAGTAATTAAAAAAATTTGTAAAGAAAAAAATAATAAGGATCAAATCATATAAGAAAAAAATTGAAGGTGGATGAAATCGTAAAAAAAAACTTCAATTCAAAAACTTATCTAAAACACAATAAATAAAAATCCAAAGATTGAGAACCAAATTTGACACAAAAAGAAGATGAAATTGAAAAATAATTTCAAATCTATAAACCATTTCAAATAAAAAAATAGTAATAAAAAAACAAGGATCAAATCCGGATGAAATACAAATTGATTGACTATTTTGAAATTTCAAGGTGGCACGCACGAAAACTGAGGTAGGGAGAGAGAAAAAACAATTGACACAAGATCAAAGGTCAGAATGCCACATGCATCGCCATGGAAGGAAGATGTCGTTGGGACCTATTAATAGTTAACCACTAGAATCATCCACACGCGTCGCTCAAATACGATGGAGCATCTAGTACTCGCTATGAACACACCCACAACCTTTTTTTATATATATAAAAATACCTTATACTTAGTAAAAGACTAAATTGACCTCAAGTTAACATAAATATATATAAAAAATCTTAGTGAAAAACAAAAAGCCTTGTGGAAACTATTTATTCATTTTTGCTTTTTAAAGGCATGATCGTCATTTTAGTGTTTAGCTTATTATTTTTTTTCTTTCTAAAAGTAATCCAATAAATTAACTATGCAAAAAAATTCAAAAAGAAGAGTTGCCCTAGGTAATTTCATAATGACTAATGGATTACATGCAAAGATTGGATTACCCTTAAATGTAAGTTCATTGGTTTTTTTTTTTTTTTTATGGAAAAGGTAAAAATGTAATCACATTGTAGTAGTAAATAGTAATACGAGTCTATAGCCCTAATGTTTTTCCCTTCTATTGTAACTTTTTTTTTTGTAATTTTTTTTAATTTTGCAAATTTGGCAAATGTATATGATGCATAGTTATAAAATCATAATAGATGTCCAACCTGAGATAAGGCTTGAGTCACAAATCAGGAAGATTAATCAAGATTGACCCATAAAAGTTTTTTATAAAAGGATTAAAATGATACCATTTTAATAAAAAAAAATCAACGAAACAAGGACCAAGTTTTACCTAGGTCAAGGGTCCACCTGGTCGTCTTGACCTATTTTTTCTTCAACTCAAATCAGTCCAAACCTCAAGTTGGCAAGGTCTCAAATTGACTTATTAGGTCAATTTGCGTTTTATAACAATGCGGGAAATGATATCTCAAAAGTATTTTATTTCAAAAATTACTTTCTTTTTTTTTTGTTTTTTCTTCTTAAAACAAAAGAAAACTAAATAAATTGAAAATAATATAAAACTGATGAAAGTTATAGATATATTAAAAATATAAAGGTTATACACGCGCGCGCACACACTACCACAATCTTTAGATTTACCAAAGGAATTTTCCGTCGGTATTTGCACTATCATTCCGTTGATAATTAATTTACCAACGAAATCACCGACGAAAATGCTTTGTCGGTGAATTCTGCGTAGGTAATTTTTTATCCGTCGGTAAGTCCGTTGGTAATAAAAAAAATATTATTACCGATGGATTTATTGACGAAAAAAGCGAGCAAAAAAAAATTACCTTCTTCATTCTGTCGGTATTTCCCTCAGCAAAATACCGTATGTAATTCTGTCGGTAATTATTTAAAAATATTAAAAAAAATATATTTTAAAAAACTATAAATAATTAAATTAATATAAATCAACACTCTATAATACTCAAAATGCTTGGAAAAAAGAAGAAGAAAATCAACTCAAACAAATTTGCAACAAATAAATTCAACTAAAAAATTTCATATG
>Ga0307517_10007161_pt1 | contig 16355 bp, 10 predicted proteins | sample 23_EM_MG_FD_194515 | JGI IMG/M metagenome (GOLD analysis project Ga0307517, IMG submission 194515) | Populus trichocarpa ectomycorrhiza microbial communities from riparian zone in the Pacific Northwest, United States - 23_EM | ecosystem: Host-associated > Plants > Roots > Unclassified | place... | reverse complement strand
AAAGAAATAAGCCCAACCTTTTCTCCACTTTATTTTTAAAATCGAAATATATATAAGTGCTCCACCGATTTTGAATTTCTTTTACTGTAAAATTAGGGCAATCTTCAGAACAATCACTGCTATTGGAATCAGATCACTTGGTTGGTATTAAAGAGAAGAAGTTTTTCTTTGCGATTTCAAGACTTACCTATTTTCATTTTTTTTCTTTTACATTTTAATGACATATCTTTTGTTTGGGCAATTAATATTTGTGTGTTTGTTGCAACCTGCTTTACTATTTATCTTGTTTTGATTCTCCAGATTAAAAAAAAAAAAAATTCCTGTTTCGTTACAGAATATTGGACGAAGGCCGACGCGATTACATCACAAAAATGGTATTGGCAGCTTTCTCCTTTTTTTTTTTTAATTCTTTTTATTAAACTTAGAAAGAAGAAGAAGAAGAAGAAGAAGATTACTGTAGTAGTTAGTATTTGTCTGCTAACTGCCTTCTTTTTTAGGCAACACTAGCTGATTCTTTCCTTGCTGACCTTGATGAGTTATCCGACAACGATGCTGATATTGTCGTAAGTCTCTCTCTCTGTGTGCGCGTGTTATATTTTTATTTTTGTTAGTTAGAGAATTAAGTTTGTATTTTAGTTGTTTGGTTAACCTTGTTAGATAATTTTGTAGGATGAAGATGATGATGTAGAGGCAGGAAACATGGAAGAGGATGTCGATGGAGACTTGGCAGACATTGAAGCTCTTAACTATGATGATTTGGACAGTGTGTCAAAATTGCAGAAAACACAACGATTTAATGATATAATGCAGGTTGTCATTTTTTATCCATTTATATTCACTTCTCTCTCTCTGTACTTGTTGGTGTGGCTAAATGGTATAAACTTCTCGTCTGCTCACTCTACGCATGGTTCTGTTGCCTTTCCATGTTCCTACCTTTCCCTTTTATTTGTTGTTGAAGGCTTCTCTATAAGAAATAAAATTCATGTTGGTGCTCTTTTCTTAAAAAAAGTTTTTTGATCAACCACTAATTCTTCCAAGGCTGCCTCTCTTTTTTTTTTTTTCATTTGATTTAATTTGATGCTGTCCTCAGTAAACCTGATGTTGTGTTTATCCTGTTGTTTAAATGGTAGAAAGTGGAAGATGCACTTCAGAAGGGCTCAGATGTCCAAGATCATGGAATGGTATTGGAAGATGATCCTGAATATCAGCTAATAGTGAACTGCAATGCATTGTCAGTTGACATTGAGAATGAAATTGTTATCATCCACAATTTTATTCGTGACAAGTACCGGCTGAAATTTCCGGAGCTTGAATCACTTGTCCATCACCCAATTGATTATGCTCGTGTTGTGAAGAAGATTGGAAACGAGATGGATTTGACCCTTGTTGATATGGAAGGGCTTATACCTGCCGCTATCAGAATGGTGATTTCTGTGACAGCATCCACAACAAGTGGCAAACCGCTTCCTGAAGAAGTCCTTCAAAAGACAATTGACGCTTGTAATCGAGCTCTTGCACTTGATTCAGCAAAGAAGAAGGTCCTTGATTTTGTAGAAACTAGAATGGGTTACATTGCACCGAATCTTTCTGCTATTGTTGGTAGTGCTGTTGCTGCAAAACTTATGGGGATGGCTGGTGGTCTCACAGCCTTAGCCAAGATGCCTGCCTGCAATGTTCAGCTTCTTGGTGCCAAGAAGAAGAACCTTGCAGGATTTTCTACTGCAACATCCCAATTCCGTGTTGGTTATATAGAGCAAACAGAGGTGTTTCAGTCCACACCACCTTCTTTGAGAATGCGTGCTGGTCGACTATTGGCCGCAAAATCAACACTTGCTGCACGAGTAGATTCTACTAGAGGAGATCCATCAGGAAACACTGGAAGAACCCTTAGGGAAGAGATTCACAAGAAAATAGAGAAGTGGCAAGAGCCTCCTCCTGCAAAGCAACCTAAACCACTTCCAGTTCCTGATTCTGAACCTAAGAAAAAGAGAGGTGGGCGGCGCCTAAGGAAGATGAAAGAAAGGTAGTGTAGGTTTTTGTTTTTATATGTTTGTTATTAGGTGATTTTTTTCTTTGAATCTTGGGTAACCTCATAGTGCATGGTTTTCCAGATATGCGATAACAGACATGAGGAAGCTTGCCAATAGGATGCAATTTGGGGTACCTGAAGAGAGTTCTTTGGGTAAATTCTTCTCTTTAGCTTGTTGAGATTCTGAAATTGTTGTGAATCTATACCTCATAATAAATTCTGATATAATTCTGAGTAGCTAGCTCTTTCGTCACTTTAAGTGCTCAATAAGCAGGAAAATAGACCTTTTGCCATCACTGAAATATATACGAACATAATACCCCCTCCTTTCCACCTACTGGTTTGTTTTGGAACATTATGTTGCTAAACTTCCTACATATCGTATTCTTTATTTTTTTCAATTCATTGTAAGAATGAAAGTTTCAAGGAAACTAATTGGCAAGGTTTTTTATTTATTATTATGTCTGTTGTTATAGATCTAGAATATATTTTAAATTCTTTTCTTTTGGTTTGCAAATTCTCCTTGACACTTAGGTGATGGGCTGGGGGAAGGTTATGGTATGCTTGGTCAGGCTGGGAATGGCAAGCTGCGTGTATCAATTGGCCAGAGCAAACTCGCAGCGAAAGTTGCTAAGAAGTAACCCCTTTTTGCTTCTTTTGAATCTTTATTCTTTTTCCATCAAAGCTGCAGTTTTATGAGTCTTAAAGTTTCTCTTTAATTTTTCTTAACTTTAGCTTGGAACTCAAATTGGTCAAACTTGTTTGCATTCCATCTCAACTATTCATGGCCTTATTGTTTTTAGGTTCAAGGAGAAGAATTATGGAAGCAGTGGTGCTACTTCTGGCCTCACCTCAAGTCTGGCATTTACTCCTGTTCAGGTTTGTTGTATTTTTTTTTGTCTATTTTGATTATGAATTGCTTCTATCAATGGTAATTTGAATAACAAATTCAAGCTGGTGCTGCTGGCACTGATGAGAAAGATTTACAAAGGAAGGAAAAGTGTACTTAGCCCAGACTCTGCAAATTTATCCCCAAACTTGACAGTGAACATAATAGTTCACCGGACCTTTTGCAATAGTTTCTGGGTTTCAATTCTTGGAATGTTAGTTGACATTGGGAAATTTCTCATTTAAGAATTTTAAGTTTCTATATGAGATTGAATAATTTTTTAAAAAATCAAGCACTATATGGCTTTCACTTGATCCAAAAGAACAGAAATCAAGTTATGAAGCATTTTAGAAGTAGAAATCTGTACTTTCATGTTGATCCTGTGTAATACTTGTGGCCAGATTTGCCTTCGAAATCCATTGCTGTTTGTTAGAGCAGTTAGGTGATGAAGCTTTGGATCGTAGAACATTGCTTCTTAGATTGGATGTTGCATGGCTTTCCGCTTTCTCTTGTCCTCTTGCCATGTATAAAACATCATTTTTATTTTTTTCTGGGCATTAGGTTCTAGTGGTGACAGGGAATGGGTTCAGGGTTGAATCTACCTATATCAGAGAATTAAAGATTCCAGAGTAGTCAAAAAAGCTGTTTAGATTTCTCATCCTCATAGACCGTAATAGAACAGTAAAATTGGTTTCATCTTGCATCTGAAGTTGAGGGTTGATCATGGCCTATTTCAATTAAGATTTGCCAGGAAAATTTTCCGCCATGCCTTTTGAACTTTTTACTGCTATAAATTTTTTAAGTTATGCTTTACCATATGTCAATCAAATCCAGAACAGGCCTTCCATAACAAAACGAACCTCATAAAATAGTAGATAAGTGCTTACCACAATTATCATCTTGTTTTAACAGGGGATTGAGCTCACAAATCCACAAGCTCATGCGCACCAACTTGGCAGTGGGACACAAAGCACCTATTTTTCTGAGAATGGAACCTTTTCAAAGATCAAGAGGACCTGATTATGCGAATCTCACGTTGGCTGTTTTGTATTAGTCTGTACATTAAATCATGTGCAAGGGAGATGTTTAGATGAACTTGTAACTAACCTTATGGATTATAGTTCTTTCACCACCAGTTTTGTTTATCAACATGAGGGGTATCTTGAATCTCAAAATCACTTGGCTGGATATGACAATCTTAATGTCAAGATTACGCGAGCTGTTCCTTCTTATTCATTCTCATTATAACAGAGTTATGATAACAACCTTGGATACCAGATATCATATGTTCGCCAAGTTATACCTCCTGGCTTTGGAACTTTACATAAATTGTGCTTTGATTTTAAATTTCTTATTCTTATTATGCTTTGATTTTTCAATATTGCATGTTGATGTTGCTGGTCAGGTTTTAACCATGTGTAAACTGCCTCTGATTGATTGATGCTATGTGGATTAAAAGAGAACTGATGGTGATAATTTGACTTGTATCGGTAATAGCTTTGACAAGTTAAGCGTTAAATTTTGAGAAGAGCAGTTCTCGCTGTTTACGTGGATGCAAAGCATCGACGATGTACAAACTTGGACGACTGTTGATTGTTGAGGTTTGTGCTTGACTTTTAAGAAATTATTATTCGACTCATCTCCGACTCTGGGTATTGTACGTTGTCTGTTTATACTTCTGCCTGCTGCAATACAGAGCGCTCATGAATCTCCAGGCTTCACTCTTGCAACGAAGCATGCCCAGTTTGAGAAGCAATACAAGTCTGGGAATACCATGTTATATCACCTACAATGAGAGAGCAAGAAGGGAATGGTGACAAACTCACCCAAAGAGGAAGGTTTTGGGACAATAACACCGGAAAATGTCATGAACGAGCTTTTATAACTCCTGAACGTGTAGTATCGTCAATTTGAAGATTTCTTTTTCTTTTTCTCTTTCATATCCCTCCTGGTTTATGCATATGCAGGAGTGTGGATCTTTAAAGAGACAGATAAACATGGTGGGCATTGTCATCAACTTGAATGCCTACCTTCCTGTACGAAGTAAGCTTTTCTGAGAATAATTTATCCAGAAAAGGGATGTGTAACAGCAAGGAACGAATCAGGAGAATTCAATTGTCATAAATACAAGACTCTAAAGCGCACCAAAAGCATAATTGAATTGGGAAAAAAAGAGGAGATCATATCATCTGCCTTTCGGGCAACAGCTGCATAAACAGCCACTACCACTGAATTCAACAGAATAGTAAAGATAACCAGAATACAAAACAATAAAAAAGACTAGAAAGAAAAACATTTGAAGAACCATTATCATTTTGGTGATACTGATAGCGTCTTTTCCATCACTTGAGCAGGGGAAGTCAGTCACAAACACGAAATGGTTTGGATGACAGCAATAAGGATAGAATGTATAATTTAGAAGCAACATCATGTACATTAGATGCATGAATGTACAATTGATATTCTTCACCAGTCTTAGTCTGGAGTGTTCTCAACTGTCACCTTTCCTGGAGCAGCATATTAGAGCCCTTGTTCCATTCGCATGCTGGACAAAAGATGAATGAAGTGAGATGCGAACTATTTAAAAACAGACTGGGTTAAGATGTTCGCACATGCACAAGTGCAATCCCATGATACTACTATGTTTGTGTCCTACAAAAGTGATAGACAAGATACAATTTGCTGGCGCCTATTTGTTAGCACATCTTCCCTAAACAAAGCAATGCACGTTCAGACATGGAATATAGGGGAAAAAGTCACCAGGGGACTCATAACCTATCTGGTTTACTACCTGCTACCCAAAAGAAAGGGAAAACAAAACAGAACAAAATAATAAGGCACCGAAGAAGGGGCAAAAAGCATACTTTAAAGATTGAAGCAGCTCCATGTCACACCAGGGCAAGCAAGCACACAGACTCGAAAGCAATCCAATAAAACAATTCAGTCGCTTGATAACAGTCCAACACAAAAACTACAAAATGCTAGCTCTATTATGACCCCCACCCCACTGGCGTCTGCGGGCCCTTCTTTTTCTCCCATCCTTTTTCGCCTTGGCCTTTTCAATCAAATCCCTCTCCCCTCGTCGTTTATACATTTTGAAAGTCACATGTCTATCCGCAGCCATCTTCCTCACCTTCTCTGTGATCTCTGCTGCAAACTGTCTGTTATACAATTTCCTTAAACCACGCATGAGCTTAGCAAAAGTTTCTGGTTTTGGCATTAAATCAGCATCCATCATGTCCAGACAATATGAACATGCTTCCTTCACATGCCCATTTGAGAACAGTGCATGAATCCAAATTGTCCATGAATCCACATTAAGCTCACATCCTTTAGTCACAATGCAACTCCAAAGATCTTTAGCCAATTCAAGCTTCTCACCTCGCAGCAAGGCATTCAATAAATCCTTCAGTATGCCATATTGACGACTAGACAAAAGACCTCTCTCAACCATTTCTTTGAAATACTGACAAGCCTCGACCAGGTATCCATGCCCTAGAAACCCATTAATCATAATAACAAAAGTATCAAGTCCTGGACTAAGGCCACTTACTTCCATTTCATTCCAAGCATCAACACCAGCATTCACCTCCCCCAACTTGCAGGCCAATCTAATCACTACATTATAAATACTAAGATCTGGAATACAACCAATCTTTTGCATCTCCCCCATCAATTCCTTGCACTCTTCCAACTCTTCCTTCTTCTCATGGGCCAACATCAGATGCAAATAAGTCAATTGATTGGGCATATGCCCTTTCTGTATCATGCTTTGCAAAATCTGATATCCCTTATCTATCATCCTCCACTTGCAAAAGCCACTTACCAAAGCAGTATAAGTCACAACATCAGCATCACAACCACTTCTCTCCATCTCAACAAATACTCTCATCGCCTCATCCATCTTCTCCTGCCCACAAAGTGCCTGAATCAAAATGGTATAAGAAGTCGCATTAGGGTCGCATCCTTTCCTCCTAATCTCCTTCACTAAATCAAAAGCATCCCCCATTTTCCCAGCCGTTGCATACCCACTTAACAAATTGTTATACACCACAATATCTGGCTCAAACCCCGCTTCCCTCATTTGTACCAACACATGTTTAGCCTCCAATAACTTCCCTTCCTTACACCAACCATACAACAAACATGTAAAATGCTTCAAACTTGGACTAAATCTCACTCTCATATCCTCAAAAAGAGAAGCAGCTTCCTTAACACTACCGTTCTTACACAAAGCATCCAATAAACAACCAAACACATACTCATCAGGTTCACATCCATACTTTGGCATCTCATCTAAAACTTCAATTGCCTTGTTCACCATTCTAGAAGAAGCAAACCTCCTCATAACAACAACAAAAACTTCACTCGTTATTAACACACTGTTATCTCTCCTCATTTCCTCTAGCAAAGCCCAAACAGCACCAAATTGTTTCATTTTACTCAAAACCTTAATCATAGCCTTATAATTCTCATAACAATGTCTATAACAAGGCTGCTTCGATGCCCAGACAAAGAATTTATAAGCTAAAATCCCAGCATCGCCGCAGCGATTCAAGACACGTTCAGTGAGACCATTACGCAGTACAACACCAGATTCCTGTAAAGCAAGTTCTAATTTAGGAACTCTAGAGTGAAATTTCCTGAGTAATCTATATACCTTCTCGACATCGCTTGCAAATTCATCGACTTTGTTGTCCCGTTCGTGTGGTTGTGGTTGTGGTTGTTGGGTTTTAAGAGAAATAAGACCAAACCCATTGGTTGTTTTGTTTGATATGTTGTTGCTGGGGTTTTGGTGCAGTTGTTGTCTGTGTATGAGGAGAAGGATGTTAGAGTGAAGCGAGGCACTGTAATTATTCGGCCCTTTAAGGATAGAGAAGAAGATTGTCTTTGAAGAGACCCTCTGCATTATTTTCCTTCTCTTGATTTTAATTGTTGTTTCTTTCACCCCCAGGTTTTCCTTTATGTGTCATTGCTGGTGGAGTAAGAGACTTGTCGCTTAAACATTTTGGGTTTCTCAAAGAACGACTTGTCTTTTTACTGCGTTTACCTTGAAAAGACGGACAGACTCCCATCCTACAACTAGCCTTTGAGAAGAAATGTTACTGAAGATTTTTGTTTGATGCATATAGTTGAAGTTCACGCTGTTGCTTTTGACAAGTTTCGTTTTTTTATTAACCAGGATTTCGTCTTCATTTGTTTTCTTGGAACACTAAGAATCATTCAAGCAGGCACTGGGGGTATCCTCACGAGATCTTGGGAGCTGCAGGTGGGCACTCGTCCCTCACACTGATCCAGCGAACTCCGGAGCACCTTGGCTTGCGAGCTATGTTGGGCAAGAAGTTTACTGCAAATTCTACGAATTTTAATTGCTAAGAATTTCCAGTGACCATATTCAATGCTGTTTATTTTTTATTATTATTGAAAATTATTGTTATCCGGTATAGGGAGTTCAGGCCACCCATGCCCTGCCACGGAAGAAGTTTCTTCCAATCCCTATAAATCTTCATCATTTCATGGTGGTCTTTGAGGGGTCATTTTTAGATGGTAAGCACAAGAATCTTTGGACCTGGGAGCGGCTAGGCATGAAGATCAGAAAAGAACCACCTAGAAGAACGTAGAAAAGAAATCGCATAGGTGTAACAGAAAGGATAAACTTCTAGGAGAAATCAATTTTATCAACAAGATCCAAAACCTACCTATTCCTAATTTTCTGAGAGGTTTGACATTATTGTTCCGAGTGTTGTGTGTAACCTGGGTTCATGTTAGGGCCAGCAGTATCTGGGAACCCCAGGATTAGCCCATCAACATCCACAGGGAGTAAAAGCTTTTGCCACAGGCATCCTGTGGAGAAAAGCTCTTGTGGCTGAACAATCATCGAAATATCATTATTTCTACGCAAAACACCAATCACGGTAACAAAGCTGCCTTCTTGTACGTACCTGCCGAAACAGACAGAAATTTCCAGCTCGTAAGCTTCTGCAAAGTATGCACAAAAGCAACAGAAGACCTAGGTTAATAGATTACCCTTCTTCCAATCGTAGTAGGCGGGCCTCGGCTGACAGGTTTCTTTCTTGCAACCATTTCCTCAAGTGAGAAGATAGGGTTCTGCATTGCCTTGTAGTCACAAGTTTGCTCTCAACAATCAAGGGAACAACTTTACAACCTGAACCAGCTTTTACCATGGCTCTGATACCAGACTTTCGATCAGTTATGTAGAAGTCTGTGGAGAACCTCTGTCAGGTAGAAATTCCAAACAGAACAACATCAAACTTCCAAAAATAAAAATGACTCGCCATGATTTCTAGATTCAAGCGCAGCATTAATATGTGAACTAGTGGAAAGAGCCACAGAGCTTTTTTATTGACATACATGCCAAAAACATGAAATTGATTTCATGATGAATTTAACAATAACATGTCGCCTCAAATCCTGACAAATGGATGGTCTATTTCTTAAACCAAGCATCAACATATATTATATTATATTATACATTCATGCTTGTCCAATTTTAATTGCTGCATGAGCAAGATCCAAAGAAGATGTAACCTGCTTTTAATACAATAGGAAAGTGTCAAATATCAGACCTATATCAAATACTGTAAGTGATTCATCACCTGGATAAATTAATTATCCGATCTTAAGATTTCATGTTTTACAAATTGTAATTCATAGTCGAATGATTTATTGAGGAGGGCACTAAAAAAATGTAGTGAAATGTTGACTGACAGAAGAGCAGCAATCCTGTGGTCTCTTCATGACCATCAATTTACACTATCAAAGATATCTTGACTGCAAACAGAATTAGGTCAGATTAAATAGTTTGTGAAGCATCAGAGACGGGAAAATCTAGGGGAGAGGCCAGAATCTGGGAAGTTTAAAAAATGCAGAAATTAGGGAAAGAAAAAAAAAGTGATAAGGCAGGAGAAATTCAACGAGGTGAAGCTAGCTATCAAAACAATGGCACAGCATTCATAACTGCCGCATGCTTTATCATAAAAATTGCAGCACGACAATCAAACGACATGTACATAGACTGTGAAACTAATTAGAATGCCAATTTCTTCATAAAAAAAAAGAGTACAAATAGGGAAGGTGGAATTAGATGCTGAACTGATTAAAACAACGAGCAATATTATGCTAATTTTGTCCTTCCATTTATAGGGTGTCATTGCTTGGTGCAACAGTTGCAACCATAAGATTGTAGGCTTGAGCCTTAATAACAGCCACTTTGTGCATAATGCTGAAGTAAAAGATTGTTTCACATATTCTTTCTCTAAGCTCCGGTTTGGTTTATCATAGCTTGGTAATCGTCTGTTTTGCAAAAATTAATAAATGTACAAAAATAAACTAAGATCGAGAGACGAGTATATTCAATAAATGTACAAAGCATCTCTAGTTTTCTGTAGAGATAGACTGTAATTACAACTAACTACTTAAAGTGAAGTTATGTGAATCAGAAAGGAAACTGACATCAGCTATCAACCCAGTAGAAAATATAAATAAAGTAATCGTTCTAATTGTAAAAGTTTGTGAGTAAAGAGATATCCATACCTCGCAATATTTTAGATTCCACTGTAAGCATGATGTATTAGCATTCATTGGCTTCACTCCAAAACCTCCATATTCATACAAAAGAGTAGATACGTAGGTACATCTGGCAGCTCTCTCATATGAAGATTCCAGGGAAACGCTTCCACAGGATACCAGCTAAAATCATGAACAAAAGATTTTTTTTTTTAAAAAAAGCAATTGATCCTTTGTCAGCCAGAAAATATTCTGCTAAGTGATATCTCAGATCAGGGTAATAAAGGCAAGATTAGCAGGATGAGCTCATCATGCAATGAGCTTCTTTAACTAATGCCTCCGTTATCATGACTTTCTCAGACAGCTATCTGTGCTATGAAAACCCCGTGCTTAATTTTCTAGACAATATTGAGTCATATTAGTTAAACTAATATTGGCAACACATACATAAAATAGATAGATAAATAATCAGTGAAGTTTCCAATCATTCAATACTTGGCAAGTAATAAGGCAGCATTGTCATCATATTTCTAAGTTTTTACTACAGAATCTGGAATGTTTCATTAAATCAAAAAATTACTGATACTATTTTCTGTCAAGTGCCGATCAATCTGCAAAGGCAAGAAAGCTAAAAATCCAATTAAGATGTGATCACCTACATTCAAATATATAGATATAAAAGTTTCCCTCAACCTTGGATCCACATTTTCTGTTTCACTAAAAGTATAACATCAAATCAGAAAGAGAATCCATTGGCATCCAATCTCACAAAAAAAATTTATGGAAAGGCAAATTAGAAATAAGAAAATCACCCACGCTCCCAAAACAGATAGCATATCCTTTGGTTGCCATTTGACCTATTCACTTCAATTTGATAATCACCAGACCACATTCCCCATGCTTTTCCTTCAATAGCAACTCATCCAAAACCAATTTTTCAAAAACCCCATAAGGTATTTATGTTCATATTGAACAATGCAACGGATTGAAACCCCTCAATTGAACCATTTAAGTTAAAGACGAAGAAACGGTTACCTAGATAAAAGAAAATAAAAAAAAAGTACGCCAGCAATCCTATGTCTGTTTGCTCTAAAAATCCTCCCATTTTCAGCAAGCATTTCCCTTTTTTTTTCGTGTTTTTTCCCCTAAGCAACAACATCAAATAGCGAAACAACAAAAACCCACCAAAAACAGGCTCATGAAAGGAAGACAATAGAGATCAAAAGTTTGGAAGTACCCCAGTAATTTTAACAAGCTGTCCTTCAGTAGCAGCAGCAAGGTCAGAATCAGGAAAAGAACGAAGACACCAAAAGACAGCAGCTTTACGTCTCCAATTAAGCTTATTCCAAGCTAAAAAGGAAAGAACTAAAGCAAAGAGCAAGATAAAAGAAAGAAAGAAGAAAACATTATGGACCACAACGAGTATAAAAACAGAAACTGAAAGCCCAACAAAGAATACAAGTAGTAAAATGCAGACTGCTAGTCTTGGTATTGGCTTGCAGCTGTGGCTGTTATGTTCTCTCAAAGTTGCATTGGACAGGTCGTTCATCACTCTCTCTGTCTCTCTCTCTCTGTACGGCAACCCACTTTACTAAACCATTGAGAGGAGGAGGAGAGATTTTCAGCTAGTCGAATGGGGAGATACATACATACATACCTTTTGTTACAAACGACATGTTGCTTGTTGAATCTCGTTTTCCTTAAACGGTCCCGTTTATTGGTTACTGGGAAGAAAGTGGGACCCTTTTTTTGACCAAATCATCCCGCCATAAGCTCAAATCATGCAATGCCAGCCGCCTGATTGGCTCTAATTCGTTTTCAGAGATGTTCTTCGAGTAGGGAGGATCTCTTGCCGATTGAATTGACGATTTTTGGATTCAAAATCCGGAATTGAAGGTGAGATTGTCTGAACTGCATTGCATTGATTTATGGAGCATCTCTGCTTGTTGTTAACTATTCTTTGAGGTGACGCGATGCCATAATGGAGATGGCTGGTTGCTGTGCTTAAATTTTTTTTTCCCTTTTAAAGGGATCTTAATGTCTGATTTGATTGAATTGGCACAAAAATTTGAAGTGAAGCTCTTTGATCTTTGAATTTATTGGCTTTAGGTAGCATTAAAATGATTAGATAGACATTCGCATGATTAAAATCCTGGTCCATAGTAGAAACTTCGTTTTTCTTTTAGGTTTTTGATATGGCGGGTGGGTCTAGGAGAACGGAATGTTAAGATCAATTGTCGTACTCGTACCCTCTTAGAATAAGCAAATAGCATTAGTACAAGGTTAGTACGGTGCGTATTAAAACATTCTGCTGTCACAAGATTCCATCAGCATATGAGAGCTTTAAGTCAAGATTACTGCCCACAACTTCTCTACATGATGGATAGCTTAGGGCCAATTTGGTAGCGTGTTTCTGGTGTTTTGGAATGTGCTTTTGGGTTGAAGAAGCATCAGGTTGATGCTTCTATAGGTGCTTTTTGGATGGTTTTTATAATAAAGATGTCAAAAACCATTGAATAACACTCAAAACAGCATCTTTTTCAGCACTTGAAATGCAACATCTTAGTGTTGCATGCTCCATTAAGGCTGCCTTTTTTGGCATGAACTGCAATTATGCAACATTTAAAGGCTTTGCTAATGTCCTATAGATGTTATTTAGCCATTCTCTAGAGATGCATCTAATGTTCTTTAGTTTATCCGAGTGGGATATTCAAATGTTAGAAGAGCAACTTGCAAAGCAGGCGGATAATTCTCCTGAAATTGTATGGTTACTTCATGGCTGCTTTTTGTATATCTCCTGAATCACCATGTACCTTTGATTTCAACCCTATAGTTTTCATTACTTGTTTTTCCTTGGCGCAATTCACAATATGTGCACTTTAATTTGGGATCCCTCTGATCATATATTCATAATGAAATTTATCTGCAAACATTGAACCACTATTGGGAAAAAGAAAACACTGAATTGCATATAAGATAGCACAACAGCAACTCCTTTAAAGATTGGAGAGAACATGTCTCTATATCGGAGTTCTAATGCAGCATTTCTCTCCGTCTCCCCCCCACATACAAGCAACTCTTTTATGCACACTAGCTTACTACTTACACGGCTTCCTTTATTTTCTCCATTTTTTATGGACATCATCTTTCCAGGCCCAGACCAGTAGGGACTCTAATGTGGGACAGATTCGGAGAGGTAAGATTAGAGCGGAAGCTTTTCTAGTTGCACCAAGAAGACAATTTGAATCTCTATACTCACAACAAAATCCAAATTTGTCACGTCAATTGATGCATTCCTCTGAAGCGTTCCTCTCCGATGGTCTCTCTGAATTTTGCCTCACCAAGAGCTGGAGTTCATCAATACAAGGACAATTGATAAATTTGTATCAAGTTTCATTGAGTTTCCTCTTCAATCAAGCCCAGAAATCCCACCACTGATAGTCACTGCTTGATTGATCGAAGAGGCGATCAGAGTCTAAACTCCCCCAATCTTCTTGTGATGTCAATGATCCATCAGCGGGTTCCACCATACTAATTAGGTTCGGTTCTTCTTCGAGTTCAAAATACTCTGCTTTTATGCTGCTATCTTCATCTGAGAGGACTCCTAATCCATGTTCTGGTCTTTCAATTGACAATCTAGGATTCGTTTCTGATTCACCCATAGTTGTGTCTGCATTCTCTGATTTGCCTTCGATACTGTTCACAGCTGGTCCTTGGCCACAACACTCTCCTTCCTCTCCTGGCTTCTTCATCAAATCATTAATCTTCTGTAACTGTCAAATTTTGGAAAATTCTTGGTTAGTATGTACACGAATGTTTCTGTTTTTCCCCCAACCAGGTGAACAAAAAAAAATTATTAGTATAGTACCTGTATTACCAAAGCTTGCTTCTCTTTCTTCAGAGTCTCAAACCTGGAAGCCAAGCTATTGTAATTGGCTCGTAGTATGCTGAAGTCTCTTTCAAGCTGCTTAGACTTCCATCTAGCTCTCTTATTCTGAAACCATATTGCAACCTGTCGTGGTTGCAATCCAAGCTCTTTTGCCAGCTGCATCTTCTTTCGAGGCTCAAGCCTTGTTTCTGATTCAAACATAGACTCCAGCGATTTAATCTGCTCATCACTAAACCTCCTTTTGTTCTTGTTCTTCTTCTTTCTGGAGGTTGTGACACCGTTCATGCAGCTAAAAGGCTCTGTCGCCGAAGGTGAATACTCTCCTCCATCAAACATCTTGTTGTTGGGATCTTCAACTGCCTTCAGGAAATTCTGTTTCTTTAATTCAAATAATCAAATATGGTTTGTCATAGGAGATTATTTTGGAACTGTTAAGAGTATTTGTGAGCTAGAGGTGAATGTTATTTATTAGCTAAGTTTTTGTGTGTGCAAGCCTTGGTTCCTGGTCTGACTGCAATTTGCTTAGTTGCTGCTTTTTATCTTCAGTTTGTAGGGCTTTACTTCCAGCGTGATAACCTACAGTGCTTTTCTTATGGCACCTTGGGACATTATATGTGCTTCAAATTTTAATTTTATTTTTTATTTTTTATTTTTTATTTTTTCATTTCTTGGAGTAATTTCATGGATGGGCCTTTAGCTTAGGTGGCCTATTCAAGCCGGCTTGTTTATTCTCATCAATGACTTTGTAATTTCTTATATATATTTATAAATATCTAAAATAACACAAACTTCTCCAATAAATTACCCTAAGTGTTTGAGCTGAATTTGGGAGCACAGAATGAGATCTTCTATCAGTTGTTTTTTATTTAGAAATATATTAAAATAAATTTTTTTTATTTTTTAAAAATTATTTTTTACATTAGCACATCAAAATTATCTGAAAACATAAAAAAATATTAATTTGAAATAAAAAAATAAAAAAATTTCAAATTTTTTCAAAAGTGCTTTTGAAACGTAAAAGTTATTATGAAAAAAATTAAATTTTTTTTATTTTTTTCTTTGCTTCAAATTAATATTTTTTTTATATTTTCAGATCATTTTGATGTGCTGATGTCAAAAATAATTTTTAACAAATAAAAAAATTATTATTTTAATATATTTTGAAATAAAAAGCACTTTGAATAGCAACCGTTACCTTATTTTCAAATACACTAAGGCTCCGTTTGTTTGCTGGAAAGTAGTTTCCTTTTGGAAAGTGAATTCCAGGAAAATGAATTATTTTCTAATATTTGTTAGTATAATGGAAAATAAGTTAGAAAATATTTTCCAGTGTTTGGTTATGTCATGAAAAATGAGTTGGAAAATAACTTATTAACGTTTTATTTTTCTCAAGTTTATTAAAATAATAAGAAACAAATCTTACAAATTAAAAAGTTGAATGAGAGTGAAATTGAAAAAAATATAATTTCATAAATTATTTCAAATAAAATAAATAATAATCAAAATAATAAAGATCAAATCTAAAAAAAAAATATATGAAGAAATTAAAATAATAATAATAAACATTTTATAAATTATTTCAAATAAAATAAGTAACAATCAAAAGAATAAGGATCAAATTTGATAGATAAAAAATTTCAATAAAAAAATGATAAGGGAAAAATAAATAACAATTATAAAAATGAGGAACAAAGTTAATATAAAAATTAAATTTTAAGAGATGAAATTGAAAAATAAATATTCAAAATAAAATATATATAGCAATCAAAAGTTTGAGAACCAAATTTGATATAATCAGCAAATAATATAATATTTCTAATTTTTTTCATGAAAACTAGTTTTCAGGAAACAAACATAACCTAATATAAATTTCAAACTTTTGATTGGAGAATCTTGCATAATTCAAGCTTAAAATACATTTCAAGATGAAGTCTTTATCAGTTTCCATTACCTAAACTAATTAATTGAGATTTTCTCTCGTACACACACTGATTTTCTCTCGTACACACTGTGTGAAACCT
>Ga0307517_10007160_pt1 | contig 16357 bp, 16 predicted proteins | sample 23_EM_MG_FD_194515 | JGI IMG/M metagenome (GOLD analysis project Ga0307517, IMG submission 194515) | Populus trichocarpa ectomycorrhiza microbial communities from riparian zone in the Pacific Northwest, United States - 23_EM | ecosystem: Host-associated > Plants > Roots > Unclassified | place... | reverse complement strand
CACGATACCTCGCAAATAGTCCGAAAACTACAGGTGAGTACATAATATATTCCTATAGGAGCTACCTTGGTGGCCGTTTATTACATGACGAACTAGGACGCAAACCAGGCCTGCAGGTATTAAATGATCACCGACAACCATCCTTCTCGCCTGTTCGAATTCAAATGCAGGTAGGACTCGGCGAGGGTCCTCTTCAATGCCCGACGTATCGGTAGGTTTCGAATGGGTATCATTTTTCACAATCACATCTGAGGGACCCTATCGGTGAGTACATGGCCCACAACAAAAAAACAAAAATGAAGGTATAAATTGGGTATAAAGTGTTTGGAACAAATGGAGTATGGTACATTCAGCAATATTCATTCTGGAAATCGAGTAGATCTTGAATTCCCCAAATCGGTGAAAAATATGCTACTGACTGATCGTATAGAAGAAATCACACCTTGAAAAAAAAAAAAATCACAACAAGAACTTGGTTCCCCACAGTCTACAGAGAGAGTTGACTCGGGACTTGAGGTTAATAACCGTAAGGGTCCAGGCGCCCACCGCCGTGATGTACATGCAAGCGCGTTCTATCCCATACGAAAGCCGGGAAATTGTCAGACGCCGGAAAGGCCCTTGTGAATTTGTTGTGAACTGCCCGCCGGCCCTTATCTGATAATGAATTTGATTAGACATTCGTGCGATCCATATTTCAAACGAAGACGTGCATCGAAACATGTCCGCGTACGGCGACATAAAGCGCGCCCAAAATGCTGCGCTTTTATCCCCCACTGTTTGGGTATCTCCTCCCCGCGATCCGGGCCCGGGTAATGATACGGGATACATCACCGTCCACCACTTGACACTTGCAACCACCCGTGCCTTCCCAGGCCTTCTCGAATATCTGGGCGGGATCTTCGCCAAGGAAGTCGAAGATGGCCTGACTTATCCGCAGGAGGGTGAGATGTCCCAAGAAACATTCGAGGCTTACTTCTTCGCCGCCGATGTTTTCATCGCTATCGTTGGAGGGGAATCTCCGGGACCAGCCACGGCAGATGCACAGGAACTCTTGAACATTAGTATCTTAATTGAAAGGGGTGGAAGGACGTGGCAGGATTGTATCGCGGGCTATTACTACGTGCGTATCGATGGTTCTGGGATACCATACAGAGAGTAGAATCGATTATACCCCTAGATTAAACCCAACTACCCTGGACGCTCATCTCACGTGAGTAGCGCGCCGACTCGTTCACTCGGGGAACCTCTCTCACATCGGCTTTCTAATGCATATCATTAGATTTGTAATGCTGGCTTCGTAGTGCCTCCCGCACATCGAGGCTCGGGGTTTGGAACCCTGCTTGCAAAGTCATATGTCCATTACGCCCCACTTCTTGGATACCAAGCGAGTGTTTTTAACCTGGTCTACGTAAATAACATTGCTTCGGTCAAGTACGGGTTATTTTATTTTTGGGTGAAATGCAACGGAGGCTGACCTCTTCTATCCTAGAATCTGGGAGGGGCTTGGCTTTTCCAAGGCAGGACGAATACCCCGCGCAGGTCGTTTACGAACTAAAGATGGTATCGGTGAAGAATACGTCGATGCTTGGGTTTTCTACAAGAGCTTTCAGGACAACTGAATTTCAGTGAATTGGCCTACAAGAATGTAACCGTTAATGAATCAGCTTAGAAATTGACGGGGGATTTGCTTTATTGACGGGTAGAATCCCGATTCATTCAACAGCGGGCCAGATTGATATCATAATCTGACATGCCGCACTTGTCGCAATATTAGGGACAATTCCAAGTACATGAGTCTTTTCACGACTCAATGGGACTTACGAGTCGGCAATTTGATTAAAGATGAGCGCATCAGATCATTGAGCCGCTCGCCCTTGAGGTTTCTTTTTAAGGGTATGTGTGGCGCTTACTCTGGCCTCGAGGCTGCCCAATGCGCGCTTATTATTATCGAAATATGGACCCGAAAACCTGCAGAGAACTACGATTTTTGGACGACCTGTTGATAGTAACTGCCCTTTGCCCGGTGGGTGCTCAGGAGCTTGCAGGCGGGCATCTATATTGGGACGGGCCATTCTTTATTTCCAAAAACAAGGGACAAACTATGTGTTTGTCCTTTGTCATTATTGTCAGATGGAAAACTACAATGAGGAAATGCATTGTGTTCTGGTACTCGGTGGTCGATATTATTGTCGATATCATTGACTCGGAGAACTGTCACATATTAGCATCCTCTTTCAGATGAAGGACAATCCCCCTGCCAGAAGGTGTGATCACACTACAAGTTTGAGCATTGATGAATGTGAGTCTGCCTGAGTGCTACCTGTAATCTCATTAACATATCGGGGTGCGCTCGTCGCTTCCTCATCACAGCATGACATACGGGCACACTTTTATAGAACAATATTAGGTTGCAATCTGATATGTATCTATTAATATTGGGCAGTAAAAGCTCAAACGTTGACTCAACGAGGAAGCCACAGTTCAAGTTCGTTGGTAGGGCGGCTTCCAGTTGGGCCGATCTCGGATAGTCGAACAAAATCTCAAGTACCGTACGAAAAAGGAGGTCGGAACTCGAGGAACGCCTGCAGAGACAGAGCCTAGGAGCAATCTACCTCAAACTTCCATCGATAATGCCAGAATACATCGTGTCAGCTGGAATGAAAAGAAGCTGTAGGTAAGCATGATAGGGGAAGACGTAAAATGATGAAATATAGTTACCAGAACGTGTGGTGGAGACTTGTTAAAGGATTAACCATAAAACTGGCGTAGCAACTTCTGTTTCTGTCAGCCTTTGACCATTGCGATCGAACTGTTGAATGTCGAATGAGATCTCCGGAAGCAGTGCATACTGTACACATGTTTGAAATGGTGTTTGAAATGCGCGGTAGCATATGTAGCCCAACACTTACATAGAGTATGGGGATAGGTGTAAAAGCTCACTATAAACTTGCCTCCGTTCATAAGACCGCAAAAAGGTTCCAAATAAGGCTGCAACCCTGTGGACTTTAGCCTCCAAGGCATATCTCATTCGCGGCCGAAGTTGTGATTCGTAAAATCGGGTTTAATGGGATGTGAATGGTGGAGGGATTCAGGATGAAAGCACAATCGATGAATTTGTTTGCCTTGAGCAGCAATTCCGACTTCGGAGGTCCTATGCCGCTATACATAGCTGTTTCAACAACCTCGGGCGAGCGTCGGATCTCATCCGTTCGCACTTTGTATGAAGAGCTCTACTCCATCGGACTCGAGCGACGGGCAAACACCGGAGTGGATGACCTATATCCGGTTTTCGAAGAATTCCCTCTGTCAGGATCTTCGAACTTGGAGAGAAACGGATTGAACATCGGATGATGAAGTGGGGGGTCGGGGATCGCCTCGTCTGAGACGGACTGAATGAATGCAAGGAGGAAAATATTGCATCACGGATAACGCAATGGGCACACAAGCAAGGGGCCTTTACCAAGCATTATTTTACTTAGGAGATGGGTAGGTTATGATGAAAGCGAGGGGTAAGCTCCACAACTGGGGATGTAAACTTGTAAAACCATGTACCTATACCGCGCAGATTGAGCGTGTAGATAATGGAAGGCATCTTCAAACAAAATTCAACTCCATCCATGAGAATTAAGAACACATAACTTCTTGCCTCCCACGGACCATGTATCTTGCGATTGTCGATGGGCTTCTTTTCATTCACATCGCAACCTGTGTTCGGTTCTGACGTCGTAAGACGCCGCGCGTAATGTGTGCTGCGCGACGTGTACCTGGACGCAGTCGCGGCAGAGGAGAAAGTAAAACGCGAATGAGGCTGGTGTGTTCGCTTCGAGAGTATAGCATCTTGACAATAGAAATCAAGAGGGTAATAATTATTAAAAAAAATAGGGAAGGATCTTCAAACTTGGTAGTTCATTGAAAAGTCGAATGGCCATCATCAAGGTTTAGTACATAAGCAATCAACGGACAAAGGCTCGGCATCTAGCTCAGGCCACAGGGGCGAATTGACACTTTGCATGTGCGGAAGGGTTCTACCTACGTGAGGCATGCAGGTCGGCCGAAGATGAAGGCAGAGAGAAAGTGAAAAATTACAGAATGGTGACTCGGGGAGAGCGGTGCCATCGCCCCCGGCTATGTAAAACTTCAGCCGCTGGACAGAGTTGAACACACATATAATAAGCCATGTTTCTTGACACTCCCCAACTCCCCCACCTCTACCACCCGCGTCACCACGGCGATCGCTTTATCTAATCCCCTCAACACAAGGCCATAGCCATCACATCGAGGTGAGATACAGGGCCTTTCTATTTGGACCAATGAAGGTTTTTGGGGTATCCCAATGGGGAAACTTCCTTTTATGCTCCTTGCTATTTGGAAAAAAAAACTTTTTGTTCACTGGTGATGTAGTGGCCCCGTGCCATAGCACGGATGGCGTTCGTTCAACTTTAAAAACAACTGTGTCCATCTCCGACTGGTTCGCCATTCCCTGACATTTTCGTGTCCCAGGTTTCTCTCGTGATACATGTCTTCCCAACATCCCGGTTCAGGTGCGCCGAGACGCAGTTTCGCTGTCCCCCCTGTGAGCTCCCCGTCCTCGTCGGCTTTGATTATCTCTCATGATCATCGCTGTTTCTTTTTTCCTAGTCCGCCCCACAGACATCCAAAAACGATCCTTTTCACGGTCAAGAAACCCTCGCAAGACTCGCTGCTCGGTTTATCACTCATCTCTTTGCCTGTCCGGACTATCCTCCCTCGTCGACCCATTCCCAAGCAAAGTTACCATTTTTCATCGCCTATGCTTTGCATCGGACGAAGCTGCACACTGCCGTTACATTTGCTGCTTTAGTCCTCCTCCAAAGACTCAAAGCGCGGTTCCCTTCTGCGCGTGGGTCATCTGGACACCGGTTGTTCATCTCTGCATATATGATATCGTCCAAGGTTATGTGCGATGACACATATTCCAACAAGTCATGGAGTATTGTTGCTCAGGGCATGTTCAGCCTCCGCGAGGTGAATCAAATGGAGAGGGAGATGTGCACTTATCTGGACTGGGAACTCACCGTGGATGACCCTATTCTTACCAACTTTGAAAAAGCTGTGAAAACCGACTTTGGGGAACACAAGTCGGCGTACCCCAACTACCCCACAACATTCGTATCGAAACGTGCCGCCAGAGCTGAGGCTTCGACATCAAGCACGCCATTCGACGAAAAATCCAACACAACAAGCCCGGTTCCGGGTTTTGGCAACAACAAACGCCCCGCCCCCAATGTCAAACCTGGCGCTCCGGGAACACCAACCAAACCTTCATGGGGAGCGGGTCCCAGTACCCCCGATACCCCATCGCCGAGTTATTCGCACTCGGCATCGCCCACCTCCTCAGGCTCGCCTGCGACACCTGTTGGTGGGCAAGAAACGAATCCTAAGATTCGTGGTGTGGATACCTCACCAGGTTTTGGCCTCACGGAAGGCGTCCCCACGACGCACCCATTGAAACCAAAGATGTTCGCATTTGCCGCTCCCTCTGGTTGGTGACAACTCGTTTGGACTCTGCTATCTATTTCCCGCTCTTTTTCAATCGTCTTGAACACACGCTCCTTTGATCTTTATCGTTCTCCCTCTCTCTCGACTGCACCAATCCACAACTGTAGCATATCCAACAACTCATACCCGCATTGTCCTTTCTTCTCTCATACCTGCTCAATCCCGTGTCCTCCGTGCAAGGAAACACGCCTTATATTTTTTTGCATACACATTGAACTCTTCTTCATACATTGCATTGGTGGTTGTTATAGCACTAATTTATACTTAGTCAAGATCATAGCTTTACACGTTTTTACATTGTACATCATACAAATACACAAATCACGAATGAAAAAAAACTTAGAATCCTACAACTTTACAATGCAATATTTAGAACAAGCATGAGCCTCTGCGTCGTCGATGATAATCTTCCTGTTCGCTGTTAGACAGGGTTCTTAGATAACGCGCGTGCCCTTCAACGTGTTTGCCATGTTGTATCACGTTAACTGCCTACACTTAAGTTTCTGATAGAACATTTTCTCGGGCTTATATCAATGGTTCTTCCACAGATGAGGCTAAGGTTATCTTATCTCCCCCCTTTCTTAACAGATTGGAAAGTCCCATGGGAAATCCCAATCTTGTGGGGCCTGACAACCTTGCTACCACATTCCTGAGAGTCGGGAAGCAACGAAAGGCAGCTACCGGGGTTCGGCCCTGCTTTATATAGAGTATCGGGTCGTTGACTCGGGACTCTCGCGTCAACTTGAAGTGATCCTGATCATCTGACGGGTATTCAGGCCATCTTGAATGTCGTTGCCAATTGCTTCACAGGTTCAAAGCCCCGCGCAACGCCCCCATCTCTCTACATATCAGGTAACGAACATTCGAATGTTCTGCCAAACGTTCAACCGTGGTTATGAATGTGTTCTGACAACCCCGCGATTTCATGATTGACACTGCCGAGATTACAGTCGCTCACATCGCACGAGTCCGTTCTATCAGACAACGCGCTAATGTTCCCTCCATTAACTCGAGTTCTTCCATCCCGGGCCCCCTATCTGACGCCTCTCTGCATCCACGTTTCTGTCACTGACTGTCTTCCTTCGGCCACGAAGAGCCGATAACTTGATGAGGTGGCACCACAAGGACCCAGGTACTCTTCTTTTGAGCCTGAAGGAGAGAGGAAGCGACGGTAGGAATCGTGCCATATTTATTTTGAAAAACGAGGCTCCTGGTCAAGTCAGGTGGCCGGACACAAAGTGAGAACCGTTCCTTTTTAATCTGATCTCTATGTTGGCTCTAGTTGGCTTATGGATCCCAAGATGCCGGGCCTGGTGGTTCTGATGCTGGATCAGGGTCTATTACCGACAGCCGAAACCGAAAATATGACCTCAAGCGAAAATCATTAAAAAAAGTGAATTGCGCCCGGTGGCATGAGCTGTACTGTACTTATTTGGCTCGTGCTAAGCAAGAACAGGAGGGAACGTTGCGGTCATAGTGGTGATAGTGTGGAAATTCCGGTGAGCTCCCCATCAAGGCATTATCATGATTAAGCCACACCAATCCAGGTGATCGATGGGTGAACATCGTCAGGTCCCTCGTTTTTTCACCACCGACGGCAAAACGATACGTTCAATGCAAGCGCTCAATCTCTCTATTACAGTGATCTGATCGAAGTCAAGATCGATGATCACCGATTGGGCGCCTAAAGGTTGAATGCCAAACGACCTCGCAAGCCAATATCCAAACTGAACCGGAAACGGTTCACGATGACGCGATAAAAGTCATCGCCTCGAATAGGCAAGACGCAAATGCCTCAATTCAGGTGGTTGCGAGTCCATATATACGTCACTTGCGCTTCGAGAAGTAGGTGATTATATGTCCGGCTGCTTTTGCGGAGACATTCCGTGCAAGCCTTTATATTTTCCACTACGGATGACTTCCACATGCCCACTGTTGGTCAACAATTTCTCTCCTAATGGGAAGGGACCTGGATTCGCCGCGGACTCGATGGGGTCTTGGATGCAGTGGCTCGGGAACTCGATTCCCATGCTCTCTGTCGCTCATTCGTGGGAACTGGGAGCATCTGCACCACACCTTTAATAATAATGTTGATGCGAGAGGATCTTCTTTACAGCTTTTCAAAACAAACAGTTACTGGGTTTTCGGCGATAGCGTACATAGTATCGACTATGAGGAGAGTGTCTACAACTATTAGTGGTCCTACTGCCTGACCTTCCCTACCTCGACAAGAGTAGATAGGTAAGATTATTACACTGTGGTTAACCGTTATCCGTTGTGACACTTGTGTCGCTGAAATGTGCGGATATCGATACGATACATGTATAATGCCACTCAGACATGCACGTTCATATCTTTTCGCACGTAAGTACGCCTTCTGTCAAGTTTCCAGAATCACTTGGGTGATATGAATCATACGATGGATCTTGACTTCTTTGAACATGAAGGAGCTTGTCTGAATTTGTTAGGAGAAGTGATATTCCATGCTGGTAAGCTTCATTTTTGACCACCATTACAAGCACACCCAGCTTTATGTAAATAAATTTGGCTGACCATATCATAACATTGAAATGGGCATTGAAGAAGGGATGTACTCACCAAAATCTTTGCAAAAATGCATTAAGAGGGAATCGAACCCCCGGCGGGTCGAGCTTATTTACTCGAATGGCAACGACCCAGGTTACCACTACCCCATTAATGCTTATGAAAACATGAGTCAAAACAAGTTAGCAACAATTGAACAGCATTCTGATGAGTCAGGGAGTGCCACCTATTTGGCAGGGGCCACCAGCGGAGTCTGAAATCATCAGTTTGTCGTCGTCCGAGTCGTTGTCGCTATCTCTGCTTTAGACGCCCACATCATGTCCTTCGGTCTTACTATTGGCACAGAGCGTGCTATTGCACTCCAAGTTCGTACCAACGTTTTGCTTCGGGCAAGATACTGACAAACGCTTATAGCAATCCATCCAGGATGAACTAACGAGACGAGGATTCACCGCAGACGGTGGTATGTTTTTCTCTGTGAGCTCAAGGCATCTCACTTATCCAATCAATAGATTCTGTCATGGCCGAGTATATTACTATCATGGTAATAAACAACAAAACTTCTGGCAAGCCTTAACGAAAGTTTTGACATTCACGTACTGACCAATCCCTTTGCAGCTCAAATTACAAGTGAACTCGAAGACCGTATGCATTCTTAATTTCAGTTTCTGAAATGAAATACTAATTTCCTGTTTTGCAGTAATTGGGCAAGACTTCAGTGGGTTTTTCATCAGAGTTTCTCTGCCTCTATAACTGACTATTTGTACAGACCCAACCTTCACAGACTGGCTCTTCGAAGAAGCAGCCAAAGGCGCAACCGAACCGGAAGTCTCACTACAATCTCCTCCAACAAAGTCTGAGCCGGCTGTTAATTCCGGACCAACGCGCCAGCCTCCTCCCATTCCCAATGACTCGTCACGGACAGCTCCGAGCCTTTTGCGCAACGGAGTATACCAACAAGCTATCTCCCAAGCTCTCCCCTTGTCCTCGAATTCTGCACAAAAACGAACCGCCTCGGCACGCTCTCCTTCCCCTACCCACCCCAACAAGTCACGACGAACCGATCTCCCAACTGGGCCCCGTGCGATGTATCGTGATGGACCTAATACTAACGGGAACCCACACCCGAATCCCCGCAGTTTGTTAGAGCGTGTGGGAGGACCAGCTGGCCGTGGACAAAAGAATTTCCAGAGAGATGAGGTACAAGCCAGGATCGACAATATCATTGGCAACTCGCCAGAGGCGAACATGATGATGGCCCAAGGATTTCCGGGTATGGGCATGGATATGAACGCCATGGCTGCCGCAAACATGGCGAATCCAATCATGCTCCAGGAAATGATGATGAATCAAATGGCTCTCATGGCTCAAATGGCTTCGACGATGGGTATTATTAACCCTGCTACTGGGCAGTTTGGTGGACAAGGGTTCCCAATGCAAGGTGTCATGCCGAATGATATGGGAATGTTTCAAAACAACATGAACAACAACTTCCCTCAGCAGCAGCAGCAGCAGCACGGAGGAGTCAACAACGCGCAAATGAACGGAGCTGGTGGGAGAGGTCGTGGAACTGGTACAAGAAACGGGCGAGGTACTGGCAGAGGGAGAGGAGGCTCTACGAGCGGAGGGTCTGGTCCTTCTAAAATCGCGAACACCTCATCCACGGACAGCACAATATCCCATGCTGTACCAGTCGCTGCCCCAACTCCAATCATCCCTACACCATCAACCACCTCTCCGTCAGCAACCACTGGCGCACCTCCCACACAACCACGACCCGCATATGCAGTTCCCGAGCGCCCACAATCACCTACTCTTTGCAAGTTTGGCCCAAAATGTACAAATTCCCACTGTCGTTATTCACATCCTTCTCCTGTCGCGACCGCCGAGAGCGGAGTTGTTCTCAGCAATGAGGCTTGTGATAAAGGAAAAGATTGTAAAGATAAAGATTGTGTAAAGGCTCATGTCAGCCCAGCCGTTCTTAACCCTCAAGGTAAACTCCAATGACTTTCTCCCCTTTCATCATACTAACGAACCATCGTTTTCAGCGGAACAAGCAACACCCAACGTTACCGTTCCTGCGCCACAGCCCCATGCCCCTTCCCACCATGCCCCTGCTATCCCATGCCGATTTGGAGCAGCCTGCACGCGTCCTGGATGCAACTTTAGCCACCCTGCTCGTGCCACTCATTCTGCCGTAGCCTGCCGCTTTGGGGCTGGTTGTACACGCGCCAATTGTACCTTCCAACACCCCGAAGGACGCGTTCTTCCTTCATCTTTCCACCGAGGACTATCGACAACGGGTCCGCTCGTCAATGTGCCGACACCTGAGACAGGGTCGATGGGAGGGGCTAGTCAACATCGGAGTGTAACATTCAACAACCCGAACGCAATGAAGGAAAGGCTGGAAAAACAGATGAAGGAGATACAGGAGAAGAAAGACGAAGCGGAGAAGGCTGTCAAGGAAGCGGAGGCGGCAGCGAATAGCAAGAAGACAGCCGCTGATGCAAAAACCGTTCCTATCACTGCATAAACATCGCGAAGGTCAGAAGATCACCTAAACCAACATACGACATCAACCACCATTATTTCTTTACAAAAAGCGGACAAGCGCACGGGATTCTCGTGCAAATAACGACGATGTTGTTTTGTTTCTTCTCGCCTTTCTTATTTTGTGATATTATTTACATAGCTACATTTTCCTTTTCTCTCTCCATTCAAGTCTCGCACTGCTATAGTTAAATTATATAGTACTACATCTGCTCGCCACGTTAACACAAAAAAGTGAATGGGCAGCAGAGGAGGAGTAATATAACCGACTGCATTTGCTGGATGCCGTGCCACAAAGATTGGCACGGACAATCCATTCCTCCTCCCCTTTTTTTCTGCATCCGTCCGAACTCGAATAAACGCGGAAGGTAAGGAAGTTGATTATTAAAAAAAACTAAGTACTTGATTAGAGCCAGCTATCAAAAGGTCTACAAAGTTCATGAAGAACTACATAATATATTATAGATGAGAGCTACAGATACAAAAATAGGAGGGCCAAGACAAAGCGAATGTAAAGGCAAAGTGAATGTAAAGACAAAGTGAATGTAATAATAGAGCACTAAAGGGGTAACTGTGCCTATGAGTCGCGGGTTTCCAGGAGCTCCTCGCCTCGTTTATCGACAGCGAGTCTGACCGTGTCACCTTTCCCTAGATCCTTGAACTAAAGGAGGAACCATTTGCGTGAGGAAAAGTAGGGGAAGATGGGGTGGAATGAACACACTGTAAGCTCGCGAGTTCTGTGCAAACTCTCGATTTCGTCAATTCTGTCTCTAACGCCCTCGAGGATTGCATCAAATTCTTGTTCCTCGACAACCTCTCGAGCAGCGTGCAGGATGAGGTTAGAATCTGGTCGCACGTTGTGTTGAACCTGCAACGAATGATTAGCACGGTATTTGTAGAAAGGTTGTAGAAACATACGTCAATGGCGATGATATTTAACCTATCTAGGTCTATATATCAATGTCATAAGTGCAACTCGAGGTTTTTTTTAGTAATCAGCAACGACATGCCTTCCATGAAGTCCGCTCGTGTCATTATCTGTCGGCATCGCCACTGTGGTATTGTCAATTACATATCCTAAGAATTTTTTGAGACATACATAGGGAATGGAAGGCAAGGGTAGGTCTTCAGTAGACCCAGCACCTGCTTCAGCCTCCTGTTCTTGACGGAGCTTGACAAATTCGCGCAAAAGCAACCAAGAGCAGGAGCTCCATTTTTGCTGTTAAATGATGCGGGAAATGAGTTGGGATGTGCAAACACCAGGGAAAGCAGAGGTACCTCGTCCATGACGTCGTCATCGCAGTCAGGTATGAGACCTTCGGCGAGAGAAGTGAGTGGGATGAAATGGAAGTTTTGTTTGCCATGGCCAATATTCACCGATTTGGCTAAGCAACCAAGCTTTTTCCACCTCCAGTAGATGTTTCGCCATACCAAGCATATCCTTCGACTTTGAGACCTGGTATTTTGCGCGTTAAGAAAGCAGATGTTAAAATGAGGGATGGGTCCCACCTTGTTCAGGTAAGAGAGACGACCTCCAATCAAGGATAATGTCTGTTTCAATTCTTCGGGCTCAACTGGGGGACGACCTGTATGACGCCGGATGCGAGTGGATGCATGCAAAGATTCGTGAGGATCGAGATCGTATATTGACAACACCTGGATGACCAGGAAGCTGAACAAAGACGCGGAAGTCGATAAGAAGTGCGCTTACATGCATGCGGCTAGCAGTTTTTCCTGTGTGAAAAGTGAGTTGTTGGTTCCAATATCTTGAGAAGCAGATACTTACGCAATACATGGAACGGCCAGAAATCGTCTCTGTAACCAGAGCAAGCGATGAACAGGTCATCCAGGCATATAAAAAACAACCCACGAGCTAAACACCATTGTCAAAATACCTGGATATTGGTATTAGTTCAGGAAAAAGAAAAAGAGGGAAGTTGTTGAACAGAGATACGGACCACTCGCAGCCCATGCTTCAGCCCTCTGTTGGAGCTGGACGAGCATGTTTCTTCCCTCCTCGTTGTTTTGGAAGAAATGGATATTGTTTATGATGAGCACAAAAGGCCTTCCGCGCTTCGGAGCAGCGCGCAGTGCGACCTTTTCTAGTTTGTTCATCGCTAGTTGAGGGTGACGAATGGTTCAAGGAACATCACGACGTAGATCTTGAGTGAATACGAACCTCGCTCGATGTCCAACGCAGGCCCACCTGTTTAAGTCGTTCTTAATTAAAATGATCGTTTCGTAGACAGCAAGATTGACCTTCTCGGGGATCACGTCGTTGAAATAAACCCGTTTGTGTGTCTTCGTTGAACTCGAAGTTAAGAGCCTTTCCCAATCGCAGTCTGAAGACCTCGAGATCTGGATGGGCATCACACATGGATACACCATCCGCATTGCATGCACCCATCGAGTCGAACATCATAGTGCCTTTACCAGAGCCCTGGATAAAAAATCATCTAAGATGGCGAGATAAACCCAAAACTCATCCGCACCTTTGGACCAAGCAACATAAAATAGTGGCCAGACTCTTCTCCGTGTACGATGTGGTCTATCACGTCCTGCTCTTTTCTGCGGAGATTCTCAGTCCACGGGACGTCTTCGTCAAATAATGGGTCATTGGACGAATCGTCTGTGGGGTTTTTCTTGACTGTATGCATCTTTGCAAGTTCGAGGGCGGGGTCATACCCGGCAGCAAACGCGTCTTCTATCTATTTCGCAAAGAGGCACAATTATATGCAACGCGAATGACATATGGTTAGCTGACATACCTTGTCCAGAACGTTTCTCTTGTACCATGATACATATGCGATACCCCCGACGAAAACTGGATTGATAAATGTTACTCTGGGTTATAGAATAAAAGATGAACTTACCCGCTCCAAGACCAATTGCGGTCGTTAGTATCGCGTCAAGCACAGGAGAATTGGTAAACGTGAACCCCGCAGCGGCGCCAGCTGGACCACCGCCTGGAGGGTTATAGGGAATATTGATCGCGGAAGTGCCTTCATGGGCTTCATGTCGCGTCTGTGGAGGAGCTGCTGGTGGACTACGGGGAACCGGTGATGGTTTCGGAGGAGGTTGCTTCTTTGCAGGGGTTGCCCCTGTCACTGGGCTATGAATAGGAGTGGTGTAATAGCGCGATAGCAGTCGCGTGTAATGTCCACGGCGGACAATCATCGTGTTCAAGTCAAGAGTCGCCGACTGTCGCCGACGGACTGTTACAGCCCATACACACGTGTATAAAAGTGACAAAATTCTCTTGGTATGTACTGTGCAATCATTCACTGCGCTCGTCGCCGCCGCGCTCTTCGGCCTCGGTGCCTTCGATCTCGAAGCCAACCTCCTCGTCTTCCCCAGATATTGAGCTTGCTAGCGAATCCTCTTGCAATCTACCAAGAAATTTCTGGATACTGGGTTCCCAATTTTCCGCAACAAAGGCCTTCCATTGCTCCTGTTCAGGTTTCTTCATGAAGGGAGTCCCATCCCAGTATGACCGTACCTCCTTCATCCGCCCGACAATATTCTTCTCGATAATGGCACGCCTCCAGCCACGTTCCTGGATTTCTTTTTGGCCTTCTTTCAATTCCTTCAGGGCGTATTGCAGAGCGTTGCTGTGTTCAATGAGTTCGCCTTCCAACGCGACTCTCTCGTCGTTCCACCTCTTTAACTGTCTCCGCGCAATACGGACGTGTTGCTCGTTAGTCTGGAAGGGAACATGTGGTGGAGTAGGAGGCCTGGAAGGGCCGGAATCGCTCGATGACCCTGTCGTATAGCTTGAACGCCTCCGTGGAGGATAAGGAGCACATCGGCGATTCGAGCTAGCTATTTATGATGAGGCAGGTCAATAATATGCTTACGGCGACGTAGGAACTCAAGCCAATTCACCATTCCCAGTTGTATCTAATATCCTTTGAACTAGTTGTGATGGGCTCGCCGCCGCAGGCTCCTCCTTGATCACGTCGACCTCTGGTATTAATTTGTGTGCAATCTCGTCTTCCTCGGCATGAACTGTATCAGTTTCTGGAGTGCCCAACCTTCTCTCAGCTTGCCGGGAAAGGAGTTCGTTAATGATGGCTGTGGTCTTGCCATTGGCCTTGATGCCTTGTGCCTGGGGGGCTGTCAGCGTCCACTTCTAGTCGCCGAACAATATTTTGCGCACCTTTGCTATCTGCTGGATTTGTGTTCGAGTCAATCGTTCGAGAGTTTCGCGAGAATGTTTGGTGGCTTCTCCTCGTTTCATTGCGCGAGGCATTGCAATGCTTGCCGAGAATGTGTGGATTGCGCACGATATGGTGTAAGTTAAGATTGATGGCAAAGGTATGTTCACTTTATTTATTTCTCTTGTTCATTGTCGCTGGTTTTATCAATACAGTAGGGCATGGCCCTTGCAGACTGAACAATGGAGGTAACTGACCCGTTGCCACTAACCCAGCCTTTCGGGTCCAGACGCTATTAGCCATTGGATTGGCTATTTATCATTCGCCTTATTGACATTTTGGTTCGCCGACGGGTAGGCGCCGCCTCGCTTATATGTTCTTAGGCTCGAGGCCCTATCCGCGTCATTCATGCTGTTTCTCCCATTGAACGTCACTCTCAAACCATGAGTAGGTATCTCTCATATATCTACCTTAAAGCCCGTTGACTAAACAAGTTTGAGGATTGAGTGGCTGGCGCCAAGAATATGTCAATTGTTGGCAGGATCTGAGATCTAAATTGGTTCCAACCCAATAAGGCAACAAATGCAAGTGTTGATCCTCCTTCGCAAAAAGAGAACAAACCCCTGCACTATGCTTTCCACAGGTTCATTATGATACCCAAAGCGCGAACCATAAGGTAAGTTCGTCTTATTTGAGGTCAGCTCTATGTGGTTGAAAAAGCGGGATAGTATTCGAACGTTATTGCTACGCGTTTTACAGAATAATCACAACGAGATAAATTATTGTCTAACTTTTGGCCAACTGTAATGGAAGCCCCTGCTCGAACAACATACGAAGACTGACCACCAGCTTGGTAACCTTGTGACTGGTTGGCCCAATTATCCACAGCGTGATCGTGCGATATGGGCCAGAGTCAGGATATTTCTTCCGGCCTATTTTGGCTTGCTTGACCCCTGTCCATTGTTGTTCACAAACTCAACTTTCCATTGCATCCTAACTTTTGGTTATACCACAACCATTACTACCCTCCTCCACTTCTGTCACCTACATGTTGCCCCATACCGGTGCACCAAGCATACCTACATATGAAGCCCTCCAAAAGATTAAGAGGAAAGGCCTTCTCTCATACGCCCAGGTTTGTAACCATTCAATTTCTCGAATATCCTTTTTCTCAACAGTTTCTCTCCAGTCATACCGCATCGCTGTGGGTGCCAACGATGAGAATGAAGCAATAATCGAAGCTATTTGCATGGCCATGGACATTGCCCATCCCAACCACCCCGAGTACGTATCAGTGTTCAGTTTGGCGTCGCGGACATGAACTAACCACGGAAATCGCCAGTGCCCTACCCCAGCTTCATACTCAGCCTACTCCCGCAACCCCGAAGACACACAGCGGTAAAATTCGCCAACTGGGTCACAGTCCCGATGCTGTTGAAGGCTCTCCGACCCCCTTGGGTCCAGCCCGCAACACGAGAAGGTCTGCCGCCGCTCGAAAAGCTACCGCCGCCCCAGATCTCGCCATTGTACCGGTGCGCCCCAGCCTTCCAAAGCCGACCACCGCTGCA
>Ga0307517_10007159_pt1 | contig 16358 bp, 7 predicted proteins | sample 23_EM_MG_FD_194515 | JGI IMG/M metagenome (GOLD analysis project Ga0307517, IMG submission 194515) | Populus trichocarpa ectomycorrhiza microbial communities from riparian zone in the Pacific Northwest, United States - 23_EM | ecosystem: Host-associated > Plants > Roots > Unclassified | place... | reverse complement strand
GGAGAAACTTTCGTTCCCAACTTGCATCTCCTCCGGCAACGTTCCAGAGAAGTCGATGCGTAGCAGCAACCCGTTCATTTCGTTCCTACTTGTAACAAAATAAAGTATAATATGGTAAGAGTAATTCGGGTGTTTCTTTGGCACGACTACAGGATCTGGGCCCTCTGCTACCATAATATGTTAGCAAAGGTAATTAATTACATGATAATCAACAAATCAATCAATTGATTGTCACAATATTAGCACACTTGCGTCAACAATTATTACTTTTAAACCATTCCCATAAATAAATAAAAAGCAATTTACAGGCTTAATATAAGAAGAAGAAGAAGAAGAAGGAAGAAGCAATTTAGAGGCTCAATACTTACCATGTGTTCTAAGAAAAGATTTGATTAAGGAAGTTCTATTCATGTTAAGAAAAATAATTCTTTTACTAGATCTAAGGTCGGTTAATTATCCCCCACATAATCACCGAAAATCTCCCAATAAAGTTTTACCCTAGCAAAATAATTGTTTAGCGACTCAAATTCCTCGAGGAGGTTGAAGTTGAAGGAGCAGGAGCAGGAAATTGGTGGTACCTCTTACGCCATCACCCTCCAGAAAAATGAGTTTTAGCTCTGAATCTGGCCCCGGTCTCTTTTTTATGCTTTTTTAAAGATTTGTTTACATATTTTTTTTAAAATAAATATCTAAATTATAAAATATAAATATCTAGATATTTATAAAGATGGGTATATTGTATAAAATACATGTGTAGTTTTTCCATGTATCGAGTGTATATATCAGAGTCCACCGTACGGTATTTAAAAATTGAAACCTGCAAGTCAAATTAGTAAACATAATGTAAGGTGTTATCTCACAGAGAACTTTCCAGGTCCCTAACGCCAAACAGTGGCCACCATAATCTGGACTATTAGGTCAGCCTCGGAAACACAACCATTTTTACCAGAACAAAATTAATTTTAACACGTAGTGCCTCTTTAAGAAATTGCCGGTAAATGAGTTCGCATGCATGGTTTGCAAGTCGCTATTTAATTCTCCTCTGGGTTTTGAAGAAAATTTCTATTCGAAAAGTAACTAATACTTCCAGTCACTGTCCGAATGGAAAAGATGATGCTCTTTTGTTTTTTTTCCATGTTAAAGGTTTCTCAGTTTTGTCACTGTTTAGAGCGTGTGTAAGATTGTTGTAACCAGCCATCATGTACACGCGCCCAGCCTTCTCCTCTGGACAGCATAGCTTCCTTTAAATTCTAGTAGTAACTTTTATTGATTCTGTGTACACGTACCCATTCCATTTTTTTCTCCATAAATATGTGCATTGCCTTCCCATTTGTTTACATGCAAGCAATTATTCTCCTCTTCTGCGCTTATTAGCCTTTTCTTTTGTGCTCTCGAGTTTCTATAGTGAGTGAGTTTTTTTTTTCGTGTGTGATCTTAAGTCTCTTCAAAGCCTCTAGTCCGTCTAAGATTGTTTACACGTATAATTCTGTGTCAAGTTCTATATTTGTTAACTGTATATTGTTGATTTCACCTTCTAGTTCTGTGCAGAAATATACTTTGAGCTCAAGATCTTATATATTCTAGAGGATATATACTTGCTTTTCACAGTTTGTAATTCATTAAAAAAAATATTTCAGCGATTTTCTTCCATAAGAGTACCTTATAGAACTCCATAAAATCCTCCCTTTAGTTATTCTTCCAAACATTTCATTCTTCTTTTAGCTCTCACCGTTTTTGCTCTGTTTTCCTCTGCTATGGCTCCCCCAAATGATCCCACTAGTCCACCACTTAGCATTCGTAAACATGATGATAGTTCAGACAAATACTTTGATTTGTCGAATGGGAAACTTAGTGTCAAGGGATTTCCATTGCTTTCTGAAGTTCCAAGCAACGTGACTTTTGCTCCCTTGTTTTCTTCTATCTGTAAACCCCCTGATGCTCCACTTGCTCTGCTCCAGCGTGTCCAAGCTCTGTCGCACAAGGGCGGATTCCTGGGTTTCCACAAAGAGGCTCCGTCAGACCGCTTAATTAACTCCCTTGGTAAGTTCACGGGTAGGGAATTTTTGTCCATCTTTAGATTCAAAACTTGGTGGTCTACCATGTGGGTGGGTAACTCTGGTTCTGATTTGCAAATGGAAACTCAATGGGTTCTCCTTAATGTTCCTGAAATAAGGTCTTATGTCATAATCATACCCGTCATTGATGGAAGTTTTAGGTCTGCTCTCCATCCTGGAACTGATGGCCATGTCATGATTTGTGCTGAGAGCGGTTCTACTAAGGTGACAGCATCATCTTTTGATGCTATCGCTTATGTTCATGTGTCTGAAAATCCTTACCATATCATGAATGAGGCCTATAGTGCACTTAGGGTCCACCTCAATACCTTCAAGCTTTTGGAAGAGAAAGCTGCCCCTTCTCTTATTGATAAATTTGGGTGGTGCACTTGGGATGCATTTTATTTAACCGTAGAGCCTGCTGGTGTATGGCATGGTGTGAATGATTTTGTTGAGGGTGGTGTCTCTCCAAGGTTTCTTATCATTGATGATGGCTGGCAAAGCATCAATTTTGATGGTGAGAATCCGAACGAGGATGCTAAAAACCTTGTTCTTGGTGGGACTCAAATGACTGCCAGGCTTCACAGGCTTGATGAATGTGAGAAGTTTAGAGAGTACAAGGGAGGGTCTCTGCTGGGTCCTCGCCCTCCTTCATTTGATCCAAAGAAACCAAAGATGCTTATCTCAAAGGCAATTGAACTCGAGCATGCTGAGAAGGATCGAGATAAGGCAATCCAATCTGGTGTTACTGACTTGTCTGCTTTTGAATCTAAAATTCAGAAGTTGAAACAAGAGCTGGATGTCATGTTCTGTGGAGATGAAAAGAGTGTTTCCACTGGGAGCTCTGGAAGTTGTTCTTGCAAGGCTGACAGTTATGGCATGAAAGCTTTCACGAGAGATTTGAGGACAAAGTTTAAAGGGTTGGATGATATTTATGTGTGGCATGCTCTCTGTGGTGCCTGGGGTGGCGTTAGGCCAGGTGCTACTCATTTGAATTCAAAGATCATTCCTTGCAAACTGTCTGCTGGTCTTGATGGGACAATGAATGATCTCGCTGTGGTTAAGATCATTGAAGGCGGTATTGGTCTTGTTCAGCCTGACCAAGCAGGAGATTTCTATGATTCTATGCACTCCTACCTTGCCAGTGTTGGCATTACAGGAGTGAAAGTAGATGTCATTCATGTGAGACTTTCTTTATATATCTCTTTTCCATATTTCTTTTCATTTATGAATATTTGGATATTCTATATTGGAGTTCCTTAATTATCGTGTATCTAAATCTAAATTGTCTAATGCAGACTCTTGAGTATGTGTCTGAAGAATATGGAGGCCGTGTTGAGCTTGCAAAGTCTTATTACAGGGGCCTGTCAGATTCCCTAGCAGAGAATTTCAAAGGATCTGGACTCATCTCTAGCATGGAACAATGCAATGATTTCTTCTTCCTTGGAACAAAGCAGATATCCATGGGAAGAGTAGGTAAGAAAATCTAACCACATGGTCTCCTTTATTGTTTTATACGTTTGTTTGTTGCTAGAAAGTAGTTGTTTTTACCATGCAGCTTAGATCTGACACGTTTTTGCTACAGGTGACGATTTCTGGTTCCAGGATCCAAATGGGGATCCCATGGGAGTTTACTGGTTACAAGGGGTCCATATGATCCATTGTGCCTACAACAGCATGTGGATGGGCCAGATTATACAACCTGATTGGGATATGTTCCAATCCGACCATCTGTGTGCCAAGTTTCATGCTGGGTCAAGAGCTATTTGTGGTGGACCTGTATACGTGAGTGACTCCGTCGGTGGTCATGATTTTGAACTCCTCAAGAAACTTGTGTACCCTGATGGTACCATTCCCAGGTGCCAACACTTTGCCCTGCCCACTAGGGATTGCCTCTTCAGGAACCCTCTATTTGACAAGAAAACAATTCTCAAAATTTGGAACTTCAACAAGGTATATTTATTTTGTCTGAAAGGACTAGATAAAAACGATATTTTATGTTTTGGATATAGCAGCTTTCTATTCTGTTTCCTATCCAACATGTTTCGTTATTTAACGTATAGCGCAGGGCATTGAGGAACTAAATTTGTGAATTTTTTTATTTTAGGGAAACAGTAGTTGTTATACCTGCCAAAATTCTCTTGATACAGTGTTTGTCAAATTGTTTAATAAGGGAAATCTTTTGAAGTCAACGAAACTAAATTGCCATATTGGACTTTGCAGCATGGAGGTGTGATTGGAGCCTTCAATTGCCAAGGAGCTGGATGGGACCCCAAAGAGAGAAGGATCAAGGGCTACTCAGAATGCTACAAGCTGATGTCTGGTTCTGTTCATGTTACTGATATTGAGTGGGATCAAAAGAAAGAAGCTGCTCAAATGGGTGAGGCTGAAGAGTACATAATCCATCTCAACCAGGCAGAAGATCTACTACTTGTATCACCAGAATCTGAAGCAATGCAGATCACCATCGAACCATCTTCATTTGAGATCTTCAGCTTTGTGCCCATCAAGAAGCTAGGCACCAGTATCAAATTTGCTCCTATTGGACTGACCAACATGTTTAATAGTGGTGGCACAATTCAAGAACTGGGGTATTTTGATTCTGAAGCTGAGACTTGTGTAAAGATTGATGTTAAAGGTGGGGGGAATTTCTTATCATACTCCAACGCATCTCCAAAGAAGTGTTTCTTGAATGGAGCTGAGGTGGCTTTCGAGTGGCTGGATAATGGCAAACTGAGCTTGAATCTCCCTTGGACTGAAGCCGCTGGTGGCATATCTAAAGTTGCTTTTCTTTTTTGAAGTTGTTTAGTCGTATATTGTTCATGGCGAGGAAGTTGAAAGCCATGGCAACGAAGTACCTTAAATAAACCAGATTCTAATAGTTGATCAAAAAGTCTGTCGTACACCAGCAATACATGAAACTTTGAAATTGGATGTATATTATCGAGGTGTACTCTGGATTTGATTGCTCTTTTAATTCGACGTATATTTGATCCATTATCTTTGAAGCTCTTAAGACTAGCAAATCAAAAACAGCAGTTCCTGAATGTGATCACACTCGAAATTTGTGAATTAAATTAAAAAAAAATGCTTCTGGTGAATTAAAGAGAGCCTTTAATGTCTTCTCGAAAAAACAGACAGAGAGGGAGAGCCTACAGTGCACATAAAGCTAAAGATCCATTAGGACAGAATCAAAACTTTAATTGGAAGGTTCACCAAAATAAAAATGAATCAGATGTTGCTTCACAGAAGAATGTAGCTGACAATCCGAGCCACTGTAACAACAATCTTTGGATTGCCTTCTGCTTTGAAAATTATGTAGAATTGAAGGGAACAAGCGGACGTTTGGTCTCTGGGATTCTAGTAGATCATTTCTTTTAACTGCGCGCATGCAGTATAGTTCAACTTAATTTGATTTGAATTATTTGTATAGAATAATACCAACTAAATACCCAGAAAGTTATTGATAAAAATAAAATTAAGAAAATAGTCCTGTTATTTTGGGTTAGACCCAGAACTAATATCTTGCCATTTGTGGTGTTTGCAAAGATCCATGTGGATCCAAGCTGGCGGAAATCGACGTTCAACAGCAAATTATAAAACTCTACAAACAGCTAGAAGGAGAAATTGGATTTGTCACTCCAAATTCCAACAGCAAAATTGGCCAGCAGAGAAGACTGTATTGGGCATCAATCACCTTCAAAAGATACTAAAGTGGACAAACCATGACATGAACTGGATAGGACAGAGAAATCTCCAGACGGGTTCTCATAATTATCCACCGAAAAATCCAACCGAACCTTGAAACAAGGAAAGTGAAAGAGTACTTTTGCTTGTTCGAAGATTTTTTTGTTTGAGATTATCCATTTGAGTACTTTTTGGTCGGCCCAATGGTAGCGTGACAAGTAAGTCAGAGGAGACCACCAACTGCGAAGTTAACTAACTAAACCACCAACTGCAAAGTTAACTAACCAAAATAACTGTAATTGAAGACAATGGGCTTCGTATCTTTTGTTCTGATTACTTTGACTCAAAATCCTTTTCAGAAGGATTTGGGTAAGAAGTGTGAATCGTGATTTACGACCATTAGCGTGACAACATCCCGCAAACTCATATGTCCTACTGTAAGCATATCGATTGTATATAATGTAAATAGAAGCTCCGATCCAGAGATAAATAATAATAATAATAATAATAATAATAATAATAACAACCAGATGAGTCAACTTTAATTAATTTATTAAATTCATGATTTGGATTATTAAACTAAAATAACTTAGTAAAAAGTAAATTAAACAATTTAAAAACTTCAATTTTTAATTAATTCAGTTTTGAAAGATAAAATTTAAAAAAAATTAAAAAATCACATAAAAAACAACTCGAGTCAACTAAAGTGAATCCATCAAACTCGTGACCCAATTCATGAGACATGGATAATTTCATAGAAAGAAAACCAAAACAAATCATAAAATCTAATTTTCAATCAATTCAATGTTGAATGATGAAATTGAGAAAGGAAAATTTTAATTAAAAAAATGGGTAAAAAAATCAAGTCAGCCGAGTTAACTCGACAAACTCGCAATCTGGATCATGAGATTGGGATAACCTCGTTAAAAGTAAATTGCAAAAAATTATAAATCTCAATTCTCAATAAACCAAATGTTAAATGATAGAATTGAAAATGAAAAATTGATTGAAAAAACATAAAAACCAATTCAAGTTAACTCGGGTTAACCCGCCAAACCCGTAACCTAAATCATAAGATGGGGATAACTTCATATAACGCAATAAAAATAAATCATTAAGCCTAATTATCAATCAATTTAATGTTAAAAGATGAGATTGAGAAAAAAAATCGATTAGAATAGGAAGAAAAAAATTTGAGTTAAATAAATTAACCTATCAAACTCACTGTCCAGGTTATGAGATTAGAATAATTTTATAAGAAATAAATTAAAAAAAAACATGAAATTTAATTTTTAATAAACTTAATATTTGAAGATAAAAAAAAAACAGAAAAAGAAAAAAATATTATTTTAATAAATATTTATGATACATGTACGATGGAACAGTGCGTGTGCCCATTAATAAAGATGGACAGATAGCTTTTGTGATGCTATTAATGTGGTTACGCCACATCATAAGCCGTGGAAAGAACATCACCGTCTGATTTGACAGTATGAGAAGAGCTCGGGTACGTGCAGTGAGAACACGTGTTTTGAGTTTTGACCGTTAACAAACGATCCCCCCTCCTCAAATATCTAGAGTGAATGCACCACAATATGTATAGCTGGAAACATTTTAGTTCATTGCGCGAAAACAAATAAAAATATTATACCGTATATCCCTCTTATTTTTTTTCAAATCATATGTACCTGTTGAACTTATAAGAATATATTTGCTTTTGCGTTTCTAAAGCAAGCGTTTTTAAATTATTATTTTTTTCACCTTTTCCTCTTATTATATTATATTTTAAAAGGTGCAAAAAAAATGCATGCACAATCGATATATAGCTTGGTTGCATCGTGGATTATACTGTAGTGTTATAGTGGTTTTATTTTTTGTGTTTTAGTAAAAAAGAAAAATTATTGTTGGTGGCGTGTTTTTTTATTTTTTTCGCCAAAAGTTATTGGGTCTGGCTAAAAGTCAGACCCAGCATTGTTAGGTCTAGCAGGGCCGCCAAATATTTTCAATTTTATTTTTTTGTCTCTTTAGATTTTTTTCTTTTCTCTTGTTTATTTTTTTTCATATGGTAAAGAGAAAAAAAATTGATGAGATTTTTTTATATATAATACAAAAGTTTGGTGATAATAATTTTTTTTTTCATCTGAGGTTGAGTTGGGTTGAATTTCTTTTCTCTAAGCGTTGAGTCTTGCTGCCTAGCCACACCCAACAATTTTTGAACTTCTTGACCACCAGACTCGCTACAGAGCACGAGCCAATATGGTAGTAGGTTGTAAGATGGGGTTGTTTGTCACAACTTTTGTACTTTTGTTTTTATTTTCAGATTAATATTTTTTTTAATATTTTATAGTTTTGATAAATTAATGTTAAGAATTTTAAAACATCTAAAATGAAATTATTTTAATATTTTTTCAATGAAAAAAACTAATTTAAAAAACATTTACAAATATTGTAATGTTTGTTTGAGACTGTGTTAACCTTGTAAAAAGCAAACTAAAACAAACAATGAAAACTAATTTAAACTCAATAAAATATTAAAGGATAAAATTGATAAAAAAAAAAAAAGAATTCAATTGAAAAAAAATGGAAGATGAGATTTAAAAATAAAATAAAATATTTGATATTGTTATTAAATCAGACCCAACGAGTCAATCTTGAAACTTCTCGACCTGACTCCTTGTCTAATCTGTTAGTTTAAAATTAACCTACGTAAGAGTTAAATCTGTATGATTCGGTTGACTTGGTGGGTCAAAAGACAACTCAAACACCCAGTAAAAAGCATGATTTGACTTTTTTAAAAAATTAAGATGATATTTTTTTTTAATATTGATATGGCGACATATTGAATCAACTCAGATTTTGTGGCTTAACTCATAAAATCTGTTACTCGGATCATAGACTCTACTAAGCTTAAAAAAATTATTTTTCTAAACTATTTTTTATCTGATGATATAATAACCAAAATAGATACTTATAAAAAATGAATATCAATCAAATGTTAGGAATTTTATATGAGACTTCAATGATTTCATAAAAAAAATATTGTAACAAATTATAACGATCAATTCAAAACCAATAAAATATTAAAAGAAAAAGGTTGAAAGAAAAAAAAAATGTATAATTTTTCTTTTAAAAACAAATTAAGATGCTTCGTATCTATTCTAGTTGTTTTTATAGAAAGAAGAAATTAGTGCATGTTTACCTCGACATGCATTGAAATATTTGAAGTATAGTTATATTATATTCTCACCCTTATATCCACAAAAAATAAATACTATAATCTTTATCAAGAACAAACTTGCATTGGTAAATGCAATATAATTAAGAATATTAACAATAAGTATTTTACCTTGTTATATGCTATTCATGATATGATATATATAAATAAATTGATTTTGCAGGACTTTTAAATTAAAATAAATACAGGTACAAAAATCATATTAAACTCACGTGACATTTCAAATTTAAAATGTATTTAAAGTGTTAGTGGTGGTATTAACATATCTACTAAAAATCTTATAATGAATTTGTATAATTTATGGTTATTTTAGCTAAATAATAATAAATTACCTATAATACAACATCATAGTTTGTTATAAAAAAATTAATTACGTTGCTTCATATCACAATATAATATAATAAGCATAGCACATCACAGTGTTCGAGGGAGATCAGATCACAGCGTGGTCGAGCCGAACACTAAACAAACGGGCCACTGTTTGAACACAACTACAGGCTACAGTCTATACAAAGAGGCCCAGCAGCTCATCTCAAAATAAAGAAATCGGACCATAGTTCTTGTTAGCCGAACCTCGAGAAAAGAAAGTGGGCTAACTATGACGAATGAGACGAGCTCGGAATGATCTGAACGCTAAAGCCCCAAAAAGGATTTCACAAACCAACTCCCCCCTTTCAAACAGAACGGCTAAACAAATTGTCATTGCCGAACAAATCTTCCTCGGTTAAATTTCATTTTCATCCCTACAAACTCACCAATGCTCCACCTCTACCCCTCTATTCTCAAATTTCCCAATACTAACCTGTACTCTCCAAAAGAAAAGGAGCTTATGCATATCCTTATGATCATGACCAAAACTGTTATTTTTCGGAAAATATAAAGATAACGTCGAGAATTTTTAAATTATGCAGTTATATTTTGTTAGTGTCACTGGACAAAATAAATAAATATAAAAGAGACATAAATGTAATTGGTTAAAGAGATAAAAATAAAAATATAAAATAAAGTTATTTTTAACAATTTTTGAATAATTTTATTTACTTTCAAAACATGAAGTGTTAAAAAATTCATCGTAATTTAATAGTTTTAGTTATTGGTTAAGGTCACAATATATGATTTATATAATAAATCTAATATACATTCTTAAGTGAAAGCTCTCCCATGCTTGAAACTTGCACATGCTTTTAATACATTATGTTTGATTTTTATCAAATAGAATTAGGGTAATGAGATTTAAACTCATGGTACTTGGTTAACAAGACTTTGATGTCATGTCAAATAACAATTTCAACCCAATAATTTAAACTGTTTGATGAGATCCTGAAATATAATTTATATAATTTTTTAATATGAAATATGTAAAAATTTGTTCTTTTTATTTTAATTATCTTAATTTTTTATATCTCAAAATAGTAATACTATTTACAAGCTTAACGAAAAATGATGAATATATAGGAACAAAAATAAAGTTTTTTTTTCCTTTCAATTTATATGGCTGAACATGCAGGAAATTATTGTGCACATGCAGAACACGTTTTTCATGCACCGCTCATACATGTGCAGATATCCTAAAATTTATGTTTTTAATAAATCCATTCATAAAAAGAACATTAAAAAAAAACTTAAAACCCACGTAGAATTCATTGTGCATCTATCCATAATTCATTATTTACCACAACAGTGTGGTTACCATTTTGCTATTCAACAAAAAAAAAATATTAATGATCTCATTTTGGGGTATAATGGTATTTTCAAAAAACTCCACGAGATATTTTGAGATTTATTAGTGACATATTAATTTTTTTTACTTTTTAAATATACAATGTAATGATTATATTATCCTCATAAGCAAATTTTTTCAAAGGATTATATAGCATAATTTGATTTTCTTGTGTTTTTAAAAGCTACTATGTTATCTTAAAAAAATTCCTGAACTTACAAAAAAATTTACTTCTTATATTAGTTTATATTTGTAACCATGAGGTTAACAAGGAGTTATTTAGTCCTCTAGATGGTGTGTGCAACAATACCCCATCACCAAACATCGCCTTTCAAGGTGGCAATGGAAACACCCTGTCTTTCTCTTTCTATTGGTGTTGCGCTTGTCGACAACGGCATTTCGATTAGGTTTCAATAAACATTTTCGTCCCCCTATTATTTTTCTTTTTTTTATTTTGTCATAATATAAAGGTGTCATTTAGCTTGTTTTTTTTTTTCCTGATTTGGTTTTCATCTTTCTTTTTTCTATTTCTTTTTTCTTTTTTTTTTTTCTTTTTCTTTTTGAATTGATTTTTTCTTCTATTTTTGGCCTCATTATTTAGTTTTATTTAATTTTTATATCAAAATTGGTCTTTATTCATTTAGTTGTTATTTGTTTATTTTTAATTATTTTTCTAATTGAATTTTGTTTTCAATTTTACCCTTTAGTATTTGATTTCAAATTATTTTTATATCAGATTTAATCCTTTTTTTTTTTTTTGTTTGGGATCCTTTTTTATTGTTTTTTTTTTAAATCTCATCCCATTAGCATTTTGATGATTTGGAACCTTGCGTTGTTATTTGTTAGGGTTTGTCTTTGTTATTTAAATTTCACAGATTTTGAAGGTTAACACGGGCCCACTATCTAATAAGTTTAATAATCTTTATTTTTTAACTATTATTTCTTTTGTTTGGAATCCTTTTTATTATATTTTTTTCAATCTCATCCATTATCATTTGGATGATTCATAATTTTACCTTGTTTTTTCTTAGGATTTGTCTTTATTATTTAAATTTCATAGATTTTGAAGGTTAACATGGCCTCACTATCTAACAAGTTTAACTAATTAGGGAAAAATATTGGATAACAATAAAATAGGGTGCCATTTTATAAATAAAAGAAATGACAGCACATTGTGAATCCAGCACGAGATGCAAGAAAAGTGGTGTAGTAGGCGTGTTCAATGGGCCAGGAGGCCCACAAGCACCTAGTAGGGCTTCTTCTCCCTGGATTATCATTCCTTAGAACGTGGGTAGTTGGCCCAATTAGTTTCTTTGCATGTGCTAAAAGAAGTTAGGGTTTCATCACCGCACGTTCGAATGGAAAGGAAGACTGCTATCCAAAGCTTTCAAATTTAAATAATCTACAAAGATGAATATTTATGAAATATTATAAAAATATTTTATTACAAAAATTGTTAGGTGATTATAAAAAATATATTTTTATCTTAACAAATATGTAAACCACAAAGATTTAAAGAGTAAGGTAGTTTTTAATATTATGGTAGTAGTTATTTTTTCAAAGTATTTTTTGCTTGAAAATACATTAAAATATATATTTTTTTAATTTATTTTTAACATCATCACATTAAAATGATCTAAAAATATAAAAAAATTAATTTAAAATAAAAATTAAATTCAAAATTTTACATGATTACACCAAGCCACGTATCCAAACATGATCTAAGTTAACTACACATGGATGATAGACTCATGCACTAATATAAATAACCTAGCACTAAATATAATTTATCAAAAAATAAAGGTAATCAAGATTAAAACTTTTGTTGCTGGATAAAAAAGAATACAAAGGTTTCCCTTTTTATTTTCTGGTTCATATAGCTAACATGGATCCTTCCAACAATAAGGAACAAAGTTAAGTTCTGTCAAAGTAAAAGTCTAGCCCAAAACCCTTAAGGATGCTAGCTACTTAGCCATGAGAGAGGGATGCGTTTAATTTGCAACCAGCTGGTAATTCAAGACCAAAAAAAAAAGAGAGGAAGAAAGTGAGAAAAGGAAAATATTAATTTCAAATGTATGTGTTTGGTGCTTCGAATCCAAAAATAACACTTATTCAATGGTATATAATCGTCTCTCAAAGTTTCAGAAAAAAATAAACCAATAATGCAGACTATATGTGAAGCTATGGATAAATCCATGTGCGTAGCCGTCAAGATTTGTTTGTTTTGTATTATAAGTTCATCTACCAATATAAACAAAGCAAACATGTACCAACAACTGGATGACAGGAAGAGAACATCCTACGTAACATTGCTCCCTACCTGTTCGTTACTTGCAGTGCACATATGGAAGTGGAAACCCACTATTGATTGAATTCTATTACAAAACATATATATAGTCTCCTAGTCCACATCAAGCCGTGGGTGCACATGTTTCAAGCCATGCATGTAACTGGACTTAATCTTGTGCTTGATCTATGCCTAGATAAAAACCAATTGCTTTATCAACTGCGCATGTGTGTGCATGTTCTATTGATCTTGAGCTAGCTCTCAACAAGAGCAGAAGAAAGAATGACCAGTTATAAAATGTGTGTAATTCTCAAGGCAGGACCAGAACCCTTCCAGAATCAAAGTACTTAATGTTATAAACGAGGAAATTAAAGATGAAGACTCCGTCATCTTGAATCCTGGAATCAATGTCTTCCGTAGCATCACTAATGCGGATGCATGCAGTTTTGTCTGTCAGATTGTCTCGGATAAGTTTGTGTTGGTGTACTTCGAACCAGACGTGCCAGGACATGATTTGCTGATAAAATCCTTAATAAGCAATCATCATTTTGATGGGAAATGGGGTTCATGAATGTCAGAAGAAAATCTACCTTATCCCAACATTAGGATCTAAATTGTCCACATTTGTTAACACAAGTATTGACAAAGTAATTAACAATATTTAATTAATCACAGGCTCTGCAAATGCTTGTAGTTCGATAATATAGGGCTTTCCTATTCGGAAACAAGAGCTACTTAACCACCATGAGCCTTAGGGTTTATATATATATATATGTAGGATGCCATGTTTTTTGAGGTGGAGATAAGAATATTAAGGACCCGGCCCAAACTCAAAATTATATATATTATACATTGAATTTGGAAAGTGGAGGAGGAATAATCCAGGGTGTTTTGATGAGATGGGAGGGTGCTATGAGAGATGGTGGCTTAGATTAGAGAGTTGGGTGGTGGTGAAGAATCATGTGGTTGCATGTGCATTGAGCTGGAGAACATGTCCAACCAAAGCAACAAGCAACACCCTTAGGTACACTTGGCTCTTCCTTGTTCATTGATCCCATTCCCTTGGAGTCCTTCTATGAAACTGTGTTTGTGCATGGGCCCTACCTTAATTTATTTCCATTATCCTCATTTTACAAACCAATTATTACCCACGCCTAAATACCGTATATAAGTGCCCGCAAGTGTGGCATATGCGATACAACGTCTTGTCTCGGCAATTGAATTTGGAAGGCCTGCGCAAGTTAGTGATTCATTCGAGACCTTTTCTGTAATGGGAGTTTCAGCAGGCGAACATTCTCTTCTTGTTTCTTTCAAGGGTAAGGTCCAGGGAAATGAAGAAATGGTGCACAAGTCAAACGAGACTCTGTGGGAAAACGTCATGGAAGGACAGGCCAAGAGAAGATGCCCACCGAGGAAACACAAACACGGACGACATGCCGAGGGCAAGAGACCTAGAAGGATTTTGATGAAGAGAATGGCACGTGTAGAAGGTTCTACTAGAAGGGCTGGGTATGGTGTTGGGAGAAGAGTTAGAACCCTGAAGAAGCTCATTCCTAATGGCGAATCCTTGGGATTGGATGGGCTTTTCAGAGAGACAGCTGATTACATTTTGTCTTTGCAGACGAGAGTGAAAGTCATGCAGATAATGGTTAAGGAATTAACAGGTTCGGACGAGTAGCTAGCTAGTAAACTAATTCATTTTGTAAAGGCTATCATCCCTCTCTCTCTCTCTCTCTCTCTCTCTCTCTCAAATTTTAATTTCTTTTCTTCTCATAATCTGCTATCCTTTATGTTATTCATAGCCGTACGAATAGGACTTCGTTTTGTAAGTCTACATATATGTGGACGTGATTGTCTAGATTTAACAGCGCGCAGCAGCTTTGTGTGAGAAGTGGCTAATTAGCGAGGATGAACAAGTGAATTGATTATCAAATTCACCACTGTTATATATTTTCCACAGCTCCATGCATTCAACTTCTCCACTCTCGAAAGCATGTAAAAATAAGCTATTATAATCGCATTACTGTGACGTGGTTGGAAATGGATTAATTTTTCTTCTTCTTTTCCAGCCTCGTACGTACAGGTAGATATATATGAACCGTTCGTGCCTTTGTAATTAAGGATCAGTTAAAGCTTGAAGACCCCAGAATCATGTACAAATAAGCGCCTACCAATTTAAAATCATCATTTCAGTAATGCCACGTGTATTTCTTATATATAAAATTTAATTTAATTTCAGATAATTTATTATCATTCTTATATTTAGAATAAAATACTAAATCTCGTAATTAAATTCAATTATACTTTTTAAAACATGTGAAATTTAATTTAACATTCATTCAGAATTGCACAGGACATAAATAATTTAACATTATAATCTTTGCCTCACGGATTATTAAATTGATAATTTTTTAAAATATTTAATATACTAATATTAAAATTAAAAAAAATCTGAATAAAATATTATTTTAATAAAAAAATATTTTAAAAAACAGGATACATCATTCCTGAAGATACATTTAGGGTTAGTTATTCGGGCCAATTCCAAACAGTAAGAGTGGCGTAATCTTGAACACTTTGGAAGTATATGGTTGAGGAAGGCCACATTTGGTTTTTGGGCCATGTCGGATAGGCTCATCAGACAGAACGAACAGAGTACACTTGGGCTCGTCTCAGCATTTAATAAGGGCACCATCTTCCATCTTCACAAATTAGTAATAATTGATGATATTATCAAAGAAGATGGAAAAAATTGACAGCCGATTAATTGTAGTTTAATCGGAATTGGTCTCTTTAATCTTCAAAAGATATCTGCATCAAATCTACATTTTTATTAATAATTAGTTTACCTCCAGTGACATGTAATGAGTTGGAATGAGAAAAATTAAATATAAAAAAAATTATATCCAAGATATAAAGAATTGTTTAATATTGTTATTAAACTCGATTAAGCAAGTCAAATTTAAAAATTCCGAACATAACTCCTTAACATGTACAAGTTTTTAATTAAATTATATAAAAGTAATATTAATATAACTTAGTCGATTTGATAAGTTAAAAAACAAAAATAAATATAAATATAAATATCAAAGGAAAAAGGACAAAAATAAGTATAAAAGAACAGAGAATATATGCACGGTTTTTTTCTTTTTTTTTTAACTAATATTTTTTAAGTTTATCATTCACAATTTATTTTTTTATAAATTTCATTTCTCTTTAATATTTTTCTGTCAAATTTGATTCTCATTTGATCCTCATTCATTTTGCTTTGATAATTTTTTTTATTTAGATTTTTTTTATAATTTCATTCTCTAATATTAAATTAGCTGAGAATTAAGTTTCTTGATTGAATTCGGATTTAAGATTTTAAAAGTT
>Ga0307517_10007158_pt1 | contig 16358 bp, 16 predicted proteins | sample 23_EM_MG_FD_194515 | JGI IMG/M metagenome (GOLD analysis project Ga0307517, IMG submission 194515) | Populus trichocarpa ectomycorrhiza microbial communities from riparian zone in the Pacific Northwest, United States - 23_EM | ecosystem: Host-associated > Plants > Roots > Unclassified | place... | reverse complement strand
AGTCTTCCCTTGGTCCGTTCGATGCAGTCTAGATGGACAATACATTGCGTCGGGGTGTAATCCCCAAAATATCCTGATATGGGATATGCGCACAGGAAAATTGGTGATGAGGTGGACAGGACATCCTCAGGATTCTTCCGATCCTGTCACAAATCTGGTATTCACTCCTGATGGCAAAGACCTACTGAGTGCAACATGGAATAATCGGGTTACACATTGGGATGTTGCTTCGTTTAGATCGCTTGGAATAGCCGGTCCACCGAAGGAAATCTCTCGCCTCATTGGCCACACGGTGCGTTGATCACAAAGTGTTCATCCTGCTTTGTCTCATCCACCCTTTCGGCACGAAAATCAACATCTTTTAGAGCAACATTACCACCGTCTCTATTTCTCCTGATGGCAAATGGATTGCGTCTGGGTCATGGGATAGAACAGTGACGATTTGGAATGCCCATGAGGCTACATTGCGTTATATCTTGCACTGTCCAGGAGACGTTTCGTCTGTTGACTTCAGTCTTGTTGGGAACTATCTAGCAATCGGTGGCGACTTTGAGGATGTAACAATCTGGAATTATGTGAACCTGTAGTGTCAGCATGTATTATCGCTATCTCAAGTATTTTTGCTGCCGTTTGGTCACAACTGAAGTCGTGATACTGATCCCTTAATATTCTGGCCAATCAGAACTCAGACTGCATCTAAAGAATAAAAACACAAGGGGAACCATGCCGTGGGGCGTTGCAAGATTCGCTGCCCATTTCATGAATCTGAATCATGGGATCTATGATCTGGTAGAAGTCGGCAGCGAAACCACAAAGGCATGTTCTCGCCAAGTATTGGCACCGGTAGTATTGCTGAAAACCAGAAGGAACGGACTGGAAAATTGCAGATTGAGGCACAGGTGCCACGTGGCGAGGTTGAGAAGGAAGGCGGGAGATCCATGGATGTCGTTGCAAGAGCTAGTAGTTTAACGTCTCATACATGGGGCACGGCGTGCACAGACTTGTCAATGAACTTCTCAGGAGCGTTTCGACGAAAGGGTCTGGAATATTTGCACAAGGAAAAAAGAAATGTTTTGGCAGAACCCCATCGCTCTCATCGCAACCAATTCCACCGTCTGTTCTTCATTGGGTCATTGAACCCCCTTCGAAACCCATCCCCCTGCCAATGGCAGATGCGTCGGGCTGCCACTACGTACCTAGTCCACTGAATGTATATGGAAACCACGAGGGGCAAATGCTAGAACAAACCCCTGTCGAAATCGTATCCACCTCGAGATGAAGACGGATGCAATCTCGAATCACAATCCCTTGGCGGGATTTATATCACAATGAACAGGCTAGACGAGGTGGTGTTGACAAAAAGCTGTGTGCACTCGTGTCTGCAGGGCTGCGCAGCAAGACGAGACGTGCGTAACATGGTGGATAAAATATGCGATGATCTACGAGATCGAGGGTGAACGTGAAGTCCACAATTCATAATGCAGATGCGGAAGGCCTGTTGATGCAGCGCTTTCGAGAGAGAGAACCTGGCAGTCGTTTACGAGATGAGAAGGCCTTGTGGCTGCTCAACTGGCGAGTTTGCTTGTGGAAATTACAAAAACGTAACACCCTATCCAAAGCCCGTCGGATGACCTTCCATTGAACAAAATGTTTCATACTATTCTCCGATCTGTCATCGTTCGAACTATGCATCCCACTCCTGCAACTTCTGTTAACTGCAGAGGGAAGATTCAACGCATGTCAGTTCCCAATCCAAACACTTGACCGCAAAAAGTAAATAAATAAACTTGAGACGAACCTTTTCGTGCCAACCGAGCAACACACTCCCACTCACATCTCCCCACCCAGGCATAGCCATGCCCTTGTAAATATACTTCATCAAAGTATCTTGCGTATCCACAGAGAGAGCCTTGATGATATTACTGATCTCTGTCGACTTGGTGCTGTTGAGAATGGTGAGGAGAGTTTGTAGGGTGACGAGCTGCCAAGTGGTTTGTCAAGCAGACCAAAACTTTTGGTGGGGCACAAGAAACGTTACCTTGGCTTCGTCTACGTTCTGACCGTACGGTGCTTCGTCAAGGATCGTAGTTAATGCACCTGCAATATCATTCCTATCACGCAGAGAATAGTAGACAATTAGGATTGGTTAACATGAGAAGAATCTTAATACCTGGCTAAGAGTCCTCTTACAGCGATCTGCCGCTGCTTCGCATCACCAAGTACATCTGCGGGATTACGAGGGTCTTGTTCGTATACTTCGGAATCTTGAATAGCATCTTCGTCGAATTGGTCGATATCTATTTTGCGGAAGTTGACGTCCATGGTGGTAGGTGATATCGAAGGACCTTACATAAGCCTACATAAATCAAGTCCAAAAATTATGTCCACAAGTTTGCGAGTTTCCTAGTAATAACAACTGGTGATATGAAATACAACATTATGTCGAAAAAATGCCTAGTAAAATAACAATGTCCTGAACATCACAACATAGAAGAAAAGCAGTGTCATCCCATTTTGCCAAAAAAAAAAACCAAAAAAAACTTTCATCATCAAAGTCAAGATCAAAGTATAGGTATCGAAACTAGGTCGGAAGGATCGTCTAATATGGTTGGCAAAGGCGCCCCAGCCGATTCTTCGTCCGCCGGTGGAGGTTCATCTTTCCTGAACAGGGATTGATGAGAGAAGGGATACAAGGGAACCCCAACTTCCAAAGGATGCTTCTGTGCTGTCATTCGTACGATTTCCCTCATCAGGCCCTGGAGTAACTTTTCTTGTCGAACTAGAACGCAAATGTCAATTTATTTATCTTTTGTATAAGGAAATCGGCTCACCTCCAATTGGCGATCGTTGTCCGTATTGCATCATCGCAAACCTGAAGACGGGTGAGAACACATGATAATATCGTATGGAGGTAGCCACCTACCGCAGCACGTTGATCTCTCCCCATACAGTTGATTCTCTTTCTATGTCGTTGACTTCGATAAAGTACTTGCAAAGCTGCACCTGAACGACGGCTGCTAGGTACCAGCAAATCTAAACGAAGAGAAATTTCAAAACAATTCGCACCAATGAAACGACTGGACACATACCACAACGAATGGGTGAAGTCGTGCGATATCTAAAGATGTGGCCGATAAAGAATAGTAGGCCGCAAGTATACGGCGCGATGCGTTGACACAACGTGCCGTAGACACACTTTGTGGATTACTGAAGTCCATATACGGATTGTGTAGAGTTATCGCAGCGCTAAATTTTGATTGAGGATACAGCATTGACGAAGGTAGTGATCTGACTCACGCATGAGGGATGATATGAACCATGTATAGATCAGTATCAAGGGTGGTCCAATCGGGAGTGTCGCTGAGACCGCTGTTCTTTTTGAAGATCGGAGGAAGGCTGTCTAAAAACTTTTCATATACCAGGTTGTCGAGTTCCCCGAATCCAGGCAAGAAAAAAGGATTCTGGTTCTTGCTTGGGGGAGAAACCGCCCGTAGATTGCCACGAACGTTGAAATCTGTGACCCGGCCAAACAACATCATACCTTTAAGCAGGAGCAAGAAGGAGTCTGTGTACTGCGGCGGGTGTTGAGTGAAAAGGTCTAGAATGGAAAGGTCTTGCGAATTGCTTGGTACCGGTGCCTGGCAAAAAATGTCAATTTCAATAGTGGAGCTCTACGCCAAGTTTACACATACATCTGACTCAAAGTCCTCCGCTCGCAGTGGAAGCTCCGTGGCTATATCCCGCTCGTCAACGGCGTGAATCCAGCCACCAACGGAAACAATGCGATCAAAGATGATTGTCATCCACCACGCCCGTCTCCTCGATTCAAGGTCTCGGAGAGTCTTTGGAGGAGCCAGGTATGCGCCAGGTGAGGTTTCACGGCTTGAAAACGTGCCAGGGTAGTTCAACCGCAATGGAATAGCAACTCGAGTTTGGAAGGCGGCGAATACCCATACCTCGACCCACCTGCCTTCTTGATAAAAGTACCAGGAAAGGAGAACACACGCTTGCATGACCGAAAATATTTCCTCTCCACTGGACATAGTTTTATCGATGTACTGTCGAGTCTTGTTGGCGTGAAACTGGGCAAATTTGTCGCTTCTTGTACCGTCTGGTAAAATTATCAAGTTCTGACCAGAATATCTGGATGCTGAGGCACACTGTGGGAGCTTACTGAGCGTGTCGTGAACTAAAATGAGTGAAGAACTTACGATGGCATGTAAAATCGCAGGATGAGGAAAGCCTGGGTCACGAGGAGAAAGGAGTAAGGACTGCAGGAAGGAACTCTTGTGCAACAATCGGGGACCACAGGGATCGCATCTGAAAAATATCTCAACACTTATCTTTTATCAGTTCAACAGCCTTCACAGAATAAGATAAACCCACTAATGATTCAAGGTTGCAGGGTCTGGGAGGTCTGTATTCCACCCAGAGAAGAGTAGACCCAGGAAGGGGTCTGTTTCGATTGCCAAGGCATTGGTGTTCGATAGCTCTGGGCTCAAACTGGCGCTTTGGAATCTCAACTCTGGGCTTGGTGTTAAGAAGCTGAGTATATTAGGTGGTGGAGACAGAGACAAAGAAAGGGCATCCAGGCTGTCTTGGATTAGGATGGTGTTGGTTGAGGGTGGCGGTGGCGGCGGTGTCACAGTTTGCTTTGAACGCAGTTGGCCCTTCAAGGCAGCTGAACAAGGTGGAATTCAGATATAGACAAGAACAGGGGTAAACAACCCATACAGATCTGATCTTCTAGGTCCTTGATCTTTTCCAGAGGGTCCGTGTCGGGGGCTAATGTAAGTCCTTCAACGGGGTCGTACGAACATTGAGGTTCGGTAGGATGACTAGAATCGCGTCTTCGATCAAGAATTAATCATTTTGGAAAAGAACGCACGCGTATCCAATGGGTGCCGGAACGCTAATAAGGGCTTGCCACTGCCTAAGGGGGAGCGTAAATAACCTTTTGAATGATCGTCCTCAGAATACACACTTTAAACAGGTACCACAATGAGGACGAGAAGCATCGCATTTCTGTGGAAAATCAACTTTCTTGCACCAAAACCAACGATCTGAGCAACACACCAGCTTCCGCTTTCGACAAGTCCGACACGCCTTAAGGGAGGAGTTAGTTCTGATCAATGGAATAGTCAAATATTTACGCACCTGGTTCCTTCGAAGCGCTGGCCGACCAGAGTTGCTTCCTGAAGCCTTTGGCATTGAGTTTGAGGTTGGGGATGTTGTTGGAGATGCAGATCAAAGTGAGTAGTTGTCAGGTATAAAAATACTGATCAGGGGTAGGTTGTCGAGTGTTTTTCCGGCATACCGTATCGTTCACTGCGTTAAAAAATAACCTGAGCGGTATATATACTACCAGATGTCTGGTAAGTATTTGCCGAACTGCCTTGGCACTTCAAGTTAATTTGGTCCGAAACGACCGCCTACCAGTGTCCAAAAGAATTTGAAGGCTATGCATATCTTAAAACAATCATAGCCTGGACATTTCGGCCAAGTTTGTTTGTTCAGGATGAGTCCCTAAAACATCGCCATAGACCGGCAAGTCTGTCACCGAAAGCCGGTAACATCTCTTGTCGCAAATATTGTTATGCCGAGGCTTGCGTCTACATCATCCATGCAACTTTCACGATCGCTGGTTGTGCCTGATATGTTTATTGGCCTTTCTATCCATTCATTTTTCGGTCAAGTTGGACGATCTTTACAAACCCCGCTAAACAGTGAAATCGCTAAAGCTTAGAGTCCGTGTTGTCAAGAAAAACACATTTTCATCGACTAGTAATCCAACAGCGTAGGTATCTTGTCACCGAACCGTTGAATATGTACATCCTCGACCAAAATTTAGGCCCGATCACAGTATCAGGACCTGCAAAGATAAATTATAAGTAGTCCGTGAAGAAAATGCGGATTCTATGAATCACAGTATGGTTGCAACGATACGGCGAGCGTGTGCCACACGTCTGAATTCGGTAAGATAAATGCCTGAGAAAGGGTCATATCCCAGCACGAGTGATTCAATGAAAGGCCAGATGCTGCTCACCCTGCCAGGTGCCCAGGTTAAGGCGCTCTTCTGTGATGGGGATAACAACAGATGATCCCACAAGTGATGCTTTCGTATGCGAAACCCTGAAAATAAACTCAGATGTGAACTCGAAAGAACATCCCCTTACGAATCGCTTGGAATGATTTTGTTAGGCCATAAGTCGAATGAGTTTGGAGGTCAACGGACTCACTCAGGTCCTTCGTCTGTATGTCGCCAGTTTAAGCTCTCGGGGACAATGTTATCTAGCGCCATGTCCATATCTGGAGTGAATAGAACTTTATCAATGAACTTCGAAGTCTTCTTGTACAAAGCGACCAGACCTTTGCGCACATCTGACGGCGTGTGATCCAAATAATCAATTCCAGAGAGACCTGATCAAGTAGAACACACTGGCGACTTGCCTTTATCGAAGTTTTCATTCACGGTCAGACCTGCAGAGGTATGTTGTCTAGCAGTTGATATAGTGAATGAAGTCATGCAAATAAAATAGCAGATCCTGACATGAAGAGGTATAACACACCGACCTGAGGAGATTATTTGAAATTTCGGTTTTGGTACAATTGTTGTACACACACCTTAACGCCTTCCAGGCCAGGACGAATGTGTGAAAGGACATCTTCAGTCACTAAATGGCAACCTTTCTCTCTCTTGGGCAAAGTAAAAGTTGTTTGCCAGCCCATAGTTAAGTAACGTAGTATGTGAGCAGTTTCAAGAGGTTCAGATCAAAAGCTGAGATTGTAACAAACACTCCATTCTCCATTCTGCACTACATACGGAAATACACAAGTTCTGAATTATATTCCATGCAGCTCCGTCAAATCAACCACTCAGTATGACCATATAATTCTTGAAGGCTCGACTCCGATCCGTGCCTCATAAATAATCAAATTACAGTTCCCCAAATCTCTTTGCACGTTCGGTGCCTCCTCTATTCCCAGGCACATTGCGATTTCTGCAATGATTCGCATAGTGACCTTTGATACCACACTTGAAAATACTCAACGTCGCAGAAACTTGATAAATTTACACCACCTGCTTACCTTGAAACACAACACTTCGTCGAGGTTACGTCTCAGCGGACCGCCCATTGGGTCTACGGCACTATTCTGAGTGACAGCCGCACCTCCGCGTTCGTGATCAGTATAACGCCCATAACCGGGTGGTGGTGGACCCAAATCTTTGGCAGAAGGAGGTTCTGGTGGTTCATAGGCTTTTGGAGGTGGGAGGTTGGGTTTCGGACTCGAAAGCTGGTCAGATGTTCCTGTAATGTGGGGATAAAATGTGGAGAACTTACTGTCCTCGGGGACAATCCGGGCCTGAAGGACAAAAACCGGTGAGAAACGACTGACATGCTACCTTGCGTATGTGTTTTCTAGGACAATGTGGGCCTGGAGAGATAGCAAAGTGAATCCAGAAATATGTGGATAAATTAAAGGACTGTACCTAATTTACAAAATCCTCGGTTGTAGTCCGGGCATTCAGCCTTTCTTTCCTTTGGATGTGCGTATAAACATTCGTCACCTGCAGAGCAGTATCCGTACTTGGCGAACCACCAACATTCTGGCATTCGCCGGAGGTTGTATTCATGCAGAAATTCGCAGGCGTCTCCTTTCTTGCAAAGACCGCGTAGCCAATGTTTACAGACAGTAGAAAGTCTTTCTCGCTCTCGAGGATGGATGGGTAATGGTCTGGGAGGTTGGAAATTAAGTGCGGACGGCGTTGTGTGACGGAGAGGGCAATGCAATGGACCCAAAGGACATCCGGCTGGTGTTAGTGCCAACCGACATATTTGATCATCTGGAGCACATATGAGAAGGTAGAAAGAAAATAATATCCAGCAAATAGACCTTTATCAAGTCTCAAGCCTAGTTCGGTTTTGATATGTTGCTCTGCAGGAAAGTTGTTTTGATGAAACTGAGGATTTATAATGTCCCGTAGAGGTGAAGGTGCAGCAAGAGGATTCTGTGTGCTCATTGCCCTCGATCTGAATACCTACTTTCAGATACCTTGACAACCAAGACTATTGAAAATGAGCGTTGCCTCCAGAGTCAGGTTCGACTTGAACGCGTTAACCACTAAGCATAATTGTCACATTTTTGTCACGCACGCATATTGGATTACGTAACCAGGGCAATCTCGTCGCAAGACCAAAAACCAAATGGAAGCTAACAAGGGTATAAAGTGCGCGCCCTATCATCCCCGAACAAGGACATTATTGACGTCTGCACATACAGGAAACGTAAACTACTCGATAAATCCATTCCCAATGGCATTTTACAAAACCCCTCATTTGTTGAGGATTCGAGAATGTACCAGGATTTGCTGGAAATGGAAAGGAGGTTGGATTGGACTATGATGCGAAAGCGGGTTGAGATCCAGGATGCTCTTGGGCGAATTCCGACAGTTAGTTTTGCTATAGTTCTTTGTCATTAACGCCTAACCTCTTGATTACAGACAACGCGAACATTGCGGATTTTTCTTAGCCACACAGTCTCGGGCCAGTTATGGCAAAATGTCTCCGGAGAGGTTCCTACTCCCCCCAGTTTTGACACTGGAGAGGGCATCCCTGCATGGCAATTCAAGATAGAGGGCAGGTTGCTGGAGGCAAGTCAACTACTTTCATTCGGCGTTTCCACCTAACTGATTCAGACTAGGTGGCTAACATACGGCACAGGGATAAGACCCCTCAGCGGAAACTCTCTACTCTAATAAAGCGAATGATTGTGGAGCTGGAGCGCGATCCGCAACAGTACGCAGATGGAAATATAGTTGAGGTATCTAACCCACTTGGCCTTACCCAAATAACATACTTATGACGCGTTCGTTTGTCTCATTAAGTGGCCAAGGACTCCTGGTCCCCATAATCCGGCGATGGACGGGTTCACTGTCAGACGGACGGGTGACAGTCCTACAAAAGTAAGGGTTATGATGTATCTAGAACATTTTCCGGAGCAGTACAAAGTCAGACCTGAGCTAGGTAAGGTGCTTCCCTTCTGTTTTGCCTTGGCTGATTGTAATCCGCATAGGTAGCGTGCTAGGTGTCAAGGAAGATAGTAGGATGGGGGTCATTCAGGCATTGTGGAACTATATCAAACTGCAAGGACTACAGGATAAGGTTGACAGGCGAGTGATTCGTGCGGATGACAAGCTGAGACCGGTGTGTTTCGATGTCCCCTTTTCCGTTTCTTGCTTAGGGCATATGCAGATTTTTGGTCAAGACGCTATCGGATTCCAAAAGCTTCCAGATCTAGTGAACCGATTTTTAACTGCGCCTGACCCTGTTGTTCTTCATTATATCATCAATCCTGGAACCCCCCCTCCAGAACGCCCACAGGCATACGACGTAGAGGTTAAAACCGAAGACTCCGCACTCAAGCAAAAGATGTCAGTCACGATCACTGCTAGTAAAGAGTCTGGGCAGACGTTACTCAAGCTCGACGAAGAGGTTATAATTTTTTTTCTCTTAATTTATTGACAGCATTGACTGATGATTTCTTTTTGCTTAGATTTCCGTTCTTGCTCAGTCACTACAAAACTCTTACATGAAGAAAACATTCCTTGAGTCATTTGCCCAGGATCCTGCTCAATTTATTCAAACTTGGTTGGAATCGCAATCGAGGGATCTGGAAAGTATTCTTGGTAGCGGGCCAACGGAGGGGCAGACAGTAAGACAGGAAGAACTGAAGAGAAGTGAATTCTTTCAGTTACCTTGGGTGGAGGAGGTAAATATTTTCGCCTTCCATGAAGTATTTTGTTTGCTGAAGTTGTCTAGGCTGTGGCAATTTCTGAGGGTGTTCGCCTCGCTTCAAAGCCAGCGACGTGACTGGTTGACTTGTATTCTTCACCGTCCTTGTTGCTATTTGCCTGCATTCTGTGTAGTTTTGCCCGTTGTCGTTGAATAAACGCATTTTTGACTTATTCACCGTTAGATCTTGACTCTAGATTCAGAATTTCCAGTTTCCGTGCACTACAGGGATCAAAAGGGTATAGTTCGATAAACGAATAAAAACTGTTTTTATTCGACAAATTTTTGAGATAACCCATTAGAACGACGATAGACCCCGCCGTCGTGCACGATTACTTTTCGAGACCTGGAAAGGTAAGTACAGTGTTTATGTAATTATCAGTACTGTATCTACTCACCGTTAAAGTTCCTTCGATTCGCCATCCCTCCCCCTCGGCGCAAAAAATCCACTTCTGCGCTCTGGAGCCCCTGCACTCGGCCTCTTCGTAGTAAAGTGCACATCAAGGGTAGCTAGTTCCTCGGTTAATTATCGGAAGGAGATGCGTAAGGAAAGCTGTTCCGGAAGGTTGCTGTTTTCTATCTATGGATCAAACCAGATTCTCAAAGTCTTGAACCGTTAGATGATCATCCCCATTTCCTGCGTCATGCGGCGGATCTAGCTACAGTCCTTCGGAACACAATGTTTGTTGATCAGGTGTGTGTTCCAATGCAATTTCTATCCACTTAGCTCACAATTGAGACACAGGTCTTCTACCCCATGTAATTCTACAACTATTAGAAAAGCATATCACTGAAAATATTGTGAAGGTAACATTCCCATCGACGTCGAAGTCTGACGTTAAGGGCGACACGACTAACGAGGTCTTCAAATGGCTCAAATCTCAAAAAGCTGGTTTCTTCTGGCTCACTCGAATCAAGGTTCGGTTTCATGTTTGAGAACTACTGATGTCATCGACAGTGGAACTTTGAGAAATTCCTTGTTGACAAGAATGGCAATGTCGTTGGTCGCTGGACGAGCTTTACAACTCAGAGTTCATTGAAGCAGAAACTGCTGTATCGTACCGCGTTCGATTGCGACGGATTGTACTTATACATAATACACACAAAGCATGAATCTATGATGGAAGAAAAAGGGTATTGCAAATTACTGTGTAAAAGGAAATTAAGACGTACAAGAATTGCAAGGATCGCATAACATGCCAACGACAGAGAGGGTATTAAAATTGTAGAAAGTACAAATGAAGAAAAGGAAAAGTGAATGCGCCAACGTACAAGAAGATACAGCGCATATGCACTAATATGCACCATTCGGATGATGTCTCTCCAAGATGCCCACTGGCAACCACCTGGTTCAGAGATGTCTTCTCCCTTGCCAATCACTCCAGTCATGCCAGTGGGTCAACCACGAGGTGTATGCGACTTTATGCTTAAATCGAAGCACCAAGGTAGTCAATTATCCGTTGTCGTCGGGCAACAAGTGGTGTGCCAGCAGGGAGGAGGGGAAGTTGAAGAGCATTTGCCAATGGTTGGCATCTCAGGGCTATAAAGACTATTAGTGAATTATCCCATGTAATCAGGAAAATGTTCTCCACCAGTCAATTTCAAGAGATCTCGCTATTTTCTGGGGCGATTAACAGGTAACTGCAGACCCAAAAGATAGAAGATCGGAGATTTTGTATTTGTTGCAATTGGCCTTGAATATTGAATGTTCATGGCTTGCAACTCAGGCTGTACTATTCCTCCGAATTGAATCGTATCCCAATACTGTAGCTGGAAAAGAGGAATTTTGTTGATTCAATAAGACGAAATAAAATATGCACAATATATTTCTTTGTCCGTTTCTTCTGTCCTTTGTCCTTCGTCTTGCCCCTCTTCCGATTCATCACCGTGACATAGCGTGGGTCCAAACCGGCCCATACCGGAACCTGAATTTACTGATGTTTCGTCCTTTGCTTCCTCCTCTTCCTCCGCTTCGTCTTCGTCCTCCACATTCCCTTCGTCCTCTGCTTCCTCTTCCTCGTCTGCCACCTCGTCTGTTCTGCAACAGCTCGTAGAGCAAAGAGCACATCGGGTCTCAATTGAGCCGCATTACTATCCGGGGTCTTTGGAGATTGCGAGTGGTAATCGACCCACTTGCTCGCGCCCACCGCAATTCGACGAAAGGCGCCATATAACGCGTTCTCCTTGGGTTTCTTCATCCACTTTCCTGGCATGTGGGGTCTGAAAAACCCTTCCATCTACGATTTTAGAATCGTAGAGTACCTTCATATGTTCCAGAATCGCGTCCAGTTTTGTCTTCTCCACAGGGAGTAACCTGTTTAAGGAGTCTATCGTGTCCGAGTCCGTGACACGGTAGTGTAATGACAAATCCTCTTCGACTGCGTCCTGAACGTCTTGCGCGAGCTCTTTTGTTTTCAATCTTGTCGCGGTCAGGTCACCGTGAGATTTTGACGACTGAAGAACCTTGTCGTGGTGACTTGGCACAGTATGTTGTGGCTGAGGAATGGGTAGCTGCAGAAAACTTGATATATTTTCGAGGGACGATTGCATCGACGGTGAAGAACTCAAGTTTGAAGGGTAAGGGATACGTGACTTGTCGCCTTTATTGCCCATGGCCATACCTTATCTTCTCATACCATGGCAAGCCGCTGACAAAGCTAGTACACACCTGCTACCGCCATCTGTTCAATATTATACAAGCCTTTTTCGGATGTTGTTATCCCCAAGAATCAGAATGTGAGGATTTAAATTTAGGGGTACAACGAACTAATTCACGTGCTGATGATTTTGTACCACTGTAATCCTGGATATAAAATATCAAATAGTAAGGTATTCTTCGTCGTACCCTACATATATAACTCTCCCAATACTGGGGTGCCTGCTGGGCGCTCGTTCGAAGGATGCCCCCAAATCGGGATGTCAGTGGTCGGCAAGCGCCGGTGTGATAAAAATATCTACGGTTGTGAACTGGTATTATTAAATCCACCTTGTTCACAGATACCACCACTCTCAAGGGCATGGATATTAAGGTACACTACTCCGCCTGTAATTTCCTGCAAACACTGATTTTCTTGGTTCAAAAGCTTGGGAGACTGCGTCAGGTTAGCCTCGCTATTTATTCTGGTCTTTGTGCATTTGAGTAATCACGCCACTTTCCCCATCCGCTCTTGGGTAACATCGACATTTGCTTTTTATTCACTTTCGCTGGTGTGAAATGTAGTGGGCTGGAGAAGTGATTTCTTCTCGCGAAAAGACGAGTGTAAATGAGGAATTTGCGGCGTTGGAGAAGGATATTGAGCTTCGCAAGGAAGGAATCAACAAGTACGTTTTGGGTGCTGTTTTTCTTGTGTCCCCTACTCGGTTTTCCTGTTACATTCTCTGACTGTCGACCTATCGTAGGATGATCACCGCTTCAGAATCATATCATCGTGCTCTTTCAAAGAAGGAGGCCTGCGAGGCTCTGAAGGAGGATGAGAAATTCCTTCCTCTTGACACACTGGGCATTGTAATGATCCATCACGGAGTGCAATTTGGAGAAGACTCAACGTTTGGTATGTGTCCACTTCGGGGGGTACACCCGTGCTCGTTGCTGATATCTTACATCTACCTTTGAAGGGAACGCCCTTGTTAAACTGGGAGGCGCACAGTGCAAGATTGCTACTCTTCAAGAAGCATATGCTCTGACTTTTAAAGACACGTTCCTTGCTTCGATGGAAAAATTCAGGGACGAAATTAAAGAGTATGAATCATTAAGAAAAAAGCTGGACAGTCGCAAGTAAGCTTTCTATGTAGCTGTCCTTACTCATTATACTGATGTAGGGGTTTCTGTACATTCTAGGTGCGCCGCCGATTCTGCTATTGCTAAATTTGAGAAACTTCAAAGCGGGAAGAAGGAGAAGGACATTGCTGAGGCTCAGGATGAAATGGAGCGAATGAAACAACGATAGTATGCCTTTCTCCTTAATCTGCCTTTGTCCTGGTTTTAACATCATTCCCAGTGAGGAAACAGTGGAAGACCTTCGTGCTTATATGCATGCCATTCAGGAGAACGAACACAATCAGCTGCAAGGGCTGGCAACTCTTATTGATACTGAACTCAATTTTGTTCAAAATTACCTGGGTGTTCTCAAAGAAGTCAAGTCTGATTTTTATGACAAGTGAGTTCCTTGTCGCGTAGCCTAACCCTGGATTATTGGTGTCTAATCCGTGCTCCATAGCATTTCACCTAGACAAGCATACCCAAGGAATCGAAACAAAATTCTCCGATCTATTCCAATTCCTAGAAATGTTTCTGCAGATTCGATCAAACTTCCTGAGGATAGCCACTTTGGATCATATCCCAAATCGGAGGCTCTACATGCAAGGAGTAACTCGAATGGAAGCTCCAAGAGTAACAAATCTACTCGATCCGGAACTAGGAAGCGAACTGACAGTGCGACTACCTCGATAGGAACTAGTGAGGAAAAAGACAGGTCCAGGAGGATGAGCGTGGCTGAGTGGGCATCCAGTGCGATGGGGAGTGTCACAGGAGGAGGCAAAAATAAGAAGAATAAATCGGATAAAGACTCATTTTCTGCTCTGGACGATTCTCCCACTGAGAATCAATCTGGAGAATCTGGTGTCGCAGGAAAATCTTCATCTTTCCTTTCTATCACGAGACTTGCGTCCAAAGCGACAGGATCGCTGTCAGGAGGGAGTCCCAGGGAGGGTTCACCAGGAGTTGGATCGTCATCGAGTTTGGCATCCCGCGGCTCAGGGAGGATATTGAAGCCACAGTCCATCCAAAGAAGGAAAACAGTGACGGCGTTGTATGACTTCACTGGTTCCTCAGACGAACTCAGCTTCAAGGCTGGGATGGAAATTGTCGTGCTGCATGAAGTGCTGGACGACTGGTGGATGGGAGAAGTGGATGGGCAAACGGGGCTATTCCCTACTTCATACACAGAAGTCGGTGGGGCAATGTTTTCCCCTCCATCTCTTCCCCCGTCACTTTCGCGGTCGTGGCCAGAGACCGAATCGAGGATGTCTTCACTCAGCGGTCGTCGATCGAATGATCTGACTCCCAAACACCGTACCATCCATCTTCCACCAGAGGAAAATAGTGACACCGCAGCGGACCATGCGAGTGACGCGGACGATGACGACACACGCGAACTGAGTAGACTGCAACCTATGATGGTAAACGTGAAGCCTCCAGTATACTATGGCGTATTCGACAATGACTCGGAGTCGTTTACCACCGACGGGAGCGAAATTCTCGAGACCACGAGGGAAGAGACAGGAACAGTCTTTCCGAGCACTGAGGTCACCGTTCACACTGGATCTGGAGACGACTGGGTAACATTCAATGAAGGTCATGCTGGCAGAGGGGAAGTGGCACAAAGGACACCGCGACAAGATCAGAAGCGAAGACAGACACCACCACCGCAACCTTCGTCAAAGCAGAGAACTTTGAGTCTTCTTGGCTCGTTTGGTTCGTCTCTGAAAGTACCAATTTTGGATCCTGCACAACAACCGTTAATCAGTCGGGCAAAGAGTGAGGACCCCACGAGATCTCTTTCTATCGACACAGAGAACATGAATGGTTCTCAGAACCAGAGCAGTCCGATGAAGCGGACTCCTCCAACCCCTCCACCTAGGAAGCAGGGTCAAAAGTCATCAGCCATACCCCCGATCCCAGAGAGAAAGGTGCTCTCTGCCGCACAACCCAATCCGACTACCTTGAATTCCTCATCCACTGGCAGCCTGCCGCTCGGGCAGTCACCGAAGTTACTCCCTCGCAACAGCATCAGTGACCGATCACCATTCGACAGTGTTGTTGAACTGGGGTTGAATGAAACCGGAAGTAGTGAGGGACGCACTTGTGATAGATTCCGACAGAATCCTTTCAAGCCGAAGGGGATGTGTAGCAGTTGTATGCAATTCCACGAGGAATGATAGATCGGCGTTTAAATAAACAAATGATACAGACTCAGTACTTTTAGCTGCACAAGCTTTTATTTAGATTCCTACAAAATTAGTCGCGGGATCTGTAAAATTTTATACTCGTTGTCGCTTACGCTTATTCGATTCAGCCGATGCTAGGACCCGACAAAAAGCTTTCGAACTTCATTGCGCCGTTTCCCTGAACTCGAATCCGCCTCTGAGTGGAATGGGTAGGACCATCCAGACCATCCAGTGAAGATAAGACGTTGCTTGTCGGGTGGAGCAGTCGGAGTACGACCGCCGGAGAAGATGGGAACGCCATCCTAATCTTTTCACATTGTCGATGCCGCCACCCTTCGGGTCTCAGGTGATATCGACAACGGACGGTGCGGTGTGGAGATTTTTATCAAGTCGTTGACAGGATCAGACCTCGAATATCATCAACGTCAAGACCAAATTCCAAGACAAGGGAAAGTGGGTGGTTTGGCTTGGTAGTTTGTAAGGATGGTCCTTACCAACCGTTCCTATACTCCATACATAGCCCTGGGTAATCTTCTGTTATCGGACCTTTTGGCGCTGTGGCTATTGTGTGGCTAAGCATGGGGCTTTTGGCTGTCTTGCACACTTCCCAGAACGGGG
>Ga0307517_10007155_pt1 | contig 16363 bp, 18 predicted proteins | sample 23_EM_MG_FD_194515 | JGI IMG/M metagenome (GOLD analysis project Ga0307517, IMG submission 194515) | Populus trichocarpa ectomycorrhiza microbial communities from riparian zone in the Pacific Northwest, United States - 23_EM | ecosystem: Host-associated > Plants > Roots > Unclassified | place... | reverse complement strand
TTCTAGCCATTCCGTCTGGAAATCCCCTCTCAGCAATTTCAAAACTATTCGGTGGGCTCCAAAGGAGTACAAAAGTTGCAAACTACTTGGCATGGGTAATCTGATAGTACTGTGGGAGGGAGGGACTGGTGGGCTCCATTGGGGCCAGAGAATGGCTAGTTTGGGTCGGTTGATTTAGGATGAAAGGGGCCGCGAATTACTTCTTCTGAGATAGTTGTCGGGGTTGAAAATTGTGTAAAGACAGCATGTGGAAACTCGAGGAGTGGCGGTTCTTTCCTTTCCTTTTCCATTGATCGGCGTTGGAGATTGCATTTCTCCGGGCATTTCTCCGGAATGTGTCAGGGAGTTTTAAATGAACCATAGGCACTCCAGTCCCTTAATGTAATCTCAAAGGAATTAATACCAAATACAAGAACAATGAACAATAAGATACTTGAAGATCATTCTAGAAACATAGCTTTGTCATCCATCTCGTTGTTATCGAAGAAAGGCGGAGTCGCTCAGAGAACCTTTGCATGCTGTGCTAGTTATCTCTCCGCACAAGCATAATGGCAGCACCGGACGAGTGCCCGCCATATAGAATTTCTTAATGGGGAAGCGGGGCCGGGGGCTATGGTGAGTCACTCTGACAGCGATGCCGTACGAGCGCCACGCCGCCGCTTACTTAATTTGGGTCGCCACTCGCTTTAGAAATGCTTGTAAAATTTGAGCCACTCTCTTTTGTAGCAATGTAGGATCCCTCAATACCTTTGAAATTCACATACATTTCCTTGCTAAGCAATAATGATTGCCAACTGTTCTCCGACTTGTGTCCGCAAAACCTTCGTTGGGGCAGAAGGTAGATTTCGAGTGGAAAGGAGACAGACTACCCTCAAATTTTGCAAGGGCTGTGGTCTGGGTGCGTAGCTTTGAAATTTCCTCTTCCACCACTCTCGAGGATGTTTTTCTGCATAATCACACAAACGTGTCTTGATCGCCGTTCAAATTGCGGAAGTTCGAAATAATTTTTTGTGAACACCGCTCATCGATGCTCCTAAATACACAGCTATAGGGAGCAACTCCGTGGCATGGAAGTGGATTCGTCGGAGTAGCTTTCGCGGATCTAGCTGGCATCCGCTAAGAAATTGAACGGCATACACAGAGAGGCGTGGGGAGGACAGCCTACTACACCGCATAATGCCCCGGCGGGATTGGCCGAGTCTCCGTAACTACAGTACCTTTAGAAATGACGTCAGTGTTTCCCACGGGAGGCATTCCATAGATTCGTTTTCGGGCAAAAACCGTATATGCGTCGCGTAAGTCATGTGCCGATAAGACGTTATGCTCACGTCGTGTCGTTGGGTTCTTACCAGCAACAACTATTATTTCAACCCCCTTTACATAGTCTTCTTTATGATGGTCCCCAAAACGGCAATTTTGCTTTGAGACTGATCAAAACCCTATCAGGCAATGACATCATCTGATAGATTATCAGCCCGCTGTGACCCTAATTAGCAAAAAAGCAGGACGAACGGGGAAAGAACACTTCTGTGGGCGCTAATTGTGTGTCCAGATATCTGAAAGATCTGAAGACAGAATATTGCCATCGCCAACCCTCAAATTCATCATTCCCACTCTGACACAAAAATAAATCCGCAAGCATGCCAAAAAGTGATTGATTTGAGTGATAGTCCATAGGTCGATGTCGTTGATAACGCGTAACGTATACCTTTCGAGCAGCTTCCAGAGTCGAAGGACTACAAACTCTGCATGAGTTACCGTCTACACGATTTATTGAAACTCTCCGTACCGCTCAAATTTATACCGGCCGCGGGTTCCATAGTGGTTAGTTCCCTTCTATTGTATCCAAGTTCGAATCTGTGGGTCTGGACCCCGTAACTAGCGGCCATTTTACTCCGAGATGGCTTTGGATAACCCTTGGGGCTAGTGAACGATACCCTACAGTGCTTCTGCGCATTATACGGGCGCCACCTGCTCCTTCGTCTCTCAGATTCGAATATAAATACGAGTTAGAAGAACGGCCAGAACGGAAAAGGAAGAGGGAGGCAGCGAAAATGGAGCTACTCAGGATGCAGTTTCCGGACATAGCAGTAGCAGACTCACCACCTCGAAAAAGGTGCTCGGAGAAACAAACGGGACCTATGCGCCCAAAACGTGCCTTTTGTGAGTCCTCGATATTGAGTATTCTTCGCTTTCGTTCTTGAAGGATCCAATCTATGTACCATATAATTCGAGTCACGATGTTACAAAAATTAAATTATGCACTCTATGCACCGAGAACCGATATGTCACTGACATTCTTTGTCAATACGGGGTTCAGACTGTAATTAAGAATAACAGGAATGATAAGAATCTAAAGTAGGATTGTTTGCGGAGGATATGACTAGATTTCGAACCTGACTCGACCAGTCAACGTCATTGAGGCTGCGCTTTCGATGATGTTTAATCACCTTGTGATACGGATTATGCTATAATCGTCGTTGAGCTCAGTTACCTCGAGACTGACCAAAATTCTGCATCAAGTCATTTCGAAGTGAAGTAGTTTTATTTGGGGGAGGGAGGAATTCCAGCAGCGCATGATGAAAGGCTGTTTGTATAATAGGTGTGAGGGACTTCAAAAGTACTAATTTTGACACCCTTTGGTATGAGTCAAGAGTCGAGGTCAGATGGGAAAATGTAATGGCATTTAGGAATAAGTAGGTGTACAGGATCAAAATTGCAGTGAACCGTGAGACTCTTTCGAGACAGGTGCTGCGGTGCTAGCTCCGGCGCATGTGGCGGACTCCGGAGACAGGGTTCGCAAATGGAGGCACCATGGGAATATCTGTACTTGCATAGGAAATGGGTTGGAAGTGGATCTCAGTTTTAGCGTTGCGGGAAATAGCTCCGGGTTCTAATTTGCAGGGCAAATTTGCATCTGTCCCATGGTCCCCCAAATTTGCACATGGAATTTGCGGCAAATTTGTAGATCTCAACTTTTTGGCTCATTTCTTGCAGATTAAGCCCCACAACTACCAAGTTAAAACTTCATTTCAACACCTACAAAGATTGTATCCGACAAATACTGTTCTAACGTCCTGGAATATTAACTCTAATTTGCGCGCGAAGTTCAGCAACTACCCCGGTCACGTGATATGTCCCTGATTGAGCGTAATTTGTGTAGACGACCAATTTATATCTTGTAGACAGACCACTATGAGATCAGCTGGCAGCTCTATCCTGACGGTTTGACGGGAATTCATCATGACAAAAGCAAGTGCAAATTCACTCTATTTTGAAGCTGATTTTAGTCAAACTTTTGAGGCCTGCAAATCTACAAGTGCAAATTAGACAGAGCTACTCCCCGCAACACTACTCAGTTTTGGTGGATCTAGCAAGAAATAAATGGGCTCTAATCGATGGTTGACGTATCTGGTGCCGCTCAACGAAAGGCCAAGCAGGTTGAGAGCTAGGTGAGGACATAGAAACAGCGCAAACGACCTCCCTAATACCTAGGAACAAGAACTTTCTGTAATAATTACATTGAGATGATCCAAAACTATGAACAAGGGCAGTGACTGGCGCCCTCCAATTTGCAAAGTTAAGAGAAATATTGAGAAATTGGAATTTTGGAGCCAAATTCAATGCCAGAGGTGGTACTTATGTTCCATGATTGGAACGACTTGCAAGGATCCGACGAGCAATATGTGCAGACTGATCCCGCCCAATAGGAGGGATTTGGGAGAGACGAAAATATCAGAACTGACTTATGCGACGTGTCATTTTGATTTCAATTACGTAATTCCCGTATGTCTTGTGATCGGAAAAAAGAACTACACCTACCAATTTCGATGTCCTTAAAATGCCTGTTATCCATTCCTCGCGTTCCACTATCATCTCGATATCTGATCACCGCTAAATCGATGTCCAGCTCTGCATTCGTCCTCCCTTACGATCACCAGACCTCTGGCGCTGTCGTTGACGGCGTCGATGCTGCCAAGCTCTGGTCGACCACGCCTCAAGGCGAGAAACCCCCTAAAGCCGGAACTACTCGTACTTTCTACAATATACCACCTTCTAAATTAACAACTGTGTCATCTTTGGGCGGTGGATTTGCTACCAAGAAGGCCGAAGAGAAGCGCGAACTCGTCAGGAAATCAGTTGGAAGTGCTGTCAAGGACCTGAATGATCTTGAGGGCGTGAAAGACGTCGCCATTGACGCATCTGCGGACCCCCATGCTGCTGGTATGCTGATGGCGATCTTATATTGTTGGTTATTTTGCTGAATTCTTTGCCAATAGCTGTCGCAGCCCATTTGGCGTTGTACAAGTTTACGTTGAAGACTTCGCCTCCTTCTGCGTTCAATCCCAGCTTGAAGGAACCCATCCCTGCGAAATTCTCTTTCACGCCACTCCAAGCGTCGAAGGAGTGGGACAGAGGCGTCATTTATGCCGAGTCACAAAATCTTGCTCGTACAGTAAGCTCCGTCCGCCATTCATATGGGCAAATGCTTATGCAGACGCGTGGATCTAGTTGATGGAACTTCCTGCCAACATGATGACTCCCACTGTATGTTCAGCGACCATATGTTACATTTAACACATGGGCTAAATTTGGACTTGACCAGGCTTTCACCGAACGTGTGAAGAAAGAATTCGAAGGTGTTGCCAACGTTGAGATTCTCGTTCGTGATGAAGGTACCCAAATTCCTTTACTCGTCACTTCAGGTCTAATAATTTCTATTTGTAGTCTGGGCTGCTGAAAAGAACATGGTATGACAATTGCACTTTGTACTCGACTTTTTCCCTAATTCTATTCCAGAATGTTTTCCTTTCTGTCACCCATGGTACATCGGAACCCGCCAAGTTCTTGGAGATGTACGCGAATTCTTCCTTACTTTGTTTTTTCCTCTTCTAATATCTACGTCTATGTTAGTCACTATAAAGGAGCGGCCAATAAGGACGAACAACCGCTTGCGTTTGTCGGAAAGGGAATCACCTTCGATTCCGGAGGCATCAGCTTGAAGCCCGGAGCAGTGAATAACCTTTTTTACCACCTCATTTGATTTTTTCCCTCTAACTGTCGTATATCAGAACATGAAATTGATGAGAGGTGATATGGGTGGTGCAGCCACCGTCGTCTCTGCCGCTTTGGCCATCGCGAAGCTGAAAATTCCGTGCGTCACTCACGAAACGTTTGCTTGGTTCTTGATTTGACCATAATCAAAATATAGCGTCAACCTCGTCGTCAGCACCCCTCTGACTGAGAACATGCCTGGACCCAGTGCCACTAAGCCTGGAGATATGTGTGTTTAATCGCCCTTTCTTCGGCGATACATGTATTCATGTTGGAACTGCAGTATCTATGCCATGAACGGAAAGTCCGTCGAAGTCGACAACACGGACGCCGAAGGTCGCTTGGTCTTATCTGATGCCATCTACTATACCGCGACTGAGTACAAGCCTCATACACTTATCGACGTTGCTACCCTTACTGGGTATGTTTCAACTCCTTCATTTTCCCTTTATTTTTCAAGAATTATTCTGATACCTCCGCTACCTGACAGTGCGATAGGCGTTGCTCTGGGAGAGGTGTTCTCTGGTGTCTTCTCCGTACGTTCTTCCTCGTCCCTTTAAGTTAATACGTCATGAATCACAAATCGCATCAATGGAATAGACCTCTGATGAACTCTGGGAACGCCTCCACGCGGCAGGCGAGATCGAGCACGACCGCTTCTGGCGCATGCCCCTTGATGAAGAATACGGACCACTGATTCATTCCTCTAACGCCGACTTGCAAAATGTATGTTCTACTCTTGTACTGCTTCTCTATCACCGGAATACTAACCACGATTTTCACCAATATCCAGACTGGAGGCCGGGACGGAGGAAGTTGCACCGCTGCCTTGTTCTTGAAGCCCTTTGCGGAAGGTATTGAGGCGAAGGATGGTCAGGAACCTGCAATGAAGTGGGCGCATTTGGATATTGCGGGTAGTATGGAGGTTCGTCCCTTTTCGGTGTTACGTTTACGCTTGTTGTTGGCTTCGTTTTCGTCCTTCCTTAGCTGACCCTTGTGTTTTTCCCAACGAACAGGCGACGAGGCCAAACCCATACCAGGAGAAGGGCATGACTGGACGTCCTGTTCGGTATGTTTTTCGTTTGATAATTTTTTCTTCCTAATCCTGAACCCTCACTTTTTCGTTCTTTTAGTGCTCTGGTAGAATATGTCCGCCGTCTTGCCAACGCGTAAAAAAAAACGTACTGCATTGTCAAGCATCCCATTTTGGGAACTTGGATGGCAAGTAAAAATGTAGAGCAGGCTTTTAATGAACATCCACATTGGTACACATTCCATAATTGTTCCAAGGCTCCAAAGACTCTCCCGTTTGACACCGCTTCCATTTGAATAGAATATCATGGCATTGTCGTTGTTCATACACACAGAACCCGGGTAATATCACTAACTAAAATGCGTAACAAGTTCCCATCGTAAAATGAAAAGGAGGTCATAAAAATGAAAAGCATATGAAAGGTTCACGGAGAGGCGTAACAAACATAATTACATATTACCCAATCGCGAATCCAAGCTGCTCGACGAGGCTATTCCATGACGAATCCAACACGATCGGCGAATTGCCCGCCCCGAACCCACCACTACCACCACCACCGGCACTTCCTATGCCCCATCCACCATACAAACTCTGGGAATACGCAAACCCGGTAGGTAGCGGTGCCCCTGACATTGTTGTTGACGTTGTCGTAAACCCACCGCTTGTGTTATGGAACCCACTCGGAACTTGATGGAACCCCGCACCGACGGTGCTACCGCTACTCGTCCCCCGTCTGACGTGATCTCCATTCCCTCCGCCTCCTGAGCTGCCGACAGACAAAAAACCCAATGAGTCGTGATGAACGGATGAATTAAAATATTGCATCTGTGGTGGGGGTTCGATTCTCGGATTAGGTCCACTGGAGTGGCGGTGGAATGACGGCCGGGGACGTGGAATGTATTCAGGTGTTTCGCGGTGTGTCGTGGGGTTCGACGGCGGCGGCGGCGGAGTCCGCGTGGGACCAAGCGGGGTCATCAGGGTGTCTATTTCCATCGTATGTTCACTTGGGTAGTCGTAGAATGACATTGAACGGGAAATCGAGGGCGGGGTTGAAGTGGAGGTAGAAGCCATGGTTGACGTGGTATAATGGGAGCTATTACTCCGAATACTAAAATCTCTAACATCCTGCGCTAGCGTTGGGTGCATCTCGTCTGTTAGGAGCATGTGGAACGGCGCGGGTGGGTGTCCATCGGTGATGTCTGAAATGGTGACGGACGTTGCGCGAGATCGGGATTCCAGCGCACCACCGGCAGACGTCGAGGGGTTGCCATATCCGGGCTCGTTCACGAAGAGGTGGGTTTTACCGTTCAGGCGATCGAGCTCTGTTATGGTTATGGTTGAGTGTTCATCGTGGTGGTGATGGAAGCGGCCGTGAGGAAGCCCAAGGACTTCGTGTGCTTTGCGCCGAAGGTTTTGCACACAAGACTGCAACCCATTTCTTAATTGTTTGAATTCACGAGATATGAATGCACCTACGAGGAGCTTCGCTGTCGACCGACACGAAGATGCCGATGAATCGAAAAGCGAAGTAATATTGTCCAACTCCTCCGTGGCCGACGTTGTCAGATGGGTGGTCGGGGCACGTGTTACGAGCAAACACATCACGATCTAATCAAAGCAGAAAGATATCAGCCTGCGAGTTCCGTATTTCTGTGAAAGCGCGCGCGTACCGCGGCGGAAAGGCCGTGCGACCAAGCCAGATTGACTCTTGCGAGGAACTTTGGGATGACGATCCAAGTCATCGCGAGCCCATGTATCAAGCGCCATGCAGACCGATATATAGCGACGACGGATGGCAAATAACGGTGTCGGTGGAGGTCGGCGGGCATTTCTTGCAGTGCTTGGGAAAAGTACCCTCTGTGCAGATTAAGCAAGGCTACGAAAGGGAGACGATTAATATGAGAGTCAAAATTTTGTATAACCTGGATGATGAGTACCTATCTCTTTCGCTGACAAGACGAGCCAACGGTACATCGCCACTTCCGGGGGCGGGGGTGAGGGCTCGTCGTCCTCTGTTGGCATCCTCCAAGGAAGGGGCACATCAAAATCGCGAATTTTCCTATCGAGGTCGAGGATGGCGGAGTATATTGGTTGCCCCGGCCCTGTGAGCGCGGTTTCCATTATGTCGTGTAGGATAATAGTGTAGTGAACATTCCAGTTATGAACTTAGGTAGGTAGAGATAATCAACATCGAAATGGTAATTCAGAGGGTAGGTATGTAACGTACAATTTGTGGACAAATCTCCATCACTTAGATCAAGGTTTCGTGGGGGCGGGCAATCAATGTGGGTTCTAGAGATGCTGGACGGTCGCCCAAGATGGAAGCTCTGCAAAAACAGTAAACAATTAGAGTGCAGAATTGAATTGAAAAAGGACCCGCACCATCCACGTATCCGCCATGAACAACCTCCAAAAAAGGTCACTCCGTCGTTGGACTGCCTCCTCCTGTAACTTCCATCTCAAAGTGTTTAGATCTAATTCGGAATTATTTCCCAGTCCTTGATTTACTCCGTCGATAGCTACTTACGCAAACCGATCTAAGATGCAATGCCGATTAGCTGCCATGTTGTAGATAGATAAGACAGGAATACGTACACTCAAACCCAGTCGCATTGCATGTCCAATATCAATCCACCCCGACTCTAGCCCGCCATCATCCGTGTCGCTGAGTTCCAGGTATTCTGCCATGTGAATCTATGTGGACATTTTAACAATCCATTATTGAATCAGATACATATCATTTATTCCGAAGGATGACCAACTCGGGCTGACACCCCATCGACGAAAATAGAGAACAATGGTAATCAAAGGATATGCTTACAAGTGCCTGAACAGCAGCGACTGTCGTCTCCTGCACAGGTTGTGCAAAGTTGAGGGCCGTTCGCGATAAGCGGTAATATTGGCGTGCTTCATCAGAATAGGGTTGTTGGTTCGGGTTGAAGAGAGTGGCAATGGCGAAGACGATGAATAGTAACGATAGAGTGTGATGATGTTCAAAGGCCCCGAAATTTCTGGAAACGTCGTTTGTGAGGTCCTAATCAAAAAGGAGAGGATCAGCGACGCACTTGGCTCGGTAGACGACTGCTAGTGTCTCATCAAAGAGTTCCTTTTTCGGGATGGGCGAGTATCTAGATAATTAGGGTTTGAAATGTACCCACTCTTGAGGGAACAAGGCACTCACAGAAATTTCCCGTATTCAAGATAAACTTCACACAGATGCTGTGCCTCAGTCTGGGGTGGTAGGAGGTTGAGGACTTCTACAAGAAGTGCCTCGTCATGGACCTCGGGGTCTGGAAAGGAAGCCTCCATCATCCTTTTGGATATCTGGGCAAGAGGTGGACGGATTTTCTTTGTTCCATTTTTGGCCTAACGATGGGAGTTAGTTGGTTGTTTGTGGTAAGGAGTAGAGACGTACTTGGAAGAGGAGATCTGAACGAGCGGTCCTCCCAAGAAAGCCAGATCCGCCACGTCGACCAACGACAATTGTACCTATCGCAGTTCAGGGGGGCCTCAGAACCAGTGGAAGGGCGAGAATCGGGTTACACACCAAAGGCATCGATCACATTCTGTTCATCATCTTGCTTCACCTCCGTCTGGTTGGGCGGATGGGTTGTTGGGCTTATTCGCGAAGTTGATGGCGACTTGCTCGACGAAGCTGTACTTGGTCCAGATGATGATCCTTGGGTAGTGTTGATCCTGAGGAGGTCCATCGAGAGGAGTGGATGTGGTTGGTCCGAGACCGTCTCCTGTAGCATCCGTAGAGCGCTCTCCAATTCACGATTTCGGGCAGAAATCTGCTCAATACGGTCGTGCAGGTGTTCTGTATTGGCTAGTACTAGGCGGTGACCCCTGCCGGGGGCTAGAACACCTGAGTAGATATTAATCAGTGTCAGTATAGGGACAAAGGTCAGTTTACAAGGACTCACCATCTGGGCATATAGATCCGCAGCCCCGCGAAACACATTTTTCACAAGGCACCTGAGATATACAAGTCAGTCGACCTCGGCGTTACATGTGGGCGAAAACAGCGCCCATCGCGATCGCATCGCTGGCGCTGTGAGGACCTTTACATTTCTGTCACAACGAAGTTTGAGGCGTCTGCATTCCGCACAGGACGTAGGACTAGCAGTTAATTAGTAAAGAATTAATCGTAATGGTATATGACGTACACGCGCCCTGGCCTCTTTTTCTGTTTTGGTTCCTTTTCTTTTCCGCCAGGGGCCATATTGAATATATTGTGATTTTTGATGTAGAAGGGCCGTCAGGCTGGCAACATTGAGCAGATGGTGGTTGGTGGTCAATGACACATTGCACTCAGACCGGCGCAAAATGAATGGAGGTAGTATTGACGGGAGTGGATCAGGCCCGACATTTTCTGCCGCTGGCGGTCAACCGGTCATGCATTGGATAGTCAAAATCATCACCGGCTTGTGTCATTGTCCGGTTCAGACGTGGGTGATCCCTAGATAAGATAAAGGATATGGCTGTGCAAAATTGTTCGGTAATCTCCGCCGCTTGTATCAGCCAATCAGTTATTATGATTTCTTGAAAGTAAGAGATTGTGGAAAGCTATTGTTTATAACTTACTGAGCCCTATCAAATTTTCGAGGCCCACCTGAATCGGACAATCGCGAGTGCCAGTGAAGTCTTTAGATTGCGAGTTCCTACAACTCCTTGACAACTCCCGCACGAAGGCAATTCAAGGTTTTTGCCTGTCCCCAAAGCCTTTTGAGTTATATGATAGAATGCATAATTACACCTATCTGCAAAATGCTAGGCCATTTCGAAAATTGTACGCCAGTGTTTGGTTCTAACAATCGCTCTTGGTCAGACGCATGGCAAACTCCACCTACTGTTGTTGACGTTGATCAGTGATCACCACCCACAATGAGCTAGCCCCACCTTTTTCTCCCGGCTCCACAGCCCACGGGCCATGTCGCGTAGGACACGACCATACGTCATATTAGCTGCGGAATTGTCCAAATGGTTTATTATACCTGCATCACTAATTAGTGAGTGGGATTTATCAGGTATCCTTATCGTCGCAGTCACGACCATCTTCCGCTCATCCAAATGTAGACCCTCAACAATTCAAATTACTGGGAGAGCACACCATTGTAGCCAACCTTAAACCTGGTAATGCGGAGCTCACCCTCGAAGATCGATTAATTTTATTTCCAGAAGTTCAAGTTCCTTCTTACTAGTCTTGACCCACCTCGTTCCTCGTCCAACAACGGTCAACATCGGTGACTTGAATCCCATAAACATGTTCCTTCCACCAATGACGGAAGGCGTCCTCCAGAAGATGGTCGTGGCATCTCATCATTGACAGGTGACATGAGACCACTCACGTTCTTGGGAAGCGAACAAGGAACCCAGCCGAAGGGCGAATCAACGTATATAAACTCCTTCGAAGTTGGACTAGCTCCAATTCATCATGCCCTCCCACACTCCTAACCCAACAACGTCCACGCATGAAAAGACCTTGACGCTTGATTCCTCCATCTCGCAGGATCAATACGCAGGTTTCCCCAAGGCGCTTTCTCCCGGAGAAAACACTCCAGATGAATCAACCGTCCCACCGGACCACGAACACCGCACCCTCGTTCTATGCTTTGACGGAACGGGTATGTGAATCTTCACCAAAATCCTCGGGACATCGTATCTCAAGAGAGTATACACCAGGGGATCAATTTGATGATGACGTTGGACCCCTTCTTTTCTCTCCCAGACAAAAAACTGACAATAATGAATGACCCACCTTAGAATTCAAATGTTGTGAATTTTTTCTCAATATTGAAGAAGGATGTCCCGAAAAAGCAGCTCGTTTACTATCAGGTAGGGATATCTCATTTTAGCTCGGGATTTATCCAGAGGACCAATAACTACCTCACTTTTAAGACAGGAATTGGGACGTATACCATTCCTCAAATAGCACAACCAATGATGGCTAAGTTACACCAAATTATGGATACCATGGTTGGGAAGAGCCTGAACGTACATGTTATGGGTGGGTCCAATATATAATTATGCTTCTTTTCAGTTTCAGTGATATCTAATTATGGCTACCTATTTCAGGTGGATACAGATTTCTCATGCAAAACTGTAGGTTCTTGTTCTTTCATTTCTCAAAAAACGCTTATATTGTGAAACAGATGAGGCTGGCGACAAGATATTCCTCTTCGGTGAGGTCTTCTGGCTCCTGGCAATAGTTTATGGATATTAACCATCCACTTAGGTTTTTCTCGTGGTGCTTGTACTTGCCTACCCTTCGCTTCCACAGACCGCATTGATAACTTGAGACAAAAAAAATTCACAGATACCGCCCGAGCCCTTGCTGGAATGTAAGTTTTCTCCTCTTGTTCGCCCACCACGATGCCTTAATTTCCTTGAATCCTTTTTTTCTTCTCAGGCTCCACAAGGTACTTAGGACGATACGGCCTATGATTTCCCCAGACTAATTCACTTCGATGATCCAGGTTGGACTTCTCCCAAAAGACAATCACCAACAGGTCCCATTCGCCTATAAAATGTACTCTCGTGAAGATGAAACTGGTTGGCGCCAGAGTGCGGCATTCAAACAGGCCTTTTCGATCGAAGTTGATATCGAGCTTGTGGGTGTCTGGTAAGCTCAGATAAAATCCTACTGTCCCGTTTGCGCTCCGTTTACGGCGTTTTTAATTTCAAGGGATACTGTTGGATCTGTTGGAGTCATCCCTAAGAGGCTCCCCTTTACGACCTTCAACACGCATGTCAAGCATTTTCGACATGCATTAGCGCTTGATGAGCATCGCGTGCGATTCAAACCGAATTTCTTTAATAGACCAACCCACGAAGAGATGGAGCTGGGCTTGAAATGGGGGGAAATGCGAACCCCATGGCATAAGAAGCCTCATCGGCGAAAGACTTTACGTGAGCTTGAGACGCAATATACAAGAGGTGGGCAGCATGATACGAACGTGGAAGAAGTATGGTTCGCCGGCTGTCATTGCGGTACGTGTAATTTCTCAGATCATGTGTGGCGTATATTTGAAGATTAAACACTTACGCCCTCGTTCTCCTTTGTGTAGACGTCGGCGGCGGCGCGGTCAAGAATGAAATCCGCAATAACCTCGCACGCATACCACTCCGATGGATGATTCGTGAATGTTTTAAACTCAAAACTGGTATTCTTTTCGAGCACAACGCATTCCATTTCGTAGGGCTCAACCCCTCAACGCTCTCGTCAGGGGCGAAGACCCGCCCGGATCCCGTGACAACCTTCTCCGGCAACCCACCGCCTTTGAAGCGGCATTGGCTTACCATGGGTGTCAACGGTGTCAACGGCAGGCTTGACGACAACAACGATTTCGTGAACGAGGAAGAGGAAGACCTTGCCGATGCATTGAGTCCTGCAAATGATATGCTGGATAAAGCAAAGTTGTGGTGGATATTGGAGTATGTTCCGCAGAAAATCAGGTTTCAGAAGGATGATGATTGCTGGGTTAAGAAACTTTCGTAGGTTATTTCTGCTCTAAGCGGAAGAGTTAGATGGAAGCTGATATTTCTATAGCATTAACCGAGGTCGAGGGCGTGTGGTGCCCAAGCAACAACTAGAAGGCGTCAAGATCCATCGGACGGTTCAGCTGCGCAGGGATCTTTATCGCGATGAGGGGAAACCATACAAGCCCCAGGCGAAGCTAATGCCCTACATCAAACCAACATGGATCGATTAAGAAAACGGTTAATGGTATTTGGGAGCATTGCTCTCCATATATCGGTTATAATTCTGTCCATTTCTTACTCTCGTGTTCCGGGTTTTAATGTTTTCTATACCAAAGAAAAGGGCATTATTAGTACACTACTGGAGAACAGTGCCGACTGTAGTGCTTGATATGACAAACAAGCTAGGTGATGTCTGAAAGAACTCTACTAAGAAGTCCGCGAGTCTGGAATTTTGTGCTGGCCAACTCTGCGTTTAGCCTAGCTTTCGCTACTTCATTAGTATCTCTAATAACTCTCAACAACTCCCTGGCTTCTTCGCTCGCTCTCTTCCACTACAACTCTCCATTTCAACTGAAATTGGTGAACTCAGTAATTTGGAAGTTCAATCTGGACCACCTGCTAAGTTTTCAAATTGCGAACAGCTGTCCAAGAACCTCTGCTCCGTAAATTTCATAACTTCGACACGTGCAGCATGAGCAGTAATTGGAACATACGTGCGACTGCCCGTGGTAATGGTGATCGATGGCTTCGAGGGCGTTCGGTTGTGGCGGGAGAGACAAGACCTGGTTTGCGTGACAACACGGGAAATTATATAAACAAGTCAGTGTCACCATTGAGAGTAGAAAAGGTTATAGTATTCTTCCCAATCATGGACGACCTGAGTAAGGCAAGGTGGTTGAGTGGGAGGGGGTCCTGGCGAATATGCCGCGATTCTATTTCGATGTCCTGAAAAATCCTGAAAAATCTCTAGGCACTTTGTGGACTCTGACGAAGTCATAAGCCGCGCCGACCACTGGTTCTCAGGTTCCAAGGCCACTGACCGTTGGAAAACACCATTTCCTCAGTTCTCGAGGTGTTTCCCATGGCTTATGGGGGTATGGCCTTTGGCCTACAGCCCAAGCGAGTCTGGAGGCTTCTCGTTGCTGACTGGTGATGAGTGGTGTACCCTTGTTCTCCTGAGCATGCTCGATGCGCAGGTAGAAAAAACCTTATGTTGAGATTTGAACTCTGGCGAGAATATATTCATGCAAGGATCCATTGCGGGTTTTCATTCGTTTGATTTCTACGATGAGTGAGTTCCGTGCATTTGGATTATAGATATACTTCGTTGTGACCCAAGAACCCCAGCCACGAATCAAGCATGGAAACTGTCCCGTCAAGTAAGGGGATTCATAAATCTCCCAGGGTGGTCTTGCCCTGCGGTTTTAAAGGTGCAATGCTAGACCACCAGAAAACTGCAACCAGTCGCTGACGCCTTGGAGTTGAGGGGGCCTTCCGGCTTCACTGGTTTAGCAAGAGTAAACGAGAGCGTTGACCAAAGTTCCGGTGTTGACCGTGCCAACAGACGCCATCCATGGCAGACGGACCCCAGAAGAAACGACGTTGGTAACTTCTTTACCTCATTACACGATGATGCATCCGTGGAAAGAAATAAATGTATAGGAGATTTCTGGGGGAAATTTCAGAATGAAAGGATCCTGTTTAGTATTCATCCACGTTTGTAATTTTCCACAGCTCTCTTGAGGTTCTTGAGCTGTTCGTTCGAGGTCCATGCGCTCCTCGCTTCCCAAGAAATGCTCGCTGTCGCTTGCCTCAAGCGTAGACATATGGCACTATTGACCGCACATAACGTATAAAAGAATCGATCATTGTTCACGGACATTAGTAGTAAATTAGGGATCCTTTCGGGAGCTTACACTTATGAGGAGGAATACGATACGGGTAGATCGTCACGGTTAAGTTTTTAAGGCACTGGTTGTGTTGTGAGGGGGGACGTCATCGTGAGTCTACGGATGTCGGCAAATCCCGCATGACCCACCGGCTTAAGTTTCATTGCTTTCTCGAATGTAACTCAGAGGGGATCCTAGCGAATCTCAGCCGGACGAAGTTGCGCCGATTTTCGGTTCGTCGGATACTTCTAGTGTAAATGGTAATAATTTCAGGCTGACTAAGTTACATTACTTAAGTAGTGTACTTAAGTGTGGCGTGGGTGATGGACGCCGACGCCCGCACGGGCCGCTATTCAACCAGCTTCTTCCTTTCAGTAACAACCCCGATATTCGTGCGTTCGTTCATATGGCCCTCAAGCGTCCACTGCGTCTCCATCCATCGCCAATCATAGAAGACTACGGCATTTAAAAAGGGGGGGATGCCTAACGGAATTGAGTCTACAAAAGCCCAAATTTTCTGAACCTGGCTTTGTGTTCTCCAATGTCTCCCTTGGGCCTGAACTTGGCCAGGCTCCATTCTTTCATCGCTATCGTGCAGCTTGTAGGCGCTTGGAACACGTTTACTGTTCCGCATTCTCCAGGAAAGGATGATACGCCAGCAATCCTCGCTGCGCTTCCATATTTCACGACCAATTCAACCATCCTGTTCCAAGAAGGGGTTACATATAATATCTTTACTCCTATAAAATTCCCTACCCTCAATAACGTGGATATTCGTATTGAAGGGAACCTGACGTATCCGACAGATATTGGAACCATACAAGGTAGGCCTGCATCCGAGTTCATCGTCCATCGGTATTGATGGTCACTCTGGTTCCCTAGCCATTGTCGGTGACTCAGT
>Ga0307517_10007154_pt1 | contig 16363 bp, 19 predicted proteins | sample 23_EM_MG_FD_194515 | JGI IMG/M metagenome (GOLD analysis project Ga0307517, IMG submission 194515) | Populus trichocarpa ectomycorrhiza microbial communities from riparian zone in the Pacific Northwest, United States - 23_EM | ecosystem: Host-associated > Plants > Roots > Unclassified | place... | reverse complement strand
ACGTGACTTGTGTACAGCGTGCGACAGCCGTTGGGGGGGGGGGGGGGTTACGACCGTATACGCAGACAAGGAGAGTCACTCTGCATTTCCATGTCGACCTTACGTGTTGAAGCCAAAGCTAGCCCGTCATATCCCCTTCGCAACACAACAAGGGCCGGTCCCTAGTCGTCGTAATCGGCCCCAACGTCAACAGGGATAGCAGACAACTCGCCATGAAATATCTCAGTGGGTGAGTAAGGAACTGCACCCCCTCTCACCTCGTTGGGGCCTCCTGAGGCCCAACAAGCATGAGGGAAGTCCATCTGACGAGGACCTATTCACCCTTTGAACGAAACTGTATGAATGGGATCTCGTTGAAAGGAACGACAGATCTTAGTACTATGATTGACAATATCAATGGCGCACCTCCATTGACCAGGTTCCGCATCTCGATCTACTCCCGCTGCCGCCACGGCTACAGATGGCGGCTGCCCTGACTTATCACGAGTCCCAAATATCATTGCATGACGACTAAACAAGTGAACTTTACGGTGCATGATGGGTGGTGAAGATGACCACCTCGCCTACCAATAAGTGGACCGGCGGCTGGTCGACTGCATAGGTGTCCGTAATTTTTCCAGAAGATCATCAACAATACCACGGACATCCTCTCCTGGGCCCTCATAATCGTCATCGCGCCGCCTCTCTAAAGACGGAATAACCCTCTCAACCGCGGCCAGAACCGCTTTCCGGTTGCTTTCGGTGAAGAACAATCCCTTGAACTGCTTTGTGACCTCCGCGAGTGGTTCCAGCCGATCAGCCGTAAGATCCCTCGGATGGCGTCCTGGGACTCCCGCCCACTCGTCTTCCACGACTTTTTCCAAGGGTTTGTCGAAAGAAGGGCGGCTGGAACCGTCGTACTCCGGGGGTAGTAATTCGCCAACGGTGGTGAGGATGCGGAGGACTCGATCCCGTCCTTCGTGATGGAAAGGCAGCCAAATGTCCATGGTTTTCCTGAGGTAGGGGTGCCAATATCTGTCCTCCGACAGGATTTCCATCATCTTGAGGAATGAAACCTGGTGGTCGGAACGACCAGTTTCGATCACAACGCTGTGCAGTTGCCTGGGAAGGTCGAGATCCTCGAGGGTCTGGCGTAAGTCCGGTGACCTGAGCCACCATTCTCGCGCGACCAGTATAACGTCGTAGGCTGCTTTCCTAACGCGGAATGGTTTGTCCTTCTCCTTCTCCATCAAATTGGACAATGTCTGGAGGAACTCAACCCCAGGGAGGAAAGATCCTAGTCGAGGAATATCCCTGATCGCGATGAGGCCGCCGTACACGGCTTCGTCCTGCCAACCACCCTCCCGTTCGATACAAGTCTGGACGTTCTTCAAAATCTTACTGAAAAGGATATATTCCGGGGCGGGAGTCACTTCCGGTGGTGCGGCCCCCCCGAGAGACCGTTGGTCTGTGTCGCCTTCTCGGACGTAGACGAATTCTGGGTCGGGTGGTGTTTCTGGGTCGGGCAGTGTTTCGGTGTCCGCCGCAGCATCTTCTTCCTTCCTTCGTGCGCTGAGCCTAAGTAACAAGGTAAACGTTTCATCATCCATATTCCCCCCCACAGCGGTTTTTAGGAGCCCGTTTATCCACACGGAGTCGACGAGCGGGAATGTTGTCTCCTTGACAAGGGTAAGAAGGATCTCCAGTGCCGTTTTAGCGTAGCGACGCCGACGGCCCCGAGTCAAGACCATTCCATGAATGTATTCAACCACCATTCTGAAGGTCAACTCAAAATAATCACTATCCCCAATCAATATCACCGTTAACGTATGGGCGAGCGAGACACACCTTTTGTCGACCCGAATCAAATCCTCCGGATGTAGAGGAAAGTCCAACGCCGCTCCTACGCAGAGGACGCACTCCGTAAGAGTCGCAACGTTCAATGCCTTAGAATCTTTCAACACTCCGATGAGTTCGTGCATGGTCTGTAAACGGCTCGGCCGGAACCTGATGGTGGCGTCTGAATCGCCGCAAAACCAGTAGGGGGCAATGTAGGACAGGAACCGCGCCGATGTTCCAGGCTCTGAGCGGTCGTTGATGCGGAGGAGGTGTTCGAACACGTCGTTCCCATTCCATTCATCGTTGTGTAGGTGGAGGAAAAGATCGGGAGGGAGATCAGAGGGAAGTTTCCCAGCCTCAATCTCGAGACTTTCGAACGTGGTCCAAACGAGTTGCGTGTGATAGAGGACGTAGTAAGCGGCAGCGGACTGCAGAGCCTTGAGACGAGTTGGCTTGTTGAAATCGGGGGTTCGAAAACACTCCACGTACGTATCGCGGAGTCGAATCAGGGCGGTCGTGGAGCGGTGGTGGGATGGCCACTGGAACTCGGAGAATACGGCGGCGAAGGCGGAGGCGGCGGAAAAATCAGTGGAGTTCTCCAACAACCAGAACCCTGCAGAGGCGGAAACATCTTTCGGAATGGGGGAAATGAAAAGTGGATCGGGTCTCCAGAACGCGGGGTTTGAAAGTGTCATGGGGTACTCGTTGTTCGGATTCTCGCCAGCATCGTCCTGCGTATTCGTCCCACTGGTGAATCTCCCGAACACGAGCCCAAGCGAACTCGCCAGACAGCCGTCTTTTGTCGTCCATCCGATTCGGAGCAGGGGCGCGGTGGCCCTTCGCCTCCGCCAATTCCTCAGCCAAACTCGAGCAAGCTGGGTGGATTTCTTTGCCCACGGTCGAAGTTTCGGGAGCAGAACGGATAAGGGTGTCTGGAACGGAAAATCACTCCAAACCGTCGCGGCCACGGTGATGCATGTGTTGAAGGCGAGACCGATCGAAGTGACCACCAACACCACTTCGGCGGCAGAGACGTTCAGATCCCAGAGGTAGACGGCAAGGGCAACCCCGAAAAGAAGGAGGGCAAACTGCAACATAACGGACAGTGACTCCATGATCAAGAGCACTCCCCACTTCTGAAGTCCCGCAAGTTTGACCTGGCGTTCCTTCCCTCGGTCGACGATGTTCCCCCATGTGGTTGACCGAGTATAATACAGGATCCACTGTTTTCCCAACACCGCAATGAAGGCCACGAATAATGTGACGGCTAAACTGATGAAGAGGATGAGTTGAGCTCTGACCACACCGATGGGGATGTTCGAGATGGGCGACAGCGGGTCGGCCCCACCGAACGAGGTGTTCTGCTCCAATATTCGGAGCAGTAGAATGTTCGTCAGATCGACGGGGTTTGGCTGGATCTGTGGGATGATTTGGACAATAAACGCGGAAGTAATAGCCGAGAATAAACCCGCCTGACACAGAAACGAACCTAGTTGGAGCTAATAAGATATGCAAGAGACGTAAACGTGCTTACGAAAAGTAGAGAGGTGTCCAGGTCTCCAACGTATTTCGAGACCAGGTCGTTGTCATGTTCGTCAGCGACTTTCTTGTAGACGGTCCAAAAGTTTGTACTCGGGTCGGTCTTGATCTTCACGGGTTTCAAGGTTGTGATTGCCTTCTCCAACCTAAAGCGGGACAGGTCTGATTTGGTCCCAACAGGCTCCTTTGAAAACTCGAGGGAAGACTAACCGAGCAAACCGGTTCTCCTCGCCCTCACGAAGCGCTGAAATTTCTTCTTGGAAGGCGGTAGTGAACCTATGACAGCGCCACATTAATGCGTGCCACCGAGAGAGTTTGGGATGAACGTACTGGGACATCCTCGTCTCGTCGTCTTTCCGTAGCTCCGCAACGCTGTCCTTGAGTGCATCTGCGACGAGTCTGCCACACTCAGATGCGGGTAAACGACTGATACACGTCGTGCGAACCTTGCCAACAACGCCATGTCACTCTCTCGTCTTGGGTGTCCACTTATGGTCGCATCTGTGGCACTGGTGAGCATTTAAGTGGTCGTCCGAGTGGAAGGGAGGGAAAAATTATAAGCGTGCCTTCAAGTGCGGCCGATGGGGCATCGATGAGTTGATGGTCTCCCGCCACTGTAGTTTGATCCCCGATCGAGGACGGACTTTCGTGAACATCTCCCTCCGCCCTCGAACTAGCCGGGGCTGGCAAGGGACTGGGGGATTCCATGACGATATCGGGGGGGGATACACTCAGGACAGCTTCGCTGCAACTTTGACTTTTGAACAGACATGCACGAGGCAAGAGCGCCGTATCTACGGTACGTATCAAAAAGCGGCCTCGTGAGCAGATGACTAGCACATGATCTTTTGGAGGTATCTCAGACTGAGTAGGTGTACGGAAGAGCCTTAATAAAAGGAGGGTTAGTCCACAAAGCCCACAATTAGACGTAAGAACTGGGGCGCTCATATCTGGCCTCTAATCGTCCACATCAACCGGCCCATAAACCTTCCACAGGGGTGGTTACAAGGAAACCGGCTTCGGGGTGCAGGGAGCACCACCACGAAGCATAATCCTCGCGCGGCGGGCGAAATTGTTTCTCACCTTGTTGCCGCACCTTCTCTATGACGAGGCGAAGTCGGGGGCAGATTAATAGATTCTATGGGTGTAGGATGACGCATACATGAGTGTCTGTATTGGTCTCATGCAAGTGGACTGATGAGTCTGCAATTCAGGTCAGCAAGCCGAGTACGGAAAACCAGTGGGAGTTCGCTCACTTAATAAGCGAGGGTTGTGGGTTACTCCTCGTATACCCGACGTAAATGATGAATGGAATCCACCCGTAATGAAGTACGACCTGTAGTTCAGCTCAGTAAGTGTGAGGCTCGTCACGAGCACGGCAGACTCACGCGACCGAATTCGACGACACGAATGATTCTCTCCTGGGTACACGGAACGAGAGAGCCAAAGTCAGCGTCGCATCGTACTGCTACGTGGATGAAAGTGCTGACCTTATTCTCTTCGGAAGGCATGTTGGGCAGGGGGGTTGGCGGACGGTGACGAGGAACAAAGTTTGATCGGCAACTTCCGATCTGCCTCCTCTCATCTAAATCCACAAAATGTCCTTCGGACGATCATCCGCGGTCCACATTCACCAGCAAGTGTTGAGCCCGGCACCTAACCAGGCGTGAGTGCGAAGGTCGGACCGCTGAACTGCATTGATTGAATGTATATTTCCAGGACTGAGGTTTCTTCTGTCACCGTTCATCCAGTTGCCCTTTTCTCGATCCTTGATCACTATCTCCGGAGAAAGGATGAACAGGCTAGAGTCATCGGGACTTTGCTTGGAACTGTTTCAGATTCTGGAGAGGTAGAGGTTCGCTCCTCCTACGCTGTGCCTCACAGTGAAAGCGAGCAGCAAGTTGCGATCGATGGGGACCACCATCGAACGATGTACGAACTGCATCATAGGATAAACCCCAAAGAAGTCGTGGTCGGGTGGTGAGTTAAATTGTTTCAGACTGTTTCATTCTTATTTTAAATAATGGGGCACAGGTATTCCACTGGATCAAACCTCAACGCCAACTCCGCGTTGATTCAAAACCTCTACTCACAAGAGACCACCCCCTTGCAGGCTGTTCACCTTGCAATTGGTACGGGATTAGAAGAGAGTGGGAAGAGTGCTGGTGTAAAAGCCTATATTAGGTCGGTTCATTTTGCCATAACGTCGCACACCTCCTCTCACTCCACGATAGCTCTCCGGTCGGAATCTCCCCTAAACCTGAAAACTGCGTGTTCGTACCTGTTCCGGTTGAACTCAGGTTTCGTGAAACTGAGAAGAGCGGCCGTGAGTCTCATTTTCCCATAATTAATGCCTGGTATGAAATCTTAGTCACTGCAGTGGATCTTCTGGCCTCTGCATCGTCAGCGGCAACGGGTCCTGGTGTCACGCAACCGATATCCGATCTGGAGGCCCTTGAGCAATCCATAAAATCGGTGACTGCCATGTTGGATCGTGTATTGGGCTACGTACGCTCGGTCTTGGCCGGCGAGGTGCAAGGGGATCCAGCCGTGGGCAGGTACCTCTTGGACACATTTGCCGCGAGCACGGACGATTTGGAAAAAGGTGGCTTCAACGCCAGTCTCCAGGTAAATTAACCATGTGCTAGTCTCGCCACAAACAACTTATAACCCGCGCGAACTTAGGACACGCTCATGGTGTCGTATCTGGCAAACCTGGTGCGATCTCAGGCCGAAATTTCATCACGCCTCGCCCTCGCTGCAACGTCCTAAAATTTACGTGATTCTCGTGTAGTTGCCGTTGCCTTTGTATTTCCATTTCCACAGGAATGACTGTATCAGCTATTGAATATTCGCGAGTGTTGTAAGTCATGCCTGGATGCTAGAATCTCTCCCAATGGCCAGGTTGTTGCTGGCCCATTAAGAAGACCCCCATCTGATGTTATCTCCTCACTCGAATATGCCCGTACCCCTTTTACATTATCAAACTCCACGTCCACGATAGGGCGGATGATATGCAGCAAGAGCTGCTGAGATCCATATGGCCCAATCATGTTCAGCCTTACGGCTGCGGAGAGGAGGCTTCTTGCGTGCAGGAAGAGGTGAAGGTGCAGCGACCGATCTGCCCAGATCAAGACGTAAACATGTGTGTTAAAGGGGGCTTCAAACGCAAGGGACTTGCCAAGAGAGATGTTGAGTGCGGCAGTCAATATCCCCCAACATATTGGTAGGTGACCTTGCACTTCCTCCCTTCGGATCTCCAGTTTGTACCGGTCGACGAGTTTCCCGACGAATGTGTCTCTCGCCGTCGCGCTTTTTGTCAACAACGACGTTGGGGGTGAGAAACCTTTTGTGTAGAGGGTAAGGAGAGCAACTCCCTGAGACTTGGATGCACGTTTCGCAACGTGATTGAGGGTCATCGTCTCGTACAACCCGTCCAAAACTTTAATCTCTTCGTAGACGCGATCTAAAGGCCCCGCGAGATCATCGGCACCTCCGCCTATGACCGCCTTCACAACAACCTGGTGAACATCCGCTACGAAGGGCAATGCGCTCCTTGCATAGGTCGCGACACTGTCCCGGATAAAGCTCACGGTGTTGTCGAGGTTGTGGATCGGACCGCCGAAAAAACCGTGGGCGACGAACGACTCGAGTCCAGAAGATGCGATGAAGGACCCTGTTGGAAGATTCCCGTCCGCCAATAACAATAGGAGGTATGTCTCGTCGTCGCCGACCGCAGCATCGGCCATCGTGGACCGGTAGGAGGTAGCCGGAGATTAAGACGTGCAATTGGCGGAATGGCGATCGGCCGAAAGCGCCGAAAGCAACCCTCCTTACTAAATAATCCGGATCATCTCAAGCCTTCCCTTGTACCCCCTCCACCTCCACAATGACCTTGAGCAGACAGGCCTGCCGCCGTTTAGCTCGCGCTTCAAATGTACGACATTCTCCGTCCTCCAGCGTCTCCTCCTCTGTGCTCGCCCGAAAGTACAGGCGGCGGCAGAGCCAAAGCGTCCGCTCGTTCGTGTGTGCGTCTTCAGCACTGGACCTCAATGAGAATCCAGGGACGCGCGGAATCTCCACTGTAGTTGTTCCCAGATCCAAAGGTGTGCGGATCTGCCCCTTTCGCCAACGATGCACGCTCACCAGCCGCCACAGCGACCACTTCACCACTGCAGAAGTACCACACAATGGTCGAGACGGGCGCACTCAGACCAGATGACCACCAGACCAAAATCATCCAAAATTTGCAAGACCTGTACAACAAGCTTCTCGACTATTCACCCCCCTCTTTACCGATCGTCGCAGAGACCAAGTCTCTCGTAAGACTCCACTTCGGTCCGCGCTAAAGCTGGAGTTGAATTGACCCACATATTCCCCAGTTCTCGCGATTGTTCGCTCGCACCCCAGAACTCCCAGAGAAGGTCCAGAGTCCCCGTGGTTTATACTTGTACGGGGATGTCGGGACTGGGAAGACCATGCTCATGGACCTGTTCTACAACACCCTTCCCCCCTCTATAACGAGTAAACGCCGGGTTCATTTCCATGCATTCATGCTTGACGTTCATAAACGAATACATGCCGCCAAAACGGACATGGGACATCGCGGCGGTGATCCGATACCCAAGGTGGCCCGGGATCTCGCGGAGGAGGCCAGTGTCCTCTGCTTTGACGAGTTCCAAGTGAGTGAGGAGATGATTACAGGAGCGGAGTAGACGCCAGGCTTATCGCCGCGAATTTACGGCATCAAGGTCACAGATATAGCCGATGCGATGATCTTGCGTCGACTGTTGGAGAATTTGATGGACCATGGGGTAGTTATGGTCGTAACCTCCAAGTAAGCACAACGGGGTCCCTGATCCTAGATATCGATTATCTGACGATGTCACGATTGGAAGTCGCCATCCGGACGAACTGTACAAGAACGGGATCCAGAGGTCTAGCTTCATCCCTTGCATTGAGCTCCTCAAAAACCAATTCGACGTGACAGACCTCGATTCGGGGACCGGTACGCCTCAGTTCGGGAGAACGATTGACATGCACCTTATTTGAACACCAGATTATCGGCGAGTCCCACGGGCACTGTCACATGTCTATTACGACCCTTTGTCGGAGGAGAACCGGAGGGAAGTGGACAAGCTGTTTACATCGTTGACCTCGGCGGACCCTTCAGATCCGGTGATCGCAAACCGGGAACTGCACACATGGGGTCGGACGATTGCGGTTCCCGAGAGCACAAGCAAGGTTGCCAAGTTCAAGTTTGACGACCTTTGTGGGAAACCTCTTTACGCCGCTGATTACATCGAAGTCACGAAGACCTTCGGAACGGTATTCCTGCTAGATGTGCCGAAGATGGGATTGGACCTCAAGGACAAGGTATGATTGCACGTCAAAATTCGCCTTTGGGGGACCGCTCACTCAAAGCCGCCACTAGGCACGACGATTCATCACGTTGATTGATGGTCAGTGCAACCACATGGCTGGAACTTTGCACGTGTCTGACCCCCCTGCACAGCCTGCTACGAGAGCAAAACGAAGCTTTTCGTTGCATCGGAGGTCCCAATTCACCAAGTCTTTTCCGACGATTCACACAGCGACCAGGCCGTTTCGGATCGGGTCAGAAGTGTTGTCAATGATCTGGTCTGTCCTCTCGTTCAGTTCATCGCTTGATTGAGTCTTATCAACTGAATTCTGCAGGGCCTTTCTGTGGATGATATCGGAGTCTCTTCGCTTTTCAGTGGAGAAGAAGAGGTCTTCGCGTTCGCCCGATGTTGCTCGCGCCTCGTACAGATGGGGAGTAAAGAATGGGCAGAGACTTCCGGACACCACTGAGACGCACCCGCCCGTGACTCTCCCTTGCACATCCCTACACATCATCTTGGACTTATTTAGCATCACATTACCATCGGATCTTACTAATGCTGTAGAACTGACGACATGTACTCGCAACGATTCCCCCATTTCAACCCGCAATACAACGTGCATTTTCTTGGACTAGTCATATTCTAATCTCGTCTTTCTCTCTCACCATGACCACGCCCCGGTTTGAAAAGCCCATCGTCTTGCCCATCTCGCCCGAGCAGCTGGAAAGAATCAACGAACACCTAAGCGAGTTGACTCCAGAGGACATACTGCGATGGGCCGTGGACCACCTTCCGGGATTATTTCAAACAACTGCGTTTGGCCTCACCGGCCTGGTTGCGATTGATATGCTCTCCAAGATCACCCGGGAACCACCCCCGCTTATCTTTGTTGACACACTCTATCATTTCCCCGAGACTTATGAACTTGTGGAAGAAGTGAAAAAGAAGTACGGGGTCCCCGTTCGTGTGTATAAGCCTGAGGGATGCTCAGATGTGCAGGAGTTCGAGGAAAGGCATGGGAAAGAGTTGTGGAAGAGGGACGAGATGGCTTACGACTACTACGTCAAGGTGAATCCACCTGTTAACGTTGATCCGTTCTCTGTCCATGCTGACGTTCGAGACGATGAGCGCAGGTCGAGCCAGCACGCAGGGCGTACGAGGAGTTGGAGGTCAGAGCGGTCATCACCGGTCGTAGGGCATCTCAAGGTGCTGACCGGGCTGGACTGAAACCCCTCGAGGTGGACGGGACGGGCCTGGTCAAATTGAACCCGCTGTTCTCGTGGACCTTCCCGTTCGTGGAATGGTACGTCCAGACGAACGGAGTTCCGGCCAATAAGTTGCTATCCCAGGGGTACAGAAGCATCGGAGACTGGCACAGTACCGTGAAGGGTGGGGAGGGAGACGCGGGGGAACGCGCCGGCCGATGGGCTGGAAACAAAGAGAAGACTGAATGTGGACTTCACTCTGATTATTTCAGCATGAAAGCCGCCATGAAAAAGGTACGAAGACCCTGAACGGATTCTCCTTTTGAGCGGCTGGGTTGACCGGCGGATGGTTTTTGCCAGCGTGAGGCAGAGCATCTGGGAGGGGAGAAACAACCCGTCTCCGTTCAAGAATGACCAGCACCCCATTGCTACCACCTATCGTGCATCACGCCCTGCAACCACCGACATCTCACAGAGTCGTAGACGAGTGCGTTTCTGGGCTTTGGGTCTGGTACTCTCGGACCGTGAGAATGGTACAATTTAGGGTTCTGCCGTAGCACTGGGACCGTTTACACAACCCTGCTCGTTTACACACTGCACTACTGATGCAGAGTTATCGGAACTATTAAGGAGATGTGGACCGTATCCGGTTTGCGCACTAGACTTCTCCCTCGATTTATCCCTGCTGGTGCTCTCCGGCGCAGTCCCATGGATCCCGCCTCCAAGTGCGTGAATCGAAATTCCGCTACCGTCGCCAGGGTCCTCTAATCGCTTCTCCTGACCCCGCTAGAACCTCTTTTGCCTCAGTGAGGATTGCTCTTCGGTGCGTTTTGTCCGCGGCTTCCCTATCGTAAGCCACGTCACTGAGGGAATCCTTGGTGGCGGACGCAGACCGACCGTTGCGAAGAGAGACCTGCCTCCGTTGCCGGACATCAGAAAGGAAAGTATCAGGCTGCAGGTATTCACCCATCGCAGTTTCTACGCTAGACAGACCCGTCTCTTCGAAGATCATCCAGGTAGGGATGAGTGTTATGTAAATGCTCCTATACAGGCCTACCGTCTTTTCTGATAACGCGTGATTTATATACCTTTCAGATGACCCAAGCTTGGACAACGAGATGTATGTGCCATTTGACCTCGATGGTTCTCGTGGCCCGCTCTGGTCCCACCCCCCGGTGAGCTTACATTTGATCGCAGGTTGGAGCATCTGGGAGACTCTGTCCTCGGCTTAGTCGTTACAGACCTCCTACGAGACACGTTTCCCTACCTCCGAGTGGGGCCCAATGCGGTATTTACCCACACCCCATCACCCCGCCGTCGCCCCCCACGCTCACCGACATCCCCGCAACAGAAAATTCGAGCGCTGGTCGTTGGGAATTCCAATCTGGCGACCATGTGGGACCATTCTCCATTCTCTTCTGGTTTGGGTGCCTTATCTCGCTTTCGTCTGCTCCCGTAGATCTCTCCATTATCGCCTTCCCGATCAGCTGAGAATGCATCCCGCTCAAGTGATCGTGCGTTAGAATTACCCCTCTATTCCGGGCGGATGTCTCAGAACCGTTGTAGACTTTGAAGGCGTCCCTCAACGTTCAAGGTGCGAAGTACACCGCTCATGCCCCATCTCAAACATCGGCAAACCGGCTGACGTGCGATCGCGTTTCTTGGTGATTACAGCGGATGTTTTTGAGGTACGATATCAAACATTTTTTTAGCTGGCTGGCTGATCGTTGGGATGAAAAAGTCCTACGTTGGGGGCTTGTACCTAGATCAAGGGCTTGAGGCGGTGAGGTTATGGTTATGTCCTCTCTTGCTCCCTTACGTGCTCGAATCGTACCGCATGGTTCGAAAAGAATATGGGCTACCACCCTCAGACGGTGACCCTCCCGCGAAAACGGCAACCCCGTTCGCTCAGTTTTCTGCCAACACCTCCATGGAAGCGTCAAGGTCGGTGTGGGCTTCTCCACCCCCTGCGCAGTACTCCGCGACTAGGGGGCATTTGGCATTGTTCAATCAGTGTTTGCAACAGGCATCGAAGCTGGTCGAGTGGGTGTACACCGATAGCGTTGGAGAGGGGACCAAAACGACGCCAGTTTGGGTGAGTGTTGCTTGTGTTTTGATTTTTGTGCCACGAGTTGAGATCTCGTTAATAGGTCGTTCGAGCGATTGTAGATGGGAATTGCATTGGCCGTGGACGAGGGAGCACGAAGAAAGCCGCGAAGAATGAGGCTGCGAAGGAAGGACTGGCTAAGCTTGGTGTTCATGTCGTACGTCCTTCATTCTGCGTCCTCCTCGCATGACATTCGTTGACCCAGAGGGCCAGGCCGCCTAGACGATTCCTGGTTCACTCCCAACCGAGTCCCATCCTTTTCACATTCACCACATTCTCCCCCTTGCTCTGAAATATGCTGTGTACTTGGAACCACATGTTGTACCGCCATGCTTTTGATCATTGGATGTGCACCCTCTAGGAATCATAATCTTCCTCCTCTCTCGTATTATCAAACATGTGTTCGTTTCCGGGAACGACAAGAAGACGGTCATTGTATATCACGAAAATCGCGTACTTGACAAAACCTCAACCCACCCCCTTCGTCTGTATAGCTGAGTAGAGATTCTAATTCACAGCCGCGCCAGCCCCTCGCATGTACGCCGTTCGCTAATCTTCCCGTCTAATCACGTAACCGACCGACTCGGTCCACGGGAGGTGCGCCCCAAATGAGGGTCTTGCTAGTTGGGTCCAGTAGCCTCGGATAATGTCTATCCAGAAGAGGGGCCAAGATCCCTTTGGGTCGAGGTACGAGTCCTGGCAAACGCGCAGCGATGACCGGAGGTTGCGGCTGTACAGGACTCGCACTGATCAAGGCGGAGGGGGTATGAACGGGAACGATTGCAGCGACCTTGGCTTTTTCCTCGTCTTCGATGCTTTTGATGTTCTGCGTGGACCCTGAAGCAGCGAGAATCTTCGCTTCCTCGTCTACGTCCGCGAAGCTATCTTGTTTTACGGCCGCGATGGAGTATGCCCACACCCCGACGACTAGCGCGGCGATCGTCACGCCGGTGATGGCGTTCCGGACCCTGAACGGTGCCCGTGCACGGAGTAAACCTGGGGACATTTGCTGAAGCCCATGTAAAGTCATACAGTTTGAGGCAGGAGGGGAAATCCATCAGATGTTATGGTGTGAAGGGGGGGGTAAAACAGAGGATTGAGGTTCAGGCGTTCGGAATGAGGTCAGGTAGAAGACTCACGTAGCTCTTCGGCCTATACGAAGCCGCAACCTCCTTTTTAGATGCATACTGGGTGGGGCTGGGCATTGCAGGTGGAGGAGATAAACGGAACAGTGAACGTGCAGGCCTGCAGTTAGCCTCGCTGCTCACCGGAGGCTCGGGAGGTCGGAGGGATGGTCTCGATCACCCCGCCACATCCGCGCCTCCGGTTCCCGACATGGGCTCCAATTCCAACCAACCAAATTCCAAAGGTGACTTTTCGTACGGATTTTGTAGAAACTCTAATCTACAGACACAACACGGTACATGGAAAGGATACACTAGTCGGGCGAGCAGCGAACCGGGCACATGTTACAACGCCTCCCACTCTGCACAGCGGGCATTTCAGGCTTTGACATTGAGGCCGGCCATACCCTCCGTGACATCCTCATCACCACGCTCAATCAGCCTCGTAATCTTGCCGATAGCAATCGTTTTACCTACACACGCGTCAGAAACGGTTCGCTGCAGCGGCAATGGGTAGCGGATGAAACTACCTTCATCCCGGAGTGTGAACCTTCCGAGTTGGGGATAGTCCACAAACCTCTCCACGCAAACGAGACCCGGAGCCTCAATCAGAGCCACAATTCTCTGACCCTTCTTCGCGAATTGTGGTGGCTTCTTCGACTTCCTGCCAGTGGCCTTGTCAAAGTAGTGCAGGAGCAATGAGAGTGTAACCTCCTCTGCCAAAGTGTGTACATGCATGACCGCCGAGTAACCCGCACAGATGATGTTCTTGTGATCCAACACCGCCAGCTGGGCTTCGAACTGACGAACGGCATGGATCGGTCTACTCGGGCTCGTCAAGACGAATCCGGGTGTGATATCCTCGTCATCTACCCCTCGAATCCTGATCCGGATATTGTCACCAGATATGGCAGCGTTAACCTCCGCTTCCATCTCGTTGTAGATTGCGGTCACTTCGATGGAATCCTTATTCGGCATCAGGGTGAGGGTGTCGCCCTTGCGTAAGTGACCCGATTCGATTTTTCCAACAATGATTGTACCCATGTCCTTGTATTTCTCGGTGACTGGCATCATGAGGGGGGCATTGATCTTGCGATCGACCATGGGCATGGCATCCAGGTGCCCGAGGAGCGAAGGTCCACTGAAAACAACGGTAAGGAGACGTCTTCCCGAATGGTTATCAGTGCACTTACTCCCACCAGGGACAGATGGACTTGGCAACTTTGTCCTTCAAGTTGGCGCCGGTGTAGCCGGAAATGGGCAGGAAAGTGACGTCCGTCTTTGGGTTGAATCCGGACCCCTTGAAGAACGGTATCATCTTTTCCTTGATTTCATCGTATCTTGCCTTGGACCACTCCACCGTCGATTCATCCATCTTGTTGATAACACAGATGAGCTTGGTCACACCAGCAGTCTTGACCAGCATGATGTGTTCTCTGGTTTGACCTCCCTTCTCGAAACCGGTCTCGAACTCACCCTTACGGGCAGAGATGACGAGTATAGCGACATCCGCTTGGGCCGCACCGGAGATCATGGAAGGTACATAAGTCTTGTGACCGGGGGCATCGAGAATGGTGTACCGTCGGGTGGGAGTCTCGAAGTATGCACGACCGACTTCGACGGTTTTACCCTTTGCTCGTTCTTGGGGGGTGGAATCGAGGGCCCAACTCAGGTACCAACTCTCTCGGCCAGCCTCCTTGGCTTCCTTCTCATACTTCTCCATCGTTCGCTTGTCAACCATACCGCAGAGATAGAGAAGGTTACCACCAATGGTGCTCTTTCCGGCATCGACGTGACCAATGAAGACGATGTTCAAGTGTTCCTTGACTGTGGGCGCCATCAGATCAAACAAGTGGGTAAGAGGTTTTCAGCCATACACACCATCTCCAAATAAATCCTTGAGCGTGTCTTGATCAGCGACTGTACGGAGCTCGTTTGCAATCGCGGTGGTGTCGGTCTTGGCCTTCTCAAGTGTAAAGGTCTTGGAGGAGGTCGCAGTGGAACTGGGCGGTGGTAATTTTGTGGTGGTCGTGGTCGGGGCAGGTGGAGCGTCTGGTTTTGGTGTTGGGGTTTGTGGCTTTGAGGGTAGGGATTGCTGTTGTTGCGGCTGTTGGGGAACTGGAGGAGTTGCAGATGGTGTTGGCTTTGATCCTCCAATATTAAGCGAGATAGTCTGCGGGGGACCCAAGTTGTCGAGTGAGGGCAATGGCGGATGAGCTGGCTGCGGGGTAGGGTCTGGGGGAGGTTGGGTGGGGACCTTGATGGACTTCCCTGGGACAAATTCGAATGCACCAGCGTTAAGTCTGCTCATGGCTATTTGGTGGGAAGAGGGTGAGGATTGCGCACGACGGGCTAGGAGATCAGACAAGGAGATATGAGATCGCGCACCTTGATAACGCAACAACAGGAATTGGAGTTTTGTAGCGAACAACGGGCGGTGCTCAGCCTGGTTTTTGAGGAGAAGGAAGAGTCAAGCTGACTGACTATCGGAATGGGGACTCGCTTCCGAGGACTGTTTCTGATGTATCAGAAATTCGAAAATAAACGCATATGCGTGTTTTTCACCGTTTTGCGAGTATCCCGTGAGCTTTGTTCTGCAAAACCTGTACGGAAGAGAAAAATGAGCAACGGTAGGGGATCGAAGCGGAGGGAGACTGATCAAATCGTGACTGCGGCCTCAGCCTGACACTCCTCCCCTCCACATGCCCGACGATCCAGAAACCTACCTCGCCGTCCTCAAAGCCACCTACGACTACGAGCCCGACCCGGATGCGGACGACGAACTCGCTGTCAAGGAGAACCAAGTTCTCTTCCTCATCGAGCGAGTGGACGACGAGTTGAGTATTCGCTCTCTCCTACACTTTCTATCTGACTTTCAATCGTTCTCCACAGTTGGTGGAAGGTCAAGCCGAAACAAGGAGACGACGCTCCTGCTGGCCTGGTCCCCGCTGCATACGTCGAACAAGTGCGGAACCAGTCTTCCGTGGCTTTCCATTCATCATAACTTATCTTTCCGCTTGGCAGCACGAGCATACAACTGTCGTCAAGGCTCTCTACGATTATGACGCCGCAAACCCCGGAGAACTGACCATCAAGGAGGACGAAATCTTGTATGTGTACGACAAGGATGATGCTTGGTTGCTCGCGCACAGCCAGAAGCCTGGAGGTCGCGTTGGATTCGTACCGGAGACTTATGTGGAGGAGGTC